>Ga0181520_10009922_pt1 | contig 12968 bp, 12 predicted proteins | sample PEATcosm2014_Bin_29_FD_132451 | JGI IMG/M metagenome (GOLD analysis project Ga0181520, IMG submission 132451) | Peatland microbial communities from MTU Mesocosm Facility, Houghton, MI, USA - PEATcosm2014_Bin02_30_metaG | ecosystem: Environmental > Terrestrial > Soil > Wetlands > Peat | place...
CAGCGAGCAGGTCGTTTGCTTCCGCAGCTTTTTGCCCAGTCCCGCAACCCTGATCTGACCAGGAGGCCGAGTTGAAACTGACTATCGATAATAACGACGGCAACGGCCCCATTGATTACACGAGCTCGATCGTGAGCGGGCGCCCGTTGCGCATTGTGCGCAGGCTGAACGAGCCCGTGACCTGCGCGGTCACTTTGTTTCCGTCTACTGGCGTTGCCGCACCGGCACGCAACGGGCGCACGGTGGTATCGGACGACAACGGCAACGTACTGTTTACCGGCTACGTTGCGATGGAACCGGCTCTCGAGCTGGCCGGACAGGCAACAATGGGGCCGGTGTATCAGTCGTTGATTACAGCAATCAGCGACGAAATTCTTTTGGACCGGCTGAGCATTCCCCAGATGGGGGCTCTCGGCGGCGGTTCGGGCGGACAAGCAATGCAGTCCATGCTGGCTTTGGTCGATTGCGTGAACATCAAGACCGCCCTCTCCCTGGCCACCCTGGACACATCGGAGTTTCAGCCCGACAGCAGTCGAACCTGGTCGCAAAACGCAGGCGCGCTGGCCGCTATGGTTCGGAGCGCCTACCTGCTGATGAATGGCACGCTCACGATGACGCCGGTGGGCAACGTGACACATTCGCTGGATGAGTCACAGGGAACTCTGTCGCTGAGCGGGCTCGAGCTTTCGAGGGTGAAGGCGCTGGCCAACGACGTGACGGTTTGCGGAGAAGTGGAACCATCCGCCTATGTCACGGAGTTTTTTCAGGGAGACGGCACCACGGTTCTCTTCGACCTGACCGAAGAACCCTGGACGCCTCCGCCATCAAAAGCGAAACCTTTGCTCGACAACTTTCAGGGCCCGACAATCAATACGCAGATCTGGAATGTCGACGATCCGGGCGCCGCTCTCACACTCACGTCGGCAGGGCTGACCTGCGGCGGCGGCAGCAACATCGGCACCACCATGCTCTCCGCGATCTCCGATATGGAACTGGGCGGAGGTTTGGTCATCGAGGCAGGCGGAGTGCAGTTCGGGCAGAACACATCGGGCATCATCAATGGCTTTTTCGGGGCCAGCCAGGTCACGCTGTCAGCCTGTATTGCTGGCTTCCAGATCAGCCAGGTGAACGGCGCAACCACAATCGCTCCACTGATGAACGGAGTGGTTGCCGGAAGCAGCTTTACAGCGGTCGCCGGACATTTGTATACGCTGCGGTTACGTTTTTATGCCAGCGACGTGCAGCGGCTTTTGCAGGCGTACTACGTGCTGGGCACCGACAACGGACTGGAACGTTTTGGTGCGAATTTGCTGCCTGCTTTCGCACAGATCGTATTCGAGGTACAGGACACGACGAATGGCGTGGCCGGCGCGCCTACGGTTCTCTACTCGGGAAGCTTTACCTCGTCTCCGGCTCCGTGGTGTCTGTTTGCCCCGCTCAACGCCGGTTATCTGCAGTGCAGCATCGGCTACGTCAGCGTGGAGCAGCAGGGACCGGTGTGGGTGACGAGCACACCGTCGAACGGCACACCTATCGTGCGCCGTCTGGGAACGACTGCGCAGGGCGCAGACTGTACGATCGAGCGCACGGGAAAACTGCGCTTCTATCCGGCCTCCACGCCGCAGGCAGGTGAACTGATCGCCGTCTGCTATCGAACGAGACGTCGTTCCGTGGCTCGGTTGGCCAGCGCCAGCAGCATCGCAGCGGAAAGCAACGGTGGCATTCCAGGCACGGCCTGCTGGATTGGTTCGGTCACCAGCCCGGTGCCGCGCAGTTCTGCGGATTGCGAAAACGCAGTGAATGCGATTCTGGCGTTGTCCACCAGCCGCGCTGCCGCGTGGAAGGGGAAATATACAGAGTGGAATCCCTACCAGCAGGGCGATGTGTGGCCCGGAGACGTGCTGGCCGTCGCGGCCGCCTCAGCTGGCCTGACCGCAAACGTTGTGGTGCGCGAAGTGCAGATTGACCTGGCCAACACCCGGCCAAGCCTGGCCAAATATACGATCTCTTTCGCGAATGACTGGGCCGACAACCTGGCCATCAAGACGTCTGCTGCTGTGCCCGCGGACGCATGGCTGCCGCTGCAGCCTGAGACTGCGACTCCCCTGGGGAATTTGAATTCGCTGGCCATCACTTCCGTGACAGGCAGCGTGATTCAGATCGCGGCGGGAGTCACGCCTCCGGCGGGCGGCGGATTCGAAGTGCGACGGCGCGACTGGTCGTTCACGCCTGGTCCCGGGCCGGATCTGGTTCTGCGGTCGCCGGTGCCGAACTTCACCATCCCGCGCCAGGCGGTGATGGAGCAGTACTACATCCGCATGTATGACGGATCGACGACGCCGAACTACTCGCGTTTTTCGAGCGCGGTATTCGTCAACTTGCCGCTGTCGACTTCGTGATGTCCGAATTGACACCCGGATCAAAGGAACAGGAACAATGACAGACTTTGAAGCACAGGTTCTCGCCGATCTTTCGGTCCTCAAGAACCAGATGGTCGCGCTTGTCGGCGACGGCAACGCGGGACGCATTGGTTCGATTGAGCATCGCGTCACACAGCATGAAGAGCGCTTTCAGAGCGCCAGGGGTTTCGCCATCGCCATCGGCGGACTGGTCACACTGGTTCAGCTCCTTCTGGATTTCCTGCGGCGGAAATGACGGTTCGGGGATATGCGCATGAAGATGCTCTAGAATCGACCTCGATGAAAGAGAAGCCTCTGGTCGGCGTCGTGATGGGATCGAAGAGCGACTACGAAATGCTCGCCCCTGCGGTCGAGATTCTGCGCGAATTCGCAGTTCCTTATGAGGCACGCGTCGTCTCGGCTCATCGAACGCCGGATCTTTTGTTTGAATATGCATCGCAAGCGGAGGCTCGCGGGCTGCGCGTCATCATCGCCGGAGCGGGTGGTGCGGCGCATCTGCCGGGCATGCTGGCAGCGAAGACTTTGGTGCCGGTGCTGGGCGTGCCGATACCGGCGACGATGTTGCAGGGAATCGATTCGCTGCTCTCCATTGTGCAGATGCCGAAAGGCGTGCCGGTCGGGACGCTGGCTATCGGGCGTCCAGGGGCGGCGAACGCAGCGCTGCTCGCGGTGGAGATTCTGGCGACGACCGATCCTGAGCTGCGCGAACGGCTGCGGATCTGGCGCGAAGCCCGCACCAAAGAAGTTCTCATGCAGAGTCTGCCGGAATGAGCGCGATTCTTCCTGGCGCGACCATAGGCATCCTTGGCGGCGGGCAGCTCGGCCGGATGGTTGCCATGGCGGCGCGCTCGCTCGGATATCGCATTCATGTTATGGATCCTGATCCGTCGTGTCCTGCACGCTTTGTGGTCGACGCGTGCTTCGAAGGATCGTGGGACGATGCAAAGGCCGCGGCTGATTTGGCGCGTGGCTGCGATGTGGTCACACTGGAAATTGAGCAGGTGTCCATCGAATGCCTCGAAGCCGCTGCGAAATATGCGCCGGTGCGGCCCTCCGCGGAAGTCCTGCACGTCATCCAGAATCGCATTCGGCAGAAGGACTGGCTGCGCGAACGCGGATTTCCGCTGGGGCCTTGGCATGCAGCGCGATCGGAGCAGGACCTTGCGGATGCGGCTGCGACGCTGGGCGGACGGTGCTTCGTCAAAAGCGCTCACGGCGGATACGACGGCCGCAGCCAGGTGAAGCTCGGCTTCGGCGACGAGACCGCGCCCGCGGATGCCTGGCTGCTGCTGGGGCGACAGCCGTGCGTTGTGGAGCAGGCTCTCGATCTCGATCGCGAAATTTCCGTCATGGTGGCGCGATCCCCGCGCGGCGAAACGAAGAGCTTCCCTTCCGCCACGAATCATCATGAGCACCAGATTCTGGCGTGGAGCGTGATCCCTTCTCTCGTCTCTTCAGAGGTGGAAGCGCGCGCGCAGAAGCTGGCCTGCGACCTTGCCGACTCGTTTACGCTGGAAGGGCTGCTCGCTGTCGAGATGTTCCTGACCAGCGGCGGCGAGTTGCTGGTGAACGAACTCGCGCCGCGCCCGCACAACAGCTATCACGCCAGCGAGCGCGCTTGCGTCACGAGCCAGTTCGAGCAGGATGTGCGCGCGGTTTGCGATTTGCCGCTGGGCGACGTTGCCGTGGTGCAGCCCGCGGCCATCGCTAATCTGTTGGGGGATCTGTGGCTCGATCATGCGCCGCACTTCGATCGCGCACTCGCAATTCCAGGCGTGCGGGTTCATCTTTATGAAAAACACCAGCCGCGCAAAGGACGCAAGATGGGGCATCTCTCTTCGGTTGGATCGACGCCCGAGGAAGCGATTGCGCGCGTGCTTGAGGCTCAGGCACTGCTATAGAGCTTGCAGGCACATGCTCGCGCCGAATAGATTTGCGCGAAGCGCGTCCCCCTGGAGAGCCTGCCCTGAGCTTGCCGAAGGGGCAAGTCCTTAGCCGATGTCTTCGTTCCAGCCTTCGAGATACTTCTTCACCTCGGCCATGAACCTGCCCGCATCGGCGCCGTCGATGATGCGGTGATCGAAGCCGAGCGTGAGGTGGAGGAAGTGGCGAATCGCGATGGAGTCGGTTCCATCTTCGCTTGTCACCACCGCGGGTTCTTTGAACAATCCGCCGACGCCGAGGATTGCACTCTCCGGCTGATTGATGATCGGCATGCCGAACTGCTCACCAAAGATCCCTGGGTTCGTGATGGTGAAAGTGCCGGATCCGACTTCGTCGGGCTTGAGCTTCTTGCCGCGCGCACGCTCCGCCAGGTCGGCGATGGAGCGGGCAATGCCAAGGAAATTCTTTTCCTCAGCTTCTTTGATCACAGGCACGATCAACCCCCATTCCAGCGCCACCGCGATGCCGATGTTGATGTGCTGGTGGTAGCGAATCGCCTCGCCTTCCATGGAAGCGTTTACGATGGGCATTTTGCGCAGCGTGGCGATCACCGCCCGCGTAATGAACGGCATGTAGGTGAGCTTGACGCCGTTCCGCTGCTCGTACTTGCTCTTCTCCTTCTCGCGAATTTTCACGATGCGCGTAAAGTCGATCTTGAAAACCGTGTGCACATGCGGGCTGGTGCGCTTCGATTCGACCATGCGCTGCGCGATGATCGCGCGCATGCGGGTCAACGGCACCAGCTCGCCAGGAATCGGAGCTGCGGCAAGCACCGAGGCCGGAGCGGGAGTCGCGGGTTTGGCCGCCGTTGGAGCGAGCGCGACCGTTACGGGACCCTTCTCGATAAAGGCAAGAATGTCTTCCTTCGTAACGCGGCCCCCGGCGCCGGTTCCCCGCACAGCGCTCAGATTGACATTGTGCTCGCGGGCAATCTTCCGCACCAGCGGCGACGAACGAACATGCTCGGCTTCTGCCTCCGCCACTGGGTCGGGTGCAGCAGCGCTGACCGCCGGAGCAGCTGCAGTCGGCGGCGCGACGGGAGCTGCCACAGCAGCGGGAGCCGATGCACCCGCGCCTCCGATCACGGCCACAACGGTGTTGATCTGCGCCGTTTGTCCTGCTGGAACCCTGATCTCCGTGAGCACACCGGCGGCCGGCGACGGGATCTCGGCATCGACTTTGTCGGTTGAGATTTCAAACAGCGGCTCGTCGCGCTGGACGGTGTCGCCGACGTTCTTCAGCCATTTAGTGATGGTGCCTTCGAAGATCGACTCGCCCATCTGCGGCATCACGACGTCCTGGCGCGGACCTGCGGCGCCAGACTTCTCTTCCTTCGCCGGAGGTGCTGGTGCTGTCGCGGATGCGCTCGGCGCCGGCTCGGATTTCGCGGGCGCAGGTTTCGCCGCTGGAGCGCCTGCTGCAGAGGATCCGTCCCCATTAATGACGCCGACCACCGAGTTCACCTGGACCGTCGAACCTTCCTGCGCGCGGATCTCCGTCAGCACACCAGCTGCGGGCGAGGGAATCTCCGCATCGACCTTGTCTGTTGAGATTTCAAAAAGCGGCTCATCGCGCTGGACGATGTCGCCGGGCTTCTTGAGCCACTTCGTGATGGTGCCCTCGAAAATCGACTCGCCCATCTGGGGCATCAGAACTTCAGTTGGCATGGATATTTTCTCTCCACTGCGAGCTTCGCGGGTGCAGGTCGAATCAGGAACCTCGGCGCAAGCATCGATTATCAAGGATCGATTATAAATCTGCGTTTGCGGCGACGGCATTTCCGGCATGCGCCAATCCGGGCAACAAATCCGACAGCGACTCGACCCACAGGACCTGCGATTGAAAGACGTGGCCGAACTGCCGCGCCACAGCGTTACGCACGGCTTCCATCGGTGGAGGCGGATCTGCCTCGCGCTCGAGGCTCGTGACCTCGCGATCGGCGATGCCGCAGGGAATAATCAGCTGGAAGTCCCTCAGGTTCGGGTTCACGTTGAAGGCAAATCCATGCGAGGTGATGCCGCGCGCGATGTGGACCCCAATGGCTGCGATCTTCCGCTCCAAAACGCTGCCGCCCGCGGGGCTCCACACACCGGTTCGGCCCGCGATGCGGGTGGCCTGCACGCCGAAATCACCGCAGGCCCGAATGAGAGCTTCTTCCATCAGGCGCACGTATTCGACGGCGCCGAGGCGCGGCGTAAAGCTGCGCAAATCGAAGATCGGGTAGCCGACCAGCTGGCCTGGACCGTGATATGTGACGTCGCCGCCGCGGTTGATTTCGTGCACTTCAACACCGCGATACGCGAGGAACTCATCGCTGGCGAGAATATTCGCACGGCATGCGTTGCGGCCCAGCGTTAACACGGGCGGATGCTCCAGCAGGACCAGGGTGTTTCCGATGCGGCCTTCGTAGCGGGCCTCGATGAGGGACTTCTGCAGCTCGAGGCCTTCGCCGTAAGGAACACGGCCGAGTTGGAGAAGGTTGAGAATCATTGCTTTTGCAACGTACGCTGGACCAGCAGATAGTCGCGAATTGCTCCGCGAATGTTCCGAAGAGCTTCTTCGCGGGTAGCACCTTGGGACCAACAGCCAGGAAGAGCGGGGCAGCCGACAGCGTAACCTTCTTTGGAGGACTTCAACCTGACACGATAGGTCATGGTTCGCGGTGGCTCAGTCTTCTTCTGTGATTTGCTGTGCTGGTCCGTCAAGCGTTGTGTCTTTCCAATTTGGTTCCGCCACCCTCAGTAGCCCTTTGTGATCAAAGAACTTCGAATGGTCACCTCTTGGGATGACTTTGCCCTGCTGAAATTTGGCAGGTAGACATCTGATGCCTCGCTTATGTGAACGAAACATCGACTGCGGCATAAAAGCGACGTGACGGACAACCGGAATGTCGGAGACTTCGAAATAGACAATCGCGAGCACCATTTCAGGATGAGTTTTCGTCAATTCACCCGTGAACCCTATTGCTCGACTGTCCAATTTTGCCTCTGTGGGATATCGACCCTTTACCTGAACAGGACGAATCAGACTTTGACCACCCTCGCCCTTCATAGCCAGGAAATCAAAACCTTCATCTCGGTGCGGAAAATACACTCTCCAACCCTGCTCAGCGAACAGGCCAGCGACATATAGCTCCGCAAGTTGAGAAAATGTTTGTGGCCCACTGGATTCCAAATAGCTCATCGTCGCTTCCTTAAACGTTGATCGCCATGCCCTCGACACTGCCGAAACCGTCGAGCATCGCTTCCGCCAGCGTGGGATGAGCGTGGATCGTGAACATCATCTCGTCGACCGTCGCTTCCAGTTCCATCGCGGTCACTGCTTCGGCAATCAGCTCCGTTGCCTGCGGACCGATGATATGAACGCCGAGGATCTCCTCGTACTTCGAGTCGGCGACGACTTTGACGAAGCCTTCATGCGAGTCGACGATGGATGCCTTTGAGTTTGCCGAGAAAGGAAACTTGCCAACCTTGACCGAGTAGCCCTTCTCTTTGGCCTGCGCTTCGGTCAGTCCCACGCTGCCGATCTGCGGCTCGCTGTAGGTGCAGGCGGGAACGCGATCACGCCGCAGGGGACGTGCATATTTGCCTGCGATCTTCGCCGCGACTACCATGCCCGCCATCGATCCGGTGTGGGCGAGTTGCGGCAGGCCCGCGACGATATCGCCGATAGCGTAGACGCCGGGCTCCTCGGTCTGCATCCACTCATTGACTTTGATAAACCCTCGCTCAGGTTTGATCTTCGTTGCCTCGAGGCCGACGCCTTCTGTGCGCGGTGAGCGCCCCACAGCCACCAGAACCTTTTCTGCTTCTTTAACGACCTGCTTGCCATCCGATGCGGTAAACGTGACGCTGGCGCCGGTCCTCGTCTTTTCGACTTTCTCGACCTTGGCTCCGACGTTGATGTCGATTCCACGCTTTCTGAAGACGCGCGCCAGTTCTTTGCTCACATCCTCGTCTTCGTTGGGCACAACGCGGGGGAGAAATTCGATGATGCTGATTTCCGAGCCAAAGCTGCGGAAGATCGATCCGAACTCCACGCCCACCGCACCCGCACCGATGATCGCCAGCGACTTCGGAATCTCTTTGAGCGAGAGAATCTCGATGTTGGTGAGGATCGTGTCGTCCGCGGTGAGGCCCGGGAGCAGCTTCGCGTCAGAGCCAGTCGCGAGAATCACATTCTTCGCCTGCACGCTCGTCGCGCCCTTGCCGCCGTCAAGGGAAATCGTCAGCACGCCGTTTTTTGCCGGGCCTGTGAGCTTGCCAAAGCCAGAGACAACGGTGACCTTGTTCTTGCGCATCAGGAAGTCGAGGCCCTTGACGTGTTTCGTGACGATTTGGTTCTTGCGGTCGAGCACCGTCTGCCAGTTCAAGTGGCCCTCACCCAGGCCGTCGATGCCATATTCCTTCGCGTGTTTCAGATGGTCGTAGACCTCGGCGTTGAACAGCAGCGACTTGGTTGGGATGCAGCCCACGTGCAGACAGGTCCCGCCCAGCTTTTCCGCTTTCTCGATCAGCGCGACCTTCAGACCGTATTGTCCGGCGCGAATGGCGGCCGTATATCCGGCGGGCCCGCCGCCGATGATCGCAACGTCGTAAATCGTCTCTGCCAAGGAAAACTCCGTTCAGGAAAGGTGGAAGCCGAGCTGACGCGCCTATCGCCTCGCGCACCTGCCCAAACATTTCATTGTACGCAGACCGCCGAAGTGGAAGATGCGGCCGCTCCGATTGAGGATTCAGCGCGCTGAAGGCGCGGGTTGGGAAAGGGTGGCGAGGGCAGCCTTGAACTCCTCTTTGAGCTCAGGCGCGTACACCCTGCGAATTGCCCAACTTAGCTTCTGTCTCACTTGTTCCGACCGCAGCCAGTTTTTCAACTGCTGATACGGAACGTCTCTTCCTTCCCAGAATGCATTCCCCGAACTCGCCAACAAGAAAGACGAGAGTGCAAAGCATCGTTCGAGGTCATCCCCCATCAGCCATTCCTGGAGATAGGGTTCCAGGTCATCCTCGGCCTGAGCGATGGAGCAGAGATAACAATCAATATCGTAAGGAGCATCGTCGGGATCGGGCTGATTTTCCAATACGGCATGCCAGATCGCGTGAGTCAACCTCCTGACTGCATTTATCTCCTCTTCCGGCCATAAGTGCCACTTTCCATGGCGGAATTTGCTGAAAAGGATCTCTGGATCAGTAAGTTCAAGGGAGGGCTGGGAAACCGTCACGTAAAGTTCGAATAGTCGCGGTAGAAAATGCTTGAACGTCGCCTCATCTCCCCAAACCAAAAGCGCATCCCCAGCGTAGTAGCGGAGTTGTTCGCTTCCCAACTCTCTGAGGGGAAATGCACGGAGTTGTCGTTCCTCATTTTCCGAGTGGCAATGCAGGCAGGGGTCGGTCCAGCCCGGCAGAGGATAGATCGCAAACACCCGATAAAGATCCTCAACTGCCGCCAGAACTTCGGGCGTTGCGAGTTTCATCCCAGCGCCTTCGCAGCTTCCTGCGCAAAATACGTCACGATGAATCCAGCCCCCGCGCGCCGGATCGACAACAGCGACTCCATCATCGCGCGGCACGGTTCCAGCCAGCCGCGAGCGAAGGCCGCCTGCAGCATCGAATACTCGCCCGAGACCTGATACGCGCCGATGGGCACATCGAAGCGCTCGCGCGCCGCGCGAATTACATCGAGGTACGGCATGGCGGGTTTCATCAGGATCATGTCCGCGCCTTCACCGAGGTCGAGTTCGATCTCCCGCATCGCCTCACGCATGTTGGCGCCATCCATTTGATAACTGCGGCGGTCGCCAAACTGCGGCGTAGAGTCCGCTGCCTCGCGGAAGGGTCCGTAAAACGCCGATGCGAACTTCGCGGCGTACGACAGGATCGGGATCTGCTCCATTCCTTCTTCGTCCAGCTCATCGCGAATCGCAGCGACGCGGCCATCCATCATGTCGCTCGGAGCCACTACATCGGCTCCGGCACGCGCCAGCGAGACACCAGTCTTCGCCAGCAGCTCCAGTGTTGAGTCGTTCTCGATCTCATAATCGTCGCCGAATTTTCCGTCCGTCCGCTTCACGATGCCGCAATGACCGTGCGATGTGTATTCACACAGGCAGACGTCGGCCATCAGCACCAGTTTCTTTGCAGCGCTTGACTGCTTCAGAGCCCGCAGTCCCCGCTGCACGATGCCGTCGTTGTCCCACGCTCCGGTCGCCTGCTCGTCTTTGTTTTCCGGCAGACCGAAGAGCAAGAGTCCGCCGATGCCGAGCGCGGCGGCCGATTCGGCCTCCCTCACCGCTTCGTCGACCGATAGATTGAAGACCCCCGGCATGGAGCCGATTTCGTGTCGGACGCCCTCTCCGGGGCAAAGAAACAACGGCAGGATCAGCGCGCTCGGTTCGAGACGCGTTTCGCGCACCAGCGCACGCAGAGGCTCGGTGCGGCGCAAACGCCGCATCCGGCTGATGGGAAATTCCATGCCGTTATTGTAGGCTGGGCGTCGCGATCTGGTCGTACTCCTGGCCCGAAGCGCCGGGCAGCAAAACCCACAGGGTGTAGATGGCCAGCGCGGTTCCGATGAAGGGCCGGACGAGCGTCAGAAACGCGGTCACGATGGCCAGAACTCGCGCCCACGGCGCGCGGCGGAGCAGCGCGATGCCTGTGACGACGCAGAGAACAGAACGGCCCGCCAGAACCACCGTGATGATGGGAACGAGAAACGGAAGGCGGCTGAAGGGGAATCCGTAGAAGCCATCGAATCCGTGGCCGAAGGGAAAGCCCCAGTCATGAAAGATGCCGGAGAGAACGCCGACAGCAACGAGCCAACTCACCATGGTCAGGCCGGCGTAGGCGATCCAGAGAATGCCGAGCGTGTGCACGTGCCGATGCACGCGCGTCCACATCCAGGGGGGCGGAGTTGCCGTGGCGATGGGCGTGACCTGGCGCCCGCATCGCGGGCAGTAGGGCTGATACGCATCGATGGGCTGACCACAGGCGCTGCAGAACATGGTTGCACCTCCCGCAAGGTGGACAACAGACGGTACGCAAACGGACAGCGTCCGGTTCCGGACAAAAGCAGCTGCCGCGAGCGGCAGCCGGCGGCCAGCGGTCCTGATAATCTGTGTTCGGCGCATCGGCTGATCGCTGACCGGTCGGCCAATCGGAGTGCAGATGTCGTGGTTCAGGCGGGAAGACAACAAGATTGAGTCGGGCGAGAACCGGGTGCGCACCGAGGGCCTGTGGATCAAATGCGATGGGTGCAGCCAGCCGATCTGGAAGGCCGATCTTGAAGCCAATCTGCAGGTGTGCCCGAAGTGCGGCCGGCATGGGCGCATCAGCGCGCAGGCTCGAATCAGCAGCCTGCTCGAACCTGGTTTCGAGTGGATCGACGGCAATCTGAAATCGACCGATCCGCTGCAGTTCGTCGATTTGAAGCCGTATAAGGAAAGGCTAGCGAAGGCGCGGAACGCGACGGGACTGTTCGACGCGATCGTCAACGTGCAGGGGTCGCTGGGGCCGCATCGCGTGGTGCTCAGCGTGATCGAATACAACTTCATCGGCGGCAGCATGGGCGCGGTTGTTGGCGAGTCCATCGCGCGCGCGATCGATCGCGCACACGACCAGCGGCAGCCGCTGATCACGATCGCGGCCTCGGGCGGAGCACGCATGATGGAAGGCATCGTGAGCCTGATGCAGCTGGCCAAGGTTGCGACGGCGCTGGCGCGGCTGGATGAGGCGCGCATTCCGTTCATTTCTGTGCTGACCGATCCGACGACGGGCGGCGTGACGGCGAGCTTCGCGATGCTGGGCGATCTGAACATCGCCGAGCCGGGCGCGCTGATCGGCTTTGCCGGACCGCGGGTGATCGAGCAGACCATCCGGCAAAAGCTTCCTGAAGGTTTCCAGCGGTCGGAGTTTTTGCTGCAGCATGGTTTTCTCGACGCTATCGTTGCGCGGCATGAGATGAAGGCGTATCTGATTCGGGCGCTGGATTTCATGGGGCTGCCAAAAGCGGCCTGATTTTCGCCGCTCGGTCTTGCGGAGCGTCTGTGCACCCCCCTCCCGGGACTTCGAGTAAATCATTCATTCTGTTTGCTTTGCTGTCAGCGGTGACATGTAAACCATTCATTCCGATGGATTTAAGAACTGATCTGCCTGATTCCACAGCCTTTAGGGTCGTTTTTGGGCGGGCAGCCCCGGAAACGATTGATTCCGGCCCATTTAAGGCTTACTTCATTGATTCTAAAGCTCTCCTCTGGTGGGCCATTTCAAGGGTCCGGCGATGCCGCGGGCGTATGGGTTTTGAAGGCACGGGCGTTCCAAAAGCAGAAAAACCTCGCCGGAGCGAGGCTTTTTTCTTTTTCCATCTATAAGTTCAGAATACCAGACTGGAAGAATTAGACTGCCAAAAATCTTTTGACGTTTTGGCGTGGAAGTCTTTTGCAATGAGCGCTCGTTACCTTGGCGTTTTCCACAAAAGCTTGACAGTTTTTTGGGGTGAACCCCTGGAGTGAGACAGTTCGAGTTTTGACAGTTCGCCGTTAGCTGCATTTCGGTTGTCATTTGGACTGAACGGCAGCAGACTCAGTCCCGGCTGGTGAAGCGGAAGCGG
>Ga0181520_10009923_pt1 | contig 12967 bp, 14 predicted proteins | sample PEATcosm2014_Bin_29_FD_132451 | JGI IMG/M metagenome (GOLD analysis project Ga0181520, IMG submission 132451) | Peatland microbial communities from MTU Mesocosm Facility, Houghton, MI, USA - PEATcosm2014_Bin02_30_metaG | ecosystem: Environmental > Terrestrial > Soil > Wetlands > Peat | place...
GCCCTGCGTATTGAGGTCTTTTAGGAATACGGGGGTATAGAACCCGACAACCGTGCCGGTGATATTGGTGAAGGTGTATTCGTGCTCCCCGGCGGATGCAACCGTGAGATTGGGATAGGGCATCTCCTGTGCCGGGATCGCCCGTACCGTCATTGACGGGAACGTCCCGTGGATCTCAACCGCGTAGATCATGTTCTGTGTAGGGAGCCGTGCTGCCATTTCTGCGGAAAACAGAGAGAAGTTCACTGCTTGATCCGGGGTGGCCTGCCGGAAATCGGGGGAAAAATACGTTACTGTGGCAAACGGCGTTGTCTGATCGTCTGTGGCGGGAGAAACAGTCCCGTCTGCCTTTGCCTGCCAGACCTTCCCGTCAAGCACGATCATCTCCCCATCAAGCCGGTCAAAGGTGCCGATCCCAAAGTCGCCGTGTTTTTTGAGATCGCCTACCGGGATCGTGCCATTGTACACTCCCTGCATCAGTGCGCTGATGGTTGAGATCTGGTACAGGGTATCGCGATCCGCAGAATTTACCGGGGCCTGCTTTGCAAGGCCTGAATAAACAGCAGCCCCGGCAAAGACGATTGCCACCGCGAGGCCGATGCCCAGAAAAAAGTTTTTGTTCATTCCCGCTGCTGTTCCGGCCGGAACTTTACTTCTTCCCGGTCACTTTGATAACGTGGTACCCGAACTGGGACTTGACCGGCCCGACAACGGTACCCTGGTCTGCGGCAAACGCGGCCGCCTCAAACTCGGGGACCATCTGATTCTTACCGAACCAGCCGAGATCCCCGCCGCTCTTTTTCGATGGGCAGGAGGAGAAGCGCTTTGCCACTGCGGCAAAGTCCTCGCCGTCTTTTATCCTTTTTAGGATCTTGTTTGCATCGTCCTCGCTTGTGACAAGGATGTGGGATGCGCGTACCTGCGTGGTCATATATAGTGATGTGGAGGTTTTCTAGATAAAAGGGTTGATGGGTCGGGGCTCAAACGGGAAATGATCTGGCCGGACATTTCCGGAAAATTCCCGGTTCTTGCGCTGGAAAATCCGGAAAAACCGGGCCGGCAATCCTAGGCATCTCATATCCTCACGTCCTGTGTGGGGTACTACCCCCTCAGGTTTCTCACATGGAGGCGGCTCCACTCTCATTAATCCGGGCCCTTATTGAGCCAGGATGAGCACCTTCCGGGTATAGCAAGAGCCCGTTTTGGGCTCCGTTTAAAAATAAGCCCAAATGGGCCGTATTTTGGCAAACGGACAAAATAAAAAGTTCACCTAAACGCGTTTTTTGGGCCGATCTCAGGGCCGGAAGGGTAATTGGATGATCCCGGAAAAAGAGGCTGCCGGTGGGCCGTTATTGGCCGATTATGGGCATTATATGCGGCTCAAATTGAGCGTATTTTTGCGAACGGGGTGATTAATACCCGCATTTTCCCCGCGAACCGAAAAAGGGCATTTTAAGGGCGTATTTTTGGGAGATCTTTATGATATGTCAGGTAACGAACCCTCCCCGTATCAGGGTCCTTCACGGTTCAGGGATGGCGTAAAGGGGGTTGCATGATTTTCTCGGATCTGTTCATGCGGGAATTTTTTTAGCGTCCCGAAAATTTTTGGCATTCCAGTGTTCAAGCCCAAAAATTTCCCGGCCCGGAAAATCTCGCGGCCAAAAAAAGGGCAGGTTTTTTATCCCAAGGCCCATGCCCTAGAGCATGATTTACGACGGAGAAGTGAGTTTGTTGCCGAACTCACACTCATTTTCCACTTTTCGCGCCAACTATTTTTGGATTTTTCAACGTTCGACCGGAAAATTTTCCGGCTTTCCAAATTTCAAATCAAAAAAAATCCGGCCGTACGAACTTTCAGGCAAAAACTCGTTGCCCGGAAAAAATTTCAGACCGTACGGGCATGACGCGATCGGCCGGAAAATGTTTCGGAGAGATTGTACTCATCCGTTGTAATCTCCTCCGGTTGAGTAGATTTTTCCGGATTTCGTGTCGATCTTCCGGAATTTTTTGGACGCGAACGTTCGTACAGTGCAAAGGGGTCTCATGCAGGTTGCCCGGCAGATCACCAGTCCCGCCTTACCCGCGAGGGATATGCAGTCTCTTTTAAAATTCCCCGTCCTGTTCGAAGCTCCGCCCGTACCGGATCGCGAGCTCCGCCTTGTAGAGTTCCCGGCCAAGATATCCCGCATGATCGAGAAGCGAGACGTGCCCCTCTTCGATCAGCGTGTACAGCACATCCTGCCAGCGTGTCCCCTTCACGGCTTTCCCGCGGACTTCCGCCACGATCTGGTCGCCTTCGATCCCGATCCGGAAATTGCCTTTCGGGTCGTACGTGATTTCGTCCGGCATCCTCTTTGCAGCCACCACATTTTCATATTCGAGCGGCGGCTCTCTCCGGCGCCGTTTCTCCTTAAGCACCAGAAGATCGATCCCAAGATCTTTTGCATACGGCCGGTCCCGGGCAAGTACCATCATCTCTGTTGCCCTCCGCATCTCTGCGATTGATCCCCGGGTCTTGTCCGAGTGCTCGCTCGTGAAGATGATCGCAGCACCGGCCTCCATTGCCATCCCGGCAAGGAGCGCATTGATGCCGATCGAGTCTGCATCTAGGAGCTCGGCCACGTTCCCCGCGCCAAAGAAGAGCGGACAGCTGTAGTCGCGGAACCGTGCCAGCGAAGCGACAAGCCCTGAACCTGCCGGCTGGAGTAGCGGGTCAGCAATGATACAGCTGATGCCGGCCCGCCGGGCCTTTGCGATATTTGCCGGAAGCGTCTTTTCGCCCGGCACCACAACTGCCGCCGCCCCGGCCCGGGCCACCTCTTTTCCCACGTGCAGGAGATTTTTTTCCTGGAGCGAGAGCACGAGATCGGCGCGGGAGAGAGCCGCCCGGATCAGGTCCGGGTCCTGGGTGTCCACCGCGAGCGGGCCTTCGATATCTGCAAGCGATAAGAACACCCGTTCCACATCGGCCGGCGTTGTATCGAACCCGAAACCGAGATCTACAATATCTGCCCCAAGAGAAAAGTACCGCTCCACCCGGTCCCGGATGTCCTCCGCCCGGTGTGCGTCCATGATCTCGGCAAGGACCTTCATCCGGGAGTTCCCGCCGATCTTCGTACCCCGGATCACAAACTCCGGTTCCGCCCTCTCCTCTGCTTCTGCCACCCGGCTCATCGCATCCGCTGCATTTTTCTCTAAGAGGAAATCCTCGGCAGGCACTGTGCCCGAAAGGGGAACCTTTCCCACAAGCGGGAGCACCCAGACAAGGTCCGCCGCATGGCGGGGGCCGCGGTAGATTGGGACACCAGTCTCGCGCTCCACGGCTTCAAATGAGGCCGTGCACATTCCCGGGACAACAACCGCATCGTACGTTCCCTTTTGTATCAGGGCGCGGAGCGCACGGGGGGTCAGGAACGAGGCGATCTTCCCGGTCACCACCACCTCGGCATCAAAGCCGGCCGCCGCTTTTCGCACGGTATCTGCCGTCACGGCCCCGGTGGGGAGGAGGATTCGCATACGTTTTTCTTAATACCAGAGAGATAAAACACTAGTGATCAGATGCTGACCTGTGATCTCCACGTGCACACGAATTTTTCCAAGGACGGCGAGAGCAGTGTCGAGGAGATCCTTCGCCAGGCAGAGGCAGTCGGGCTCGATGTGATTGCCATCACTGACCATGATTGCGTGGACGGGGCGAAAAAAGCGCTCGCGTGCAAAACCTCAGTTCTCGTTATACCGGGGATCGAGGTCTCGACCAAGCAGGGGCACCTGCTGGTGCTGGGCACAACCGAGCTCATACCGGCGGGGCTCGATGTCCGCGAGACAGTGCAGATCGCCCGGCGTATGGGAGCCATTGTGATCCTCCCCCACCCGTACCATGTATGGCGGCACGGGGTTGCCCGGAGGGTCCGGGCCGCGATGAACATTGTTGACGCGGTCGAGGCCTTCAACAGCCGGTACATCGTGGGTTCGGCCAACCGCAAGGCCGGCCGGATTGCAGACCGGCTGGAGAAGCCCTGTGTGGGGGGAAGCGATGCCCATAATGCCCGGTTCGTGGGCTACGGGAGAACGTTTGTCGAAGCTGAGCCGGAGATTCCGGCCATCTTTGAGGCTATCCGCAGGGGGCAGGTTTCCTGCGGCGGGAGAAAGACGCCCCTGCGTACCTATACCCGCCAGTCGCTCAACAACACATGGAGAAAGTTAAAGAGACTGACCCGGCGGCTCCGCTTCCGGTAAGGCTCGCATGCCGGGTCTCGTACCTGGGCACCCGGTTCTACGGTTCGCAGCAGCAGGAGTCCAGCCGCACGGTTGAAGGCGAATTCATCGAAGCGTGCCGGCGCCTGGCTCTCTTTTCTGACTGGCGGACTGCGGGATTTGCGTCAGCAGGCAGGACCGATCGCGGGGTGCATGCCTGCGGTCAGGTGATCGCGTTCTCCACACAAACCCCGGACCGGGCCCGGCAGGCGCTCAACAGCCAGCTGCCGCCTGATATCTGGTGCACGGCAACCGCAGTTGTTCCTGACCATTTCCATCCCCGGTACGATGCCCGCTCACGCACGTACCGGTATTATTTTGGTGAACCCCCCCGGGACCCGGTAGCCATGGAAACGGCAGCCCGGGAATTTTCAGGCGATCACAATTTCACCAATTTTGCCCGGGTCGGGGACAAGAACCCGTGGCGGAAGATCCTAGAGATACGGATCGGAACGGAAGGGAGTTTCACGTACCTTGAGGTGAAGGCCCAGAGTTTCCTCTGGCACCAGGTACGGTGCATGGCGGCAGCGGCCCTCTCGGCCGGCATGGGCGAGCAGGATGCGGACGGGATCCGGTTGCTGCTCAACGAGGCAGCAAGCCGGCCTATCCAGCCGGCACCGGCCGAAGGCCTTGTACTCTGGGACACGGACTGCGGGCTTACCTGGGATCCGGTGGGAAAGAGCCCGAGGAGCTGCACGTATTGTACCGAGCTCCGGCGCCATCATGCGCTCATGGAGCAGGTCTGCCGGGTGCTTGGTCCGGAATAATTTTTTTACCCATCACATGGGCAGGCCATGCACGAAGGTGGCATCGATCCACGTGCAGATTGCATCTCTCACCCTTCGGTACCCGTCAAGGATATCTTCGTCCGTCCCCGCCGTCAGGTGGGGATCGGGAAAGGCGTGGTGGATCGTCCTTTTTGCTGATGGGATTACCGGGCAGACCGCACCGGCATTGTCGCAGAGCGTGACTGCGAGATCGAGCGGGACCCCGGTAAACGTGTCAACCGACTTTGGCCGGTGGCCTGAGATATCAATGCCGATCTCCTTCATTGCCTGGACCGCCCGGGGGCTTACCTGCCCGGCCGGGTGGACCCCGGCCGAGAAGACGTCGAACCGGTCGCCGTACTTTGCCCGGAGGTAGCCTTCGGCCATCTGGGAGCGGGCCGCGTTTGCAGTGCAGATAAAGAGGACGCGGGATTGTTGTGCCATATCCTTTCTCCTGCCGGGATGTACGATGCTGATCGTATACCTCTTTTCTTGTCGGGTCACGCCTTCCGTTTGTCCCGGTTCAGGTTATGTTCGTGATTTCCCGATAGATTTACGGTACTCGGCCAGCACCGCTGCCCCGTACTCTGCTGCAAGTGCCGGGGGAACGTAATTGTCCTGCTGCGCCTGGCGCATGAGCTCTGCGGTGATCTCTGTATCGCTGGTTAGCCCCCGGGCATCCACGGCCGCAAACGCTGCGTCAAGCCCGGTGATCCCAACCTGATTTCCTGCAATAGTGATCTGTCTGGTGCCAAAAAGGGCCGATGCAGCGCAGGAGGAGAGCCGGCTGTACTTGTCCATGCCGTACCTACCTCCGTGCCCATACTGCCGCAGCATCCACGAAGCACCGGGCAAAGGCGTCGGTGAAATACGCGTGGGTGTACGCCCCGATGGTCGCGTGTTCAACAAGGCCGTCGTTCCCGCTATCGATCCCTTTACCTGCAGAAAGCCGGATTGCCCACCGGGCATCGCGGTCAAATTCGACACGGGAATAATGGAACTCGTGGCCCCGGATTCCAACGGTTCCCGGCCAGAGGCCGGCCGGGCCGGAGAATGCGCCTTTGACATACCCGAGTGCCGCAAGACGTTTGGTCATGACGGCACGGCCGGGCAGGACGCCGGCCATCCTGTGCTCTTTTCCTTCTGTTTCAAGCGAGCCGCAGAGGTACATGAGCCCGCCGCACTCGCCGTATACCGGCATGCCGTCCTGTGCAAGGGTGCGGATGGTTTTTGTGCTCCTTGATTTTTCAAGCGCCGCCGCATGGAGCTCGGGGTATCCCCCGCCGATATAGATGGCATCTGCCTCCGGCACCTCACCTGCCACCGGGGAAAACACCCGGATCTCCGCCCCGGCCCGGGTGAGTCTGTCGAGGTTATCTTGGTAATAGAAGCAGAATGCCGGGTCGCGGGCCACACCAATCACAGCCCGACGATGGGAGGTATGCGATTTTTTTGCCGTGCCCGCGGGAACCGCAAGCGGCCGGGCATTTGCTGCAACCGCGAGGATCCCATCGAGATCGCAGGACTCTGCTATAATGCGCCCGAACTGTTTTAAGGCCGGCGACTCGTGTGCCATCACCAGGCCGAGGTGCCGGCTCTGGATCTCGCAGTCTTTCTGCCGGGGCACCCAACCGAGCGCCGGGACGTATTCCTCTTCAGCGATCATCTGCCGGTGCCGGTCGCTCCCGATCCGGTTGTAGATGATGCCTGCGATCTTCACCTTCGGGTCAAAGTCCCTGAACCCCTTTATGGTTGCATGGATACTGCGCGAGACCGCGTGAGCGTCCACTACAAGGATCACAGGGGCGCCAAGAATACGGGCGACATGTGCGGCGCTGGCTTTATCGGATCCCTCCCTGCCGTCGAAGAGGCCCATGGCCCCTTCGATCACGGAGATATCTGCCCCCGCGGTTGCGTTCGCAAAGGCCCGCGTCACTCCGGCCTCTCCCATCATGCAGATGTCCAGATTCCGCGAAGCCCGGCCGCAGATAAGTGTGTGGTGGGAGGGATCGATGAAGTCCGGCCCGGTCTTGAAGGGCTGGACTTCAAGGCCCCGGTCAACAAGGGCCGCCATCAGGCCGGTGGCAATCGTGGTCTTACCGCAGCCGCTATGCGTGCCCGCGACGATGACCCGGGGGATCTCTGCCTTCATGATGATGGTGTTTGCCGGCCCGATGGGTATAATTTATCGTGCAGGTAGGGATCTGTCCCGCGCACGACTCACGAAAAAAACAAAAAGGGTTGTTCACCGGTTATGCGGTGACATTTGCCGCCTGGCAGCCCTCGCCACGGAAGAGCGCCCACTCTTCACACGTGGTCCCGTTGGGGAAGGCGCACATGCCATACTGTCCGGCCGCGCTGTCCTTAATCTGCACGGTCCCGCCCACGTTGACGCAGTTAACTGATGCAGGATTTGCCATGCCGGACTGGCCTGATGGCGCAGTTGCGTTAGCCGTCTGGTTCGCAGTCACAGCGGCCTGGCAGCCCTCACCGCGGAAGAGTGCCCACTCCTCGCAGCTGGTCCCGTTGGTGAAATTGCACATGCCGTACTGGCTCCCGTCAGGATTGGTCATGATCACGGACTGGCCACCGACATTCACGCAGTTGACCGAGGCCGGGTTTGCCATTCCCGTCTGGTTTGCAGGGGCACTGCCCGTTCCTGCGGGCGCAGCCGGCGATGTTGCCGGGGCGGCAGGTGTTGCGGTAGTTGACGGTACAGATGAGGCGGCTTGCTGGGTACAACCGGCAATAACAAGACCGGCACCGATGCAGAGACACAGGATAAGAATAACAAAAGATTTCTGAGCCATAATACTAATCAGAGAGTTCTTTGCCGGCATCGGTTAAAAAATGATTCAGAGTGATATTCCCCCTCTTGGCCGGCCTGGGTTTCACTGCTCTGCTGCTTTTTTCATCACGGAGACGTAGTGACGAAGATCTTGTTCCATCGCGTCCGGATTGCCCAGGTTTTTTTCCACGATATCCACAATCGCGCTCCCGACAATCACGCCATCGGCCCCGGCCAGGTTGCAGGTGGTTACATGTTCGGGCGTGGAGATCCCAAATCCGATGGCGAGTGGGAGAGTGGTGTGCGAGCGGACCCGGTTCAAGAGAGCGAGAGCTTCCGGAGCTACGGTCTTACGTGCACCTGTGACACCGAGCACCGAGACGAGGTACAGATACCCGCGGGCATGGCGTACGATGGTGTCCATGCGTTCATTGGAGGTGGTCTGGGTGACAAGGAAGATAGGGTCGATCCCGTACTTCTCCGCGGTTGCAGCGACCTCATCCGATTCCTCCACCGGCATGTCAGCAACAAGGATCCCGTCTACGCCTGCCTCGTGCGCTTCGAGGTAGAACCGGTCGATGCCCCTGCGATAGATCGTGTTGTAGTATGTCAGAAAGACGATCGGGACTTCGGAGTACGCCCGGACTTCCCGGACGATTGCAAAGATCGTATCGGGTGTGGTGCAGGCTGCAAGCGCCCGGTCGTCTGCCCGCTGGATTGTCGGCCCGTCTGCCACCGGATCCGAAAACGGCACGCCGAATTCGAGGATATCTGTGCCGCCATCGATCAGCGCCTTTGCGATTCTGATTGATGTCTCTTTGTCCGGGTCGCCGGCAACGGTAAAGCCGATGAACGCGGACTTTCCTTTTTTGGCAAAGACGGATTCAATACGTCCCATCAAGCCGCCTCCGGTACAATGCCTGCGACATCCTTGTCGCCCCGGCCTGAAAGATTGATGATCACCACATCGCCCTTATCGAACCGGTCACAGTTCTGCAGCACGTACGCCACCGCGTGTGAGGATTCGAGCGCCGGGATGATCCCTTCGGTCCGCGAGAGGTACCGGAAGGCGTCAAGCACTTCGTGGTCTTTTACCGCGTAGTAGGCAACCCGGTGCGAATCTTTGAGCATCGCGTGCTCGGGGCCGACACCCGGGTAATCGAGACCTGCCGCCACGCTGTGCGTAGGAAGCACCTGGCCGTTGTTGTCCTGAAGCAGGTACGAGAGCGTGCCGTGGAGCACGCCGGGATCTCCCGCACAGAGTGTTGCGGAGTGCTCCGGGGTATCGAGGCCTTTGCCGGCCGCTTCGATGCCGATGAGCTCTACGTCGTCGGCAAGGAAGGGGTGGAAGATGCCGATCGCATTCGAGCCGCCACCCACGCAGGCAACAATCGCGTCCGGCATCTTTCCCTCCTTTCGCATGACCTGTTGGCGGGCCTCGTGCCCGATCACGGACTGGAAGGCGCGGACAATTGTCGGGAACGGGTGCGGTCCGACCACCGATCCGATCAGATAATGCGTGTCGTTTACGTTTGCGACCCAGTCACGGAGCGCTTCGTTTGTCGCGTCCTTGAGCGTCTTTGTCCCGCAGGTTACCGGGTGGACCGTTGCTCCCATCAATTCCATCCGGAAGACGTTGAGGGCCTGGCGTTTTGTGTCCACCTCGCCCATGAAGACCTCGACCTTAAAGCCGAGCGCGGCCCCGGCAATTGCGGTTGCGACCCCGTGCTGGCCGGCGCCGGTTTCCGCAATTAGCCGTTTCTTTCCCATCCGTTTGGCAAGAAGCGCTTGGCCCAGCGTGTTGTTGAGCTTGTGAGAACCGCCATGGACCAGATCCTCCCGTTTGAGATACACATTAAAGCCGAGGTCCCGGGACATGTTCCCGCAGAACGTAAGCGGTGTGGGGCGCCCGGCGTATTCTGACTGGTATGCTGCAAGTTCCTGTGCAAATGCCGGATCGTGCGCCGCGTCCCGGTATGCGCATTCGAGCTCGATAAGTGCGTTCATCAGGGTTTCCGGCACGTACTGCCCGCCATATTTTCCAAATCGTCCTTTACGTCCCATGGTTTGCTTCCCGTGCAGCACGAATAAACGCCGCGATTTTTGTATGATCTTTTATTCCTGGTTCTGTCTCGACGCCGCTTGCAACATCAACCGCATAGGGCCGGATCTCCCGGATCGCGAGCCCCACGTTCTCTGGTGTAAGCCCGCCGGCCAGGATGACCGGCACTCTGGATGTTTTTGCCACGACTTTTGCAAATTCCTGGTCGAATGCTTTTCCTGCGCCCATGCTCTCGTCCACGATCACCGCGTCGCAGTCCGTGGGCACAGCATCCCCGCGCCCGATCACCCGGAGCACCCGTACGCCCGGATATTTTTCAAAAACAAACGGATGCGAGATCTGGATCGCGTCCGGCCGGAGCGCGAGAATTTTTTCGAGATCGGATTCAGATTCCGTGTGCGTGACAACGACCCGGGTCACAAACGGCCCGAGTGCTGAGAAGATCTCCCGGGCTTTTGCATCCGGTACCGAGCGGCGCGAAGTGGGGGAGAACATCACGATACCTATCGCATCCGCCCCGGCCCTCTCTGCAAATTGTGCATCCTCCACGCGGGTGATCCCGCAGATCTTTATGCGCACACGAAATCCTCCAGTTTTTTATCGGGCCTTTTATCTGCCATGATCGACGATCCGATCAAAAAGGCATCGCAGTACGGCCGGAGTTCCCGGATATCGTCCGCCGACCGCATTCCGCTTTCGGAAACAACCAGCCGGTCTTTTGCCCGCACGAGCCCCGAGAGCTTCCGGGTTGTGGACCGGTCGATGGTCATCGTTGCAAGGTCCCGGTTGTTGATCCCGATCAGCTTCGCTTTTGTTTCGAGCGCAAGAACGATCTCATCTGCATTGTGCACTTCCACGAGCGGTTCAAGGCCGATATCATACACGGCGTCCACAAAGGCTGGGAGCTGCTTTTTGAGGACTGCCGCGATGAGAAGCACGGCATCGGCCCCGAGCGCCCGGGTCTCTGCAACCTGCCGCAGGTCCACGATAAAATCCTTCCGGAGTACCGGGACCCGGACGGCCTTTTTGACCCGGGCGATATCGGCAACCGAGCCCGCAAAGAAATACGGCTCGGTCAGGACCGAAATCCCTACGCAGCCGCTATCAGCAAGAACGCCGGCCATCATTCCCATGTCCACGTTCCGGCGGATAATTCCTTTTGAGGGCGATGCGCACTTGATCTCGGCAATCACCGGGTTCTTTGTGTGCGCCGATAGGATCGCATTCTCAAGGCTTGTATGCCGGAACCCTTCCGGCTCAGGGAATGTGGCGGGCAGTTTCTCCACCCGCTTTTTTGTCCGGCTGACAATCTCGTCAAGGATCATGATGCACCCCGGGTTGCTGTAACGAGGGCGGCGAGTTTGCCCGCCGCTTTCCCTGAGTCAATGGACTCCGTTGCGAGCCGGATTCCCTTTGCAAGGGTTGCAGCCCGGCCTCCCACGTAAATGGCAGCGCCCGCGTTCATGAGCACGATATCGCGGGCCGGGCCCGGTGCACCATCAAGAATGGCGCGGATGATGCGTGCGTTCTTCTCCGGGTCACCGCCAAGAAGATCGCCCGGTGCAGCCCGGGTAAATCCGAACTGTTCCGGTGTGACTATATAGTTCGTGATCCTGCTATTGGCAAGTTCGGTCACGCTTGTCTCGCCCGTGACTGTGATCTCGTCTAGCCCTGAGCCAAAGACGACCATCGCCCGGGACACTCCTAGCAGACTCAGGACTTCTGCCATAGGGCCGGTGAGTTTTTGATCGTAGACCCCAAGCACCTGGGCTGCCGCTCCCGCAGGATTTGCCAGCGGCCCGAGCAGGTTAAAGACCGTCCGGCAGCCAAGATCCTGTCGTGTAGCCATCACATGCTTCATGGCCGGGTGGTGGCTGGGTGCAAAGAGAAAGATGATCCCGGTCTCCTGTACGATCCCTGCCTGCCGGCCCGGGTCCACGCTGATATCCACACCGAGAGCCGTAAGAACATCTGCCGATCCGCACCGGCTGCTCACGCCCCGGTTGCCGTGCTTGACCACGGTGATGCCGGCTCCCGCGGCAACAAAGGCGGCAGCCGTGCTGATGTTAAATGTCTGCGCCCCGTCTCCCCCGGTGCCGCAGGTATCGACCAATGTTCCGGACACCCGTGGCTTTACGTGGACCGTATGCTCCCTCATGACCCGGGCAAACGCCGCGATCTCTTCCGGGGTCTCACCCTTGGCGCGTAGTGCGGTCAAAAATCCCCCGATCTGGGCCGGAGTTGCCTGCCCATCCATCATCATGTTCATGACTGCCGCGGCCTGGGCGGGAGCAAGATCCCGTCCCTCCACTACGGTGGCAATCGCCTCTTTCATGGTCATGCGTTTTTCACCCGAGGGCCAAACAGGAAATTTCTCATGAGCGCATCACCGTCATGCGAGAGAATGCTCTCGGGATGGAACTGTACGCCCTCGATGGGGAATTTCCTGTGCCGCAGACCCATTACAAAATGATCGTCAAGGCTCTCGGCTGTGACCAGGAGTTCCTGCGGGAGCGAGTCCCTCTGGGCTACGAGCGAGTGGTAGCGCGTGGCGGTAAACGGGGTCGGGAGACCGGCATACACTCCCCGGCCATCGCTTGTGATCTCCGAGGTTTTCCCGTGCATCAGGTGCCCGGACCGGACCACCTTTCCGCCAAAGGCAGTACAGATGGCCTGGTGGCCGAGGCAGACGCCAAGGGTCGGGATCGTTTTGCTCATCGTATCGATCACTTCAAGACAGACCCCGGACTCTTTCGGCGTCCCGGGCCCGGGCGAGAGGATGATCCGGTCGCACCGGATTTCTTTTAGTTTTTCAAGCGGCGTATCGCAGGTGAATACCATGGGCCGGCCCCCGAGTTTTCCCACCTGCTGGTACAGGTTGAACGTGAAACTGTCGTAACAGTCAACGATAAGAACGGTCGGGGCACTCATGGCACGACACCTGCCTGCTCGATTGCCTTCATCATTGCCGCGGCCTTGTTCTCGGTCTCGGTCCACTCGTTCTCCGGTACCGAGTCTGCAACGATCCCGGCGCCGGCCTGGACAGAGGCCCGACCATCTTTCACCGTCACAGTACGGATCGCGATGGCAAATTCA
>Ga0181520_10009924_pt1 | contig 12967 bp, 12 predicted proteins | sample PEATcosm2014_Bin_29_FD_132451 | JGI IMG/M metagenome (GOLD analysis project Ga0181520, IMG submission 132451) | Peatland microbial communities from MTU Mesocosm Facility, Houghton, MI, USA - PEATcosm2014_Bin02_30_metaG | ecosystem: Environmental > Terrestrial > Soil > Wetlands > Peat | place...
CTTTCCAGGAATTCCGGCATCAATAGTATCGCCTTCATCAGCAGTTACATTGCTGGAATCCAATTCAAAAAAAATCTCTTTTTTAAACCATATAAAAATAATTCTTGGCCTGAAAAATCTGGAAATTATTGAGGGCAGAAGCGAGATATTAAGCCGTGAAAAAAAATACAGGGAATTTTTTGACATTGCCGTTATGCGCGCGCTTGCCCCGTATCCTATCGCCATGGAAATAGCGGCGGGTTTTGTAAAACCGGGCGGGTCGCTGGCTTACTTTGCGAGTTTAAAACAGCTTCATGAAATTAAGGAAAATAACACATGGCTCGGCAAGCTGGGCTGCCGGCTGGATAAAATTTTTGAGTATGAACTGCCTGAAGGCTCCGGAAAATTTTGTATCGCAACCGCATGCAAGCAAAGCCTTACGCATATAAAATATCCAAGGCTTTACTCCATGATAAAAAAGAAGCCGCTGTAAAAAGTTCCACGTGGAACATTTTTTTGATGGAAGAAAACGCGGCGCGAGGGAATGTTCCACGTGGAACAAATTAAGAGTTGAGGGAGCTTATGTATCTAAAATCTGTTGAACTCGTCAATTTCAGGAACTATGACAGCCTGAAGGTGAAGCTTTCCCCCGGCATCAATGTTTTTTACGGTGAGAACGGTACGGGGAAGACCAATGTGCTTGAATCCATATATTTTACCGCCCTTGGCAGGTCATTCCGTTCTTTTGAGGATTCAGTAATGGTAAAACACGGCAAAATTGCCTTTTCTATCGCCTTAAACGCTGTGGAAAATGATATAGAGAGGGATTTCGGTGTTGAATATGACATGGCAATAAGAAAAAAGAAGGTTATGATCAACGGAAACAGGGTCAGCAGGCTCTCACAGGTGGTAGGAAGGCTTCCTGTGGTCCTGTTCTCGCCGGAAAATATCATGATGATAAAGGGAGAACCGTCCCAGAGGCGCAGGTTCCTGGACGATATGCTTTCACAGTTCGAAGAAGAGTATTTTTTAACGCTCGGAAAGTACCAAAAAGAGGTATCCCACAGGAACTATCTGCTTAAAGGCATAAGGGAAGGCAGAATAAAAAGGGAGAACCTCGGGGTCTGGAACGAACAGGTTATGAATAACGGGATAAAAATAATTATGGCAAGGGTTAAAGCGGTTGAAGAGCTTAACCAGGTGCTTAAAGAAGAGCTTGCTTCCGGTAAATTCAGGGTGAGGCTCGCATATTCCTCAAAATTTTATTCAGCGTTTGATGAAGAGTCCCTGAGAAAGGCATTCCAGGAACATTTTTCCTCGCGTCTGGAGGACGAGATTGCGCGCGCCGCCACACTCATCGGGCCGCACAGGGATGATCTTGAAATATTTTATAATGATATGGACGCGAAAAATTTCGCTTCTGAGGGCCAGCAGAGAATTTCTGCGATACTGATGAAACTTTCCGAGGGGCTGCTTATAAAAAAGAAAAAAGGAAGTTTTCCGGTTGTACTTCTCGATGATTTTTCATCCGAGCTTGACGAGCCAAACAGGGGTTTTATCGGTAAAAAGTTTTCTCTTTTTAAGCAGATAATTATTACAACCACTTATATATAGAATCTCAAGGGCTTTGCGCCGGCAAGGGAATTTGAAGTTTCAAGCGGGGTGGTTGTTTCAAAATAGTTAGTGTATATTAACAAAGTTAATATAGCAACAACCCGGACCAATTGGCTCGTTGACCTCGGTATAAGTATATGATAAAATTGAAAAATAGAGTTTGTCCAAGTTATGGCGATGTTGGAGGGAAAGATTGAAAATAAAAACGCAGTTTTTAATTTCTATCATAATTGTAATAGTCCTGTCGATTTCATCGGCCGCTTATGTGACAGTAAATGACATGCGCGGCATCCTTAAACAGGAGATAGACCTCAGGATAAAATTCCTCATTGACTCGGTAAAAGGCGTTGCCGGTGAATCTCTTGTAAAAAACGACCTCCTGTCCCTGAATTATTACATAAAGGAGACGCCATTAAGCGGGGGCCTTGCTTATATAATCGTAGCGGACAGGTACGGCAATATTGTCGCCAGCAGCAGCCAGGCAGACAAGGGCGCAGAGCTCTCTGTAATGTATCCCGCCATATCAAAGACCGGAGATATCGGCGGGGTAAAATTAAACGGCGTGCTCAGGGATATAATAAGCTATCTTTCGCCGGTTTACGTGAAATCAAAGGACAAGAATTTTGAGGTCGGCAGGGTTTACGCCGGATTCGATAAAAGGTTTATAGATAATACCCTGAATGATATTTATATAAAAAGCGCGGCCATAGCCGCAGGGCTGATAATAATAAGTATTTTTATGACCCTTTATATTACCGGAAGGATAATAATACCGCTTAACAGGCTCCTTGAAGGGACGCAGAAGATAGCATCCGGAGATTTGAAATTTAAAATCAAGGTGAATGTAAAAAACGAATTCCAGGCCCTGGCCAATTCTTTTAATCAGATGACCAACAAGCTTAACGAATACTACGAGGGGATCCTGAACGCTTTTATGATAGCCATGGACACCAAGAATAAATATTCCCCGAGCCACTCGATGAGGGTCGCGCGTACAGCGGTGAAGATTGGAAAAGCAATGCGACTTGGCCCGGCGCAGCTGGAAAATTTAAGGATAGCCTCGATACTTATGGACATAGGCAATATCGGCGTGCAGGACGGCATATTTGACAAAAAGGAACTGCTGACCGCCGAGGATTTTATCCAGATTCAGAAGCATCCGGAAATCAGCGCAAAAATTTTAAAAAGCATACCCGATTTGAAGGAAGTTGTTCCTATAATTATGGAGCACCACGAGCGCTACGACGGCATGGGATATCCAGCCGGCTTAAAAGGCGGGGATATTTTGACCGAGAGCAGGGTGCTGGCGATAGCCGACGCCTACGACGCTATGATAACCGAGCACGGACACAAAAAGCCGGTTTCCGCGGATGAGGCAATATATGAACTCAGGAGCAACAAAGGCAAACAGTTTGATCCGGATATAACAGAGATATTTGTCGGCCTGCTGAATAAAGAAGGAGGGGTATAAAATGGCAAAGAAAAAGAAAAAAGGTTTGAGGATATCTCTCTCCGTAAAGTTCAGCTTTTTTACGGCGCTTCTTCTGACGCTGATAATGGTGGCCCTTACCATGTTCATATACAACCAGGAAAAACTTGCGCTTTCCAATGAGGTAAAAAAACGCGGCACCGCGATAGCGAAAAATCTCGCGAACAACGCTGAAGAGGCCATGACCACAAACCAGGAGCTTACACTTTTTGTCCTGGCAAAACAGGCCGTGCAGGATCCCATGACAGCCGAAGCGGCTACGGAAAACTTCTGGATGGGAGTTGTCAATAATATAAAAGACGATATGATGGGAATTAATAAAAATGAAAAGCCCGTCAAGAATGAGGGAATTCTTGACGCCATGGTTGTGAATAAGGGAAAAATAGTCTCCGCAAGCGATGTTAAACGCAAGGATGAGGATTATGTATTGCCGCAGGGCATCAAGCCTCTCTCCCCCGGGGAAGACGTGCTTGTTCAGGAATATTCCGAGAATTCAAAAAGATATTTTGACATCGCCGTCCCTATTACATCAATCGGCGACAAAGTGCTCGGAGAGGTACACCTGAAGGTATCGCAGGATATAATCACAAAAGTGGTGACATCGGCCACTGTCAAGGTAATTTTGATAACTCTTGCCGCCCTGATAGCAGGAATAATAATTTCTATAATTGTAGTCACCACTATGATAAATCCCATCAAATATCTTGTAACCGGCGTGCGCGCGATCGGGGAAGGCAATTATGACGTACAGATAAAAATGAAAAGCCGCGACGAGCTTGGAGAACTTACCGAAGCTTTCAATTCCACGGCTAAGAGTTTAAAGGAAAAAGAGCTGCTGAAAGGCGCTTTTTCCACATATGTATCCACAAGTATAATGGAAGAAATCCTGAAGGACCCGACCAGGCTTTCGCTGCACGGCAAAAAAGTCAGGGCAACCATGTTATTTACAGATATCAGGGGTTTTACCTCAATGTCGGAGGAAATGGATCCGGCGGAGGTCGTATCAGTTATAAATGAGTATCTCACCCTGCAGACAGACAAGGTGGTAAAATGGCAGGGAGTTATTGATAAATTTATCGGCGATTCTATGATGGCCGTTTACGGCGTTCCGTTTCCCAAGGAGGACGACACTTACCGAGCTGTCCGAACCGCGATGGATATAAGAGAGGGGCTCATTAAGCTTAATTCAATAAGGGAACGCCGCAACCAGAAAACAGTCGCGATAGGAATAGGAATTGATACCGGTGAAGTGGTTTCCGGCAACATGGGTTCCCCGCAAAAAATGGACTACACTGTGATCGGCGACCACGTTAATCTCGCGGCCAGGCTTGAGGCCAACGCGCCGGGAGGCAGGATTTATGTAAGTGAAGCCACATATAACGACACAAAGGCTCAGATAGAATTTCAGGAACTCGAGTCAATAATGGTCAAGGGCAAAAAAGAACCCATAAAGATATATGAGCCGGTAAGGGTCATAGAATAAAGAGAGCGGAGAAAAATGGAAGATAAAAAGGATATTTTAAAGACAGTCACAAGGCTTGCGCAGGCCGGGGAATGGGCAAAGGTTGTAAAGGAATATGAAAAACTTATGTCCATGGACCCGCACGACGTAAACCTCCACAATTCAATGGGCGAGGCCCTGGCAAAGCTAGGAGAGTTCAGGAAAGCATATGAGCATTTCCTTATAGTCCTTAATGATTATCAGGCAAAGGGAAATTCATCAAAAATAATGTTCATGTATAAAAAAATAGCAAAGCTTGACCCCCGTAAATTTGACCTTGAGGGAAAGGCCAACCATGAAAAACTTTCAAAAATAGTCAACGCGATTGCCAGCTATGACAGCGGCGACCTTGAGGCGTCGGCAACAGCGTTAAAGGACGCCGAGAAATATGACAAATATAACGCCGAGATACTTATAAAGCTCGGCGAAGTTTATGAGAAAAAAAATATGATCGGCGAGTCAGTCGAGGCGTATACAAAGGGCATCAGGGTGCTTGTTGAAAAGGGAAAAAAGGACGAGGCCATTATAGTCGCCAATAAAATACTTGAAATGGACAAGGAAAACACCGACGCCATGGCCATGATAGCGGACGATCTTATCAGCAAAGGGCACAAGGATAAGGCGGAGGAGATATTTAAGGACCTGCTTATCACCCTGGCCGAAAAAGAAAAAATAACCGAGGGCAGGGAAATAGCAAAAAGGGCGATGGACCTCAACATAGAGTACGGCAAACAGTTTTACGCTTATTTTCTTTTTAAGGAAAATAAAATGGACGAGGCGAAAAAAATACTTGAATCCACAATAGACCTTACCGTGGAGGAAAAGGTCCTTCTTGGAAAGATACATTTTAAGCTTTATGAATATGACAGGGCAAAGGCTGTTTTGATGTCGCTTGACCCTGCAATAGTAAACCAGAATGTTGAAATACTGGAGCTTATCGGCGACTCCCTGCTTAAAATGCGCGAATACAAGACCGCCGCTGAATTTTACCTTAAGGCCCTGAAGATAGAAAAGCAGGACGGCCATTTTGACGAGGCCATAATCATGGCAAACAAGGTATTGAATGTAGAGACGGAGAACATGGAACTTCATGAAATAATGGCTGAGATATACACAAAAAAAGGGATGAAGGTAAAGGTAATTGACGAATATACAAAACTTGCTTCCCTTTACGACAAACACGGCAGGTCCGAAGACGCTATGAAAATACGCCAGGTCCTTTCAAAACTTAAGATGATATGAAGCCTTTCGACTGCGATATCTGCAAAAAAAAGACACGCTCAATTGACGCGCTTGTCCGCTGGCATTTTGAAAAGGATAAAAAAACAGCATCCAGCTTTCAGATCGTCTGCGACAAAACCCCGTGCAGCCTTAAGGGCAGGGAGGATTTTTTTAACAGGTCCTTAAAGCTTGAATATGTATTTTCAAATATGCCCGAATTCATATATTATATAAAGCGCCTTAAGGTAAATGAAAAAGAGCTGAAAAATTTTGTCGGGCGCATTGAAAAAGACAGGTCGTATATCAGAAGGTTCAATATAGAAAAAAAAGAGGTAAAAAAACTCATTATACGGCTCGAAGGCGCTCAGGGGGAAGGATAAATATATGGACCACAAGCAAACAAGGGCAAAACTTAAAGAGTACGCCGAGGACATGATAATTGACAAAGCAGTTGAACGGGAAATGGCCGAACATATTGAAACCTGCGAAATATGCAAACGGGAGCTGCTGCTATGGCAGGAAGTGACCGAAACACGCAAAGCAAACGAAAGGTTCGCTTCATATATCCCGAAAACGTTCCGAGAGCGTGTTTCATACAGAATGAATAAAATAAACTCAGACAGGGACCTTCCGCCCGTTGTGCGCAGGATGCAGGCCATTCAGCAGGCCTTTTCAAGCGTGACCGGCAGGCTGGTGGTCCAGGTGCTCATACTTCTTGCCGCGCTGATATACCTTATAATGGTGAAGAGCCACGGATTGAACCTTGTTGCCCTGCTTTTTATGGCAATAGGGTTCGTTGTGATTTTCTTCATACTACTCAGGAAAAAAAAGTAATTTCAAAAGTAAAACAATAATACCGCCAAGTAAAATAGCTGTAAAATAAAGGCTATTTACGAAAAACGAAAAAAAACCTTTATTTTTTGGAGTTTTTTTGGTAAATTTAAGGTAGCAGGGAAATTTTGAAAGAAAGAGGCGGTAAGCAGTGAAAAAGCCACTATTTATAACTTTCTTATTGATCGCCTTTTTTGCCTCAATTATATATGGCGGCCTTTCAGACAACCAGCAGGCGGTCAAGTATTACTCCACAGGTGTTTCTTACCATAAAAAAAAGGATTTCAATAACGCCCTTATGTATTATAACGCTGCGATAAAAAAAGACAGGAAATTCTGGCAGGCATGGCTCGGGCTCGGCATCTGTTATTATTCAATGGCAAAATACAGGAACGCCAGGCTGATATTTTCCTATGTCCTTTCCCTGAAGCCCGGCGAACCCACCGCAAAAAAATATTATGATATAATGTCGCCGGGGTCGAGAAAAAACGCGGCCGCCCTGAATACGCCAAAGTCAAAAGGAGATCTTATGTGGCGTTCGGCCTGCCTGCCCGGAATGGGGCAATTTTATAACGGAGAAATTGCCAAGGGGTATATTTATTCGCTTGGTTTTATAGCGAGCATCGCCGCCCTTATAAAATACACCCTGGACGAAAATGACGCGGTGGCGGCATACAATAACACCAATTACGATTACGCGGACAAATACAAGGCGGCCCAGGATGCCCAGTCAAAAATAATAGTACCGGCAGCGGTCGCGGTCGGCATATGGTCCATATCTGTGCTTGACGCGTACATCAGCGGCAGCGACGGGAAACCTTCCTCCGCTTTGAAAGCAGTGGAAATAAAATATGACAGGGGGATAACCGTAGCGTGGAACATCGCGCGGGTTGAATTTTAAAGCCATGAAAAAAAATTTACTGTACATCATATGCGTGCTGGCGGTTGTCGTATTGACCGCATGTTCCGGCCTGAAAAGGAACAACCCGTATGATCCAGACGGGAGCGCTTATAAAGGAGTCACGTACAAAGGGGACATAAACTATCCCGCCGGAACTTCAATTACAGCCATGATATACGGCACCACCGGACTGTGCCTTGCCGGCTATAGCGCCGCAAGCGGGTACTGCGTTATGAGGCTTGAAGGGACAATAACTGATTATGTGGGCTCGACCGGCGACACACCGGGCCATTTCAGGTATATCCAGGATATATGCGCGGACGACTCGGGTGACATTTACGCCGTTGATAATAAAAATATCATGCAGGTTATAACCCCGACAACGGACGCCATGTCATCCTGGACAATGACAAATGTTACCACGACCGTTGACAAACTTTCAATAACGTATCTGAGCAACCACATATATGTGTCAAGTAATATTGACAAACAGATATTCGAATATTCAACAACAGGAGCGTTCATTGATTCTGTTAATCTCAGCTTTACGGCTTACGGCCCTTTTACGCCGGGCAGGATATTTAAATCCGCAAACCATATTTATGTAGTCAATGACGCCTCCAAAAATCAGATAGTGGAATTTACCCCGAACCTCAGCCAGGACGGTCTATATGATATGCAGGATAATATATATGACGCTTCTGTAAACGGCGGGCTTCTGGAATTAATCGCTTCCGGGGCAGTTTATAATGTTGACGAAAACATGGTATTAAGTTTAAAATGGGGTAACTTCGGGGTCGGCCCGGGAATGGTATTTAACGGGGAGCTGATCGCCTGCGACCAGACCACAGGCGACACATACCTTCTTGACGGCCAGACTATAAAACGTTTCGGGGAATAAAATGGGAAAAAGTTTTTTGATTTTTAGTTTAATCGTTTTATCGGCGCCGTTGCTTTTCGGGGATACAGGGCCGGACCAGGATTTTAACAGCCCTCATTCCGTCGTTAATATTTCAAAGCCGGCAGGCATGCCGCCGCAGGAAAACCAGGCGTCGGCAAGCCCGGGCGCGGCTGACGCGCTTATAAAAGAGATAACCCCTGCGCAAAAACCAATAACAAAAAGCGAAGCGCTGATGGCCGAAGGCGATAAGTACTTTAAAATAAATAATTTCGCGTTTGCCCTGAAGTATTATTACTATATAACAAAGATAGACCCGGGCAATGTAAAAGCGTGGAAAAAAACAGCGTTCTGCTACTATCAGCTGAAAAAACACAATTACGCCTATTACGCTTTTCAGATGGTGTTAAAAAAGGCCCCGAAAGACAGGGACGCCCTTGATTTTATGGAATATTACAAAACAATAATAGGGAACTCAAAAAAGAACCTTGAAAAAAAGGAAATGTTCGACCCCCTTTGGCGTTCCATTGTTCTCCCCGGGTTCGGCCAGTTTTATAACCAGCAGTACGCCAAAGGGACGCTTTATGGCGGCGCTTTCTTAGGCGCGCTCGGGATGACATTTTATAACGCCGCTGATGAGAGGTCAAAATACTCCAAATATGTGGTGGCGAATGAAAATCAGGAGATTGCCTTTCAGGAGGCGCAGGACGCCTGGAACTTAACGCTTATATGGGGGATTATTACAGGCGTTGTTTACGTGGCAAATGTTTATGACGCCGGCGCCAATTATAACTGCGACGAGGCGCGCGGGCTCTCCCTTAATATAAAAGAAAACGCGGTTTATCTTACCGCGTCAACAAGCTGGTGAAAAATGAAAAAATTTGTCATTCCCGCGTTTGTCCTGCTCTTTATCGCCGGATGCTCGGCTTTAAACAGAGTCAATCCTACGGACCCGAAATCAGGCAATTATGAGGGGCTGCATTATACCGGGTCAGTTGGAAACTTCACATCGCTTTCAGATATAAAGGCGCAGGCCCCTGATATAATATGGTGCACTGATTCCGTGGCAAATATGGTTTATAAATATCACGAGAACGGAAATCTGGATTTCACGCTGTTTAACAGAACTGCCCCATATCCCACCCCTACACCAATCCCGGAATTTCAGGCACCCAGCGGGATATGCGCCGTCGCACCCTATTTTTACGTTGTTGACAAGAATATAACATATAATAATTTAAAACGCTTCGATCCCACATATGTGACAAGCACAACAGTGACGCAGCCGCCTCTTTATGCTTCCATTGCCCTGAACAAATGCGCTGCATTTGGCCAATATATTTATCTTACAGACAGTAAAAATGTATATCAATTCGACACCACTCCTACAGCAAATGCCATGACAGGGGTTACGTGGGCCGTTTCTGCTTCAGCCACGATATCCGACATTAAAACGGACCAGACCGGAGATGTTGTCATAGCGGATTCATCAACTAATGATATCATGGTCTATACGCAATCCGGAGCATTCGTTTCCGCTTTTCAATATTCTTTCAATATAATAGGATTTGCCATATCCGGAAATTATATTTATATACCCAGTAACGGCGGGCTGCACAAAATAAACTATCCTTCCCTTACAGAAGCTCAGCTTATGGCAAATTACGGCCAGGGGAGCGGAAAAGTTGACCAGCCCGGACCCTGCGACGCCCTTCCTGACGGCACCATACTTGTAGGCACTGCCAATACAATAAAAATGTTTCAGCCTTAAAAAGACCGGGAATCAGGAGCCGCAAAAATGTCACTTCACAGATTTTTCGTAAATAAAATATCTGAAGGACGCGCCGAAATAACAGGCAGTGATTATAACCACGCCAAAAATGTTTTAAGGCTCAAAGAAGGCGGGGAAGTAATAGTTTTTAATAATGAGCACGGCGAATTTATGGCGAGCGTCGCGGCCATTGACCAAAAAAATAATATAATGACGGTAATTACTGGTGACAAAATAAAAGAACGTGAAGGCAAGAAGTCGATTATTACAGCCTGTATATCCCTGATAAAAAAAGAAAATTTTGAATTCACCCTGGAAAAACTTACTGAGACAGGGGTGGATGTTATTGTTCCTGTTACGGCAAAACGGAGCGTTGTAAAAATAAAGGACGAGGCGAAAAAAGAAAAAAGATGGGAAACAATAATTTATTCCGCGGTCAAGCAAAGCGGAAGGATGACAACACCGGTGCTTCAGCCCGCCCTGTCAGGCGTGGACGGGATAAATCCTTGCGAAGGCGGGGCAAATTTTTTCATATTTGAAAAAGCAGACGGGGTTTATCTTATAGATGAAGCCGTAAAATTAAAACCGGGAGACAACGCCTCCTTTATAATAGGCCCCGAGGGCGGTTTTGAAGAGAGCGAAGCTGATATAATAACCGGTAAAGGTTTTAAGCCTGTTTCTATAGGCGACACAATCCTGCGCGCCGAGACCGCCTCAATTGCGGCGGCTACTGTGCTCTCGCAGGCATTAAGGAGAAGCAAGTGGAAAAATTTATAGAAAAGCTTAAATCAAAAATAGAGTCTGCCGGGCTTACTGCCGATATTTATCTGGAGCGCTCGGTCCGCAGCGAAATCGGCGCAAACGACGGAGCCATTGAGAAAGTGCAGGAGTCGGATTCATTCGGCGCGGCTGTCAGGGTGTTTAAGGACGGCAGGATGGGTTTTGCCTGGACAACATCGCCGGACCCCGAAGAAGCGGTGAAAATAATCGAAAAGGCGCGGGACACGATGTTTGTGGACGGGTATAGCGGCCTTGATTTTAAGCCGCTGAAGAATTCAGGCGGGATTAAAATGAATGATCCGGTTTTTGAAAGCGTAACGCTTGAAAAAAAGAAGGCGCGCGCACTTGAAATCGAAGCCGCGGCAAAGGCAGCTTCGCCCAAAGTAAAATTTGTCCGCGATACCACGTGTGTTGATATACTATCAAGCACCTCATATTTTAATACTTCAGGGGCGCAGTATGATTACGAGAAGACATATTCATACGCCTTTACTTCCGCAATAGCCTCGGACGGAGTTCATGATGAGGCAGCTGATGTTATGGAAGGAAGCGCTCTGTGGCAGGGCGTTGATCCGGCGGAGCTTGGAAAGCAGGCGGGTTTGCGCGCGGCTTCGCTTTTAACAGGAGGGCAGGTTCCAACCGGGGAATACACGCTCATAATTCCCCCATACGCAGCTGTGGAATTTCTTCAGGTTATTTCACCGATGTTTTCAGCCGCCAACCTTCGAAAAGGCAAGACACTGCTCGCAGGCGCCGCTGAAGGTGATGAAATCGCTTCCGGGCATGTTACCCTTGTTGACGACCCGTGCATGGATTACGGCGCTGGCAGTTACCCGGCGGACGGGGAAGGATTTGAGGGGACAAAGAAAAAATTAATCGACGCGGGCAGGTTTAAAGGATTCCTTTATGATATGAAAGAAGCGGCCTTTTATAAAAAAGCGTCTTCTGGAAATTCAATAAGGAGCTCGTTCAAAGCGCTGCCGGAGCCCGGGGTTTCAAATTTTTATTTTGAGCCGGGAAAGGAAAATACAGGAAATATTTTAAAAAAGCAAAAAGGAATATTTATCAATTCAATGATGGGGCTGCACATGACGGATACTGTTTCCGGAAATTTTTCCCTGGGAATGAACGGCTGGATATTTGAAAACGGAGAAAAAAAAGGGGCGGTAAAAGAAGTCCTCATTACCGGCAATATCAAGGACTTTTTGAAAAAAATAACGGCGGTTTGCGATGACCTGAAATTTTATATGAATTTCGGATCGCCAACGGTCATAGCCACCGGCATTACAGTGGCCGGCAGGTAGATTTCAAAGGAGAAGAGAATAATGGCAAAAAATATAACAGGAATAATAGGGTTTCCGCTTTCACATACAATGTCGCCGGCAATGCATAATAATTCCTTTAAAAAATTTAAAATGGACTGGGAATACGGCGTTTTCGAGATGGAGGCCGATAAGGTCGGCGGCTTTATTGAAAGCATGAAAACCAACGGTATCAAAGGCATTAACGTTACTATTCCGCACAAGCACCATGTCATGCAGTTCCTTGACTCCATTGACAGGGCGGCGGCGACAATCGGCGCGGTGAATACTGTTGTGAATAAAAAGGGAAAGTTGAAGGGTTATAACACCGACTATCTCGGTTTTCTGCAGTCGCTGAAAAAAAGCAGGGTAAATCTGAAGGATAAAAAAATAGTAATGTTCGGGGCGGGAGGCGCGGCCCACGCCGTAGCGTACGCGCTTAATACTTTTAAGCCCGAAGAATTCCGCATTTATAACATAGACATGCCAATGACGCAGAGGTTAATAAAACAGCTGAAACTTAAAAACGTGATTACCGGGAATATTAAAAAGACAACTGAAAAGGATTTGGCAATAGTGTCGGCGGATTTTATCATTAATTGCACATCAGTTGGAATGCACGGTAATGAGGCGCCGTATGATATAGAAAAGTTAAAAAAAGGGGCGGTGGTTTTTGACCTC
>Ga0181520_10009925_pt1 | contig 12967 bp, 16 predicted proteins | sample PEATcosm2014_Bin_29_FD_132451 | JGI IMG/M metagenome (GOLD analysis project Ga0181520, IMG submission 132451) | Peatland microbial communities from MTU Mesocosm Facility, Houghton, MI, USA - PEATcosm2014_Bin02_30_metaG | ecosystem: Environmental > Terrestrial > Soil > Wetlands > Peat | place...
GACTAATTAGGCCGAATATTACTGATTAAAAAAAGAGTACTGTCAGTATTGATCACCTGTCAAGTCGACTACTGCATTGTAATAAGTGCTCCGTCTTCCGCGGCTGCTGTGGCGGCCAACCTGGAAACGGAACTTTTGACCCCACGGCCGCCGCCGTTGGACCATCGCTCATCCTGGATGTCCTGTCCACGCGTCATGGCATTGCCACGATCCTGAAATCGGTTTTCCACGAGTTTCACAGGCATATCCTGACCATGGCTTACTACCTGGCAGCGCATGAGAGCCCCGTAAGCCAATTCATTCCTGGACCACGAGGCACAAACACCTGTCAGGGAAGCCGCTCGAGAGCCCGCGAATCAGCGAGATTTTCGGAAAAATTTCGACAGAAGGCAGCAGGCATTCCTGTCGGCATGGATGGACAGGTTCATCGAGGACAACGTCCTCTGCTATGACATCAGGAGCATCTCGTCCTATAGCGAACTGAACGAGTACATCCGTTTCGGCCACAACCGCGACCGGGAGACGCTACCGCAGTTGAACCTCGCGATGTTTTTTGGGCCAGACGAGCAGAATCCCTTAGAGGCAGTGCGGGTATATCGGGACAAAGACGCGGTTGAGAAATGCTTCGATGATCTAAAAAAAGTCCAAGACATGAAGCAACTGCGGATGCACAGCACCGAGATGGTGATGGCAGGTTGTTCATATAGTTCATCGCCCGGATCCTCATGAGCGACCTCAGGCGGGCCTTGCGGGAGTCGACGCGTATCGAACTCTGCACGGTCCGTGAACGCCTCCTGAAGATGGATCCTTTGACAACAACGATCGGCTATAGGGGAAATACAGCTCACTACTGAGACCGAGATTACCAGGTCGCAGCGTGAGATCCTGACACTCTTGAAAATTGAGTTGCCGTCCGTCGAGCTACAATAGATCGGGAATTTCAGGATGTTCTTCCGAAAACCGTCCGCGGTTGAGCCTAGAAGGATCAACTGCTTGCATAAAAAGGGATTATGCCAAGGCGAAGGACAAGTCGAGAGCCGAGGCCACGTACGTAGCCGTGGTTAGAAGAGAAAGAGTGGAGAAAAACACAACATAGGCTACGTGCGTAGCCTATGTTAGCAAGTATATACAAGTAAAGGAATTAAACGCGTAGCCGCATGCAAAAGATAAGTACATATAATAAAAGGAAATGACATTAAACAACGTAGCCGTATTGTAAATATATATAGTATAAGCATATAGTCGCGTAGCCGTTTCGAAAAAGCAAAACCATATAGTGAAAGGAAATAAAAAAATGAACGTAGCCGCCTTAAGTAAGGGCGGCTACGTAGAAAGTCTATATGATACAATGATTAAGGTGAAATAAAGTAACAAAAAGGCTACGCTTATCTTGCATTCAATCCAAGCCCCTTTAATTCTGGCCCTGAGCCCCTCCTGGTTGCCTTATAAATTCCCTCAGTCTCTATGCGGTGGAGAGGTTCTCTGGTCTTCGCCCAGAACTGGTCTCCTACAGCTCACATCTAGTTCAGACGAGGTGTTTTCCGTCCTTAGCCCAATCGACGCGATGGCGGCCCGCCATGATCGTTTGGGAAGGTTTATCACGTGCTCTCGAGCGACCGCGCACGTCCCAAACCACGCCTCTTAAGACCGCCACCCGAGGTACCCTTATGGCGGACCCCGGTTCTGCCAAGGGAAGGACAAAACTAGACATCCAGAACAAACTCGCGGATATTTTCTCCTTCACAGAAAAATTCTGCTTTCTCCCTAGTGCGATCGCAGGCGGCTTCAGGTATAACCTAGAGGGGAGGGCTGTCATCGCTCGATACCTCGGAGCACACGCATGAAGACGACCATAAAGATGACCAAGGCCGAGCTCGTTGCCGCACTTGCGGCGGCCACGTCGCTACCGCATCAGGACATTCATGCCTGCATCGATGCACTCATGCGGGAGATCAAGACGGATATCCTTGCCGGCAAGACCGTTGAACTCCGTGGATTCGGGACCTTTGAAGTGAAGCGACGAAAAGGCCGTCAGCGAGCGCGGAACCCGAAGACCGGCGACATCGTCTCGGTCGAGGACCATGGTGCCGCCATATTCCGCCCGGGCAGAGACTTGAAACGATCAGCCTGGGGCTCCAAAAAATAGGAACCCCGTGATCATATGCCCGTTGAACTACCAGAGAGGTGGTGCAGAAGAGGCAGTAGACAATACCGAGAGGAGCACGGGGAGACGTGCCCGGGCGGGTGGCAGGATGAAAAGCCCCTCGCCAGGGCCCAGGAAGGGGGTCCACTCTACTTCGTATAATAGGTATTCTGTCTACTAACTCTATATATAGTGGTATCGAGCAAAAAATTTTTACCTCAATACTATATATAGTACCCCTTAGTGGGACGCAAGGCTCACATTCACACAGTACACCGTCGCCGTCCCGGATCTGGTAATCTCCCTATCGCCGCAGGAGATTCCATGAAATTGTAGCCGGTGGTTTCTTTTATCCTAATGAGCCAGTATTCTAGTCCCGTGATCATCACCCTGTACAAGGTCGGTAAGGACGGCGCTCTGCAGTTTTACACCGTGCATGATCGCCAGAACACGCTCGACGCTCCCTACGCCCTCTGTACTGCATGGCGCGTCGGGTCAGGAAAAGAACGCGAGCGCTTGCATCGTTTTGCAACGCTCGCCGACAAGGATACGATGACCCGACGAATTGTTGCCGCTCGCCTCAAGGATGGCTACAAGGTTCTCTACTCTTTCCTGCGCTCGGGCGTTTCCGTCGGGCTTGACCCTGCTCGCGGCAGTCCATCCAGCGAGGGTATCCCACTGACTGGGAGCATCGAAGGTACTGCATAAACGCGGACTCCCCTCCCCTACCCTACCCTCTTCTGGCATAGATGGCGGATTTGCGGACGAGCAGACGTTCGGTCCACTCTGACGTTGTTGCAGAGATGTCACATTGAGGGGAGACGGGAAAAGGACGCACTGACTCGGCGGATCAGTGCGTCTCGCAGGACGGATGGGTACAGGATCCTTTACATGTTTGTGGGCTCAGGGGTATCTATCGGTGTTGACAAAACGAGCAGCTTCCAATTGAACGAAGGCTCAACACTGGTAGCCCGCGTTGCTGAAACAGCATAGCCCCCCCTCCCCTCTCTAGTTTCGCCGTGGTGCCCCCTCAGTGCTTCTGACCCAGGTTTCAGCGGGGCGTGACAGGAAGTCTTCGATCGGGATCCCATCTCCTCCAACGAGTATGCACGCATCCGGAGAGAAAGCGGTTCGAAAGGTTGACATGCCGGGAAGAGCGGGCCGCGTGCGACCGCTTTTGACTTCGATGGCAGCGAGCGTATCCGCCGCGCGGAGGACGAAATCAATGTCGCGGTCTCCCTCCCGCCAATAAAAGAGTTCACAGGTACCTGTGGCTGCCGCGGTGGCAAGGTGAGCGCCCACGGCCGACTCCACGAGTCTTCCCCAGTATTCGTGATCATGGCGGGCCTCCTCAAACGAGGTGGTCGATGTGGCCGAAACGAGGGCGTTGTTCATGACCTGGAATTTTGGACTGGACCCTCGCCTCCGGGATGCATCACCAGCATATTTCTGGATGCCCATCACCATACCAGCGTCGGCGAGAAGCTCGAGGTAATGAGCAAGGGTTGTCGTATTGCCCGCGTCGTGAAGCTGTCCCAGCATCTTCGTATAGGAAAGAATGTGCCCCGAGTAGCGGCACCCCAGTTCGAAAAGGCGCCTGAGGAGGGCTGGCTTGTCCACACGGGTCACAAGAAGAACATCGCGCGAAATCGTGGTCTCGATGAGGGAGTCGAGAACGTAACGGAGCGGGACCAAACCTCAGGATCGTCAACAAGACCAGCTGCACTGGGGTATCCGCCGTAATAGATGTAGCGGTCGATGTCCCATCCAAATGCCTCGTGCATTTCTTGGAAGGACCAGTGGCGCAGATGGAGTATCTCAAACCGTCCCGCAAGGCTTTCTGAGAAGCCGTGCCGTACGAGAAGCGGAGCCGATCCTAGGAGGACAACCTTGAGGGCCAGCCCGTCATACTGTCTTCATCCCACAGGCGCTCGACGGTTTCCGACCAGCCGTCGATCGTTTGTATTTCATCAAGAGCAAGCACTGCCCCCCGTGTGTCCGATTCAGCAGCAACAATGCGGACGCTTTCCCATTGTTGGGCTATCCAGCCCGCTCCTCGAAGACCTGGTTCGTCGACACTTGCATATCGAAAGGGAATGCCAAGTGTCTTTCCCACCTGTCTGATCAGTGTTGTTTTCCCACTATGTCGTGGCCCTGAAATCACTCGTATGAAACGCCGTGGTTCGAGGAGACGTTTAGTCACTGGGTGTATGTGTGGACGGGAATACTCTGGTACTGGCTTACTCATCATGATGAGTAATTATACTCGGATGGATGAGTAAACACCATATTCTCATGCGAAGGAACGCCGCGGTAGGCAAAAACCGCGGGAGTGAAGCTCCAGCAGCGCCAGCCCCTGGTGGTGGATAGGCGTATCATCCTCACGGCGTATGCATCGAGGACGAGGATGCACGACCTTCTCGGAACCGTGCATGCGACGTTCTCGTACGCGGCTTCATATGGTAGTACCGGGAATCGGTCTAGAGCGCAGAGAGGCTGTCGAAAATGTGCAGCCTCGGCAGCTCGTGGCGTTTCAGATATGTACGAAGGGCAGTCGGTCACTACGCTTTGTCTGGCTTCGCGTGTGTACCCATCGAGACACCCCACAGGTACAGGTGCGTGTGGACATAAAGCGCCTCGTCGTTGATCATCCGATAGTCCTCCGGCCCGTAATCCGTGTCGATGGCTGCGCGTCCCCATCTGTTGTTCAGAGGACCCGAGAGTGTGATGTAGTCCCTCCGTTCGAGCAGCCCATCGACGTTTTCATGCTGTATAAGCCCCAGTCGAGCATGTGAAGAGGCGAGACACGCTACCGCAGGTTTTCCTCAGTATACAAGGTGAGCTCGACCAAGCGTTCGAGAAGTTCCTCCTTCGTCGCCTCGGGGAAATTGGCGAGGACTAGTTCCTTAGCGAATAGCCGGGCGATGTAGCGAATCTTCGTCATCCCTTGGCGCGAGGCATAGATGAAGTCGGCATGTGCATTATTGACGACAATGATGGATTTCTCTGTATCGTAGCGCGAGCGCCAGAGTTCGCCCGGCGCCTTCTTGTAGGTGTAGCCAGGAAGGCCGCGGCGTGATGCGCCGGCCCCGCCGCCCGAGCGATGGATCAGCTCGGCAGTAACCGTCACGAGGGCGTTTGCAACGACGAGCGTCTCGTCCTGCCTGACGCGGAGCTCTACGGTCGCGATGCACGGCTCATCGGGAGCGATATACTCCGCATACGCGGCGTCGATCCCCTCGATCGCCCCTACCCCCTCCCAGACCCGCCATTCGTAGGTAAGCCCTGCGTCTATCATTCGACCTGATTTGTCCCGCGCGACCGCCTTGAGTTTTTTCCGCTCCCCGACATTGATCACCGACGAGGCGGGCGAGATCATGAGCTTGTAGAGGGGGCCGGGAAAATCGAAGAAGTCTTTTTGCGCATCCTCTTTCTCGAGGGCTTCGGGAATATATTCGCCAAAGCTTGCATCCTCCTCGGACGGTGGCTCGCCCGCCGTCGCGAGACTCGTCTGTCCGGAACCAGATTCACCCGGGTTTGTGGAGGATTCTACCCCGTCTCCGATGGCTCCCCCCTGTTCCCCGGGGCTCGACCTCCTGGGCTCGCGGGTTTTCGTGGCGAGCCATCCGTATTCTTCTGTGGGAAGATGCAGGAAGGCCTCGCGGAGGGCACGTGTGACTTTCCCGAGGATCTGCCGGCTTGCCTCGTCTTCCTCGGCGCGCCGCTGCTCGTCCACGAGCCCACACAGGGCCTCCTCCACGGGCAGGAGGGCAACGCAGAATGACTCGAAGGCTTCGTCGAACACGACGCCGTCCCGCGTCCCGGGCGTCAGCTGCAGAAAGGGGGCATCAATGATCCCCTCGACATGGCTTGCCGTCCAGGGCGCGTGCGAGAATGCATCTAGCGACGCAATGGTGGGGATGACGCGCGTGCCGTGCTTATAGAGGCCGATAGCGTTCTAGCCGGAGGGCTCAGCGAAGTAGAGCTCGAGATAGATGTCGCCGAAGGGACACCGCGGCTCGGGAAGCGCGTGTATGAGCCGACCCTTGAACTTCCGCGGCTCCACGATGAGCTCCCGCCGCGAGGCATGATCGACGATGCGTATGCGGACGTCGCTTTTCGCGATGCGGTCACGAAGCTCCGACGCGAGGAAGTTCTGGATCTTGTCACCCGAGAGCACGCGCACGCCAGGGAGGATGGGCGCGATCACGAGCTCCGTCCCCGAATGACCGAACAGGGTGTTCGAATCGGATATGGCGTACGATGGATTGCCTTTGACGAGCTTCATGCTCCGCGCCATTCCATCCTCGCCGGCCGAGGTGAGCGTACAGCTTTCGCCCACGATCCAGAAGGACAACAGGCCGATACCGAACTCGCCCTGCATCCCGGTTTCGCCTGTGCGCTTGAGCTCGCGCTTGATCGAATCGCCGATATGGGTTGCAACATAGCGAAAATCAGCGATGCCTTTGCCGTCGTCGACGATCTTTATATAGGGCTCGTTCTTCGTTTTTCCTCGGACGATCGTCACGTTCTTCGCGCCCGCGTCGATCGAGTTTTCCACGAACTCTGCGATGGCCTTCAGGGGGTTATTCTGCGAAAGCGCGATGATGGAAATCACGTTCCAGTGATCGCCGATCTTGAGTTTTCCGGACTCGCTTTCGACCTCGTGTCCCATTAGTTCACTGTATGGTGGAACTGCATGAGGAACAAGCCAGAGCATCGGCAAGGCCCCCGATCACGGGCCGCTGGCGGCGTCCCGGCGAATCATACACATTTCCTGTAGCCGAGATGCCGCCGAGGGTTGTGCGTGGCGTAATTCCTGTGTTCGGTGGCAGCATCAGACAGTCTCGCTCAACCCGTAGCGGGCCACTATGTCATAACGATAAGTGGTTGATGCGGTACCGCTTCGATCAATGGCGTACACAATATCTTTGATCCTCACCGGCATATACTGAGTGTGGTGTGGCGAGCCTTCTCGACGAGGGTTTTTTCCCACTTCGCCTTCCCCTCGATGTAGCCGGACAGAAATGACAATTCGTCTCCCTCTATCTGCTCAGGGATCGCCCTCCCCTCGTGACCGAAATCAAACCCTGTCTGCCACACGGCGGCATCGAGCCACACAGTGACTTGTTTCTTCCCTGCTGCTCGTTGCCGGGCCTTGTAGCCCGCTTGTTTCTCGGCATTCGTCATAGCCATTATTTAGCTCCTCGTACGATGGGAGCATGGCATAATTACTGGTAACCATCAAGGGGATGGCCTCGGTATCGCTACAACCCTTCGTACCACAACGCAGCACGAGCGTGGTGAGGGATCCAAGAAGTCCTTAGGATCGAGGTCGGCCGTGCAATGGATTGCCCGAAGCGTTCTTCAAGTAGTTTATCTCGACTGGCACGCTATATACTTTATACTGGGGAAAACATCCTAAGGAAGCAATAAGCATAAGTAATGAAGTTCTATCATAGTATTTTCCCCATAATGTCTAGAGAATAGCACCCTACCCTACCCCACTCAACCCTGAAAAACAATGCACCATAGAGTATATACATGAGCTAGATTAATTCAGTCATTCAGGTTGACAAAAAATATAACCGGCCGTACTCTATTCGCTATTGGGAGGAACCATGCAAGTAATAACTTATGCGTCTCTAAAAGGCGGCGTCGCAAAGACGACGACGACTGGCTATCTGGCGGCCGCCCTGGCTGCAGTTCATCCCGGCCGAGTCCTTGCAATCGACGCAGACCCCAACAATAACTTGACGGATCTACTTCTTCGCGACATCGATGAAGACACACTCGAAGGCAAGAATCTACTCCATGTGTTTACCCGAAAGCTCCGCGCAGAGGAGACCATTTATCGTTCAAGCCTAGTTCCGAATCTCGACGTAATACCGGCCGTTCCTGAGCTTGCACACGTCGGCGCCGAGTTGTTTGCTAACCCGATGGCAGTATGCCTGGGATTTCCCGCGGCTCTTCGAAAGCTTCCATACGATTTTATTCTCATTGATGCGCCACCAGCGCTTACGCTCGAGTTTCGTGCGTCACTGTATGCTGCAGATCATGTTGTTATACCGACGAAGCTACATCGGTGGGCGCTCCAAGCATATATTCTCGTCCAGCGCGAGGTTGAAGAAATACAGATATCTAGCGGCAAGGCACCGAGAATTCGGATACTGGCAACATTTTGCAATGATGGCCAGGCCGACAAAATTCGCAAGACAATTCCGGGTGCAGAGTTCTGCACAACGAATTTTCCAAAAATAGCCGCAATTGAAAACGCAACGACCGCCGGAACGCTCCTTAAGGCCGGATCCGTAGCCGCCCGGGCATTCGAACAATACGCCGAGGAGGTCAAAACATGGCATTAACCAAAGCAGCGGAGCGGGGCCTTGATAACCTGATGGGCCCTGGACGTACGAAGACGCGCCAGGAAGAGCAGGAGGCCGCAATCGCAACTGAAGAAACAAAGCTCGCTGGCCTCGAGTTATCGGATGTCCAATATAAGCCACTATCGTTTTTCCGATCCAACCCGGAAAATGCCGTATTTGACGAACTCAAGGACAAGTCATATTGGGAAGGACTCCGTAGGGATATCGACGAAGCCCGGGCGATTGTTAATCCGCTTGTGGCGACCTTGGATGGGTTGCTTATTGAAGGTCATTCACGACTCAAAGTTGCATTCGAACTTGAGGCCGGAGGGCGGGGGCTCGGCCTCTTACCCTGCCGACTGGTCCTATCGCCGCTAGCCGAGGATGAGATGCGGTCTCGCGTCTACTTGGGCAACCTGTCCCGCTTCGAAATATCGGAGGTCGTCCGTGACCTCTTGTACTCCAGAATTTGGCCTGGATTCTACTACACCCCACCAAAACGCGGCCGCCCCTCTGAAATTGGACACGGTGACCAATTAACAACGACCGATGAGATAAGCGAGAAAACCGGGCAAGACACACGTCAGTTGAACCGCTCACGCGCGTACTTTGCACGGGCTCTTGAGTTTGCGAAGGAGCATGGTCGTGGAGAGCCATCTATCGAGGATCTCCAGAAGGCCCGAGAGGAGGCGAACATCCGCCGGCGCGAGAAAGAGAGCAAGGCTTTAGGCCCGGCAGGGAAGCGAATCACAAGGGCCCTTGAAAAGCTTGACCACTTGGCAACTAAAGCGGAAAGCGCCGCACGGGGCGGGCGAACCCCGGATAAAAACATGGCGAAGGCCGAAGGTATCCGCGAAGCAATCGCCCTTGTACGGACAGCGCTTGAGGGAGGGAATTAATGGCAGGCAGGCGCTCGAGATTTAACGAGGTCCCGCTCAAGCAGCTCATTCTAAAGCTCCCACCCTCAACTAAAAAACTCTTCGAATTATGGGCGGTTGGGGTGGATCTTTCGCCCTCAGAGCTTCTATACAACCTTACTATGGAGCACTGCCCAGAGAAGTATCGGAAACTCGTGGAGGAACTCGGCGACGAGGCCGAGGCTGTGGAAAACCCTGGGAGTAAACCATGATTTCTCCCGCCTTTTGCTCCGGGTTATCCGCCGTATGCTCCGGCTGTTCCGCCTTATGCTCCTATCAATCCCCTTTTTGCTCCGTCAAATCCGTCTTTTGCTCCGGGTTTTTATACATAAGTTATTGCACAGCAAAGACGAAAAATGGTCTGTATGTAGTATTGTAGTAATATATGTATTTGTATTAAGAGGTGCATACTGTGAATAAGTCACCAAAATTTGACATTGTTTCTTGGAATACTTCTCGTTCCCTATGGCAGCTCCCTGTTTCATCGGCATCTGAACGCGAAAAGAGTAGCAAAGGGGCGAAAGAGGATCACATTGTCACAGATAAAGGTGTTGAAGCCTTTATCTCCTACGCATACCGTCAACTAAGATGGCTTGACCGAACAACTCTTTTTGCATTTGAAGCACTCTATACGACGAAATGGAATAAGTTTCAACTTAAAACTTTATTTGACGGGTTTTATGAAAAGCGCCTTAACGAAGTAAAACACTCTCGTCTTGCAAATAAAAAAGGTTCAGAAGCAATCACTGCAGAAGCTGAATATCTTGCGTTACTTGATCTATCCGACCATACCGAAATCCGTGTTACCTACGCCGATCTTGCAGAAGTAATTCGCCGGCCACGCGGCGTAGAAGAGAAACACGCACGCGATGGATCCTACATTTCTGACAGCGTAAAGGCATTAGCTCTTACAACGTTAGGACAAGGGACGCATACAATGGACGGTCAGGGAAAGACGAGGTATTGGAGCTCTCCTGTCCCGCTTCTCCGTGTAAAGATTGGCGCTGACCTTGTAGGGCCCGGATCAATTATTACTGGAGATGTTGTTGTATCGCTTAACGCTTTTCATCTTCGTTCGATCCTCGAAGGAAACGCTCACCAGCAGGAAATTCGGCTTGTAATGTCAATTCGCTCACCTTTAGCTGGACATATATATTGTTACCTTCGTTCGGCCCTATGGAAGAGCAGCAAAGAAGCAGGCGAAAATCGGGCGCCAATAGTGTACTCGTATCAAGATTTTGCACGATATGCGCAGATTATGGAGTATCGTAGGCCTAACGAAATCAAAAAACAACTCCGAGAGGCGTACGAAGAACTAATCGAAAAAGGTCTTTCAACCGGCTTTGAAGTCATAAAGGCAGGGGCCAGGCTCGAAATCGAACACCATATGGACCCAAAATACCTTGATAATGCGATGAAAGTTTATAAAACCGAAGAGCTACCTGCAATTATGAGTGCGTTCGAAGAATGGCAATATGAAACCCAATTCACCAAGCCAGAATCAATTAAAGGAATACTCCAAAATGTTGAATGGATAGTAGAGTATCGAAAAACAAAAAATACAAATTTGACAAAAGAGAAAGAAGCACGGCACGAGCTTGACCAACTCCGATATTTACGCTGGTTTTATGTCAGACGCGTTGCACCGAAAACGTATGTCCGGAGAGTGTCCGGGAAAACACGAGGAGCGCCTCGCGGCCCTCTGGAGAAAGAGAGTCAATTAGATTAATGAGTTCAACACGGGTTGGCATGTGACTTGAATTCAAGTCAGCTTCTTCAATAGTGATTGAGTCAACTGTGAGAAAGGAAAAATCAACAGAGAGGGCTAAAAGAATTTGAAACGCCCGGTCAATGGAGAGAGGAGCAATTCCGCTTTCAATGCGAGCAAATGCAGCTTGTGACAGATTTAACTTTTCGGCTAACTCTGTCTGAGAAAACCCGCGATATCGTCGAGCTTCTCTGATTCGTTCTTGAATGAGGGAAAGAGTCAATTGCTACCTCCAGCAACTATTAATTCTCGCTTAAAACCGCCAAAATTATACGAGAAACGCATAATAATCACAATATAAGTATAAATCAGTCTCGTAGGAAAAGGCAGAAGAGAACCAATACAATCTTTAGTTTGAGGTTTTTCAGCTGCGACTATTTTTGAGACATGGGGCAAAAATTTCAAAAGGGTCAATGAAAAACCGCACTTGCATCACCTCAGATATTGAAATTTGTTATGTAACTCGAAGGGCATGTTAGGATCAATGGAGCGTGTCGGCGGGTCAAATCACTCGGCCGACTTCAATTCTTACAAGAATCAGACCGGAAAGAGAAAAGCCTTGGAAGACACCTTTCTTTACTCATGCCGTAGCGCAATGCGTATAAATTTGCTCTGAAGAAGCGGAGGGCCACTCCGTTGTTTAGAGGGTGTCATTGTATTTTAGCCTGTTTTATGCCAAACAACGTCGATGTCCTCTAATTTTCATGTAGAGAAAGTAGAAAAAATAAAGCTCATCTTTACCGGGACAATTTCTGTATACTGACTTCCGCCTTTTGCTCCCATTGCTCGAATAGTCAAAGTATAAATTATGATTATATTCACCGATACTCCACTGAAATATGCGTATAGCGAATATCATGAGGAATATTTATTCAATAATAGGTTATTCTTCGCCGCGGACGCGCCTTTTAGTCAAAGCCCTCCACCAAAGGTGGAGGCTTGGGATGTGTGAACCGCTCGAAGCGGCTTCCCCCGTCCATACCGTTGAGGACCTCCTCCTTCGACGCGAGGTGGACGTCGCCGCCGCGGCGGTGAGCACGGCGTGGGAGGGCGTGTCCCTGATTGCGGCGAGCGGGAGCCTGTCGGGGGCGATACGGGAGCTCGACGGGAAAGTCGGGAGCCACCTGTACCTCCGCGAGAAGCTTGCGGCCGCGGACGGCTTTGACCTGTGCCTGATTGACACGAGCCCATCCTTGAACATCCTGGTGGTGAACGCGCTGTGCGCGAGCCGGTATCTGTTTATCCCGCTCTCGTCGAAGTACTTCAGCCTGCAGGGCTTGGGCCAGACCCTCGAGGCTTTCGCGAAGGTGAAGAGCCGCTTGAATCCCGAGCTTTCGATCCTCGCCCTGACCTTCGTGATCCACGACGGGCGCTCGTCCCTGGCGCGGGAGGTCGTCGAGAAGGCGAGGGCGGAATACCCCGAGCTCGTGTGCACGGCGACGATAGGGTAGAACATCAAGATCGAGGAAGCCCAGGTGAAGCGCCAGTCGATTTTCACCTACGCCCGAGAGGATCGCGGGAGCGCGCAGTACCGGGCACTCGCGGACGAGCTCGTGGCGCGAATCGAGGGCTGACCCGTATGGCGAAGGCCCTCTTGGCTGAGTTTCGAATCGGCGGCGACGTGATCGACCGACTTGCACCGCAGGCGGCGCCCCGTGTGCGCGATAGTGTCACGTCTCTCCCCCCTACCACCGTTGGGAACAACGTTACCGCGGAGGCGAAGTCGGCAGGGGGATCGCGGGAGGACGCGCCGGTAGCGGGCGAAGAGGGCGAC
>Ga0181520_10009926_pt1 | contig 12965 bp, 10 predicted proteins | sample PEATcosm2014_Bin_29_FD_132451 | JGI IMG/M metagenome (GOLD analysis project Ga0181520, IMG submission 132451) | Peatland microbial communities from MTU Mesocosm Facility, Houghton, MI, USA - PEATcosm2014_Bin02_30_metaG | ecosystem: Environmental > Terrestrial > Soil > Wetlands > Peat | place...
GACTTCACTCGATCGGTTGATGGGCCATCGCAGTGGGCTCGCGGCCGGCGAAGAGCCAGGCGACAAGCGCTGCAAAAGCTGGCATGCCGAGGAGAATGAAGAGAAGATCCGCCACCGGGACGTTCCCGAGCGCGGCGATGCCGCCGTTCAACGAGTTGCCACGGAGCCAGCCGATGAGCGCGACATATCCCCCGACGGTTCCGAGGAGCGCGCCAAGGAACCCGAGCGTGCCGGCCGTGACCGCCGAAAGCATGCGCCTCGTGTAACTGCTCGCCCCCGTGGCAGCGAGCGTCTGCAGGTCGCTCGCGGTCTCGCTTCTGATGAGGCCGACCGACATACCGAGCACGCCGAGGGCGATCACGATCCCGAAGACCGTCGCCCAGGTGATGACGGCGAAGGACGTGGGCTCGTCGTTCTTCGACTCGACGGAAAGCTGCGTCGTCGAGGCGGCGAGCTCGGCGCTGCTGATCTGGGATGCGCTGAAGGCCTGCGTCCCCTGAACCAGCCAGTCGGTCGTGTTCGCCTGGATGTGGAACTCCTTCATGGCGTGCTCGGTGATCACCGTGTTCGGCGCCGAGGTGCCCGTCGGCAGGGCGCCGACCTCCTCGATTACGGGATTGGCGAGGCAGCCTGTTGCCGCATTGCACCTCGACGATGACGGCGGGCCGGAACCGGGGCTGGTGAAACTCTTGTCGTTGTTCGATCCGAAAGTGAAGGTCATGTTGGACACACCGGAAAGGCCCGGGCGTGAGCTCAGGACGTCCGCATTGGGGTTGATCTCTGACGCCTTGATCCCGAACGCCTGCAGCAGCTGCGGGGTCGCGACGTAGATCTGTCCGTTCCAGTTCCGACCGCCTTGCGTCGCGCTGAGAGACGCGTTGGGGGTCTCGAGCGCGATCAGCTGAGCGCCGAGCCCCTTCGCGATCGCCTCGGCATGGTTCGTCAGCTGCCGAAACAGCGTGGCAACGGTCGCGGCCGACGGACCTTTTTTGACGATGTGCTTCCCCGTAGGTCCGACCACCACCGTGCCCGCCGGAGGCGGCACGTTGGCGTGGAGGGCGAGTTCGTTGGACGCAAGGTTCGGTCCCGCGTAGTCGAGCACGTTCCCGTAGCGGGCAGAGGCGGCGAGCATCACGATGACGGCGGCGAGGACGCCAACGCTGATCGCCGCGAGCGCCGAACCCGAGCGTGCGCGATAGCGGGCGAGGTTGCTAAGCGCCAATCGGGTCGCGATCGGCCCCCGCCTGACGAGCCTGGCGCTGAACGAGAGGAAAAAGGGCGCGAGCAGGATGAGACCTGGGATGAGCAGGACGATCCCGAGCACAAGTTCTGGCGCACCGCCGCTCCCTTTGCCACTGTTCGTGCTGCCCGTGTATCCGAGGAGGAGGAACGCCCCAACGAGGAACGCGATGCCGGGAATCGCCGAGCGGTGGATCTGGCGAGGTGGGGCGGGCCGGCCCGAGAGGGCGGCGATGATCGGCACCCGGGTGATCGCTCGCGCGGGCCGGGAAGCGGCAAAGAAGGCTGCCACGACCGCCAGCACCATCGCCGCGACGACGACGACCCAGGGCAGGGCGAACACCCCGATGACGTGGTGGGCGCTTTGCTCGAGGCTGGGCCGGTAGGCGAGCCACACCACGAGGCCTAACACCAAGCCGCCAACGGCACCGACCAGGCCCACGACCGCTCCGTTCGCCCGGACGACGAGACGGACGTGGTTGTCCGTGGCGCCGGTCGACTCGAGCATGCCGATGGCGCGGAGCCGGCGCTGTGCCAGCACGGTGAAGCCACCGACCGAGACGAGCGCAATGAGCAGCATTCCGAGCACGAGGGCGGCGAGCGAGATCGTCTCGGGATTGAGAGGGTTCGATTGGGCCACCGACGCCGGCGTCTGCACACCTGGGGCGATGGAGCTGAGCGGCACACCCGGCGCGTCGAACAGGGCCACGACTTGCGTCGGAGTCTTCACCTGCCCCGCTGTGACGAGTGCGAACTCGTCGAGGAGGCTCTGGGGGTTCTCCACCATGCCGACGACCCGGCGCTCGGCGCCGCCCACGGACCAAATATCCCCGATCTTCAGGTGGAACGCCGAGGCTACGCCGCTCGTCACCGCGACCTCGGCCGCGCTCACCGGATAGCGCCCGGAGACGAGGGCGAGCATCGGACCACCGAAGGGCCCGTGCGGATCCTGGGCACGGAGCTGAAAGGTGTTGATCGAGCCGGGAATCGACATCGTCTCGTTCTCGATCACCTCGACCGGCCCGAAACGGCCCTTGAGTTTGGCGATCTCGGTCCGCGCCTGCGCGTTCAGGGCAGTGAAGGTTGCGGAGTCCGTTGCTGTGCCAAAGCCGAAGTTCTTCGACTGCGGCGTGTTGGTCGCGACCGCCGAGCCGACGATCGTCGCCACGACCGCCACCACGATGAGAGCGAGGATCAGGAACTGCTGACGCCACTCCCTGCGAAACAGGCGCCAAGCCCAGCGGACCACGGCACGCCGGGCGGGCACTCCCCCGTCGGCCGGGCGGCCGTCGCCGCGCGGCGCGAGGACGGCGTTGCTCATCGATCCTCCTTTGGTGTCCGGCGACAGTTCTTGCTCATGAGTGCTGAGCCGGCGCGACAGGTGAGTCAGCCTCCGACGCCACGTGGTCGACGATGCAACCGTCGCGTAGCGAGACGACCCGGTCCGCAAACGAAGCGAGGTGGGCGTCGTGGGTGACGACGACCGCCGCCACGCCACGGTTGCAGGCGGCGGCGATCAGCTGCATCACCGCCTCGCCGTTCGTCGAGTCGAGCGCCCCGGACGGCTCGTCAGCAAGCAGGAGGTGGCGTTCGCCGACGACCGCGCGGGCGATCGAGACGCGCTGACGCTCGCCACCGGAAAGCTGGTCGGGGAAGTGCCCTGCCCGATCGGCGAGCCCGAGCTCCTCGAGCGCCGCCATACCGGCAGCGTGCGCCCGCCTCACCGAAAGGCCGTCGAGCTCGAGGGGCAGGGACACGTTCTCGAGGGCGGTGAGCCCGGCGAGCAGATTGAAGTCCTGGAAGACGTAGCCGACCGTGCGCCGGCGAAGCCGTGCCTTGTCGTTGCGAGACATGCGTGACAGCGACGCCCCCTCGATGACGACTTCGCCGGTCGTGGGCTCCTCGAGGCTGCCGGCGATCGTGAGCAAAGTCGACTTGCCCGAGCCGGACGGTCCCATCACCGCCACAAGATGGCCCTTGTCGACGGAGAAGTCGATGTCCTCGAGGGCGCGGACGACTGTCTCGCCCTCGCCGTAGGACTTCGACACATTGCGCAGTTCGAGCAGGCTCATCGGGCGACGGCCTTCGTGCCTCGAACGCACGGCACCGACCTCCGTAGCAATCTAAAGATCATACGGCGTATAGTACACATAATCCTTGAGCAGTCAAGTGCGGGGCAGAGTTCCTAGGGCGCCGTCACCGAACTAGGCCCGGCGGCGGGCTCTCTTCGAGGAGGGATTCTGGGCTCGGCGGGGGCACGGTCTGGTCGACGACACGCCCGTCTCGGAGGAAGACCACCCGGTCCGCCCAGGACGCGAGCTGGGCGTCGTGGGTGACGACAACGGCCGCGACTCCCCGCTTGCACGCCGCGAGGATGAGACGCATCACCGCTTCCCCGTTGGTCGAGTCGAGCGCCCCCGAGGGCTCGTCGGCCAGGAGCAGGTGGCGTTCCCCGACGACCGCGCGGGCGATGGCCACGCGCTGGCGCTCACCACCGGAAAGCTCGTCGGGGAAGTGGGCGGCGCGATCGGCGAGCCCGAGCTCCTCGAGGGCTGCCATTCCGGCGGCCTGGGCCTTTCTCGCCGAGAGCCCGTCGAGCTCAAGCGGTAACGACACGTTCTCGACGGCCGTGAGACCTGCCAGGAGATTGAAGTCCTGGAAGACGTAACCGATCGTCCGGCGCCGAAGACGAGCCTTGTCGTTGCGCGACATCTTCTGGATCGAGGTGCCGTCGATGAGCACCTCGCCGCTCGTCGGCTCCTCAAGGCTCCCGGCGATTGTGAGCAAGGTTGACTTCCCCGACCCGCTCGGTCCCATGACCGCGATGAGCGATCCGCACTCGACGGCGAGGTCCACGTCCGCGATGGCGTGGACCTCGGTCGGCCCGGCGCCGTAGCACTTCGTAACCCGGCGCAGCTCGAGGAAACTCACCGACGGACCACAAGCCTCCGCGCGAGGCGCGGACCCCTTGGCGCAGTAGCGGGTTCGGATGCCGCCCGCTTGAGACGCCCGTCGGCGGTATCAAGCCATCGAACGACAGCATCGAGACGGAACAGCTCTGCATCGACGACAAGGGCGAAGGTGAGGTCGAAATCAGACTCGTCCTCTTTGAGGCGCGTCCACTGTTGCATTAGCTCGACGAGGTAGCGGCGATGGACCTGGATCACATCGTGAACGGAGATGCCCGGCACGCGAAGCGCGGAGAGCACCTTGATCACGAGCTCGTCTCGAGGCGGCGAGGTCATGTCTGGCGGCGTGTTCAGCCAAGAAGCGAGCTCCTCGACACCGGCGTCGGTGATGTGGAAGCCCTTTTGCGGGCCTTCGACTTCAGTCTCGTCGGACTCGACGAGCCCGTCGCGCTCGAGGCGCTGGAGCGTCGTGTACACCTGGCCTATGTTGAGCGGCCAGATCTCGCCGGTGCTCGACTCGAATTCCTTTTGGAGCTGGAGCCCGTACTTCGGTCCCTCACTGAGAAGGGCCAGGATGGCGTGTCGGACACTCATCGTGCTACCCGATCATTGATCATACCCAGTATGGTACAGGGCGAATCTTGAGGGTCAAGCTCATAGCTCGCGCTGGTGGAGTCAAGTAAGCGTGCTTCGGCTCGAGGTACTGCTCTCACAGGTGGGCTGGTCGGCCTTCAGTCTCGCAAAGGAGGTCTCTCGCGCAAAGCGGGCCAGCCAACCGAGCAGTCCGCGCGTCGGGGTCGGTTGGAGCGTTCGCCGCCGCGGTCGATGTTCAAAATCAGGCCGCCAACTTGGCTTTCAAGCAGCAAAAAGGTAGGCGCGGCCGGCACCGCTGGCGTGGTCCGGTGCGCCCACGACAGCGGTCGCACCCGAGACGGCAACCGAGTAACCCAGCCAGTCGCCCGCGACGGTGTCGGGGCCATCCACCTCGGCTACCTGCTTCCAGCCTGATGCTGTCCTGGTGAACAGGTACGCCCGGCCGGCATCACCGGCGTGGTTCTCCGCACCGACAACGGCTGTGGCGCCCGAGATGGCCACCGAGTCGCCGAAGAAATCGCCGGCGACGGTGTCGGAGCCCTTGAGCTCGGCCACCTGCCTCCAGTGGCCCTTCGACTCCTGGAACACGTAAGCCCGGCCGGCATCTCTGTTGTGGCCCCACGCTCCGACAACGGCGGTACTACCCGAGATGGCCACCGAGTCGCCGAAGAAATCACCGGCGACGGTGTCGGACCCCTTGAACGCGGCCGTCTGTGTCCAGTAGCGCCCGGTCTTCTCGAACACGTATACGAGGCCGCCATCGTCGCCGTAACCCTGCGCACCGACAACAGCCGTCAGCCCCGAGATGGCCACCGACCAGCCGAACTCGTCACCGGTGACGACACCTGAGCCCTCGAGCTCAGCCGTCTCGTGCCAATGGCCGGCCGTGTCGCTAAACACGTAAGTCCGTCCGGCAAACTTGCCGTGACCGCTCGCGCCTACGACGGCAGTCGTGCCCGAGACGGCCACCGAAGAACCGAAGTCGTCGTTGATAACGGTGCCCGTGCCCCTCAAAACGCCGACTTGTGCCCAACCGGCTGAAGTCTCCGCGAACACGTACGCCCGTCCGGCATCCTTTGCCCGAGAGGGCGCTCCGACCACGAGCGTGTCCCCCGCGATCGCCACCGACCAGCCGAAGTCGCCGCCGGAGACGGTGTCGCCACCCTCGAGTTCGGCGACCTGGCTCCAGTCGGCTTGGTTCCGCGAGAACAAGTACGCTCGGCCCGCGTCGTGGGCGTGATCCTCCGCACCCACGACGGCAGTCGTGCCCGAGATGGCCACCGAGTCGCCGAAGAAATCGTCCGCGCCGGTGTCGGAGCCTTTCAGCTCCGAAAGACGCCTCCCGATCGTCGAGGTTCCACGCGCCCTTGGGGCGGCCGCGGAGGAGCTAGTGACCCCGAGGCGCATGACCCCGGCGATGACCGAAAGTAACCCCACGAAAACGCATCGGGAGACAAGCTTTGCCATCTTGGTGTAGCTACCCGGCGAGCGAGCTCAGAAGTTCGGGACCGCACGGGAATCGCCGATCCCCTGTGCTATCCGTACTTCGTTCTCAATGAGCGGAAGTTGGACACACCCTTCGGCGCCGGGCGCGAATTCACGCCCCGGCGGAGTCGTCACCTTCTCCTCTGAAACGAGGAGCGTCGCGATACCGAGAGATCCCGTCACGCCGTAAGGCCCTGGAATCCTCCCCCACACCGACATTTGCGGTTGCCCCTTCCGTGGTCAGCTTCAGCATGACTTCCAGCACGACGAAGCGGGAGGTCGGCCAGCAATCTACCGCCGGATCAGCCAGGACCGGAACGAACGGTCGGAAAGTCCCGAAGTGTCGGCGTCGGCGTCGACCACGCTCTTGGTGATCCGGCTGAGCGTCTCGCACGGGTCGCACCCAAAGTCGACACTGACCGGAGCGGTCTCCGAGCGCAGGAGAACTCCGTCCTCGAAGCAAGCGTCGGTGGCGTCGAGTTTCAACTGGCGCGACCGCCGTCTCGTTGTCCCCGCCCGCCGTCGCACAACGCCGTCGTAGGCGACCTACAAGTCCAGGCTTGGAACTTGGGAACTCCTGAATGTGCCCCCCCACTAGTCACGCTCGGACCCCGCGTCGTGCTCCCTGGGCTCGAGACGGTAAAAGCCCACCGTGGCCGGCGCCAGAGGCGTGTTGCCGAGAATGAGATCCGCCGCTTTCTCGGCCACCATCATGACCGGGGCGTAGATGTTGGCGTTGGTGACATAAGGCATCACGGATGCGTCAACGACCCGCAGGCCTTCTAGTCCACGCACCTTCAAGCTAGAGGGGTCGACAACGGAGCGATCGTCGGTCCCCATCTTGCAGGTGCACGACGGGTGGAGAGCTGTCTCGCCGTCGCGGCCGACCCATTTCAGGATCTCCTCGTCGGTTGACACACCCGGTCCCGGTGAGATCTCACCGCCGTCGAACTCGTCGAAGGCGGGCTGCCCCAGGATTCGCCGCGCGACGTGCACGGCCTCCACCCACTCCCTGCGGTCTTGGTCGGTGGACAGGTAGTTGAAGCGCAACACCGGATGAACCCTCGGATCCAACGACTTGAGCTTCACCGAGCCCCTGGCGTCGGAGTACATCGGGCCGATGTGAACCTGATAGCCGTGGCCTCCTTGAGGCGCCGAGCCGTCGTAGCGGATCGCGATCGGAAGAAAGTGGAACATCAAGTTGGGGTACCTGACGTCTTCATTGCTTCGCGCGAAACCACCTCCCTCGAAGTGGTTGGTCGCTCCGGGCCCCTTGCGAAACAGGAGCCACTCCACTGCCACCCAGGGCCGGTTGCGCCACTTGAGTGCCGGCGCGACCGAGACCGGCTGAGTGCACGAGTGCTGGATGTAGACCTCAAGGTGGTCCTGGAGGTTCTCTCCGACCCCGGGAAGGTCCTGCACCACGTGGGCACCGAGCGCCGTGAGATCGTCCGCGCATCCCACCCCCGACAGTTGGAGAAGATGCGGCGAGTTGAAAGCGCCGCCACAGAGGATGACCTCACCTGCACGGATCTGCTGGCCTCCCGGCGATTTCACCTCGACACCGACCGCCCTTCGTCCCTCGAACAGGATCTTTGTCACGAGCGTCCCGCACTCGACATCGAGGTTGGGCCGGGACATCACCGGATGCAGGTAGGCGCGGGCCGCGCTCAGTCGCCGCCCTCTGTGAATCGTGCGGTCGAAAGCGTTGAAACCCTCTTGCCTGTACCCGTTCACGTCGTCAGTGAGCTCGTAGCCAGCTTGTTGTACCGCCTCGAAGAAGGCCATGAACAGGGGGCTCGTGGCGGGCCCGCGTTCGAGTACGAGCGGGCCGTCGGTTCCTCGGTACTCGTCGCCACCGGCGAGGCAGGTCTCCATGCGTTTGAAGTAGGGAAGACAATGCGCATAATCCCACTCCCCCATACCGGGATCGGCCGCCCACCGTTCATAATCAAGCGGGTTGCCACGCTGGAAGATCATGCCGTTGATGCTGCTCGAGCCACCGAGGATTTTCCCCCGAGAGTGATAGATCCTCCGCCCACCCATGCAAGGCTCCGGCTCGGACTCGTACTTCCAGTCGTAAAAGCGGTTCCCGATCGGCATCGTCAGCGCGGCGGGCATGTTGATCAGGACGTCCCAGCGGTGGTCGAAGCGACCCGCCTCCAGGACCAGAACCTGATTGGCTCCATCGGCCGTCAGCCGATTCGCGAGCACACTTCCTGCAGAGCCGCCTCCGATGATGATGAAGTCGTAGCGTTCCCGCACCGTGTCCACCTTTCGTTCCGGTGGCATCCGAATATCGCAGGATGCTAGCTGTTCTTCCTGTTGCTCGACAGGAAAAGCGGATGTTCTTGTTCACCTAAGCGCGACAACTCTGAAGCTCCGCACCATCGTTGTGGCTAGAGGTCCTCGCCGTGTTCTCTCTTGTCAGTACACCCAGGCCCATTGCGTCCCTTAGGCTAGGCGTCGGCCCCGCGCGGAGACGGTTCTCGCCGATACGGTGCGGCATCAGCGTGCACGGGGCCGTCTGGACCTCCCTCTCGATCTCGGGTCATCCACGGGTTCACCTACATGGTCTGGTCCGTTGACACCGACAAATGGGAATATCCACATGTGCCAGCCTTCTGTCGTTGACACTCAAACTGCCATCGGAACTCATGAAGGCGGCACCACAAATGACCGTGCGAGGAACCGTCGATAGCGGAAGTGCTAGGCGGCCCGTTACGAGAGAAATGAGCGGCCACTCCGGTGGGTAAGAGTCCACGCTGCACGGCTTACCGGTGTTCGTGTCGTTGTCGGCCTTGGCCGCGGTTTCCTCCGCCGAACCCTCGGGGCAAAAGTGGAAGGCAGCCGACTCTTCCCGGCGCTTCGTTCAGGTCTTTGAAGCTCGGTAAGGGCCCGTACGCCGGACGGACTCCGTCTCGCGCTCCGGTTCTCCACGGTGTAACTGCCCCTCGATACTGGATGCCCTCCCCGCCGGCCTGCCGATGTGGCGCGGGTGATCCGCTCGATAGCCGCCGGTCTGAGCTAAGGTGAACACAAGATGAACTAGCGATGAACGGATCATGAACAACAGCTGAACATTCAACGATGACCGGGTGTGCCAGATGTGAAGCCCTTTCAGCTTGACAACCACCTACCTTTGCACACGACCTTTGAGCGGTCATGAGTTTGGCGAACCCGTTGACCGCGGTCCTGTTGGTAGTCGCGGTCGTGTTCGCCCTGGTCAAGGGTTTGAACGACGGTGCCTCCATCGTCGCTGTGACCTCGGCAGGGATCTCGTTCATGCCGCTGGCCGCAGTGCTCACTCTTGGGGGTGTCCTTGTCTTTGGTCCGTTACTCGTGGGCACGCGCGTCGCGACGACCTATGCCGCCGGACTCGTGCCTGCGCACGGTGCGTCCGGGCGGCTCTCCTTCCTGATCGGCTTAAGCGTGGCCATGGCCGTGACAGCGTTCCTCGCGACGAGGGGGTTGCCGACCAGCCTGACGATGGCGCTCGTCGGGGGCCTGGCTGGTGCCGGTGCCGGCAGCGGTCTGCCCGTCGCGTGGTTAACCGTCGCGACAGTTGTCGTTGTCGGCCTGGGCGCGCCACTGCTCGCGGGCCTGGTCGCGTCGGTCGTGCTGTCAGGACTCGGGCGCCTGCCAAGGGGGCGAAGCATGCAGTCCCGGCTGAAATGGCTCAACTACCTGAGTTTCGGATTTCAGACGCTCGCGTACTCCGCGAACGACGGCCAGAGCATGCTCGCCGTGTTCGCCGTTGCGGTTAGCGGCACGAGCGCTGTTGAAGCACGCCTTCCGGAGCTCACCGTGCTGGCCGTCGCCTTCTGCATCGGGGCTGTGCTCGGTCTCGGCCGGGTCGGACCGAGCCTGACACGTTCTCTCGCCCTCACCGGTCCCGCTGACGGTATCGCCGCCGAACTCGCATCTACGGCCTCTGCGTTCGCGGCCAGGGCGTTCGGCGCACCCGTCAGCATGACCATGACGATGACTGCGGGCCTTGCCGGGGCAAGAACAAGGGCGGGGCTGCGGCGGGTTCGCTGGGAGCAAGCGGCACGCCTGTTGACAGCGTGGGCCGCGACGCTGCCTCTGTCTGCGCTAGTCGGAGCTACGGTCGCCGTGAGCGTGCGGGGCCTTCGATGAAGAGGTTCGTGCGGGAGCTCGTGAAAGATCTGTCCGGCCGCACTCAGCACGTCTTCGCCGAGCTCCTCGTTGAACAGCTCGACTCGACCATCGAGGCGGGGCGCCTTGTTGACGATGTCGTGCAAGGTCACCTGCGTGTGCCGGACGCCCGGGTGGCGATGACTCACGTCGAGCACCTAGGTGACAGCAAACGTGCGCAGCTCATATACGAGCTCTCCCGCTGTCTCACCACACCGATCGACCGCGAGGACATATTCCGTCTGTCCCGGTCCGTGGACGACGTCCTGGACAACCTGCGGGACTTCCTTCGCGAGGCTGAATTGTTCGAACCGGTGGACCTTCAGCCCTTCCGGCAGGTCTTACCCCCAATCCTCGAGGCTCTCACGTGCCTGCAGACGGCCTCGGCCGCGCTTGTGAGGCTTTCACCCGAGATCAGCCTCCAGACGCTCGCTGCCCGCAAGGCCAGCAACACCATTAGAAAGGAGTACGAGATCGTCCTTGCAAGCGTCTTCGTCGATCCGGCCGACTCCGCGGTACTCAAGCAGCGCGAGCTTGTGCGTCGCCTCGACGTCGTGGGTCTGCGTATTGCCGAAGCTGCTAACGCCCTGGCGGACGGCTACATCAAACGCGCGGGACTCGACGCGCACCGCGAAGGGCCAGCCGATATCGATTGGCCCTGATGTCAGCCCCATCCCATTCTTGCCGAGGAAACTGCACGAGCTTGCCGAGAGCGATTCAAGCGCGACCTTGTTCATCCAGGCTTCAGTCGTCTGCCGTCTTTGAACAGCCGGACCAGACAGCCAACGCGTCGAGTCTGGCAACATTCGAGAAGAGAGCTGGACCCAGCTCCAGACGCTACCGACCGGATGACCCTCCTTTCGGAGCTGCGAGGGCCGGGCGACTCGAGACCGGGCTCGTGCCATATTGAAAGAGGGCAGAAATGCGTGAGTACCTGCTTTATGTGGACGGGGCTTGGTGCCCGGGAGGGGCCGGGACCATGGCCGCAACTAGCCCTTCGACCGGCGAGATCTTCGCCAGCGTTGCTGTCAGCGACCTCGCGGACGTCGATCGTGCCGCAAAGGCGGCACGCCGAGCCTCGGCGGGCTGGGCGGCGAGCTCCGCCTTCGAGCGGGCGGCTTACTGCGCGTCGGTGGCGGCGGCCATTCGCGCCGAACGCGACGAGCTCGCGCTTGTGCTCACCGAAGACCAGGGCAAGCCGCTCGTCGCCGAGGCCTACGCGGAAGTCGACGAACTGGCCGAGTACTTCCACATGGCCGGTGAAGACGCCAAACGGCTCGAGGGGTCGATCCCCCCTTCCACTTCGGCTGACGCCAGGGTGCTCGTCTTGAGGGTCCCGCTCGGCGTCGTGGGTGTGGTATCTCCGTGGAACTGGCCCTACACGATGGGAGCCGAGGTGTTCGCTCCTGCGCTTGCCGCTGGGAACACGGTGCTGTGGAACCCGAGCTCGTCGACGTCGGCCTGCTCGGCGCTGCTCGCCGAAGTGATCGCACAATGCGGACTGCCGGCCGGCGTCTTCAACTTCCTTCCCGGCTCTGGGGCGGTCGTAGGCAACGCCGTGGTCGGGCACCCGCTCGTCGATGCCGTCGGTTTCGTCGGATCGGTTGCCACGGGCCGGCGGGTGGCGGAAAGCGCGGTCGGCAAGACCCAGATCCTCGAGCTCGGCGGCAACGGTCCGATGGTCGTCCTGGAGGACGCCGACCTCGAGCTCGCGACCACCGCGACCCTCGAAGCCGCCTATCTGTGCGCTGGTCAGAGCTGCACCGCGGGCGAGCGTTTCCTCGTTCACTCCTCTGTGAGAGCCGAATACGTCGAGCGAGTCCTTGCGGCTACCGCTGAACTAGTCCGCCTCGGCGATCCAGTTGACCCCCTCACGACCATGGGCCCCCTCAACAATGAATCGAACGCCTTGAAGTTCGACGCGCACGTGGCGGATGCTCGCGAGCATGGGGCACGCGTCTGCTGCGGCGGCGCCCGGGCGGCCGGGCACCCGACTCAGCTCTTCGTCGAAGCGACGGTGCTGGATGGTGTGACCGGCGACATGTTGGCCGCCCGCGACGAGACCTTCGGCCCGGTGGTGCCGGTGATCGAGATCTCCTCTTACCATGAGGCGCTCGAGATCACCAACAGCTCACCTTTTGGGCTCACAGCTGCAGTGTTCACCGAGGACTTAGAGCGCGGTCTCGCCTTTGCCGAGGCAGCTCGGGCGGGCTGGGTCAACATCAATGCCTCGACCAACGTCTGGGAGTCCCATCTTCCCTTCGGGGGCCGCTCGGGCAGCGTCAGCGGGCGAGGCCGCGTAGGAGGCCGCTCGTTGTTCGAAGCTTTCACGGAACCGAAGACGATTCGCTTTCCCGCTCCGCGCCATTCCCCCCGGAGCCCCAACCTCGACGGCGCCAGGACAGGCGGAAACCTCTGAGAGCACCGTGTGGTGATTAGACAGTCACAGAAGAGAGAAGACCCGAATGAGTGAATCCACGAGAAGGGCCAGCGCCGTCATCGTCGGTGCCGGCATCGTTGGCAACAGCCTCGCCTGGCACCTGGCACGGCTCGGTTGGCGTGATCTGGTACTCGTCGACA
>Ga0181520_10009929_pt1 | contig 12963 bp, 8 predicted proteins | sample PEATcosm2014_Bin_29_FD_132451 | JGI IMG/M metagenome (GOLD analysis project Ga0181520, IMG submission 132451) | Peatland microbial communities from MTU Mesocosm Facility, Houghton, MI, USA - PEATcosm2014_Bin02_30_metaG | ecosystem: Environmental > Terrestrial > Soil > Wetlands > Peat | place...
GGCGCCGTCCGGCGCGTCGGCGCTCGCCGCGCGCGTCGCGCCGCGCCGCGGCTTCGCGGTCGAAGACGGGTTGCTGATCGCGCTCGTCGGCGGCCTCGCTTGGGCGCCGTTCTGGGTCGGCGGCAATGTCTTGTTCGCCTGGGGCGTCAACGCCGTGTTCTTTCCCGCTTTGGCGCTCGCCTACGAGGCCTCGCGCTTGATCGGCGGACGCCCGCACGCGGTTGCGGCGCGGCGCATCGTCGTCCCGATCGCGCTCTTTCTCCTCGTCGTCGCCTGGATTTTCGTCCAGAATTCGCCGCTCGCCTCGGCCGCGCTCGCCCATCCGATCTGGGCGATGGCCTCCGATGCGCTCGGGACCGCGCTGCCGGCGACGATCAGCGTCGATCCGCCCGCCGCGCTGCGGGCGCTGATGCGCCTGCTGACTTGCGCCAGCGTGTTCTGGCTTTCGCTGCAGCTCTGCCGCGATTCGGGCCGCGCGCTGACGCTGTTGCGCGCGGTCGCGGCGATCGTCGCGGTCTATTCCGTCTACGGGATCATCCTCGCCGTCGGTTTCGGCGGCGCGATTCCCTTCTTCGACGTCGCCCCCGGCGGAAGCTTCGTTCGCGCTACTTTCGTCAACCGCAACTCATTCGCGACTTACGCCGGTCTCGGCCTGATTGTCCTCGTCTCCCTGGCGTTGCGTCTCTATCGCCACGCCATTCCCGACGCTTCCGGCCTCGCCGCCTTTCGCCTGAGCAAGTTCATCGCCGCCACCGGCCGAAACGGCGGCCTGTTGCTCGCCGCTGGACTGATCGTTCTCGTCGCGCTGCTGGCGACCGCTTCGCGCGGCGGGTTGCTGTCGACCGCGGTCGGGCTGTTCGCCGCTTTGGCGCTGACCTTGACCCGCCAACGGCGCGGCCGCGGCGATCCGATCGAGGCGATCGTTTTCGTCGCCGTCGCCGCGGCGATCGCCTTCGCCTTTTTCGGCGACCGCGTCGTCGGCCGCATTGTCGCCATCGGCCTTCAGGACGCGAGCCGCGCCGCGGTTTACGCGATCACGCTGCGCGCGATCGTCGACGCGCCGCTGCTTGGCTTTGGCTACGGCGGCTTCGCCGACGTCTTTCCCCTCTACCGCGACCAGTCGATCTCGACCTTTGGCGTGTGGCAACAGGCCCATAACACCTATCTCGAAGTCTGGCTCGGGCTCGGCCTCCTTTTCGGTCTGGCGCTGATGGCGGCGATCGGCCTGCTGACGTTCAGGTGCGTCCTGGGCGCCATCAACCGCCAGCGCGATTCGATCGCGCCGATCGTCGCAACCGCCGCGGCGATGCTGGTTTGCGTCCACGCCCTGGTCGATTTCAGCCTGCAGATCGAGGCGGTGGCGTTGACCTTCATGGCGCTGCTCGGCGCCGGCGTCGCCCAATCGGAGTCTTCGCGTCGTGCGGTTGCGGACTGAGCCTGTCGCCGCAAAAGCGGCCAACCTGAATCGGGCGCGTCGATGCTGAGGCGAATCGAGCAGCCGCAGGATGCTGATCCGGGCTACGCCCCGGTCGAAAGCCGGCAGCCGAGCGGCTTCGACCTGCGCGAAGCGATCAACTTCGCCTGGCGGCAATGGAAGTTCATCGGCGCGGTGGTCGCGCTGGCGCTGCTGATCGGCGCGCTCTATATCGCCCGCCAGACCCCGCTCTACACCGCCAGCGCCCAGCTGTTGCTCGATCCGAACAAGGAGAAGGCGGCCGGGCAGGACACAGTCTTGACCGACGCCACCTTCGATCTGCCGGCGATCGAAAGCCAGATGGCGGTGATCCGTTCGACCGCGTTACTGAAGCGGGTCGCCGACAAGGAGCGGCTGATCGACGATCCGGAATTCGGCTCGGGGCCGGTCGTCGTCGGCGGCGGCCTGCTTGCCGCGATCCGCGAATTCTTCTCGCAAGCGCCACCGCCAGCGGCCCCGCCGCGGCCGCGCGCCGCCGCAACCGGCGACAGCGGCGACCTGACCGCGCTCGCGCCCGACCTCGTCGCCACGATCGAGAACGTCAAATCGGCCGTCGCCGTTCAGCGCGCCGGCCAGGCTTTGGTGCTCAACGTCTCCTTCACCTCCGCCGATCCCAACAAAGCCGCCAAGCTCGCCAACGCCGTCGCCGACGCCTATGTCGTCGACAAGCTCGACGCGCGCTTCGAGGCGGCCAAGCGCGCTTCCGCCTGGCTCAGCGACCGCCTGGTCGAGCTGAAGCAGCAATTGCATGATTCGGAAGAGGCGGTCGCCAGCTTTCGCGCCGACAACAATCTCCCTTCCGTCGGCGGGCAGGGCGTGACCATGAGCCAGGAGCAGCTTGCCCAGCTCAATGGCCGCCTCGTCGCCGCCCGCGCCGAGACGGCGGAGAAAAAGGCCCGGCTTGATCTGCTGCAGAAGGTGGAGGCCGCCGGCGGCGCCATCGCCGATCTGCCCGACATCGCCAACGCTGGCGCCATCCCCGATCTGCGCAAGCAGGAGAACGACCTCAAGCGCGAGGAAGCCGATCTGCTCGCTCGCTATTCCGATCGCCATCCCTCCGTCGTCAACGTGCGGGCGCAATTGGCCGACGTCCGTCGCGCGATCGCCGCCGAAGCCGCGCGCCTCGCCGCTGACGTCAAGCACGACTACGACCTCGCAGTCGCCGGCCAGGTGGAGACCGAGAAAGCCTTGGGCGAAGTGACGGGGCAGACCGACCTCGACGCCAGTAAGGCGATCACGCTACGCGAGCTCGAACGCAACGCCGCGGTCAATAAGAGCCTGTTCGAGGATTTTCTCCAGCGCTCGCGCGTCACCGAGGAACAATCGACCTTCGAGGCGCGCGACGCGCGGGTGATCACGCCGGCGCTGCCGCCCGGCGTCCCCAGTTCGCCCAAGCGCATGCAGATCCTGCTGGTCTCTCTGCTGCTCGGTCTCGCCGTCGGAATCGGCGGCGCCTACCTGATCGAATCGCTCAACGCCGGCTTCACCACGCCGCGTCAGGTCGAGGAATTGTTGGGACTGCCGTTACTCGCCTCGGTCTCGCGCATGGAGGCGCGCGATTTGACCACCGAGGGCGGCCTGCTCACCATGCCGCAATACCCCTTCGCCAAGCCTTTGTCGCGCTTTTCTGAAGCGATCCGCTCTTTGCGCAGCGCGGTCGCGATGAGTGACGTCGACCATCCGCCGCGGGTCCTGCAATTGACCTCGACCTTGCCCGGCGAAGGCAAATCGACCATCGCCATGACCATCGCGGCCTCGGCCGCTCAGTCGGGCCTCAAGACGCTGCTCGTCGACGCCGACCTGCGCCACCCCTCCGCCTCGCGCTACTTCAAGACGGAGAAGCGCGTTGGTCTCGTCGACTATCTCGTCGGCGCCGCCGAGCTCAAGGACGCGCTCGTCTTCAACGAGGGCTTGCGTCTGTATGTGCTGCCCTCGGGGGCCAAGACCCAGAACCCGCCCGATCTGCTCGGCTCGGAGCGGTTCAAGGCGATGATCGAAACGCTGAGGAACGATTTCGACCTGATCGTCCTCGACACCCCGCCGATGGGGCCGGTGGTCGATCCCTTGATCGTCGCTCAGGTGGTCGACAAGGTCGCCTTTGTCGTGCGCTGGGCGGTGACGGCGCGCGAAATGGCCGCCCATTCGATCGATCAGCTCGGCGGCCACCACAAGGTGGCGGGCGTCGTTTTCAACTATGTCGTCGACGCCCAGGCCCAGAAATACGGTCGCTACGCCTATTCCTACTATTACGGCGGCCGCGCCTACCGGAAGTATTATAACGAATGATCGGCCTGCGGAGTTTGCGGTTCTGGACGACGCTGGTCGTCGTATTGTTGTCGCTGACCGCGATCGACCAAGGCTGGACGGCGCTGCGGCTCGGGCTCGCCGAATGGGGCGCCGAGGCTGGCGACGCCGAGGCGCGCTTTGCCCCCTTCGTCGGCGACGGTCTCGTCGGCGACCTCGCCCTGCGCGATTCCCTGCGCCTCGCGCCGCCGGCGGCGACGAAAGCGAAGATCGCCGCCGTCAGCGCGCTGTTGAGCCGGACGCCGCTCAACGGCGGCGCCTGGCTCGATCTCGCCATCGCGCGGCGCGCCGCCGGCGACAAGATGGAGAGCGTCGCCGCCGCTTTGGCGATGTCGACCACGACCGGACCCAACGAGGCGTCTCTGATGGCGGGACGCGCGAGCTTTGCGCTGCCGTTCTGGTCGGCGCTGCCCCTCGACGCGCGCCGAGCCCTGGTCGCCGATCTCGTCGGCGGTTGGCAGGCGCTCGACGATGAAGCGCGCCAGCGGCTGGCGGCGATCCTCGCCGCCGCGCCCGATCGCGCGCCCGAGGAGCTGCGCGCGGCATTGTTGCTTTCCGGCGCCGACGGCGCGGCGATCGCCGCCGCGCTTCTGCCGCAGCCGGCTGAGGCCGCGCCGGGCGCGGCGAGCGATGGCGCGGCGAAGTGAAGCCGAGCGCGCGGCAAATGAACGTTATCGCGCCTTGAGCGAGTCAAAGGGTGCCTCGTCCTCGTCTGCGTCGAGCCAGGAGGCGCAGCGGCGCGAATTGGAACGTCCAGCGGGAATGATCGGCGCGGCGCTACAAGAGAGCGAGCTATTTATGGTTCAAATGAAGAGAGCGCCATGAGTCAATCGAAAGTAGCCTTGATCACCGGCGTGACCGGTCAGGACGGCGCCTATCTCGCTGAGTTCCTGCTCGACAAAGGTTACATCGTCCATGGGATCAAGCGTCGCTCGTCGAGCTTCAACACCGAGCGGATCGAGCATCTTTACGAAGATCCGCAGACCGAAGACGCCCGCTTCATCCTTCACTTCGGCGATCTGACCGACGCCACCAATCTGATCCGGATCGTTCAAGAGACCCAACCGGACGAAATCTACAATCTCGCCGCCCAGTCGCATGTGCAAGTCTCGTTCGAGACCGCCGAATATACGGCCAACGCCGACGCGCTCGGCACGTTGCGGCTTCTTGAAGCGATCCGTCTGCTCAAGCTCGCCGACAAGTGCCGCTTTTATCAAGCCTCCACCTCGGAACTGTACGGCAAGGTTCAGACGACGCCGCAAAACGAAACGACCCCTTTCAAGCCGCGTTCGCCCTATGCCGCGGCGAAGCTTTACGCCTACTGGATCACCGTGAACTACCGCGAGGCGTACGGCCTGCACGCTTCGAACGGCATCCTGTTCAATCATGAGAGACCGATCCGCGGCGAAACCTTCGTCACTCGCAAGATCACGCGTGCGGTTGCGGCGATCCATCTTGGACTGCAGGACCGTCTCTTTCTCGGCAATCTCAACGCCAAGCGCGATTGGGGTCACGCGCGCGAATATGTGCGTGGCATGTGGATGATCCTGCAGCAGCCGCAACCGGACGACTACGTCCTCGCGACGGGCAAGACCCATTCGGTGCGCAACTTCGTCGAGAAGGCGTTTCGGCAGGTCGACGTCGATATCGCGTGGCGCGGGGAAGGGGTCGACGAGCAGGGAATCAACGCCGCCGACGGCCGCGTCCTGGTTGAGGTCGACCGCCGCTATTTTCGGCCGACGGAAGTTGATCTCCTCATCGGCGATCCACGCAAGGCTTGGGAGAAGCTGGGCTGGCGCCACGAGACCGACCTTGATGGGCTCGTCGCCGAAATGGTCCGGGAGGACTTGAAGGTCATGGCGCGCGCTTCGCCGCAGCTGACGCGGGTCGTCGGGATCGCCCATGTCTGAATTCGTCTATCCGCTTCAGGGCAAGCGCGTTTGGGTGGCCGGCCATACCGGCTTGGTCGGCGCCGCGGTTGTGCGCCGCCTTGCGCGCGAAGATTGCGAGATCCTCACCGTCGGCCACGGCGAAGTGGACTTGACCCGTCAGGCCGAGGTTGAAGCGTGGCTGCAGAAGGAGGACCTCGATGCGATCGTCCTCGCCGCCGGAAGGGTCGGGGGAATTCTCGTCAACGCATCGGAGCCGGCCGAGTTCATCTATGACAACCTGATGATCGCGGCCAATGTGATTGGCGCCGCCAACCGTGTCGGCGTCGAGCGTCTTCTCTATCTCGGCTCGTCCTGCATCTATCCGCGGCTCGCTCCGCAGCCAATCACCGAGGACGCGTTGCTGACCGGCCCGCTCGAACCAACCAACGAAGCCTACGCGATCGCCAAGATCGCCGGAATCAAACTCTGCCAAGCCTATCGGCAGCAGTACCGGCGCGACTACGTCTCGGCGATGCCGACCAATCTCTACGGTCCGCACGACAATTTTGATTTGCGGACGAGCCATGTGCTGCCGGCGCTGATGCGCAAGGCGCATGAAGCCAAGCGCACCGGCCTCGACGAGATGACAATTTGGGGCACCGGCGCGCCGCGCCGCGAGTTTCTTCACGTCGACGATTGCGCTGACGCGCTCGTCCATATCCTCCAGGTCTACTCCGATCCGGATCCGATCAATGTCGGCTCGGGGTCCGATCTGACCATCATGGAGCTCGCCGCCGCGATCGCGAAAGCTGTGGGTTTCAACGGAGAGATCAGGACCGACCCAAGCAAGCCGGACGGCATGCCGCGCAAACTGATGAGCGGGGCGCGACTAGCGGCGCTCGGCTGGAAGCCCCGCATCGGCCTCGAACAGGGCCTGCGTGAGACCTATGAATGGTACCAGCTCAACTACGCCGATTAGCCGAGGTCGGACACGAATGTTCAATCGCTGTGCGCGCTCGAATGCGGCGTGGAGAGGGACGCCTACGACTGGGGAACAGGAAGGGCCAGTTGCGCCTTTGACGGCGATGACGCCACTGGGCGCGTGGGGCCGTCGTTCTCCTGCCGCAATCGCGGCGCGCCTTCCGGGAGATCCGGTGGTCGTCATTGTAGACGCGTCGCGCGCCTGAGGCTTGCTCTGCTGGAGGTCGAAATTCTGGGCGTGGACGCGATCATTCATTCGATTTTGGCGTGGTGCGAGCGGTCGGCGACTCATGCGTCAAGTTGTGCTCGCTGGACGACGCGACGGACGCCCAGTTCCGCGTGACGCCATCCCACTGGAATAGCTCGCGAGCCTGAAACAATGTGCGGCGTCAATGGCATATTCGCCTACCACTACGCGGCGAATGCGATCGATCGAGCTGAGCTATTGCGCACGCGCGATCATATGGCGGCGCGTGGGCCGGACGCCGAAGGGTTATGGATTTCGTCGGACGAACGCGTCGGATTCGGTCATCGCCGACTGTAGATCATCGACCTTTCCGACGCCGGCCGGCAGCCGATGGCGAGCGCAGATGGCCGGCTGATCGTCACCTTCAACGGCGAGATCTACAACTATCAAGCTCTGCGTGAAAAACTCCTCGCTCAAGGCCGGGTGTTTCGCAGCAACTCGGACACGGAGGTTCTTCTCCATCTCTACGCGTTGAAAGGGCCGGAGATGGTGCACGAACTGCGCGGCATGTTCGCCTTCGCAATCTGGGACGAATGGGAACGGATCCTTTTCCTTGCGCGCGATCCTTACGGCATCAAGCCGCTCTATTATTGCGACGACGGCTGGACGTTTCGGTTCGCCTCGCAGGTCAAGGCGTTGCTCGCCGGGGGGGGCGTTTCGAGGGATCGAGACCCAGCCGGCGACGTCGGATTCCATTTGTTCGGCCACGTCCCCGAACCGTTCACCACGCACCGTGCGATATCCTCGTTGCCTGCCGGTTCGACGCTGATCGTCGATCGCGTCGGCGCTCGGGCGCCCGAGCGCTATCACTCGATCGCGCAGGTCTACCAAGACGCCGAATCCCGCGCGACGCTGCGAGGAGCTAGCGCGACCGAGCCCGAGGAATTCCGGGAAGCGCTTCTCGACAGCGTACGCCATCATCTTGTCGCAGACGTTCCGGTCGGCGCCTTCTTGTCGTCCGGAATCGACTCCTCGTCCCTTGTCGGCCTCATGCGCGACGCCGGACAACGCGACATTCAGACGGTCACCCTGTCATTTGCCGAATTCGTCGGAATGCCGGAGGATGAGGCGCCACTCGCCGCGGAAATCGCCAGGACCTACGGGACCAGACACACCACGCGGCGGATCGATGAGGCGGAGTTCGAGAGCGATTTGCCGCGCATCCTGGCGGCGATGGATCAGCCTTCGATCGACGGGATCAACACATGGTTCGTCGCCAAGGCGGCGCGCGAACTCGGCCTCAAGGTCGCGATCTCCGGTCTTGGCGGCGACGAGCTGTTCGGCGGCTATCCTTCGTTTCACGATATTCCCAACTGGGTGCGGCTCCTGGGGTTCCCCTCGCGCGCGCCGTTGGTCGGCCGTCTAGCGCGCATCGCCAGCCAACAGATCACTGGCATGTTCGGCGCAAGTCCTAAAGCAGCGGGAATGCTGGAGTACGGCGGCGGCTACGCTGGGGCCTATCTACTGCGACGGGGCCTGTTTATGCCGTGGGAATTGTCTGAGGTTCTGCCTCGCGACGTCGCCAAGGAGGGCTTGCGTCGCCTCGCGCCGCTCGCGCTCATCGAGCGTGAACTGACGCCGCGACCCTCGTTGCCTGCAGCGTGCGTCTCGGCGCTCGAATCGGCGCTCTACATGAAGAATCAGCTGCTGCGCGACACCGACTGGGCGAGCATGGCGCACTCGATCGAGGTGCGAACGCCGCTCGTCGACGCGACGCTTCTGCGACGCGTCGCGGAGATCGTCGCCGCCACTGGCCAAGCGCCAAACAAGCTTTCGCTCGCCGACGCGCCGTCGCGGGCGCTTCCGCCCGGAGTGAAGGGTCGCCCGAAGACCGGATTCGTGACCCCAATCGCGACTTGGCAAACCCACGGCGCGCTCGGCGTGCGGCGGCGCGGGGACGCGGCGACGGGAGACAAGGGCCCGTGGGCGCGCGCTTGGGCGGACGTGATATGGAAGGGAGCAGAGGAAGCATGCCGCGCCGCCTGAGCGTATTGGCGCTGGTGACGGACGCCTTCGGCGGCTACGGCGGCATAGCTCAGTACAATCGCGACCTGTTGCGGGCGTTGGCCGACTCGGCGCTTATCGAACGCGTCATCGTGCTGCCGCGCATTGCCGAGAGCGGCGCAGCCAGCCCTTGGCCGAAAGTCGTCCAAGCTAAGCCTCGCTACGAGCGTTTGTCCTACTCGCTGAACGCGCTGACGGCGGCTAGTCGGAAGGGGCCGTTCGACGTCATCTTCTGCGGCCACCTTTATCACGCGCCGTTGGCGGGCGCGCTCCACCGGATCACCGGCGCGCGAACTTGGCATCAGATGCATGGGATCGACGCCTGGGACCGCCCGTCGCGACTAGTGTGCTCGGCTCTCCGTCATGCGGATCTAGTGACCACTGTGAGCCGCTACACCCGAAAGCGCATGCTGGAATGGGCGAGCGTGAGTCCGGAGCGGGTTCGCGTCCTGCCGAATACGGTGCGGTCGATCTTTTCGGCTGGCCCGCGCAGCGAAGCGACACTCGCGAAATTCGGGCTGGCGCGCGCAAAGATCGTTCTTACCGTGTCGCGCGTCGCCAAGACCGACGTCTACAAGGGCCACCAGCGTGTGATCGAAGCGATGGTCGCGGTTCGCAAGGCGGAACCCGAAGCGCGTTACGTTATTGTTGGCGACGGCGATGGACGCGTCGCTCTCCAAGCGTTGGCCGAACGGCTGAGTCTGGGCGACACGGTGCGCTTTCTCGGGCGCGTCGACGACAACGATGTCGTCGCTCTCTACCGCTCGGCTGACGCATTCGTCATGCCGAGCGTGAAGGAGGGGTTCGGCATCGTATTTGTCGAGGCGGCTGCTTGTGGGTTGCCAGTGATCGCCGGAAACCGCGACGGTAGCGTCGACGCGCTGGCCGACGGCGCAATAGGCCGTCTCATTGATCCGCTGTCCCAAGACAATCTCGCCAAAGCCATGATCGACGTCCTGCTTCATCGGCCGCCCGCCGCCCTCGCAGCGGTGCAGCGATACACCTACCCCCGCTTTGCCGACCATGTCGACGCTCTCGTCCGAACGCTTGCCGCCTGAGCCTGGCGCCCGCACGAGTTCGCTGGCGGCGCCGGCGAGCGAGCGCGTCACTATCCTCGAGGCGGGGAGGGCGGAGCGCAACTATTGGCGCGACCTCTGGCACTATCGCGAACTGTTCGCCATCCTCGCTTGGCGCGACGTGTCGGTGCGCTACAAGCAGACGGTGATCGGCGTCGTCTGGGCGCTGATCCGCCCGTTCCTCACCATGGTGGTGTTCACAATCATTTTTGGCCGTCTCGCCAAGCTTCCGAGCGACGGGTCGGCGCCGTATCCGATCATGGTCTTCGCTGGCATGCTGCCGTGGCTCTTGTTCTCCAGCGTTCTGTCGGAGGCCTCCGCAAGCCTGATCGGGAACGCGAATCTGATCTCGAAAGTCTATTTCCCACGGCTTGTGATTCCGAGCGCCTCGGCGGTCGTGGCGCTAGTCGACTTTGTCGTCAACCTCGCGATGCTCGCAGTCCTGATGGCGTGGTTTCGCTTTTTGCCCGACTGGCGCATCGTGCTGCTGCCGGCGTTCGTTCTGCTCGCGGTGCTGGCGAGCCTTGGGCCGGCGCTATGGATCACCGCGCTCAACGTCAAATACCGCGACTTTCGCTACATCATTCCCTTCATCGTGCAGTTTGGCCTCTATGTCACGCCGGTCGGCTTTTCGAGCGCCGTGGTGCCGGACAAATGGCGGTTCTGGTACAGCCTCAATCCAGTCGTCGGCGTGATCGATGGCTTTCGCTGGTGCTTGCTCGGCGGACAGAGCGCATTTTACTTGCCGGGCTTTCTCATGAGCCTTGGCGTCGTCTCCTTCTTCCTGTGGTTTGGCGTGCGCTATTTCCGCGCGACCGAGCGCACCTTCGCCGACTTGGTGTGACGGCATGAGCGACGTCGTCATCCGCGTAGATGGCCTCGGGAAGAAATATCTGATTGGCCATCAGGCCGAGCGCGAGCGCTACGTGACGCTGCGCGAGGTGCTCGCCCGCACAGTCAAAGGCTTCGTACGATCAGCGCGCGACGTCCTGCATGGCCAGCAGCTCATCGTGGGCGACGAAGTTGAGGAATTCTGGGCGCTAAAGGACGTCAACTTTGAAATCAAGCGCGGTGACGTCGTCGGCATCATCGGCCGCAATGGCGCCGGCAAGTCGACCCTGCTGAAGATCCTGTCGCGCATCACCGAGCCGAGCGCGGGCCGCGTCGAGATCAAAGGCCGCGTCGCAAGCCTTCTCGAGGTCGGAACCGGCTTCCATCCTGAACTTTCCGGACGGGAGAACATTTACCTCAACGGCGCGATCCTCGGGATGAGCAGGGCCGAGATCAAGCGCAAGTTCGATGAGATCGTAGCCTTCGCCGAGGTGGAGAAGTTTCTCGACACGCCAGTGAAGCGCTACTCGAGCGGCATGTACGTACGGCTAGCATTCGCTGTGGCCGCGCACCTTGAGCCGGAGATTCTGGTGGTCGACGAGGTACTGGCGGTCGGTGACGCGGAATTTCAGAAGAAGTGTCTGGGCAAGATGGGGGAGGCGGCAGGGCATGGTAGAACGGTGCTGTTTGTAAGTCACAATATGTCTGCCGTACGCGTTCTCACCCGGACGTGTATGCACCTGAGCGACGGAAGAATCGCAATAATCGGCCCAACTAACGATGCGGTTACGACTTACCAGAAGGTATCGTCAACCCAGATTTGTGTACCTCGCGCCGCAAATTCGGCAATTTCGATTGATTCCATCCTCGTAAATGACTCCACAAATTCTACTCAACCCAGGCCAGACAATGGCCAACTAAATATCGAGTTAAAGGGAAGAATCGGCAGCCCGCAAAGAGTCTCGGTCGAGATGGCGTTAAGGACGATTGATGGCAACTCAATCGGGTCGTTTTTTCCAGACCATTTTCGGACTGTCAATTTGCTTCGGGAGAAAGGAAAATTCCGTATTCTGGCGAGTTTGCAGATTCCTCCCTGCTTAACCGGCGAGCTAGCGCTTAGCTTGTATCTGACTGAACCTTTTGTCCGGGGGATATGCGAGGTCGATCCACTTGTTACGCTGCAAACTATAAGCCCAGCTATCGCGTCTCCTGGTCCGGATCTAACAATTTCGAGCGGCCAGGGGCCCACGATCCTAAGCGGCGACTATCTATGGGAACCATTGATGTAGATGTGATTTATCTTTCAAATTGTTGTTTATGCCGATACTGTTATGGTGTCCCATACGTTTGGTCTAAAGTCAGTGTGGAAGAGTAGGGTGCCTCTTAGGCGCGACAGCTGGTATGAATAGCTACCTAAATATTCACATTATTAATCAATATGACAATTTTGACGAATCGCTATTAATGGCGGTGATCAAACGAGTGTCGCCGGTGCCTGTCGTCTTCGACCTCACCAGCGCGCCACAACTTGAGATCAGGGGGCCGTTAGTTGCGAAAAAAAATCTTGGGAGACGCGTTGTCCGACGGATGCTGGGAGAGCGTGTAGAACATTCGTTTTACCAAAGAAGTGGAACGCAAACGAAAGTCATATTATATCATACCGAGGAGAACACACGGTACAATGCGGAGCCGTGTGACTTTTCGATTAGTTCTGACTTAAGCGTCGGAGTGGAAACGCATTTTCGCATGCCTAATTGGTGGTGCAGTATAGATTGGTCGAAGGTCGGCGTCGAGCATCGGCAATCTCCGCGAATTAGCAAGCTCATTAAACTTGAAACGCTTTTAAGGCCGCTAGGGGAAGGCACGCTTCAGAGACAGTGGAAAGCAGCTATATTTGCTAGTCATCTGGCGGAACCGCGTGGCACATTGTTCCGAGAGCTGTCATCTGTAATTGAAATTGATGGATATGGAAAAGCATTCAATGAGAATATCGAAAGTCACAATAATAGTGGTATATTTAAGGACGAAATGCTAACGAAGTACGCATTTTCGTTGTGCCCGGAAAACAGTATGTATCCAGGATACTATACAGAGAAGGTGCCTGAAGCGTTTGCATGCGGATGCATACCAATCGGATGGGCCGATCAAAATATAAGGGGAGATTTTAACAAAGAA
>Ga0181520_10009931_pt1 | contig 12962 bp, 10 predicted proteins | sample PEATcosm2014_Bin_29_FD_132451 | JGI IMG/M metagenome (GOLD analysis project Ga0181520, IMG submission 132451) | Peatland microbial communities from MTU Mesocosm Facility, Houghton, MI, USA - PEATcosm2014_Bin02_30_metaG | ecosystem: Environmental > Terrestrial > Soil > Wetlands > Peat | place...
CCGTGACGCCGCTCACTCCAACGCTCGCCTTGACAACGCAGCCTGCCAGCTCGGTGACCGTCGATACGCCGCTCACCTTTACGGCAACCCTCGGAGGCGCCACGTTTACGCCAATCGCTCCCAGCGGCACGATCAGCTTCTCGATCAACGGAAAAGCTATCGCGGATTGCCCATCGGTGACGGTGAGCGCGACAACGTTAACCGCGACCTGCACGACTCAATCCTTTGCGGTCGCTCCAACCCCTTACTCGATCGTGGCGACATACAGCAGTGGAGATGCGAATTTCAACGGAGCTACTTCGACCGCGATTTCCGAAACCGTTACTCCGGCTACGGCTAAGATACTCACCGCGCCCGCTTCCTCGTACGTCAACCAGTCGGTGTCCCTCACGGTTACCGTGCAGGCGCCGGCGGCTGGAACGCCGGAGGTGTTCCCAACAGGAACGGTGACGTTCACGCAAGGAGCCGCGTCTCTTTGCACGGCAACGATCTCTACAACAAGCGCAACCACCGGCCCTGGAAACGCGAGTTGCAGTTATGCCTTCGGCAGTGCCGCGTCTTCAAGCACGATAACAGCGACCTACAGCGGCGATACGAACTTCGTGGCCGGAACTGTCGCAACCTTCCAGCAGACTGTCAAACAGGATTCGAGCACAGTCGCGGTCGTTTCCGCCAGCCCGACAAGCGTAGCCGCCCAATCCGTTGTCTTCACTGCGACCGTTACGCCTCAATATTCAGCGGGGACAACTCCGACGGCTCCCGGCGGAACAATCTCTTTCAGCGTCAGCAATAATTTCGCGTGCAATGAGACGATGCCGGAGACGTTAACTCCGTCCGCAAGCGGCGCGACCAGTACCGCAACTTGCACTGTTGCAATTCCCGTCACCTTCACCAGCGGTTCCTTCACTGTCGCCGCCGCTTACTCGGGCGATAGCAACTTCTTGCCCAGCAGCAGCGCCGCCGCCACGGAAACAGTGCAGAATTTTTCCGTTGCTTTCTCCACTCAACCGGCAAACACGAGCCTCATTTATCTCACGCAGGGCTATGCAAATACCGCTGACCCGTTCAAGCCGGTTGCCGTCAATATGACCTTGACTCCCATCAATGCGTTCAATGGGGCGCTGACAAATACTTGCCAGGTTCTCAACGCTTCGACGAATGCTCCAGTCACCGACCCATCCTGCCAGGTTTCTCAGTCGCCAGAGAGTTCCGGGAGCGGCAATTACGCGGTTACGGTGACTGCGTCGTCTACCGCAGCCCTTGGGGAATACTTCGTAACCGTCACGGCTACCGACTCGATGAATCCGAACTTGCATCAGTCGCCGCCGCCGAAGTCGCTATTTGTTTACGTAGTGGGCGCGACTTCTGCGCTGACCCTGGCAAATGGGGCGGTGGCGACAAGCGCGAATGCAGTGTTGTTCGATACCGCAACGCTCCCGTCCGGGACGGCTCCCGCAACCCTAACTCTAGGTACGTCTCCGTGCGGCCCCATCTACGACTTGACCGCCGGAACGATATTGAAGAGCACGACAGTATTGTGCTATGGCCCAAGTACCGCTACGCCAACGACAAATCCGCAAACGACAGTGGGTCCGATTACCATCATTCCCGTGGGCGCCGCCGCTGCAAACTCGGCAGCTCAACGGTCCGGCGATATCTATGCGGCGGCGCTTCTCGGCATACCGATCCTGGCGCTGTTGGGATGGTTCGGAAGAATGAATTCGTCGCGCAAAAACTTCTTCCGATTCCTCGGCTTGATCCTGATGCTGGTGGGCGTATCGTGCGCGACCGGCTGCGGAGGCAGTTTCACTTTGGCATCCACGGGCGGCGGCGGCGGACTTACGGCGGGCCATAACTACCTCATTCAGGTCACAGCCCAGGGCGACAATGGCGCAGACTACTATGCGGTGGTGCAACTGGACGTAGCCAACTGAGTGCATAAGCAAATTGACGTTGTTGTTGGAGCGACATCGAAATTCATGATTTGCGCTAATTGCGCAAGGGAGATTTTGTGAAAGCCAAAGCGTATTTGCCGATTCTTTTGTTCGTCCATGCCTCGGCGGTCAGCCTGTTCGGCCAGGTCAACTACTGTGCGCCCGGCACGGGAATATTCTCGACAAAGTTGGTATGCGAGCTTCCCGAATCCGCCGCATACCTCTCGCCGTTCGGTTCGAAATCCACCAATACTCTGAACGACAACTTCATCAACACAGCGAATGGGATTACCTCTTCGATCGACGCGGCTATAGGCGTCCAGTTGACTCAACTTCCCATCCCCGGCGCTACCGTCGGAGTCGTATCTCTCACGCAGAAGGGAAGCGATATTGGAGTTCCCTTCGAGAACCTTGGTCCTATCCTCTCCGACCGTCCCGATATGGTAGGCAAAGGCCATCTGTTCATGGGATTCAGCTACCAGCACTTCAATTTCAATGCGGTCGACGGTCTGGACTTGAACACTCTCCCTTTTGCCTTCTCGGTTGCAGTGCCGGGCGCCGGGCAATTCTATAGCGCTGACACCAACAAGATCGGCCTTCAGCTCGACCAGTATGTCGGAGTGGCCACGTACGGTCTTACAAAGAGCACGGATGTGGCTGTAATCGTGCCCTTCAATTCCGCGACTCTCTCCATTCGATCGTCGAATTTTCAAGAGTATTTCTCACTTGGCTCTGGGTATACGGGAAACCTCGGTCCGAGCGGGCCTGTGAATACCCCCGGCTCGGCCGACGGAATAGGGGACGTAACCGTGAGTGTGAAGCAGTCGCTGAACGGAGGAAAAGGCGAACGACTGGCTATAGCGGCAGGGGGCTCGTACCGGTTCTCGACGGGCGATGCCCTCAACTATCTTGGATCCGGCGCATGGGGCGTCAACGCCTACGGCCTCTTCGAATACCGTGCGCGCCTGGCTCCGCATCTAAAGCTGAATTATCAATGGAACGGCGTATCGGAACTGATGAATCTGACGGCGCCGGGAACGAACCGGCTGCCTGGCGGACTCCAATACGACGCCGGCGCCGACTTCAAGATCGTTCGGTCTGTGACTGTAGCCGCGGATATTTTGGGAAGCCAGGTCATCGATGCGCCTTCGGTCGTTGCAAACACTATATCCTTGCCGGGGGCTAGCGGATCGATACCCACTTCATTGTCCGGCTTGTCGTCTTCCACCAATACCTATTCGACCATCAATGTAAGCGCCGGACTGAAATGGTCCCCACTCCCGCATTTTCTCGTCTACGGCAACGTTACGATGCAAACGAACAACGTTGGCCTGCGCAGCGATCCGGTGCCGCTGTTCGGCATCGCGTATAACCTCAAAGCGAGACGGTAGACGAGAGCGCTGGGTCCGGGCAAATCCATCACCACGCCCGCGACCATCGCGGGCCGGCCTTGGTCTCGTCGCGCAAGCGCGAATCCACTCCGCATTCAACTTCTATCTGCCGCGCGAACAGCCAAATCAGATCGGAGAGACGGTTGATGTAAGGAAGCGACTGCGGATCGACTTTGGCACCGCTTTCCATGAGACGAACCACGCACCGCTCCGCCCGCCGGCAGACCGTTCGGGCCACTTCAAAGGCGGCGGACTCGGCGTGGGCGCCGGGCAGCGACCAGTCCGCGAGAATCCCCTCCTTCGCCTCTATAGCATGAACCGTCTCCGTAAGCCGGTCCACATCCTCCGCAGTCAGCGCCGCCTTCCCGCTCTCGGCCGTATGCCCCAAAACTGGCGTCGCCAACGCGGCTCCCACACGGAACAATGTTTTCTGTATCTCGTGTACCGCCGAGCGTATCTCGGCATTCCCGCAGATGCTTCTTGCAAAGCCCAGCGCCGCATTCAACTCGTCGACGGTTCCATAAGCCTCGACTCGCAAATCCGCTTTCGAGACGCGGGCGCCCCCGACAAGGCCTGTATGGCCGCCATCCCCTGTCTTGGTTGCAATACTCATTCTCCCTCCCGTCCTGAACAACCGGTCAGCGCCTGCTTTCGTATATCTGAGTTTGCTCCCGTAGCCTGTGGCGATGCCGAGTCGGGCAATGGAAGGCTCTTTCAAGAACTTCGGGGCGCAGCATCTCTTCGGGCGTTCCCTGACGCATCAGCTCATCCTGACTCATGAGCCACACCGACGAAAACGTTCCCTCGATCAGCGCCAGATCGTGCATCGAAGCAATGACCGCAATCCCTTCGCCGCGCAACAACTCGATCAAATCGATGGTCTCGAATTGACGCCCTATATCCAGGTTCTGCATCGGTTCGTCCAGCAGCAGCAATTGCGGCTGCTGCGCCAGCCCCAGCGCAATCTTCGCGCGCTGACGCTCGCCGCCGCTTAACTCATTGAAGATCCGCGACCGAAGCGCCCATGTATCCGTCAACTCCATGGCTCGCCTCATGGCCTCGCAGTCACTCGCTTGCAATCCGCCGAATAACTTCAGGAATGGCGTTCGCCCCTGCTCCACGAACTGTTCCACCGTGAATGAAAATGGAATCTCGACGTTCTGCGGCACAAAGGCCACCGATCGCGCAATCTCGCGTTGTTTCAAGGAGCGCAGCGTTCTGGCCTTCAAGTAAACGTCACCGCAAGCCGGAGTTAGCGTACCCGCCGCCAGCCGCAACAAAGTCGTCTTTCCTGAGCCGTTCGGGCCTACAACCGCGACGCATTGTTTCTCGAAGATCGCGGCGTCCAGATCCCAGAGGACCTGTCGATCCCCGTAGCTGAAACTGACTCCCGCAAACTCGATCAGAGGCTTCATAACATCGCCTCATGCTTCGTTTTCCGCAACAAGTACAGAAAAAACGGCCCGCCGATAAAAGCGGTCAGCACCCCCACCGGCAACTCCGCCGGCGCGATCGCTGTCCGCGCCGCCGTATCCGCCACCAGCAGAAACAGCGCACCAGCCAACGCGGTTGCCGGCAGCAGCCTAACATGGTCCGGTCCCAGCGCCATGCGCAAGATATGCGGAACGATAAGTCCCGCGAATCCGATGAGTCCGCCCAGAGCTACCGCCGCCGCAGTCAATATCGACCCGATCGCGATCGCGGATATGCGTATCCGCTGCACGGAAAGGCCGAGATGGGTTGCATACTCCTCGCCCAGCGCCAGCGTGTTCAGGTTGCGGGCCAGCGGCATGGAACCCGCAAGCCCAATCGCCAGCATTCCCGCCACAATGCCCAACTGGGTCCAGGTCGGTTGCGCGATGGTCCCATGCAGCCACGAGGTCAATACGCGCATTCCCATCCCGAAGTTGCGGTCCAGCACCTCCAGAAAATACGACGAGTAACTCAGCATGGCGCTCACCGCAAATCCCGCCAGCAGCAACGCCACCACTGGCGTTCGCCCGTCAACGTTGGCCAGCCAATACACAAGCGTTATGGAACCGAGCGCGCCGGCAAAGGCCAGTAGCGCTGTTGCGCCGAATCCCGCTAAAGATACCGCGGGCAGCAGAAACACGCCCAGCGAAGCTCCCAGCACCGCACCGCCCGAGGAGCCGATCACATAAGGATCGGCGAGCGGATTGCGAAAAAGCCCTTGAAACAGCAACCCGGAGACCGAAAGCGCGCTGCCCACCAGCAGCGCCGCCACGATCCGCGGCAGCCGGATGGTAAAGAGAATGACGCGCTGATCGGCGGAAAGCGCGCCGCCGCCCATCATGCTCCGCGCCACTTGCGAGACGGGCAAATGCACCGCGCCCAATCCAGAAGCGACAAGCACCGCAACAGCAACCGCGACAGACAGAATCGCCAGCAGCCAGCGCTGGCGGCGATCCCGCGCCCTGCCGTACACAAAGCCCGTGTGTGTCTCGGTCACTTCCACGGCCACGATTCGCCTCCTAAAGAGAACTTCATGCCCAACCGAAAAGTGAACGGCGGCGACGGATAACCGAAGGCCTCGCTGTAGCGCTCGTTCAATAAGTTCTGGGCATTCGCCTCGATAGCAACGTAGCGGTTCGCCCGATAACTGGAAGTCAGGTCCAATCGCTGATACGCGCCGTCGAGATTGCGATTGGGCAGCAGCAGCGTATTGCCGTAATTGGCGTCGGAGTCCTCCAGAAAATCGGTGTCGTCCCTGCGCGAGACGAGCGTTCCACTCAAGGCGGCGAAGAGCTTTGCGTGGCGATAGCCTGTTTGGAAATATCCCGTGTGCGGCGCGATGCGGAATGGCCGCGCACCAACGAGAGGAGAACCCGCTCCGATCTGGATCGAAGGAAAAAGCGGGTTATAACAGGAGTTGGGGATAAGCGGGTTGTAGGGCGGAGGGGGACAGAGAGCCGAGCCTGACAACGACTGTTGAATCCGCGCATCCACGTAGGCATACCCGGCGCGAACAAACCAATTCCGCATCAGCCTCGCCTCGATTTCAGCCTCGACTCCCTGTGCCCGATAGGCCTTTGAATTCACATCCGCCCCGTCAGGCCAATTCAGCAGAGCCGTTGCGAGGTCGATGGAGGGGTCAAGAATTGGCAGCTCTTGCGGCGGAACGTATTCAATTCCGTGCGTGAACTCGTTGTGAAAAAGCGATAAACTCAGGCGGCCGCGGCCATTGAAGAGGGATTGGTCGATGCCTCCATCGTAAGTTCTTGAGTCCTCAGGCCCGATGGGAGCGATATGGTCTTGCGATATGGTCCGGCTTCCGCCGGGCTGGTTCTCGAGAGTTTCAAAGAGCGAGTCAAGCTGATCGTAAAGCGCCGGTTCCTTGACGCCCTTGCCGAAGCTGGCGCGCAACTTTGTGCCGCCCGCAACTTGCCAAGCGAGCGAGGCGCGCGGAGTGCCGGCGAAACCGAAGAGTCCGTTGTCTTCCAGCCCGCCGCCCAGAACGTAGAAAAGACGGTTGCGAACGTCTCCCTGAATCTCGAAGGTATAACTGGAATTTCCGCGCTCGATCGAGTTATCCGGCGGAAGCCCCGCATAGCCGCGTTCGTTTTCATATCGAAACGCAACCAGCCCGAGGATGTGCGGATTGAAACGATAATCCGACTGCGCATAGACGAAGTCCTTGTCCGTGGAATTTGGGTAATTGTATGGATAAGGCGGTCCGTCGTTGTACTCTTGAGCCTGACCGCTGACGGTATATCCGTTTGCCCCTTGAATAGTTACCGGCGCTCCCAGCGTATAGCCCGAGATCGGAGTCCCAGCCGAAGCGAATTGCGCATACTGCCATCGCAGTCTCACGCCGCCGTAGCGAATCAGGCTGTTCCATTTCGCCGTGACCTTATCTTCCCAAGTTACGCCAAAGTACGCATCTTCGCTGGTTTGAGCGGCATCGGTTGGAAGGCCGTACAGTTGAATCGCGCCCGGTTGTCCGCTTGCGACCTGGTCGTGGCGAACCGTCGCGCGCAGGCTGGATGTGGGCGTCAGCGCCCAGCCGAAGTTACCCGCATACGTGCCGTTGTGATACTCGTCGTCGGCAATCGAATTGGAGCTCTCGAAGCGCGAGTAATCCGAAAAATAGTCTAGATTCCCGTATCTTCCCCCCATTGCTCCTTCCTGCCGATAAGTCCCGAAGTTGCCGCCGTCAACCAGGTAAGTGAACAGAGGCAGCGGCGTACTTCCTCGCGCCGTCGTCAGACTTATAACGCCGGCCAGAGCGTCCGATCCGTAGAGGACGCTGTTGGGACCGCGAAGAACCTCAACCTGCGAGATGGCCGCGCTGGCGAGATTGGCAAACTCGACAGAACCTCCAATGTCGTTCATCGGAATTCCATCGATCAGCACCTTATTCGCGTCGCTGCCGCCGCCGCGAATGAAAACCGAGGTCAACCCTCCTGCCTGCCCCGTCTGCGTGGCCTGCACCCCAGGCACAAACCGCAGTCGCTCCTGAACGTCGCGCGTTCCCTGGTAGTCGGCCGCGTCCAGCACGGTAACCGCCGCGCCCAACTGCGCCTGGGGCGTGGGAGAGCCCGTGGCCGTAACCGTAAGCTGCTCGAAAAGAGATGCGACCGGAAGAACAATATCCACGGACGTCGCGCCGTTGTAACTCGCCCCTTCCATCGTCTTATCCACCGTGGCGAATCCCGGAGACGAAACTCTCAGCCGCGCGCCGGGGCTGGGATTCCGCGCTAGAACATACTGCCCTGTTGCATCTGTAACTGCCTCCGCGACGGGCACACCGTTTTCAAGCAACTCCACTTGGGCGTTGGCGATCGCCGCGCCCGAAGCGTCGAATACCGCGCCATGAACAGTGGCGCTTTGCGCGGCCGCGGCGATGGCGGTGAAGGCGAAGACAAGACTGAAAGTCCATCTCAATAGACTTATGAGCGAATATCGGAACATGGTTTTCCCCTCGGAAGCGATCGCTGAACCGGTCTCCTGACTCGCGCCTCAACGGTCGACGGCTGCCTTCCCGGAATCGCTTCCAGTGGCAAACTAGCCGCGCCTCTTCGCTTACAGTTACGGGGTAGTGGCGGATTCTCACCGCGCTTCCCGGGCATCCAGCGGTTACGGTTGAATGTTTAGAAATGGAGCGTCCATCTCAAGGGTGAAGTTCTTTGGCTAACTCCTCCAGCGCATCGAAAGCTACCGGACTCGGAAGCTCGATCCGGTCGTCCGCATAATACACTCGGTTGTTCTTCACCGCCGGCAAGTTACCCCATCCCGGCCGCCCACGAAGCTGTTCCAGCGTCATCTTCGATCCCCGCTCCAGCAGCAATGCTTGCGGCGCCCTGGCCAGCACGGCCTCCAAACTCACTTGCGGCCACTCCTGCTCGATGTCGCTTGTCACCGATCGTCCTCCCGCAATCTCTATCAGCTCCGTAATGAATGCGCGCTTGCCGACGGTGACAATCGGGTCGTACCAGATAGGCATCAGCAGGCTCACCGCAGGCTTGCCGCTTGCCCGTTGCCGCACTGCCGCCTCCCGTGTGCGCAGTCGCTGTATCAACGAGTGGGCCTGCTCTTCCCGGTTGAGCGCGACTCCCAGGCTGGCGATTGAGCGATAGATTCCTTCAAACCCATGAGGCGCCACCATGAAAACGGCAATGCCTATCTGCTCCAGGCGCTTGATGGTCTCGGTGTCGCGCGTCTCGCCGAATCCCAGCACCAGGTCGGGATGCAGCGAGACGATCGTCTCCATCGAAGGGCTGAGCGGCAATCCCACGCTGGGTTTGCTTCTCGCTTCAGCCGGATACTTCAAGTAGTCGGTCACCGCGATCACGTCCCCGCCCGCGCCCAGCGCGTAAACGTCGTCCACTACGCTTGGCGCCAAACAAATCAGCCTGCGAGGATGCTCCGGCACGGTAACAGCGCGTCCCAGTTCGTCTGTAACTGTCCGCGCGCCGCATACCGGAAGCGCGATAGCCAAGACCAGCAATGCAGCCAACCGCCTCATGGTCGCTCTCCCGCATCCATCGTCTTTGGCTGCGGAGCGCTACTCCGTCGCCCACAGTGGGATCGAAAAAAATAGAAGGCTTTCGGCGCCGGGACTCTTGCCCTCGGCCGAGATCGCTCTCCAGCTCTCCCATCGAAGCTGGATCAAGCCCGGGTTGGCATCTGGCCGGTCTCCTGACTCACGCTTCAACGAACCTGAACGGCCTTCCCGATAGATTCCTCAGTGGCCGGAGCGCACTCCATGTTCAGTTCTCGGCGATTACAGTTACGGGGTAGTGGCGGATTCGCACCGCGCTTCCCAAGCACCAGATGCTCGATTTATAGACGTTCCAAGCCGCAAAGTCAAGCCTCGCCCCTGCGGCGTTGCGCGCTTGAGCGTCAATGGGAACGGCTTGTCCATCGACTCCACGATACTTATCGGCGCGGCGTCATTCTTGTTATGCTTGAAGGCGTCGACGAAGTATCGCCGCGCATATGCCCAACGGGCCGCATGCACCACGTTTGTCCCGCCCACGCCGCGGTCGCGGGCGACATAGCCGTCAGTTTGTAGAATTCCCTAGAAGTTATCCTGAAAACGCGCCGGGCCTTCGCGCCGGCGGCCCATGCGAAAATCAAAAGACGATTCCGCCTCCTGGTGAGCTTTCCGCTCAGACGGAATCGGGACGCTGAACAAATACCTTTCAACTGCGCGCGGGATATGCTTGGATTTTGCAATGCGCTCCCTACGCCATACAATGCTTAGGAGGCTTGGGGAATCGGGAGTGGACGCTTTCACCATCATGCGGATTGCCGATCACGGCAGAGTCGGGGTTTCGCAGCGGTATATCCATCCAACCTCGGAGGCAGTGAAGCGGGCTTTTGAACGGCTCCAACCGCCCGGCGACTTCGCCGTAATCGAGCCAAAACGACTCCCACCCGCTACAGTATCCGCTCCACTCACGCGGGCTGTTGCCGTAAGTCATTGAAGGGCCTGTAGCTCAACGGTTAGAGCAGGGGACTCATAATCCCTTGGTTCGGGGTTCGAATCCCTGCAGGCCCACCAAGACTAATATCAAATAACATCACTATATACAGCAAGATGCCGTGATAAATACGACAAGGCAAAAGAGTCGATTCGAGGTATACTTGCGCTAGATATTCGCTTTCGGTACAATTTCGGTACAGGGCCGGGACATCAGCACTTTACTGGAGTGTGTATGGCGACTCTCGTTAAGACCCCTTCCGGAACCTGGAAAGCAGTCGTTCGCAAGAATGGCTGGCCCACAAATATCAAGACATTCCGCACCAAGCGAGACGCGGAAGACTGGGCGCGCCGCACCGAGGATGAAATAGTGCGCGGCGTCCACATCGTGCGCGCCGCCGCCGAGCGCCTGACGCTGGCGGAGGCATTGAAGCGGTACACCGCCGAGATCACCCCAACAAAGCGTCCATCGTCGCAGGAAGGCGAGCTGCGGCGCGCAGCGATTCTGGCGCGACATCTCGGCAAATACTCTCTTGCTGCGCTCAACCCGGAGATCGTGGCCCGCTTCCGCGATATGCGTCTCGCCGGAGAGGACCGCAAAGATGAAAACGGAAAACCGATCCCCCGCGCCAACAACACGGTCCGGCTGGAATTGGCGCTCCTTGGACACTTGTTTACGATTGCCATCAAGGAATGGGGCATTGGCCTGGTTGTAAATCCTGTGATGAGCATTCGCCGGCCAGCGCCGGGACCAGGGCGCAATCGTCGTCTGACAGAGGACGAAGAAAAGCGGCTCTTGGCAGCAGTCGATGTGCACTCGAATCCAATGCTGCGATGGATAGTGCGCGTTGCGCTCACCACTGGAATGCGCGCCTCGGAGATTCTGACTCTGCACCGACCGCAAGTGGACCTCAAGCGCCGCGTCGTGCGCCTACTCGAAACCAAGAACACGTCACCGCGCACCGTGCCGTTGAGTGCGGCGGCAACGGCAGTTTTCCGTGAGGCGCTGAATCATCCCGTGCGTCCAATAGACACAGACCTGATCTTTTTTGGCGAGCCAGGGCGGGACGGCAAGCGCCGCCCCTACCAGTTCAATCCGGTATGGCTGAATATCAAACGTGAATTGAAGCTGGTCAACGTACACTTTCACGATCTCTGCCATGAGGCCGTCAGCCGTTTTGTTGAAGCCGGATTCTCTGACCAGGAAGTCTCCGCCATCAGCGGCCACAAGTCGATGCAGATGCTCAAACGCTACACACATCTGCGGGCAGAGGATTTGGTTGAAAAGCTCGATCTCATTCCGAGCAGGAAAGGCCGTTGAAGTAACCGGCAGCACGAAAGGAAGATAGATGGCAAATCGAAAGCGCTGCGAGAAACTTGCCATTCCAGCGTGGTTTAGATTGGAAGCTTATGACGGCGTTTCGAACCTAACCCTGCCTCTTGATTGGTTGAAGCAGCTTGCATTCCGTATTGACCTGAAACATTTTTGGCAAGACATTGCAGATGGACATGTAGCGCGCTCTTCAGATACAGGCTTTCCATTCGAACGCGATCTTGCCTTCGATCAGATTATTATGCAAATCCAGCAAGACCCAATCCTCGCAGTTGACGAACTCGTAAAGAAGTACAGCTATATCATTGACTTTGCGACGGTAAAACTGGTTGAAAGAGGACGTGACCCAGTTCGACCAATGACCGTCACGGACTTTTTCTCAATATATGCCCTTTTGGATTCCGAAAAAAGAGATTTTATGGACCATGTTCTTGGTCGCATCAAACACGATGCTCCATATCCGGACAACGGAATATGGTACGCCAGACGCGACGATGCAGAAGGATACAAATCCAATTCGAAGCCTCCCCGCATCTCTCACCAGTACGGAGCGATAGTGAGATACCTGGAAAGGCTCAAGAGCCTCTTATCGCTATGGAAGGCAAAGGATTCCAAGGTTTCTTTCCACAATTCTATTCTTGGCAATGATGCGGTAGAGGCCGGCCGAGATTTCATGAGTGATTCAATTGGAAGCCACATTCCAGAGGGATTTACTTCATTCTTCGCAATGGATGCCAATGTTCCTTATGCGGAAGCAGAAATCCATTTCAAAAAATACTACAAAACGTGCCAGGAGAAGACGAACGCCAAGAGGATTGAGCCGGAACTGTTTGCCTTATGGAGGACAAACGGCGTTCTTCCATACATCGACCTGCAACTTTATGTGGATATCGAAGCAGCCCTGCACCGAAATCCAAAAAATGAAAATCAACGATGACGAAATCGCAGGGGCTATATACCCAAAAGGGAGAATGAGAGATGATCCAGATCGAGTTTCATGCACCACAAAGCCCGAAGCGGATAAGCTGATGGACCCGACGAGCGCCCTCTTTCGTCAACTGCTCTCAGCCGCACACCACAGCCAGATGAGCGTCAGACCATCCTTACCACAATGACATTTATTATATCTTGTGAAGCAAAAAGAACAGGAGCGTCTTTTGCCGGGATTTTCTGGCCACAAATTCACCCGTAATCAATTCCTCATGATCGCTACCCTATCTCCTAGATCCCGAAATCGAGGGGGAAGATTACGGTGCCTAGCGCAAAAGAGGAGTTTTTCAAATCGTCGGGGCCACTGCTGACTACTGGGCAGCTTGCCAAAATCCTGAGCCGTTCCGAAGAAGGGCTGCGCATCAGCC
>Ga0181520_10009932_pt1 | contig 12961 bp, 10 predicted proteins | sample PEATcosm2014_Bin_29_FD_132451 | JGI IMG/M metagenome (GOLD analysis project Ga0181520, IMG submission 132451) | Peatland microbial communities from MTU Mesocosm Facility, Houghton, MI, USA - PEATcosm2014_Bin02_30_metaG | ecosystem: Environmental > Terrestrial > Soil > Wetlands > Peat | place...
AGAAACTGATGGCGAAGTTTTTTCCTTTCATCGTCGGCCTCGCCTACATCCTGCCGATCATGCACCAGTCTTCCCTGGGCGCATTGATGCTGCTGGGTGGCGACCGGGTTCACGCGCTGTGGCAAACGCCATGCCTGCCTCTGATTTACGTTTGGGCAGCGGCGTTCCTGGGTTACAACTGCGTCGTCCTCTGCCTGCTGCTTGCCAAGGTCGCATGGAATCGCGACGTCGACATGGAAGTTCTGGGCGAGCTGAACAAGCTTACCGTGTGGGTTGTCTTCACCTGGACCGCGTTCCGCTTCCTCGACATTCTGATTCGCGGAAAGATCATGCTGGCGCTGATTCCCTCGTACTTCTCCGGCCTGTTCTGGATTGAGACCCTGCTGATAGCGGGAGGGGCCTACGTCCTCTATTCGGAGAAGGGTAAGAAGCTACAGACCATGTTCCTGGCGCACGTGGCTTGCGCGCTGGGCGGCATGATCTACCGCTTCAGCCCGACGACCCTGGCCTTCCAAGCCAGGAAGGGAGCATTCTACTTCCCGTCGGCCATCGAATTCACCGTCTGTATGGGATTTGTGGCAATCGCCATATTCTGTTATTTGGTTGCCGTGAAGAAACTGGCGATTCTGCCAGGGACCAACGCCGACTGGCTGAAGATGGCGAAATACGAAGAGCAGGTAAAACCCGGGATCCAGTTGACTGGCTACGCACCAGTGGAACACTAATCCACATCGACTAGAAGGTTTCAAAAAAAATGGCGAAACGAATCACGATAGACCCTATCAGCAGGATTGAAGGCCATCTCCGCGTCGACGTGGAAGTGGAAAACGGCTCGGTATCGAATTCCTGGGCTTCCTGCACCATGTGGCGCGGCATTGAGACGATTCTCAAAGGCCGCGACCCTCGGGAAGCCTGGCTGTTTGTCCAGCGCTTCTGCGGTGTGTGCACCACGGTGCACGCGATTGCCAGCGTGCGTTCGGTGGAAGACGCACTGAAGCTTGAGATCCCGCCGAATGCCCAGTACATCCGCAACCTGATCCTGATCAACCACGGACTGCACGACCATATCGTGCACTTCTACCACCTCTCAGCCCTGGACTTTGTGGACATTCTGAAGATTCCCAGCGCCGATCCGGCGAAGACCAGCGCCCTGGCAGAAAGCCTGACCAACTGGCCGGGTAACTCCAAGAAGGAGTTCTTGGCAGCGCAGGACAAGGTGAAGGCCGTGGCCGCCAGCGGACAGCTTGGCATCTTTACCAACGGCTACTGGGGACATCCGGCCATGCGGCTGAGTCCCGAGGTCAACCTGCTGGCGTTTGCGCACTACATCCAGGCCCTCGAGTACCAGCGCAAGTCGGTGCAGGCGGTTGCCATCCTCGGTTCCAAGAGCCCGCACATCCAGAACCTTACGGTGGGCGGCGTCTCCAACGCCATTAACCTTGACAGCCTGGCGACCCTGAACATGGACCGCCTGGTGATGATCAAAAAGTTGATGGAGGAAGTGAAACCATTCGTTGACCAGGTTTACCTTCCGGATGTTTGCGCCATCGCGGGGATGTACGCCGACTGGTTCAACTACGGAGCCGGCGTCACCAACTACCTGGCCTCGCCGGATCTTCCGGTGGACAGCAAGAACACGAAGTTCGACCTGCCCGGCGGATTCATTCTGGACGGCAACCTCGCGGGCGTCCACCGCTTTGATGGCTTCCGCGACAAGGTATTCACCGAAGGCGTTACGGAAGAGACCAAGCACGCGTGGTACAAGGGCGAAACCCCGCTGAATCCGTGGAAGGGCGAAACCGAGCCCGAGTACACCGACTGGCAGGCCGAAGGCAAATACTCCTGGGTGAAGGCGCCGCGCTTCCAGGGCCGTCCGATGCAGGTTGGGCCGCTGGCCCAGGTTCTGGTGGGCTACGCTTCCGGCGACCCACTGACGCGCAAGCATACGGACAAGGCGCTGGACCTGATCTCGACCGTCGCAGGTCACCGGATTGGCGTCGAAAAGCTGCAGTCCACCATGGGTCGCCACGTGGCTCGCGCCATCCGCGCCTCCATGCTGGCGGAACTCGGTGAAAAGCACTGGCAGTTGCTGGTCGACAACATCGCCAGCGGCGACACGACTACGCACAACGTGCCGGAGTTTCCATCGGGCGAGATCGAAGGCGTCGGCGTGCATGAAGCGCCGCGCGGCTTGCTCTCGCACTGGTCGGTGATCAAGGGCGGCAAGATCGAGAATTACCAGGCGGTCGTGCCCTCAACCTGGAATGCCTCGCCGCGCGATGCGAAGGGACAGCATGGCCCGTATGAAGCTTCGCTGCTGCATAACCCCATCGCCGACCCGGTTCGTCCGCTGGAAGCCATCCGCACGGTCCACTCGTTCGATCCTTGCATGGCCTGCGCCTGCCACACCTTCAATCCTGAAGGCCAGGCAATTGCAGAAGTAAAGGTGCTGTAAAAGATGAAGAAGATCAAGATCTGCGGCGTCGGCAGCGTCCTGCTGGGAGATGATGCGGTGGGACCCTATACGGCTCGTTGGATTGCGGCCAATTATGAGTTCGGCGAAGGTGTCGAGGTGGAAGACCTCGGCACCCCCGGTCTCGACCTGATCGCGTACATGACCGGCATTGACGTGCTGATTTTGATTGACTCGGTTGAGAATGGCGCGCCGGCTGGCACGGTGACTGTTTATGACAAGGCAGAGATCACCCGCCAGCGGCCCGCCGTCCGGCTTGATCCGCACTCTCCCTGCATTACGGAATCCATCTTCATTGCCGAACTGGCCGGTGGTGGCCCCGAAGAGGTTTACCTGATCGGAGTCACGGGCGAGCAAATGGAAGTTGGAGCTCCTCTCAGCGACGTGGTGCGCCAGGCAGTTCCGCTTACGGTGGAAAAGGCCCTGGAGCGCGTAGCGCTGCACGGCGGCAGCTTTCGCAAACGTGATGTTCCCGCCGCCTCTGAGATCTGGTGGGAAGCAGCGCCGGTCGGAGCCATCGCGTAACCGATTGTTCCGGAGTAACTTAGGCCTTCCGTGGGGATCATTCCCTGCGAAAGTAACTTAATGGCGAGGTTACGATAGGGCTGCGTCTTTCGCGGCAAATTCCATTTCTATTGTGTTCGTTTTCCTGTCTCAAGTACACTAGGGAGGAAAGCAGCTGAACTGAGGAAGAACCGATGGCCGCGCCGATGCCTCCCGACGATGTCTCCACCTTGATGACCCGGGTGGAACTGGATCGCCTGCAATACAAGGTGTTTGACAGACGTGCGGGAAGCAAGCTGGAATCCGGTGCAGCATCGGGCGTTGCCTTTGCCACCGGCGGGACGGGAGCATCGCGCGTCTTTGCTTCCGCGGCGGATTCTGCCATGCCTGCCAGGGAAGCGCCGCAGCCTCGCTGGAATGTTCTGAGCCCGTTGCTCGCGATCGACGGAAAAGACGAGGCGACGACGGAGCCGGAAGCTCTGCGGGTTCCGATGCTGACGGTCAGCGCCGGTCCGGGCGGAGTGGGCAAGACCACGATTCTCAGCTCGCTGGCGCGGATTCTATCGGGGATGGGCGAGAGCCTGTTCCTGGTGTATGCGGATTCCCAGCGCACACTACCGCTGCACTTTGGCGGCCAGCAAGTGGTGCCGGGACGTGTTCGCAGTTTCATCCCTCCAGAGCGCGATTTTGGCGAGCTGTACCTGTACGCTCACACGCGGGACGCGAGTGGCGCTGCAGAAGAAGTGGGCAGCTGGCTACCGCGCGAGGCGAACGCGCTGGCGGGAGAGGTCAACCGGATTCTGTGTGAGATTACAAACTCAGAGATTGCCGAGCAGCAGACCCTGGGGCTGGCGTCCATCAACTTGCGCGTGCTGGTTCCTGATATTCACTCCGTGCTTTCGGTGAACCGCGACCTGGCGGAGATGAGTAGCGAGCAAGCCGCGCACACCTTCTACCTGCTCAATAAATTCGATGCGACCGTGCCGTTCCACCAGGATGTGCGCCACCGCCTGAGTGCGGTGCTTGGCGAGCGCCTGCTGCCATTCAGTATCCGGCGCACCGACCAGATTCCCGAGGCCCTGGCTGCCGGCTTGACGGTTGTGGACTACGTTCCGGACGCAGGCGTGGTTGCCGACTTGAAGCTGATGGCACAGTGGCTGCGAAACTCGATGCCGCGTAGCGAAGTTACGCCCAGACGCCGCATCCTCTGAACCTCCGCGCTCTGAACTTCCGCGCACTTCTTCCACGTTACTGGGTTCCGGTTATATCCTGTTCGGCGGCGATGGCCAGCGACTCCTTGGTCAGGCGGTCCACCTTGCGCAAGGCAGGGAAGAGCCAGCTCCAGAGCGCGACGACGACCAGGGTTCCCACGCCGCCGGCAACCACGGCGGGCACGGTTCCCATCCACTGCGCGGTAATGCCGCTCTCGAACTGTCCAAACTCGTTGGAGGCGCCGATGAAGAGCATGTTCACGGCACTGACACGTCCGCGCATCTCGTCGGGAGTGGCGAGCTGCACGACGGTGGCGCGCACAATTACCGAGACCATGTCAGAGGCGCCCACCACGACGAGGGCGAACATCGAAAGATATAGATTTCGCGAAAGTCCGAAGACCACGGTGGCGGCTCCGAAGGCGACAACGCACAGCAGCATCTTGATGCCGGCCCGGCGGCGCAGCGGGAACCAGGCGATGACGAAGGCCATGAGCGCGGCGCCGATTCCGGGCGAGGCGCGGAGCAGTCCCAGGCCGCGCGGCCCGGCGTTGAGGATCTCACGGGCGAAGACCGGCAGCAGTGCGACGGCGCCACCCAACAGGACGGCAAAGAGGTCGAGCGTGGTGGTGCCCAGGATCAGCTTGTTGCGCCAGACGTATTGGAAGCCTGCCAGAACCGATTGCCAGTCGCGCCGCAGACTCATCTGCTGCGCGTCGTGGGTGCGGATGGCGAGCATGAGTCCGAAACCGGCCACGAGCGCCGTGGCGGCCGCGGCATAAACCGCGATGGGGTTCCCACGCAAGGCGTAGAGCAGACCGCCGATCATGGGGCCGAGAATGGTGGCGGCGTTGAAAATCGATGAGCCCCAGGCCGCCGCGTTGGGAAAAACTGCGGCCGGTACCAGCAGCGGAGCAAAGGCCTGGCCCGCCGGACCGTTGAAGATCCGTATGAATCCCATGGTTACCAGCACAAGGTAGACCGGGGCAACGCCATGGAGACCGTGCAGAGTGATGGTCAGGAGCGCGAGCGCGCAGAGGGCGAAGCTGGAATAGCAGAGCAACAGGACGTGACGCCGGTCAAAGCGGTCTGCCACATGGCCGCCGACGAGGAAGAACATGAGGCTGGGAAGAAATTGCGCCAGCCCCGCCAGGCCCAGATCCAGCGGACGGCGGGTGATTTCGTAAATCTGCCAGCCCACGGCCACCGACTGCATTTCAAGGCCGGCGATCAAGAGGAAGCGGGCTGCCTGGTAGAGACAAAAGTTGGGATAATGGAAGGCGGCGCCCGCCGAACGATCATTCACGCTGCTCATCATGCCTGCTTATACTTTGACACAGCCGGAGGGGCGCGTGCTCGCCCGTGTGCGGAACGATAAGGATTTCCGCAGAGGCGCGTTTCGAGATTGTGGCGGGCGGATGCCATAATTGCTACATGCCTCAAACCACTCAGCCGCCGTCACTGAGGTCGGCGATTTTGCGTTGGCAACGCGACTCCTTCCGTGCCCGCGGCCTTGCGGGATCACTGCGCTACCTGGCGGAACAGGTTGTGGAGTGTGTGAAAGACTCGCTTCCCGAACGCCGCCGCAGCCGCTTTGGAGACATCGATTACGATTGCGATCACGCGGTGGACACGACCTGGGCGCGGTTGCCGCTCTCGGTTCGGCTGCGGGAGGTCTTCAGCGAGCGTCTCTATCAGCCGACGGTGGAAGAAGAGTTCGGCGAAATTATGCAGCACCTGGCGACGGTCGATTTCGAGAGGTTTACATTTATCGACCTCGGCTCCGGCAAAGGACGCGCCCTGCTTTTGGCGGCAATGTATCCGTTCGCGCAGATTGTGGGGGTGGAAGTGCAGCCCGAGCTGGATGCAATCGCCCGCGAGAACATTGAACGCTTCGAGGAACCCGGGCAGCAATGCCACTGCATCGAAGCGCACTGTACCGATGCCCGGGAGTACGAGTTTCCGCTGAGCGACCTGGTGGTTTACCTGTTCAATCCGTTTCCGGACTACGTGTTGCGCGAGGTGCTGACGAATCTGGTGGCGTCGGCGCGGCAGGCAGCGCGCGCAATCTACGTGCTCTACAACGCTCCGTTTGAAAAGCAGGAATTCGCCCGCATTCCCGAGCTGCGGCTGTACTATGAGACTTCGCAGTATCAGCTCTACAGGGTACAGCCAGAATAAAACCATGCCACGATTCGACTATCAAATTTTTGTCTGTACCAACGCGCGCGATGCGGACCATCCGCGTGGCTGCTGCGATCCGGCGAAGCAGGCGGCGCTGCTGCGCGCCTTCAAGAGCAAGGTTGCGGCGCGAGCCTTGCCCAAGGTAATCCGGGTGAACCAGGCCGGATGCCTGGACCAGTGCGAACATGGCCCGGCCGTGGTGGTGTATCCGGAGGCGGTCTGGTACGGCGGGGTGAACGAATCTGACATTGACGAGATCATCCAATCGCACCTGGCCGAAGGGCGCCCGGTAGAGCGGTTGAGGATTGCCGACAGCTGCCTGAACACACGCGCCTGCCCACATAAACCGCGTCCTGCGTAAGGGTGCGCCCCGGGCGGAGGCAGCGGACCCAGGGCACTCCAGCGTCAAGCGACCAGATATGGTTGACACTGCAAAGTGTCCATCCAACGCACTGTGGCCCGAGCCATATTCCATGCGGACGGAATTGCCCATAAAGGCGTGACCGGCCGGTTGACGGACGGCAAAGCCGGGCCGCCTGGTGCTGTTCAAGATAAACGTTGACCTGTGCGTCAGATCACTGCGAGACGTGCCCGTCACATGGGAGTGTGACGTATGCACTTCCCTTTAGTGCGTGTTAAACCTTACAAGCTAAGGCGAGCATGTGTGTCCGGCCTGCGGCTTGGTAGGCGAAATAGCGTAGCAGTTGGGCTCATTATGCAGAACGAAGCAAAGCGGCTGACTTCGGGAGGCCGCCCTGCCAGCCGGGGCTAGAACCCGATGGGCAGCACAGGGGGTTTACCGTGCTTTCACCGTATGGCCTGGACATCATCGAGAGCTGCCTTACCTGTAAAATGAGGGTCGATCAGATTTTTTGCGATTTACCGGAAGCCGCCCTACAATCCTTCGAACAGATCAAGTACGCGACCGCCTATCCTAAGGGAGCCATTCTGTTTGTGGAAGGCCAGGCGCCGCGCGGCATCTTCGTGCTTTGTAAGGGACGGGTGAAGCTGTCAATCTGCTCCACGGATGGGAAGACGCTGATTCTGAAAATTGCCGAAGCCGGCGAGGTTCTGGGGCTGAGTGCTTCGGTCAGCGGCAAACCATACGAGCTAACGGCGGAAACCATCGATCCCTGCCAGGTCAACTTTGTGAAGCGTGAGGATTTTCTGCGCTTCCTGAAGGAGCACGCCGATGCCTGCCTGCGGGTGGCCGAACAGTTGAGCGAGAAGTACAACACGGCGTGCCGGGAGATTCGCTCGCTGGGTCTGTCGCACTCGGCAGCGGAAAAGCTCGCCAAACTGTTACTGGAGTGGACGGTAAAGAACGGTGAGGGCGCCAAGCAGGAACCCCGCATCAAACTGGCGCTTACCCATGAGGAGATTGCCCAGATGATTGGGACCTCGCGTGAGACGGTGACGCGGTTGTTTGCTGAAATGAAGAAGCGGCAGATCGTTCAAGCCAAGGGTTCCACTTTGGTCATAAGGAACAAGAGTGCTCTCAAGGCCCTGGCGACGGCCTAGGCAGACGGGATCGCTTGAAAGGTCCGGCCTCGTGCCGGACCTTTGTTATTGCGCACTTGCAGGCCGCGGATTCCCTGTGTGCTTACACCAGATTTCGGTTGCGCGGCATCGTCCCCTGTGGCGAGACTCACGCTGCGGGGTGACTCGAATCACAGCGTGTTTGGCGGACAAAAGATAAAAACCTTGCATGGAGAGTGATATGCAGCCCAGTTGTAACCATTGCGCATTCCGCTCTGACCGTCCGTTCTGCGACATGTCGCCGGATGCGATACGCGGCTTCGACGAGATCAAGGAGCAGGCCGTTCTCGCAAAAGGTGCGCTTCTGTTCGCGGAAGGCCGCCCGTCCCGGGGAGTCTACGTTCTCTGCGAGGGAAGAGCGAAGCTCTCCATCTGTTCGGAGAGCAGCAAGCGGCTGATGCTGCGGGTGGCTGGTCCGGGCGAGGTTCTGGGACTGGGCGCAACCTTGAGCGGCGAGGCTTACGAGGTCACCGCCGAACTGCTGGACACCGCGCAAGTGGTTTTCGTAAAGCGGAAGGATCTGCTCAAGTTCCTGCGCGACAACCCGCTGATCTGCATGGAAGTGGTACGGCGCCTCAGCGATGACCTGCACGGCGCATACGAGCGGGTGCGTTCGCTGGGACTCAGCCGCGCGCGCCGCGCGCGTATACAGCGTGCCCGCCCCATGGCTTCCTAAGCATCGCATTCTACCGAAATTCCAGAGGGCCGCCCGGTGCGGCCCTTCGCATGTTTGGGCTCCTCTTTGGGCTCCTCATCCTGGAAAGCAGAGCATCTGCCCCGCAAACCGCTTGCAATTCCGCCCTGCGGGATAGATGATGCGGACAACTGTGGGGACGGTTTGGCAAACTCTCCCCTTTAGCGTCAGCTACTTGGTGAACCGGTCCGTATGTCTCTGCAACGCATCCGGTGGCGGCGGCAAGCGCGGCCACCTCCGAGTTCGGCTCCAACGCCTATTCCTGCTGCGGCCGCGGCGTGGGCAGGGGGGCAGTCCTGCATGTGACATACGTCACAGGAAGTCGTGAGTACTCTCACTGCCTCAAGTGCGCTGCGGATGCGAAAACCAATACGGTCCTGTAAAAGCGGACGAGGTGAGGCTGTACCAGCGCCGCTTTCAGGACATGCGGAACAGTACAGGAGAATCGATGAAGAGATTCTTTGCATTTGCAATTGTTGCCACGATGGCAATGCCGTTGTTTGCTGCCGATGGCGCCGCGACCTTCAAGGCCAAGTGCGCCGCCTGCCACGGGCCCGACGGTTCCAAAGCTATGCCCGCAATGGGTGTGAAGCCGTTGAATACCCCGGCTACCACCGGAAAGTCCGAAGCCCAGCTAACCGCTGTTGTCACCAAAGGGCAAGGAAAGATGCCAGCGTTCGCTGGAAAGCTGTCCGCCGATGAGATCAAGGCTGTTGTCGGCTATGTGAAATCGCTGAAGTAAACAATACATCCGCGACAAGATTGTTGGATTGGGCCGCCCGGGCCGCAGTGCCCGGGCAGCTAGTTGAGAGGCTTGTGCCGGACTCTAAGGTGAAGGGCTTGTGAAGAATTTAAGATTGATCTGGATGATGTGCCTGGTGCTTGTGTGTGCCGGGTTTGCGTACGCCGGGACCAAGGCCGCGGCTCAGCCCAAGCCAACGAGTGATGATTGTCTTGCCTGCCACAGCGATGCTTCGATGGTCAACGGCAAGGACGTGCATGGAGACGCGTTCAAGGCCTCCATCCACGGTTCCATGTTCTCCTGCGTGGATTGCCACACCGACATCAAGAGCCTGCCGCACGATGCGGGTCTTGCTAAACCGGCTTGCATCACCTGCCATGCCGAAGAACAGGCGAAGTTCGACAACGGTGTACACGGGAAGGCGCTGGCTGCCGGCAATACGAAAGCCGCAAACTGCGAAAGCTGCCATGGCAATATTCATGAGATCCTACCTGCCAGCGATCCCAAGTCCCGTTCCGCCAAAGTCAACATTCCCAAGATGTGCGGCCAATGCCACGCGCAGGCAATGCCGGGTATGGCGGGCAAGCCTGCCCTGGCCTACCAGGAATCGGTACACGGCAAGCTGGTAGCGGCCGGAAATGACAAGGCCGCAGTCTGCTCGGACTGCCACGAAGCGCATGACATCCGCCGCGCCGGCGATTCCGCTTCAGGGGTCTTCCGCGCCAACGTTCCGAACACCTGCGCCAAGTGCCATGCGGGCGAGCAGGCCGCGTTCGCCAAGAGCATCCACGGCAAGTCACTGGCGGCGGGCAACATGCACGCTCCGGTCTGCACCGATTGCCATGGGGTTCACACCATCAAGGCCACGAATGACGCGTTGTCGTCGGTGTCACCCAAGAACCAGGGCGACGTTGCCTGCGCGCAGTGCCACAACAACGTCAAGATGACCCAGGAGTTTGGCATTCCGGGTGGCCGCACGGACAGCTACAATGCCAGCTATCACGGCATGGCGAATGCGGTGGGGTCCAAGAACACCGCAAGCTGCTCCTCGTGCCACGGAACCCACAACATCCTGCCGTCGTCAGACCCGCTGTCCACGATCAACCCGGCCAACCTGGTGAAAACCTGCGGACAGTGCCATCCGGGCGCCAACGCGAACTTTGCCAAAGGGCAGATCCACCTTGGTCCCGAGGCGGTCGCGAAGGCCGACTTTGGCAGCAAGGTGAACAACTGGGTGCGCAATCTGTACATCCTGCTGATTGTGTCCGTGGTCGGCTTCATGGTTCTGCACAACCTGATGATCTTCGTGCATAAGTTGATTCACCGCCGCACGGACGGAGGCCACGTGACCAACGGATCGCGGATTGTGGTGCGCATGACCTGGAATCAGCGGATTCAGCACTGCCTGTTATTGATCTCGTTCTTTACGCTGGTCGTTACCGGCTTTGCCCTGAAGTATCCGGACAATGCGACGCGCTTCCTCTTCGTCAACGAAATCGGACGCAGCTATATTCATCGCTTTGCGGGAGTGATGATGATCCTGGTCAGCCTGTACCACGTCGTCTACCTCGTGTTTTATCGCGAGGGACGCCGCATGCTGCTGGACATGCTGCCGGAGTTGAAGGATGCCACAGACATGGTGGATGTCTTCGCCTACTACCTCGGATTCTCCAGTAAGAAACCGCAGTTCAAGCGCTTCAACTACGCGGAGAAGATGGAATACTGGGCGCTGGTCTGGGGCACGTTTGTGATGGCTCTGACCGGACTGATGATCTGGTTCAAGGTGACCTCTGCCAGCGCCGTTCCGCGCTGGTGGGTCGACGTAGCCACCACGATTCACTTCTATGAGGCGATCCTGGCCACGCTTGCTATTATCGTATGGCACTTCTATCAGGTTATTCTCGATCCCGATACGTACCCGGTGAACTTCGCATTTCTGGATGGCAAGATGTCGATCGAGCATTACCAGGAAGAACATGGCCTCGACTCCAAGACGCTTTCCCTGTATGCAGGCGGCGCGGATGACGAAGGCAAAACCGATCACGTAACCAAAAACGTAACCCAGAAGTAGCAGTGCGGCAGTAAGCGGCAGCAGACTGGAAATACGGTCTGCTGCCGCGCTGGGCCAAATCCACAGGTCAGCCATTGCCGTACTACCGTTGCAGGAGATTCGAATGACCGATACCGGGCCGAACACGCCCAACTCCCCGCAAGCCGACGAGAGTTTCTCCTACAGGTCCTTGATGCGCAATTACACCAGTCTGTCTGGACTTGCGCTGGCCGCGATTGCGCTGGCCAACATCATCGTCCTGTTTGTGATTGACGTGACCTCGGCGGAGCCGAACCCCTACGTCGGAATCCTCGCCTACATGGTGCTTCCCGGCTTCCTGGTGGCGGGTCTTGCGCTTGCCGGTTTCGGTGTGTGGAGAGAGCGCAACCGGCGTCTGCAGGCGGTTCCGGGCGCCCCACCGCTTCCCAGAATCGATCTGAACCAACCGGGACAGCGTAGCCGCCTCACGTTCTTCCTGAGCTTTGTTTTTGTGTTCATCCTGCTGAGCGCCGTAGGCAGCTACCGGGCGTATGAGTTCACCGATTCGACGACCTTCTGCGGCGAACTCTGCCACGTGGTGATGCATCCGGAGCACACGGCGCACTCGCACTCGGCACACGCGCGGGTCAGTTGCGTGGAGTGCCACGTTGGTTCCGGGGCGAGCTGGTACGTAAAGTCAAAAATGTCTGGACTGCGGCAGGTGCTCAGGACCGTGTCCAACACGTATCCCCGCCCCATCGAGACGCCCGTCGCCGATCTTCGCCCTGCCTCGCAAACCTGCGAGCAGTGCCACTGGCCGCGCCGCTTCTGGGGAGCGCAGCTCAAGGTCTTCAACCACTTTGCCTCCGATGAGGCCAATACGCCGCGCCAGATCCGTTTGCTGATCAAAACCGGTGGCGGCGATCCGGACTCCGGGCAGGCCGCGGCTGGAATCCACTGGCACATGAACATTGCCAACAAGATCGAGTACAAGAGCGATCCCAAGCGCCAGACCATGTCGTGGGTCCGGTTGACCGACCGGAATGGCAAGGTTACCGAGTACACCGCGGCCGGAGCCGATCCGGCGGCGATTGGCAAACTCGAACAGCGGCGTATGGACTGCATCGACTGCCACAACCGTCCGACGCACGTTTATATGCCGCCCGACCGCGCCGTCGACCAGGCCCTGGCCGCCAACCGCATCAGCCCCGCGCTGCCGTTTGCCAAGCAACAGGGCGTGCAGATCCTAACCGCCGAATACAAGACCAACGACCAGGCTCAGGCCGCGATCGCCAAGCAGATTCCAGCCTTCTACAAGGAGAAGTATCCGCAGGTGGCGATGGCTCACGCAGGCGACATCGAGAACATGGTGATGGAGCTGCAACGCATTTTCCGCGATAACATCTTCCCGGAGATGAAGGTGGACTGGCGTACCCATCCGGATAACGTGGGCCACTACTACTTTAACGGCTGCTTCCGCTGCCACGACGGCAACCACGTCAGCAGCACGGGCAAGGTCATCAGCAAGGACTGCAACAGCTGCCACACCGTGCTGGGCCAGGAAGAAGGCATTCTGCCATCGGCC
>Ga0181520_10009933_pt1 | contig 12960 bp, 7 predicted proteins | sample PEATcosm2014_Bin_29_FD_132451 | JGI IMG/M metagenome (GOLD analysis project Ga0181520, IMG submission 132451) | Peatland microbial communities from MTU Mesocosm Facility, Houghton, MI, USA - PEATcosm2014_Bin02_30_metaG | ecosystem: Environmental > Terrestrial > Soil > Wetlands > Peat | place...
ATTCATATTGCGGGCATCGAGAATGTGGTTGCATCGTCGGGTACTTCACTTACTACCGAGCAGGTAAAGCTTATCAGGCGCTATACACCAAACATTACTATACTTTACGATGGAGATGCTGCCGGCATAAAAGCTTCTTTTCGCGGCATTGATATGATACTGGAAGAAGGGATGAATGTAAAAATAGTCCTCTTCCCCGATGGTGAAGACCCCGATTCTTATGCACGTAAGCACCGCCCCGCAGAAGTGCGTGATTTTATTCAGCATAATGCTTTTGATTTTATTACTTTCAAAACCAACCTCCTTGTTGGTGAAACTGCTAACGACCCTGTAAAGAAAGCATCGTTGATAAAAGAGATAGTCGGGAGCATTGCTTTGATTCCAGATGCCATTACCCGTTCGGTTTATACACGCGAATGCAGCAGCAGCATGAAAGTGCCGGAGCAGATGCTGATAAACGAACTGAACAAGCTTCGCAGGAAAAGATCAACACAGAGATCAGCCGAGATTGCCGAGGAACAGGAAATTCCCGAACCAACAGAATATACAGCAGAGCCTCAGGTTGAGATATTAGAAGAAACAACCGAAAACCAGGAAAAGGAATTGCTGAAGTTTTTGTTTAATTACGGCAATCGTGATGTTGAAGTGGATATGCTTGATGAAGACGGAGAAAAAGTAAAAACAAAGATGTCTTTGGCAGCATTCATCGTTATGGAATTGCAAAAGGATAAGATGATCTTTCAGAATCCCCTGCATCAGGCTATACTTGAAGAATATGAAAAACTTACTCAAGAGAACCCAGCACCTGATGTTCAGCATTTCGTGAATCATTCAAATCCTGCAATCAGCGCTGCCGTGATAGAACTCCTTTTCAATCCTTACGAATTAAGCGGCAACTGGAAAATAAGGCACCGTATTTCCGTTGCGCTTGAAGATGCCAACCTGATGGCTTCTGCAGTATCATATATTTATTCGCTTAAGCTTAAGAAGGTGGATAAAATGATGGCTGAAAATCTTGATGCACTAAAGAAAGCAAATAGCGAAGAAGACGAAATGATACTCATTCAACGCCATAATTCACTGATGGAAGTGAAGCGGGAATTTGCTAAGAAGCTTACAAGGATAGTTACCAAATAGTGTTTTGGGCTAAAGCCCTTCAATATTTTTTGTTTAAATCACCCCGACCTTAAGGTCGGGGCAAGTCAAGCACCCCCGCAAAACCGTTTGTTTTTATTACCGCGACCTTAAGGTCGCGGCATGTCAAATGCCTTGCAAACCCGTTTGTTTCAATTACCACGACCTTTAGGTCGTAGTAAGTCAAGCACCATGACCATTTGGGCTTTAGCCCAAAATGACCGAATAGATAAATTCTTACTTTAAGGCAATGTAAATTGCTTTCCTTACTTAATCAGTGAAAAAACCTTTTCTTGTCTCATTTTAACCAAATATTTTCTCAAATTAACAATCTTTACATTTAGTTAACACGTTTGAGTGGAAATATTTATCAAATTTGCCGTAAATATTGACTTGATATTATTCTAACGATTTGTAAATAGTAAATATATGAAAACCATTGGTCTTTTATTTCTGTCTTTGCTGTTTGTTTCAAATGCATTTTCGCAAAATGCATCAGCAGGGTCAGTGGCTGATAGTTCAGCTATATCAAATCCTTCTATTTCTGGTATTAATACATCAGACAAAATGCATTTATCCTTTGAAACAGGAGTAAGTTTCATGTCATTCGGAAAACAAAGTGCATTTGAGAATTGGTATGCCCCTGCATTAACCTACAACCTTACACCTAAATTTCAACTTACAGCAGGTGCAATAGCATTGTATAGCAAATCACCTTTTCAGCCTGTTATAAACAATGAGAGCGTCAGCACATTTCCTCAAAGCTCTGTTGCAGGGCAATATTTCCTGTTTGCAAAGGGATCATACTTATTAAATAGCAAGCTAACGCTGAGTGGTACTTTATTAAGAGAAGTTCCGGATAATCAGATTAACCCGGGTGCTATGAATATAACCCATGTAAATGTTGCTTACAAGATAACTGATGCCTTTTCTGTAAGCGCCGGCTGCACAATAGTAAAAGGCTACAATTCTTCTTTAATGGGTGGGTATAGTGGATTTTACCCGGCATTTCCAATAAGCGGCGGCTTTACTAATGGAACGTGGTAATTCCGTGATTGCACGTATGTTTAAGATTCTACACCAATATTGCTTTCCTTATTTTTTAATTAATAGAATTGTTATCTTAACGGGACTTCTAAGTATAATCTTTTGTAATATATCTCCTGCACAAAACCTTTCAACAATAAAAATTACCGGAACTTATTCCGATAAACTTGATGTTACTTTGCTTGATATTGGTACAAGATATCATGTTCAATTTTCCTATAGCTGGGCTGACATACATGAGTTTTCTTATGTCGGGTCGTTTACGAACACCCCCCTGGATAGTGTTTTGAATGTCTTTTGCAATCAATTTGATTTGCAATATTACACTCAGGATGGATATGTCAATATAGAAAGAGTCTCTAAAAGGCAAAAAAGCAATAATGTTGATATGGGCAAATATGAAGTAACAACGAAATCATATCATGGTGCCCCTAAAAGTTCTAACATTACAATTTCCGGCAAAATTAAAGATGCTGCTACGGGCGAGTCTTTACCGTTTGCTTATATCGGGGTAAAGGGTACTCAAAATGTTGCAGTTACCAATGCAGATGGTTATTTTTCCTTATTGAATGTTCCTACGGATACATCAACGTTAGAAGCTAATTTTATCGGGTATAGAAATAAAGAAGTTTTCCTGACACCACAATCACCCATGAAAAACCTGGTTGTTGAAATGTATTCCTCATCAACACAACTGGATGCTGTTGAGGTTAAAGGTGAAAGAGAAGAGCTGATGAGGGTGCCTGAGGCTTTGGGCGTTGTTCAGATTGCTCCTAAAGAACTGGAATTGTTGCCAAGTATGGGCGAAGTGGATATCATGCGCTCTTTACAGCTTATGCCGGGCATTACGGCAAGTAAAGAATCTTCAGCGGGTTTATATGTTTGGGGTGGAACACCCGACCAGAATTTAATACTTTATGATGGTTTTACCGTTTATCATGTGGATCATTTATATGGCTTTTTCAGTGCTTTTAATTCTAATGCCATTAAAGATGTTCAGTTATATAAAGGCGGTTTTGAATCACGTTTTGGCGGGCGTTTGTCAAGTGTAACTGAAATTACAGGGAAAGACGGTAACCAGAAGAAATTTAACGCAGGTGGCGAAATCAGTCTGCTGAGTTTTAATGCTTATATTGAAACACCAATCGGAAAGAAGCTCACACTCCTTGTTGCAGGCAGAAAATCGTGGAAAGGTCCGTTATATAATGAAATATTCGATGAGTTCAATAAAGAATCTGCTGGCCGAGGTAATGGCGGAGGCGGCTATGGTTCCTATGGTAACAGAAATGCCACGTCAACTACTGTAGTATCTTATTTCTATGACCTTAATGCAAAACTAACATACAGGCCTACCGACAAAGATATTATATCATTAAGCATATATAATGGCACTGATGATTTGAATAATTCAAGAAATCTGAATAATGCAAACTTTTTGCAGGCGCAGGGATTATCTTTAAGTTCAGAGTTTACAGATCTGACAACAGACGGTAATCTGGGCGGTTCGCTTAAGTGGTCAAGGAAGTGGAGTGATATTTTATATGGAAATACACTGATAAGTTATTCCAATTATTATTACACCAGGAATTTAAGCAATACCATGACCACCACTAATAATAGTACAGGTGCGGAAACAACTTTTCAATCGGGTACTATTGAAAATAATAACTTAAAGGATTACTCTTTTAAAAGCGATTATGAGATAGATGCTTCCAGAAACAATAAAATAGAATTTGGCTGCTTGGCTACATACAATGGTATTTCTTATAATTACAGCCAGAACGATACGACTACAATTCTGAATCATCACAATTACGGAGGCACAACTGCAATTTATTTACAGGACAGGATGCTGTTTTTTAACAGTAAATTTACTGTATTGCCTGGTATCCGAGAAACATATTACAGCCCTACAAACAAAACTTATACTGAACCAAGGCTTTCTTTAAATTACGACCTGACAGATAAAATTAAGCTAAAAGGCGCAATTGGAGAATATTATCAATTTGTAAACGAGGTCAATTTTGAGGATATTCTTGCCGGGAATAGTGAATTGTGGCTATTAGCAAATAAGACCACCGTACCTGTCAGCTCGGCAACTCATTATGTACTGGGTTCAAGTTATGAAACAAATGATTATCTCTTCAGTGTTGAAGGGTATTATAAGAATCTGAACAACTTGACACAATATTCACTAAGAATTAATCCAAGTCCCGGAAATACAGTTTTATATGATGAGAACTTTTATAACGGGACTAATTTTTCTGATGGCATAGATTTTCTTGCCCAGAAAAAGTCAGGGAATTTTAATGGATGGGTAAGTTATACCCTTGGACAATCAATGGATAATTTTGCTGCTTTTTCAGGCAAGCCTTATCCTTCTGATCAGGACATCCGCAATGAATTTCATATTGTTTTAATGTATAAAATTAAAAAATGGGAATTTTCAATTACCTGGATATATGCAACAGGTACACCATATACTGCACCAGAAGGCGGTTATCAGCTTGTTATGCTGGGCGGCAATACTAAAAATTTTATTAATGTCGGTGCGGAAAATTCATTACGGTTGCCCGACTATCATCGTTTGGATGTGGCTTGTAATTATCGTTTGCGAACACCAGATGGAAGAGACAAAGGTTATCTTGGTTTTTCAATATTTAATGTGTACGACAGGCAAAATATCTGGTACAAGCAATACCAGATAGTTGATAACACCATCATTGAAACAAATGTTGATTATCTGGGGATAACACCAAATATTACATTATCATTAAAGATCAGGTAAATGAAAAAGCGACTTGGGATATTTAATTTTGTTATTGTTTCAACTACACTTTTTGCAGCAGTTATAATGGCGTTTTCATGTAAAAAAGAAGCAGCGGTTTCTTATGTTGCAGAACCTGTTGTTCAGTCATATCTGGTTCCCGGATTACCATTAAGCGTTTATATAAAGCAGGAAATTCTTATAGGTTCAACGGATACCGCTACTCAAACAATTAATGGTTTAAATAATGTAACAATAACATGCGTACAAACCGGAATCAGGTACCCGCTTAATTTTATTGGAAGTGGTATTTATGTTGATTCGGCATATAAAGTTGTTGCGGGAAATACATACAATCTTTCATTTACATATAACGGAACAGTAGTTTCTGCAAGTACTGTAGTGCCTACAAAACCAACAGGTATGAGTATTTCAGATACTACATTAAGTATTCCTCCCAATACATTTGATATTTCGTCCGTCACTCCGCTGACGTTAAATTGGAGTAATCCAAATAATGATTATTTCCTGGTATTGGTCCAATTAACAAATAGTGCAGATACATTGTCGCCTATTGATACAGCTTCAACTTCTCATTTCCACCGTCATTCATTTTTCAGAAATCAACCAACCCAAACAAATACATCCCAGGTAAGTCCAAGAGATTTTTCATACTATGGTGAATATTATGTAATATTATATAAAGTGAATGCTGATTATGCCGAGCTGTATAATGGCTCGGGTAATAATTCGCAAAACCTTACACAACCAATAACTGATATTAAAAATGGATTGGGAATGTTTTCAGGCATAAATGCAGATACTATAAGAATTTCCATTACCAATTAATGTAATTTATTAAAAATGATAAAAAGACAAGTTCTAATATTGTTGTCCTTGTTGGCAGTGATAATAATTATTTCCTCCTGTTCCCGAAAGGTCACTTATACAAATTCATGGCAAAGTGGAGATTTTACTAAACTCAATAAATCGGAAACTGAAGAACCATTACGGTTTTATGACGAAAAAAGTAAACTACAATACGAGGTTTCAAACGATTATAAGAATTTATACATCTGCCTGAAAGCAACCGATCAGCAGTCACAAATGAAAATAATGCGGGCAGGAATGACAGTAGGGATAGATACATTGGGAAAGAAGTCGCCACAGGTTGAGATTCTTTTCCCATTTCCTGTGGCTCATCAGAAGAACGGTTCATCGGGCAATTCAAATGATAATAAAAGGGATTGGCATAATAAGTCAGATACGAGTAATCCGAGAAAGCATTTTATGTCACAATATAACGAAATTCATTTGTCTGGTTTTAAGCCTCCTGTCAACGGAATTGTCCCTTTGCATAATGTTTACGGCATTTATGTTAATATTACATGGGATTCTTTGAATATTATGTATTATAAAGCCATAATCCCGTTTAAAACATTTTTTAAGGATTCATTAATAGCTTCTGACAGTTCAAGAATATTTGACTTTTCTGTAACTGTAAATGGAATAGAAATGCAGCATTCAGAAGGTGGTGAATCAGGTTCGCATGGCGGTGGTATGCACGGTGGTGGCATGGGCGGCGGAATGCGTGGCGGTGGTATGGGTGGTTATGGAGGTGGTGGACACTATGGTGGTGGCGGATCGGACGTCAGAAGTTCTATGTTTGAAACTAACAAATTTTACACAAGGATTAAACTTTCAACACGACAACAAGTCAAATAAATCATGAAATAGCCATGAGCAATAATTTTCACTACAACTGAAAATGATTAATCATGGTGTATTCCATGTGACCTTTAAAAACAGAAGAATAAATACATGAAAATAAAATTACTGTTCATATTATCCTTGTTTTTACTTGTTAATGTGGCGTTTGCTCAAAATGCAAAGATATTTGGGAAAGTATATGATGCTGAAAGTAATTCACCATTGCCGGGTGCCAATTTAACCCTTATCAATTTAGGAGATACGCTATTGACCTTATCAACCGTATCAGATGTTTCCGGTTCTTTTTCTTTTGCAGGAATGCAGGGAGTTAAATACAAGATTAAAATTGTTTTCATTGGCTATAAAATAGAAACCTTAAATGTAAATGCAAATAAACCACTTTATGATCTGGGTATTATAAAAATTAAATCTAATGCATTTGCCCTGAAAAGCGTTAATATTACCGGAGTACAAACCAGAGTGGAGCAAGTAGGTGATACCACTCAATATCATGCGGACGGTTACAAAAGCAAATCCGATGCTACAGGTGAAGATATTATTACTAAAATGCCTGGCGTTACAGAAACTAACGGAACTTTTAAATTCCAGAATGAGAACGTTCAGCAGGTCTTGGTTGATGGAAAACCCTATTTTGACCAGGACCCGACACTTGCCTTAAAAAGCCTTCCTGCCGATGTGATTGACAAGATACAGGTATTTAATAAACTGAGTGACCAGGCAGCATTTACAGGATTTGATGACGGAAATTCTGCTATTACAATAAATATCCAAACCAAGTCGGGAAGGGATAACGGGCAATTTGGAAAGATATATGGCGGATATGGTACTGACGATACCTGGCTTGGTGGCGGCTATGTAAATTATTTTAACGGCGATGAACGTATAACCGTAATTGGTATTACGAATGATGTTAACCAGCAAAACTTTGCGAGCCAGGATCTGTTGGGTATACAGAGTTCCGGTAGCGGAAGAAGAGGCGGAATGGGCGGCGGAATGCCGGGTGGCAGTTTTGGCGGAGGTGGTTCTTATGGCAGTGGCGGTTCTTATGGCGGCAGCGCGGCAAATAATTTCCTGGTAAGCCAGCAGCCTGGAGTAACCACAACGAATTCCATTGGCTTGAATTATTCTGACCTGTGGTGGAAGAAGGTCAAAGCGACTGTCAGTTATTTCTTTAATAATTCTGATAATACAAATGACAGCAGGATTTTAACTGATAACACTGCAAGTCCGGTTCCCTGGGAATCTGTCTTAAATGAAAACAGCGGTGTGGTAAGCAATAATTTTAACCACCGACTGAGCGGTCGTTTTGAATATAGTATTGATACTGCAAATTCAATAATCTTCACGCCTAAAATATATTTTCAATTGAATGATGGCAGCAACATAGCTAATGGTTTTTATACAGATACTTCTCATACATTTTACAATGACGGTTCAGATATTTCAGGATACTCTACAACCAATAATATTCTTTACCGACATAAATTTCATAAAAAAGGAAGAACTCTTTCTCTGAATTTTGAAGCGGATGCGAATGAAAAAACAGGTACAGGTACCCAAATTCAGGGTGATTCTTTATTCATTCCAACTCCCGCTAAACTTGATTCAATGTCGGAACTGAAATCTACTATTTCAACAAGCGGTTATACCGTGGGGACAAGCCTTTCTTATACCGAACCTGTAGGTGTGAATTCCATTTTGCAATTAAACTATTCTCCCTATGTAACAAAAAGCGTTTCCGACAGCAGATTATACGGTCTGGATAGTTTAACAAATGATTATTCCAGGCTTGATACAGCCTATTCGAGCAAATATTACGATTATTATATCACGCAGAAAAGCGGTTTGAGTTATCGGTATCACAAGAATAAACTCAATTACAGCATAGGAGTGAATTATCAGTATGCCATATTAACAGGTACCGAGACTTTCCCTGAAACAGGAACTGTAAACAAGTATTTCAACAGTATTTTACCTAATGCAACTTTAAGTTATCGTTTTTCCAAGACCAGTAATTTAAGGCTGAACTTCAGGTCGAGTACTACAGCCCCCACTGTATCTCAACTTCAGAATGTTGTTAATAATTCTACCCCGCCTATGTATTCAGTAGGAAATCCTGAATTAAATCAACAAAATGTTCAGACATTATTCGGTAATTACAGCAAAACCAATGTTACCAAGGGCCAAACATTTATGGTATGGCTTTTTGCCAGTTATACTGAAAATTATATAGGCAGTTCGGTATCACGTATATATAAAGATACTACTATTGATAATGTTCAGTTAGCTCCGGGATCGCAATTAAGCAAGCAGGTAAACATCGGAAACAGTTGGAATATACGTTCTTTCTTAACTTATGGCTTCCCGATAAATGCCATTAAATGTAACCTGAATCTTCATACAGGCTTTCAGTACAGCACCATTCCTGGACTTGTTGACAGGGTGGAAAACACTGCCCAGTCTTATATTATAAGCCAGGGTATTGTGTTAAGCAGTAACATCAGCGAAAAAGTTGATTTCACCCTGTCATATACCGCTAACTATAATATTGCTCAGAACTCGCTGGAAGAAAATAACAGCAATTATTTTTCGCATGTTGCAACTGCAAAACTGAACTGGATAATCTGGAAAGGCTTCTTTATAGGGGGTGATGCCTCCAATTACCTGTATAACGGATTAAGCCAAAACTTTAATGAGAATTACATTTTAGTTGATCCTTATATTGGCAAGAAGCTGTTTAAAAACCAAAATGGTGAAATAAAATTCCTCGCTTACAACCTGCTGAATAAGAACAACAGCATTACGCAGAATGTAACAGCAGCCTATATTCAAAATGTGGAGACACAGATGTTGCATAGGTATTACATGATAATGTTTACCTATAATATTAAAAAGTATAAAGGCTCTAATAATACACCTGATTCCTGGCAGAGAAACGGCTAAACGTCGGGTTATTTAATTACTTGCTTACTGAACTATTCTTTTATAAACTTTTCTACGCTTATCCCCTTTACTGTTTTCACTTCCACAACATACACCCCGCTTGTAAAATCTGTTATATTAAGGGTAATAGGCGAACGGTTATCGGTAATCTGTAAACTGTATATCTTTTCGCCAAGTATATTGTATATCTTAACACTGTTCACTGGTAACTGATTACTGATCACATTTATTTTATCGGAAACAGGGTTGGGATAAATGGTAATTCCTGTTTTTGTTTCTTCCAAATTATTTATTCCTACTGTAGTGCAAAATGGTGTTTCAGCGTAGCCCGAATCAACATAAGATTGAACTTTCCGTGTTTGTGGTCCATAATGAAGAGCCAACGTAACGGGTGTAACAATATAATTTCCAATGGCAGCAGTAATACCCGCGTCAATGTCATTACAGCCGCTAGAACCGTTTGTATCGGTTTTTACCAGGTAAACATCTGTAGCTGACGAACCTGTTCCATTTTGTATTTGCCCTGTAAAGAAATATCCTTTATCATTGGCTTGCTTTACTGCATAACAAATTGAAGTATCCCCATACTCCCTTGACCATGTAACGTTTCCTACAGTATCTGTTTTAACCAGAAAAGCTGTTTGAACAGACCCAACCGTATTGTATCCGCCAAAAATATATCCTAAATCTGTCGTCTGCTGCACAGTATGACATGTGTAAGTACCCGGACCTGAATACTGTTTTTGCCATGTTATATTACCACTTGCATCGGTTTTAATAAGAAAGCCAGTACTGCTTATAATGATATATCCTCCGTCTGCTGTCTGCTGTGCGCAATGTCCCCAGCCTTCTTCACTTCCAGCAGTACCATAAGCTTTTGCCCATTGGATATTGCCATTGGCATCGGACTTAATTAAAAGCACATCTTCGCTTCCTGCTCCATAGCTGCTGGTAAAACCGCAAAGCATGATGCCTCCGTCGTTTGTTTCTTTTACATAATACATCCATTCATCAAGAGGGCCGCCCCATATACGCGTCCATAAAGTATCACCCGTATTATAATCTAATTTTAACAGGAAAGCATCTTCTTCGCCTTCGCCAAAAACCGATGTATAACCACCGACAAGAATATTCCCGTCACCGGTTTGAGTTACTTCGTAAGCATCTGAATATTCTCCTGTAGTATTTCCACCCCATGCCCTTGTCCATAAAGTATCCCCGCTTGCATCTGTCCTGACTATATAAGCGTTTGCAGTACCACTACTGTTAGTGCACATAGAGTAACCTACAATAACATAACCGCCATCTGCAGTTTGACACAGATCATTTACAGGTTGAGCCTTGCCGCATGAACCTCCATAAGTTTTTGTCCATTGTTCATTCCCATTTATATCAAACTTAACAACATAATATTGCCATGTCGAAATTCCATAGGATGCCGTAACACCGCCAACAATGCAGCCACCATCATTTGTTTTTTGCATAGAGTAACCATATTCGAACTGGTTACCGCCAAAACATTTCTGGAAAGTTGCTTGCTGTGCATTTATATTTATTGTCAGAGCAATTGCAACAGCAATTAAAAGTAGATTTATTTTCACGTTAATTGGTTTTAAGATTAAGTCTTTTAAAAGACAAATTTATAAAATTATCTCATTTCGCATAACATTTTCCCACACTTTCAGGCGAGTTGCAACAACTCACGAGAGACTTGCACCAACACGTTATAGAAATGAGTGTTTTTATTAACTTCATGCTTATTATTGAAGAATTGCGTGTTAATTTAAAGTTAATGGTACCCCTTCATAATCATTTAGCCTGTAAATTTGTAAGGTAAATGGTTAATAGATATAAGTAACATGAAAAAACGTAAAGTTTTATTATTGCTGTCAGTGGTAGCAGCAGTTCTATTAATTTCTTCGTGTTCGCATAAAGTTGTTTACACGAACAGGTGGCAAAGCAATGACTTTACCGGGCTTAGCAATGCTGAAACCGGGCAGTCGCTGCGCTTTTACGACCCGAAAAGCAAGCTTCAATATGAAGTTACAAACGATTATAAAAATTTATATATCTGCATTAAAGCACCTGATGAGCAATTGCAGAACAGAATAACAAAGGCAGGCATGAAGGTGGGTATTGATACGCTGGGCAAAAAGAAACCGCAAGTATTGATACTTTACCCTTTTCCTGCAACCCGCAAGCAAGATGGTTCAGCTAACCAGAGCCAGGGCTATCATTCCAGGCACAGGCAGGATACAAGCACACATAGAAGTCAATCCTCATCGCGGTTTGGCGAGGTACACCTGTCGGGTTTTGACCCCTCTATTAACGGGATTTTACCTCCGGACAACGATTTCGGCATTTCTGTTAATATAATGTGGGATACCATGAATATCATGTACTACAAAGCCATAATTCCTTTTAAAACATTTTATAAGGATTCATTAACTGCCTCTGACAGTTCAAAAGTATTCGGCTTTTTTGTAACCGTAAATGAAGTTGCGCAGCAACCCGTTTCTAATGGAGGTGGAATGCGCGGAAGCGGAGTTAGTGTTGGCATGGGCATGGGCGGTGGAATAGGTTTTGGAATGGGAGGTATAGGCGTTAGCACAGGATTAGGCGGAAACAGAGGCGGCACCGGCAGGCCTTCTCGCGCCACGGCTGCAGATGTTGGCATTACAATAAAGCTTGCCGCACAACCGCAACAAAAATAAATTGTGAGAATAAAATTAGCGATCATATTGTCTTTGTTGTTAGTGAGAAATCTGGCAATCGCACAAAACGCAAAGATATTCGGGAAGATTTATGATTATGAAAGTAATTCACCATTACCGACTGCCAATATTACTCTTATCAATTCGGCAGATACTTCATTGAAGTTATTCACTGTTTCGGATGTTTCAGGGTATTTTTCTTTTGCCGGATTGCAGGGAGAAAAATATAAAATTAAGGTAGTTTTTGTTGGCTATAAAACCGAATATGCGGAAGTAATTGCGAATAAGGCTTTTGTTGATGCAGGAATAATTAAAATTCAGCCTAATGCGTATGCCCTGAAAAGCGTTAATATCACAGGGATACAAACAAGAGTGGAACAGGTTGGCGATACTACTCAGTATCATGCCGATGGTTATAAAAGCAAAGCTGATGCTTCTGCTGAAGACCTGGTAACTAAAATGCCCGGACTTACCGAAACTAACGGCGCTGTTAAATTTCAGAATGAAAATGTCCAGCAGGTATTGATTGATGGCAAACCCTATTTTGACCAGGACCCTTTACTTGCCTTGAAAAGCCTTCCCGCCGATGTAATTGATAAGATACAGGTCTTTAATAAACTTAGC
>Ga0181520_10009934_pt1 | contig 12959 bp, 7 predicted proteins | sample PEATcosm2014_Bin_29_FD_132451 | JGI IMG/M metagenome (GOLD analysis project Ga0181520, IMG submission 132451) | Peatland microbial communities from MTU Mesocosm Facility, Houghton, MI, USA - PEATcosm2014_Bin02_30_metaG | ecosystem: Environmental > Terrestrial > Soil > Wetlands > Peat | place...
AGGCAGGATTCCCCCGCGGGCACCCGAGATGGCGCCCAAGCTGATCACCGATCCCGTCCCTTCGATCGACGTCCAGAAGGACATTATGATTCCCGATAATCCGAACCTGCCCAACTTCGGCATGTCGAACTCGCCGAATGTTCGGGTGGGTTCGCTTGGAAATGGGAACGGCATGGGCGTCGGCAACGGCAATGGCGGCGGCTACGGCAATGGCACCGGTGGCAATATCGGCGGCGGCCTGGAGCGCATCGGTGGCCGGGTTTCGGCGCCGGTCGCGCTCAACAGCGTGGAGGCGGAGTTCTCCGACGAGGCGCGTCGCGCCAAATATCAGGGCGTTTGCTTGATCACTCTGATTGTCGATGCGCAGGGAAATCCCCAGAATCCTCGGGTCATCCGGTCGCTGGGAATGGGGCTGGATGAAAAAGCGCTGGAAGCGGTTCGCAAATACAAGTTCAAGCCAGCCATGAAAGACGGCAAGACCCCGGTTGCTGTTCCCATCACGGTCGAGGTCAACTTCCGCCTTTACTAGTCAGTTGAATCGGTTGCAGCAAAAGAGCGGAGCGCACAGGCGCTCCGCTCTTTTGCTATGCGCTTGGCCCCTGCTTAAACGATCCACTCGAGGCAAACGTGGCTCCGCTGTGATAACCTTCGCTGTTTGAGATTGCACAGGAGAACGGCGATGAATCGGTGGCGGAGTGTGGGAATAGGCACAGGCCTTTTGTTGGGATTGGCCTTGGTAGCAGGTTTTGGACGGGCGGCGTGGGGGCAGGCGGATTACCCGTTCCGGGATCCGAAATTGGCCGATGATCGGCGCATCGCCGATCTGCTGGGCCGGCTCACTCTCGACGAAAAGGTCCAGATGATGTCGGACCACCCCAAGATTCCCCGTCTGGGGATCGTCTTCTCCGGCCAGGTGGAAGGGCTCCACGGGCTGGCGCTGGGTGGACCCGGCGGTTGGGGCGGAAGAGGCAAGATGGCGCTGCCCACCACCACCTTCCCGCAGGAGAAAGGGTTGGGTGCCACCTGGGACCCTGCATTGCTGAAGCAGATTGCCGCTCTTGAGGGCTACGAAGCCCGCTATGACTACCAGAGCCAGGAATACGACCGCGGCGGCGTAGTGGTCCGCGCGCCCAATGCCGATCTGAGCCGCCATCCCCTCTGGGGCCGCACCGAGGAGTCCTACGGCGAGGATCCGTTCCTGGTAGGAACTCTGACCGTGGCCTTCGCACAGGGCTTGCAGGGACCCGATCCCAAACATTGGCAGGCCGCTTCGCTGATGAAGCACTTCCTGGCAAACGAAAACGAGAATACGCGCGCCTCCAGCTCCTCGGACTTCGACGAACGGCTCTTTCGCGAGTACTACTCGGTACCCTTCCGCATGGGATTCGAACAAGGTGGTTCGCGCGCCGTGATGGCGGCTTACAACTCCTGGAACGGCACCCCCATGATGATTCATCCCGTATTGAAAGACGTGATGATCAAGGAGTGGGGCAACGACGGCCTCATCTGCACTGACGGCGGCGCGCTTGGCCTGCTGATCAGCGCGCACAAGAGCTTTCCTGACAAGGAGCACGGCGCGGCTGCGGCAGTAAAAGCCGGCATCAATCATTTCCTCGACAACTACAAGGACGACCTCACCAAGGCCCTCAAGGATGGCCTGGTGAACGAAGCCGACATGGATGCCGCGCTGAAGAACCTGCTGCGTCTCTATCTGCGCCTCGGCGAGATGGACCCTGCAGGGGTCGATCCATACGCAAAGATCGGAAAGGAAGCGGACGGCCAGTTGCCGCCCTGGGAGCGGGATTCGAGCAAGGAACTGGCGCGGCTGGCCAGCGACGAATCGACGGTCCTGCTCAAGAACGAAGCCAACACCCTCCCCCTCGACAAGACCAAGCTGAAGTCCATTGCCGTGATCGGCCCCTTTGCCGACCAGGTGTTGCTGGACTGGTACAGCGGCACGCCGCCCTACTCGGTCAGTTCGCTGGAAGGCATTCGCGATGCGGTCGGCAAGGGAACGAAAGTGCTCTTCGCCGACGGTTCCGATCCGGCCCAGGCCGCCGCGCTGGCCAAGCAGGCCGATGTGGCCATCGTTGTCGTCGGCAATCATCCCGAATGCAACGCCGGTTGGGAACAGTGCCCCACGCCGTCAAACGGCAAAGAAGCCGTCGACCGCAAGACCGTTTCGCTCGAAGCGGAAGACCTGGTCAAGAAAGTCTTTGCCGCGAATCCCCGTACGATCGAGGTGCTGCGCGCCAGCTTTCCTTACGCCATTGTCTGGAGCCAGCAGAACCTGCCCGCCATCATCCACATCACCCACAACAGCCAGGAGGAAGGGCATGGTCTCGCCGACGTGCTATTTGGCGACTACTCGCCTGCCGGGCGTCTGACCATGACCTGGCCCACTGGCGACGGTCAGTTGCTGCCCATCCTGGACTACAACCTGCTGCACGGAGAAACCTACCTCTATAGCAAACAGAAACCGCTCTATGCGTTTGGCTACGGTCTCAGTTACACCAGCTTTGCTTACCAGGGTGTGACTCTGAGCGCGCCCAAGGTGGCAGCAGACGGTTCTGTCAAGGTGACTGTGAAGGTGAAGAATACCGGCAAGCGCGCAGGCGATGAGGTGGTGCAGTTGTATGTGCAGCACCTGGGCTCCAAAGTCGAACGGCCCATCCTGGAATTGAAGGGATTCGAGCGCGTACACATCGTAGCCGGCGCGGAACGCAGCGTCGAGTTTGAACTCAAGCCGAAAGATCTTGCCTACTGGGACGCAACCGGACATCAATGGTGTGTGGAAAAGGAACAGATTCGCGTCCTGGCCGGTGGGTCGAGCGACAAGCTACCGGTTCAGTCCACCGTCGAAGTCGAAACGAGCGCAGAGTTCAAACCGTAACAAGGAACCGACTGGGCATCCTCCTGCGCTTGCCGGAGGATGCCCACGATCTCAGGCAGCCTCGTTTGCTCCCTTGTTTCGATAGGCCTGCGGTTGCATCGCGATCATTGCAACCTGTGAAGACGACACGGCCGGCGACCGGTGAACCTTGTTGATGATCGAAAGTGGGCGGCCTCGAACCTCGTCGTATACGCGGCCAAGATACTCGCCGAGCACACCCAGGCATAGAAGCAGCATTCCTCCCACGAAGAACACAGCAGACGCCACGCCGAATCCAATGGTATTCACCGAACTGCTGGAAATCACCATGCAACATCCCAGAAGCGCGGCCATGAAACTGGCAAAGCAAAACAGGGCGAAACTCAGTCGCAAAGGCTTGTAGCTGAAGCTCGTGATGGCATCCATCGCATACTTGATGCGACTCATGAACGAGAGCTTTCCGTCACCGCCCGCGCGATCCTGCCGATCGTAGAAGACCACTGCGCTTCGGTAACCAACCCACGCCCGCAAACCGGGCAAGTACCGGCTCCGTTCCCCCAAAGCGTTCACCGAATCGACGACCTTACGATTCATGAGACCGAAGATTCCCGCATTGAGGGGGATTGGATAATCGGAGAGAGTCCCCATGACGCGATAGAAAAGGGGAAAGAGCTTGGCCAAAATCCGGCGCCGCTCTTGTCGGCTCTTTCTCACCGCAACAACAACCTCGGCGCCACCCCTCCAGGCATCGATCAGTTCCGGCAGTACTTCCGGTGGATCCTGGAAATCGCCATCCATCAGGATCACCGCATTGCCCCGAGCCGTTTGCAGGCCCGCGGAAATGGCGCCCATGTGGCCCCAGTTGCGCGACAATTCAACCACAACGACATGGGAGTCCACAGCCTGTAGTTCTCTAAGCAGTTCGAGAGAGCAGTCGGTAGAACCATCGTTCACATAAACTACTTCCCATTGTGTGCGAGCGGATTCCAACGCGCTTGCCACCGCCTCATGAAACTGAATGATCAGTTCCTCTTCGTTGTAAATTGGTACCACCACTGAGATCATATTGGGCTCCTGGAATTCAGAAAGCTGCTTTGATGACAAAGCACCTTGTCTTTCTCGTTCTTTGCTCACGAGCAGAACAGTTGCCATCACCTCCCGCTTCGAGATGGGCGTCATTCGGGTACTGACTGCAACACCCTTACCTTCCAACGAACTTCTGCAGGGGTCAGTACCACAATGTAACTGGCGCGCACTCGCTGTCTGGCTGTGACTTTGTCATGGTCGAATATCTGCAGATCGTATTCGACATTGTCTTTCAGTTCCAAGGAAAGGCCCTCAGGCGAATAGAAAACAAATTGAATGTCGTGCGCTCGATCCTCATATGTCGTATGAATTCCCAGCGCTGCTTGTTGCTGGATTGTGTCTGCAAGCTTGTCTCTCGCTACTCCCACGAAATCGGAATTAAGCAGATCGACCCGATTCTGTTGCAGTGCATCTTTGAGACTTTGCCAGGACTTCAAGTAGTCCCGAACTGCTGCCGCCTTCGCCTGCTCTTGAAGTATGCGCGGACCTTGCAGATTCACCGGCTCAACCCGCACATAGGCCTGGGCCGCAACTTCCCGCGAGACCGTTGTGACCGCGCAAAGAACCAGTAGAAACTTCAACACAGTCACTTCTCCCACCGAATCTGGTTTCCCATAACCACTCCGCTCGCGACAGAGATGGATGCTGCGCCATGGAGCGGCATTTGCACTTCGGCAATGCCGCGCTTCAGCGGCACATCGACGGAAGACTGCGTTCCGTTCCTACTCGCAGTGAACGTGACAATCGTTCCGTCAGGGACTGCGTTCCCGCTGCAGTCGCGCACCGGCTCGGTTTCCAATTCGACCTGCTGGCCAGACTGGCGGGCAGTCATCTTCAAAACGCATGGGTCGCCAGGGACCTGTTGGACAATGCGGGTGCTGGAAACCTCGCCAACCCGAGCGACGAATTTGTCGATTCCCTGTTGGGCCGTTGAATCCATTTGAATCCATGCGGCGCCGTTATGCGTCTGCGCTGTCCGCGTCTCCGCGGCCCCCGAAGGATTCTGAAGAAGAAAAGAGACGGGCAGGGAATCGGTGACCAAGTTTCGGTAGGCGTCGAACACGTACACCGCGCCGGTGACGCCGTTATGTATGCCAACAGGAAGACGGGACGGCTTCGCGAGAAAGCTCACGTCCGCGGGCTTGGTTGCAGCCACAACCTCAAATGGTTGGCTCGAAGTCGAGGAATCCGTCACCAGAACCGCAACATACGATCCCGCATTGTAGAGCGTCCCGCCGGCTAGCTGAAAAGGTTGTCCCAGTTCAAGATCGCGCTTCAGCGCCTGGCCAAGGCCTACAACGTAGAGCGTCGCATGTCCTGTCCCGCCAGTCTCAATCGAGACCCCTTCGCCTGCTTTTACGGTGGCGGGAAGATTCAGCATCCCGCCCTGCGCGAGTGTCGATTGAATGGCCGCGAATGCTACACCGAAAACCAGCAGTGAAGATCTGAGACTCACTGAGGACCTCCAACGCTGTAGGTCGCAACGACAGTCCGCTGACTGCTGACGGATTTCGCCAGATCCTCAGGGACATGGATCTCAAATGGCGTTGCCATCTGCGGCACCAAAGCACGGTCAACATACTGATCCGCAACCCACACCACCTGGCCTGTCTTATCGTAAAAGGTGCCAAGTACATGCGCCACATTCACCGGCTGACCGCTCTGGCTGATAAGTTGGCCGGACAATTCCGCGGCCGGCGCCGGACTGAGATGTACATTGTCGATCTCGATCACGGGGTCCGCAGAAGCCGATACAAGCGCCGAAAAGGGCTCCATGCGAACGCTGCCGACATCGGACAACGCGACATCGGGAAACCGAATGAGGAAAGGAGTAACCTGCTTGGGCAACAGAAGATGAGATATCTTGTCAAAGCACCCTCTGGTCCCAATCGTCGATTTACTATGCGAAAGCAGTGTGGCCGAAACCGATACGTACGCCGGCACCACGTCCTCATTGAGAAGCTCCCCGAGGACTACCACCCCATCCGCCCGTTGGATTGGGCGCATGTCCACAATGCGCACGTGGGGCGCTTCCACATCCTGGGCTCCCCAATCGTCCCCTGGCCCGCGCTCGATCACGTCCCAGCGCAAATAGGTCAAAGGAATTACCTGGGGCGGGGCCAGTTGCTCTTTGGTCATTGGCCATTCCGGTTGCCACCGGCTTCCAACCCTCACCACATGCAAGTCATTACCATTTACGGTAATTCCAACCACTGTGGACCAGTAGAGATTCAGACGGACCTCAGCCTCGTTGTCCGATGCGTGAATCGGCAACACATCGAAGTGATCGAGCGTCGCATAAGTGCGCAGGCAGGGATAACGACCTTGCAAGTTCGACACAAACTCCGGCTCGGTAAACTGTGCCTTGTTGGCTAGACTCCCATATGCCTTGTCCCAATTCTGGCTGCCGATTTCATTGCCAAGATTTCGCACCGCCTCCTCAGGCGTTGATGGAGGTCGAAGAATCATGCCCCCTCCCGCATACGCGACTGCGGATGGCACGGGCCACACCGTTCCAATCGCCACCAATCCCAGTGTGGCGACAGCCAGCAATGCACCGAGCATGTGTCCTCTCTTCACGAGACCAGTCTCCCTTGCAAAAGATTCCGATCGAGCGTGGAGGTCTGCGCGGTTCTAACTTCCCGCGGTTTCCGTTCGGGAATCAAGACGACCAAGATAGCCAGGATGCTGCTGCCAAAAGGAAGCAATCCCCACATCAACCCCTGCCAATGCGGGGGAACCTGCGACGCATTCACCGCCAGGGCCGGAGGCACTCCGTCCTTGCTCCATACGGTAATCGTCTTTTCTTCTAGACTGTCTACTGGCCGCCAGCCCGCAAACGACAGAAGCGGATCGTAGTAGTGATCTCGCACCAGGACCCACTTCAGGCCATAATGATCTGCCTGCATCAGCATGGCGCGAAGTGCTTCCAGGCCTGGTTCACCGAAGTATTTCGAACTGGTCAGCGCGCCTGCGCCGTACTGAGTCAATTCCGGCAGCAACCTCCCGGAATTCCACTCTCCGTCCACGCTGCCTGCATTCGTCATCATGGCCAACCGCGAGATCTTGTTGCCAAAACCGAGTGTGACATAACGATACTGGTCATGGCCGTCGCGGTTGAGCCAGCTAGCTACTGAATCGACCTTGAAATCCGCGGCATCCGCGGGCCGATACGTTGCCCAACTGACAGCCAGTGCGCAACTGAATGCTGCCAGCGTCGTCAGCCCCACTGCGGCCCACAGGCGGTATCGATCGATTAGCTCTGCCGCCAGGAGCCCCACGAAAGGAAGGGCAAGCAAGGAGGCCCAATAGCTGAATCGCTCCATGGTCAGAACGTCGAAGGCGCGACCCAACAGCAAATGCCCGACTGGAGTCGTCCCACCCAAGCCCACCAGGAACGCAACCCAAAAGCCAAGCAGAAGCGGACGAAGACGGGCATTCGCAGAGCCGCGCATGAAAATGAAGGGAAGTGCCAAAACCAGCCCGCCGTACGGAACGATGAAATAGTTGAGGCCCCATTGCGGGCTCAATAAGTAGTTTGCCCGGCTGGGATGGGGAATGGGAGTCTGCGTCACGGGATTGTGCATCAATGCAATCCAGAACGGAAGCAGCACCAGGGCGATTGCAGCCCCAACCACGCAGACGATCGCCGCTGTTCGAGCTAGGAAGGCTCCAGTTCCTACGCGTTCTCCTTCAGTGCGATCGAACAGCGCCAGAACTAATACCGGTACTGCAAAGAAGATTGACCCGAACAGGAGCGTCGCGTGATGTGCAGCAGCGGCGGCAGCGAACAACACGCTTGCTTTGAGGAACGATTGCCACTTGCCATGGCGAACCCACTGGAAAAGAAATGGAAGCGCATTCAGATATATAGGCGCCGCGCTTGTTGTGCCTAATTGTCCTGCGGAATAGACCAGAAAGCTCTCCGAGCCAAGAAACACGCTCGCGAGAGCTGCAAACGAAGCAGCTCGAGGACTCACCCAAAGGAGCGAGAATCGATAAACCCCCAATACAAGCAGTAGCAAGGCAATTAATTGCACGGCCATGTACGCCATATCCATCCCCAGCAGATGGGACAAGAGCGCAACCCATTGTTGCGGCAACGGGGGATATGTGGTTTGAGAGAACCCCGCATACCATTTCGCGTTCCATGGCTCAAACCAGTGGTGTACATAATGGGAAGCGAAAAAGATGTGGAAGTTTGCGTCGTAGGATTTCAGAGGCAACTTCATCAAAAGCAGCGGCAGGTGAACCACAACTGCCGCAGTCAACAGGATGCTCATTGGCACGGGACGCGGCATTGGCGGGATTGAATCGGGTGTCTGCACAGTTGCCTCTCGACAAGCCCTTGATTAGAGATCGAATGGCCGTCGGGCCATCCTATTTCCACACCGTTAGCATAAGGTCGTCGATTGCCAACTGCGGATGGGGATTGGTTGACTGGTGCACCTTTTCAACTTGCACAATTTCTTCGATTCCTAAATACCGCTTAACGGTTGCTTTTGCATTGTCTTGGCTTCTTGCATCGTTCTCGAACCCAATGGGTTTCGGAAAGAAATCCGGCTGAGCCAACAGCAGAGGCAATTTGTGAATCGAAGGATTTATCGCGAATTCGCATAGGGTGACCTCCCTTGATCGCCAACAATCTTCGCTCGTCGATTGCCTGTGTTTTGTTTTTTGTTGCCACCGCCCCTGCTATCTTTTCACAGACCTACGAAGTGGGGCCCGGAAACTCAGCCAATCCAAGCAAATCAAAAGAAGACCAGCCGCTTGGTTGGGGGTCCAATATTCAAAACGCTCGTCTTGCGCGCGCAGCTGAAGAAGCGTTGCGGCATGGGGACCATGCCCTTGCGTTCAGTTATGCGCAACGGGCAGCGCAGGCTGCTCCGAACGATCCTCAGCTATGGTTCCTCCTCGGCTATGCGGCTCGGCTGAATGGGTCGATGCAACAATCGGTAGAAGCCTACAATCGTGGCCTTCGTCTGAGCCCCTCTTCGCTGGAAGGGCTCTCAGGGCTGGCGCAGGCAAACGCCCAAATGGGGCGAATCGAGGAAGCGGTTCGGCTCCTCAAGCAAGTGGTCGCTGCAGATCCGAAGCGCAAAGAAGACGAGCTGTTGTTAGGCGACCTCTACATGAAGTCCGGGGACTACGCCAGTGCGCTCGACTCGTTGGAAAAAGCGGAGCGAAGCGGGCCAAGTGCCCGCGCCGAATTGTTGATGGCACTCTCATACCAGCATCTGCAGCAAATGGACCTCGCCGATCGCTATCTTGAGTTGGCCAAACGACATGCTCCCGACAACCCCGAGGTTCAGCGATCTATGGCAGGGTACTACCGCGAGATGGGTCACTATTCCGAAGCAATAGCGGCACTGAAATCAATTCGCAACCCAAAACCGGATGTCGAAGCCGAACTTGCGTACACCTACCGACTCGACGACAAACCGGAAGACTCCGCCAGGCTCTATGCACATGCGGCAACAGCTCAACCGAAGGATTTGGAATTGCAGCTTTCCGCGGCACAGTCGGAAATCGCGATTGGGTCTCTGGAGAAGGCCAACACATTCCTCAAGCGCGCTTCAGGACTCAATGCTTCTTATTATCGGTTGCACGCAATCAACTGTGAGATTGCCCAATTGCGGGATCGTGCTCAGGACGCCGTGCACGAATGCATTGAAGCCGTCGCGCAGCTCCCGCCGAATCCGGTCGAGGGACCGCTCTATGGGATTCAACTCCATATGAATCTCGTGGCCCTCTATAAGGTGCTTAAGGACGGAAATGACGCGGATCGTCAACTCCACCTTGCGCAAAACGAAATCAACTCCGTGAACGGGCCGGAACTCGGTGGGGAACAGTTCCTTCGCTTGAGAGCCATGATCAAGATGAATGCAGGTGACATGAGCGGCGCCCTGGCTGATGTCAAACAGGCTATTACCAAACGTCCCCAAGATCGCAGCAATCTGCAACTCGATGGCGACATCCTTATGAAACTGGGACGCATTGAGGACGCGATCGCTGCATACAACCAGATCCTCGTGACGAATCCAGCCAATCGCTTCGCCCTGACCTCTCTCGGATACGCATCCCGGGCAGCGGGCCGAGATCTGGAAGCTGAAAGATATTTTCAGCGCTTGGCGCAGGCCGACCCAACGTCATACATTCCTCAACTTGCACTGGGAGATCTCTACACTGCCCGCAGGGAATTTCCTAAGGCACAGGCCGCCTACAACAAGGGATACTCACTGTCGGCAGGAAATGCAATGATCGTCGCAGGAGGAATGAACGCCGCCATTGAAGCACATGATCTCACTTTGGCAGGCGTGTGGATGAGTCGTGCCACAGCCGATATGGAAAGTGAACCTCATGTGCTCCGCGAGAAGGAGAGGTATTTGAGTTTCGAAGGGAGATATCGGGAATCGGCGGATGTCGGCCGGAAGGCCATCGAGTCCCTCCCTGGTGACAGGGATGTAGTTGTTTACCTTGGTTATGATTTGCTCCACCTCGAGAAGTATGACGAGCTACTTGCCTTGACCTCGCAATACCTCAGCATCCTGCCGAGAGAGCCTGATGTCCCGCTGTTGGAAGGCTATGTGCACAAGCATCAAGGGCAGTTCGAAGAGGCTGAACAAGACTTCACTGAGGCCCTGGAGCGGGACCCGACTGTGGTTACGGCCCGTGTAAATAGGGGGTACATGTTGAATGACCTCCATCAACCGAAGGCAGCTGCCGATGACTTCGAACTAGCCTTGAAGGCGGAGCCAAACAACGGAGAGGCGCACCTGGGGCTCGCCTATGCGAGTCTCGATCTCAGTAAGCCTCAGATCGCCTTGCGGCACGCAACCCTGGCAGAAAGCTTTTTGGGTGATTCCAAAGACATACACGTCATTCGAGCGACCGCATACGGACTTCAAGACATGTTGCTGAAAGCCGCAAATGAATATAGAGAAGCATTGAAGTTTGCACCCGGCGATGGCTCGCTTCACCTGGGACTTGGAAGCATATTCCTGGCCTTGCGGCGGTACCACGACGCGATTCACGAACTCGAAATCGCACAGACTGTCTCAGCCGATAATGCCAACGTTTATGCAATGCTCGCGCGGTGCCACGCCGGTTTACACGAAAGGGACGAGGCCCTGCATTATATCGAATTAGCCGAACTGCATGCTCAATCGTCGCCGCGTGGAGCCAGCCGATCGCTTATGTCGCCAAGCCAGATCTTCGTCTCAACCGGGGAGACTCTCGGAATGCTCGGAGATCGAGAAGCAGCAATGGCGCGGTTTCGGAAGGCACTCACCATGCCAGGCAGCGATCGAACCGGCGTCCGCCTGGCGATAGCGCAGATCATGGCCCAGCAGAGCCATGCAGAGGATGCGCAACGACAAATTGCCTTGGCACTTATGGAAGCGGAAGCGGGAGAGACCGCTCCTCCGACCGGTGGCCAACTCATTGCTGCAGCGGATGTATTCAGAACAATGCACGAGTACCCGCTGTCACAAAGCTACCTGCAACGCGCCAAAGCCGCTGGCGCACCGGATGAGAAGGTGCGAATTGGGCTGGCCAACAACTATCTCGCTCTTGGTGACACAACCAAGGCTCGTGCAGAGCTTTCGGCCGTCAGTGCCGAGACAGAAAGTGCTCCGGATTACCAGTTTCTTCTGGCTCAGGCAAACGTCTTTCGCCAGGAGCACAACAATGTGCAGGCCCTGACATCCTTTGCACAGGCCTCCAATGCCGAGGGAGAAGACCAAACGGCGCAGGAGGCACTACTGCAGGCTGGTGCGAACGAGGGATTGAGACTCACCCCAATCGTGAGCCTGCTATCCGATTTCTCAATCGAGCCTATATTCGAGGATACAACGGTGTATGTCCTTGACTCAAAGCTCGACGCGTCGTTCGCGGTCCCTAGTTCCGATACGGCTCTCCTTCCACCGCCACGCTCCTCGCTTGAGACTCAGTGGACCAACGCATTTCATCTCCATCTGAACGGTATTCCCACCAGCAGTGGGTTTGTTCAGGTTAGGAACGCCACCGGGCAGATCTCAGTCCCCAGCACAAATTCGATTGTCAACCGCAATACGACCGATTACACGTTCAATTTCGGTATGAATCCCACGGTAACCCTGGGAAGCAACGTCTTCACTTTCAACAGCGGTGTCCAGGAGACCATTCGACGCGACTCTGACTCTCCGGTTGCAATGAATCAGAATCTCTTTCGCGTCTTTACCTACCTGTCAACAAATTCGCTATTCAAAACAGTATCGGTTAACGGCTATCTCATTCGGGATGCAGGGCCATTTGTCGAGAGCAACCTGCACTCGCGCGCGTTGGCCGGAGCGCTGGACTTTCGAGTTGCAGCACCATGGGGAAAGATGGCCTTTCTCACAGGTTGGGGAGCCAACGACCAGAAGTTTTCACCAATAAACTATGAAGACTATTACACTTCGTCCTACCTGGGCGCGGAGCGCCGATTTCGCGATCTGCTCGAACTGAAGGCTGTCGTTGAGGACCTCCGCGCATGGCGTGTCGTGGGGACAAATTCGGGAATTGCACAGGAACTGCGCCCCGCTGGAAATGTGGATTTCAAGCCAAAGCGTAACTGGGATCTTCATTTATCTACGGCTTACTCGAGTAACAGGAGCTTTCACGTCTACGACGCTGTTCAAAACAGTGTCTCGCTGTCTTATGCGAGACCCTTCCGGCGGAAATTCAATGATGAGTCCGAAGAGGTTGTGCTCCAGTATCCGATCCGGTTCTCCGCCGGCATTCAACAGGAAAGTTTCTTCAATTTCAACGGGGATCACAGGCAAGAATTGAGACCATACTTCCGGATAAGTCTATTTTGAAGGCGGACAGCGATGAAGATCTGCTTAGTAGCAACATTTCCCCCCAGTGGACGGCAACTGAATGAATACGCATTTCACATCGCGCGTGAGTTGCAGCGCAATAGTGACATTGAGTTGACGATTCTTGCCGATGAGTTGGCAGATTACGAGTTCGCAACCGA
>Ga0181520_10009936_pt1 | contig 12957 bp, 23 predicted proteins | sample PEATcosm2014_Bin_29_FD_132451 | JGI IMG/M metagenome (GOLD analysis project Ga0181520, IMG submission 132451) | Peatland microbial communities from MTU Mesocosm Facility, Houghton, MI, USA - PEATcosm2014_Bin02_30_metaG | ecosystem: Environmental > Terrestrial > Soil > Wetlands > Peat | place...
GATGAGGATCCGTTGATCGGCATTCTCGCGGCGGAGAGCCTCCATGATGTAGCTCGTGTTCATGACCATGCCCTTCATGAGGGCTTCGTTGTGGCGCATGAGCTGGGCCTGAAGACCTTGTTCTGTGGCGGGTTCGGAGGGGTCGGCTCCGTTCGATTCAGGGTCGAGTTCTTCGGCGCTTACGCGGAAAAGGTGACGGGGAGCGTAGTTCTTGTTGAGGGTGAAGTAAGCGTGGACGCCGTAGGTCTGGAGGCCGCTGTGCAGGGCGTTGGCGTCGTTTTGCGCGAACTCGCACACCTGGTTGATGATATGGTCGATTGCGTTCGGATCTTGGTTGATGAACTCGACGTCGAGATCGATCTGGTCCACGTCCCCTTGAGGCTTCTTGTTCACCGAGTAGTGGCGGATGATGAGGCGGTAGCAGTCGCCGTTCTTGGGGTCTTTTACGAGGATCTGGCGGCGCAGCCATTCGCCGATCTGCGGTGCGAGCGGGTGACCATATTCAATGGCCGAACCACGACCTTCAGATCGTGTCGCGAGAGAGGACGATGTCGGGGTGGGCATCGTGTGTATTTTAGGCCCTTTGGTAGGGGCGTCAAGCCTTTTGGGCTAGGCACTAGCGATACTTCGTGAGCAGGCGGGTCAGCTTGGAAGTGTTAGACTTGAGACTAGCTTCACGTCTGGCCCGCGAGATGCCGATGGCTACTGCTTGTGAGCGAGGATATTGCCCAGTTTCGATTTCTTCCGCTATGTATTTGGAAGCCAGTTTTCGAGCAGTACCCGTTAGTTTCAGACGGTTGGTTTTCTTGGTTTTCACAGCAAGCCTCCGTGTGAGAAGACTTCTGAGTGGCGACTACTTTCGCTTCGACTTCCACTTGTGGCCGGTGAGCCGGGCCAGGGCACGTCCAGTCGCCTGGTAGGCGTGGTTGACGGCGACGTAGTCCTTGTGGACCTTGGACGACTTGGGCTTGCCGAGGGCGAGCTTGCCGATCTTTTTTCGGGCACGGGTCGCGAGCGCGAACTCGGCCGCGGCTTCGCGGGTCTTTTTGGGGTAGCGTGGGGCCTGGTACTTGATTCCGGCGGGTTTTGATCGTGTGGCTGGCATGGGTTCTCCTTTGGTCAGAATGGAAGAGTTTCAGTGTCGGTCGACTCGGGGGAGTCTACCATTTCGTAGGTTAACGTGGTCAGTTGGCGCTTGGGAGCCGGCTTGCCGGCCTCGCGCATGTAGCGGACGATTTTATCCCAAGATGACGTGGACAGGAAATCCATGAGTCGGGCTTCGTCCTTGTGGAGTTCGCAGAGCATGAGATCTTTGAACTTGCCGACGACTTCGGGCGATTTTACCGAGGCTCGCATGGCGAGCATGGGACGCCACACGGCTCTGCCTGGGCAACCTTGGCGAGTGCAATTCATGGGTTTTCTCCCGAGGTCAGTTTGTAAACGTGCGCGGCGACGTCTCCGGCTTTCGGACCATTCCAGTGTGGGGCTATCCAGATTTTTTTGTGGTCTTTCCATTCATGACCGATGGCCTGCCAGCGCCAGTGCCCTCGAACCGTGTGGCGATGACTAAGATGCCAGCCAGCTGTCCTCTTTATGGGGTCGAACCCAGAAGAGCGATCTTTCGAAGCTTGAATTATCTCAGATGACAGCTTGACCTCTCGCCCGACGATCCACTGCCTGATCCTGGTTGGATCCATCATTTGTGACATGTTTTTCGGCGAGTTGTCAGGCTTCTTATCCTTGAGACCGCCGACGCTTTCGAGCCACGAGCACAGGTTGGCAACCACGAGCAAGACTAACTGTTGAGTTCTAGAGTCTTCCATCTCTGTCAGTCCAAGGTGCCCTGTGTCCGCGTAGATGGTTTTCGGCTCTATGAAATCTTCTTCCAACGTCTTCACTGTGTGAGCGACGCTGACAAAGTCTTTCAGTTCGATGTTGAATGTGACGTCGGGGATCTGTCCTGATTGGTCACTTCCCACACAGCGAAAGTAGGTCGTTTTCTCACCGTCGTCGCGATTGACGTGGTCGAAGACTGACACCATGATCCTTGTCACCCACCTTTTTTCAGTGTTCTCGCCGTCATGAACCAAGATGGGAATGAAGTCGCTCGGTACTCGAACGTGAAAGTTGCAAAATGGTAATTTCAGGAAGGTGGTATCGTCACTCGCCTCGGTCAAAAGCAGACCTGCCATGAGAGACGCTGTGACGTCGAACAGGTTGAGTCCCTCCGCGGCCCACTGGGCGCTGCAAAAGTAATAGAGACAGTGGGAATAGAGGTTGTCGTCGCTGATTTCATTATGTTCGGGGACCGCGCGATCGATAACCTCCAGCAATTTTTTGAGCCTAGTGGCGTCGTCCTTCCACAAGTCGGAGAAACACTGAAAATCACCACCCACTCTCTTCATCACACAGTTCGCCACGAGGGAATAGTTTTTTAGGGCCGTGGTCGACAGCCTCGCTCCGTAGGGTTTGAATCTCATGTGTTTTCTTTGGGGAGGGGTTGATTACTCGTCGAACGCTCGCATGGCGAGCATGGGGCGCCAGACGGCTCTGCCTGGGCAACCTTGGCGAGTGCAGTTCATTCCATGCCTATTCGGTTGACGCCTCTATTTTTTCTCAACTACCTGAATGCGCACGTTCCTGTGGGGAGTGAATTTTGACTTCATCGTCATGCAGTGACGATGTGAGTCTGGATAGCTTGTTAAGACCACGATTTTCCCGGTCTTTTCATTTATTGCTACCAAGTGGTACAGACGTTCTTTCTTCATCTTGTTCTCCTATTAAAGCAGAGATTATCGCAGAAGTTTCAAAGCGGCAGACAGGCAAGCTTCGTACATTGAGGAAGTGAAGCGGGGACGGCGTGGGTTCGTGGCGAGGGTGACGCTTTTCAGTTCGGTTGGGAGGCGACTTTCTACCTCGTTGCTTATCCATCGGAGTTTGAGTAGTGCTATGGTTTGGTTGTCGTGCCAACAGGAGTCTCGTTGCTGCCATTCGTCAGCCTCGATTTTTCCCATGCGAAATGTTCGCACGAGCTGGCCAGAGTAATGGGCGTATTTTGATGGAGTGTCGTTGACGTGCTCAATGGTAGGAACAGGTAGTCGTTTCACTTCGTTCGCTATGGCCTGAGCGAGGTCGCCAACTTCTTTGAGTTTTCGATCGTTGAGAAGGGTTTCAGCTTCCCGTTTCTTGCTAGTGACAATCTTTTTAGCGTGCTTGTCGGAGGAGGGGTCGAAGCCAAAGCTTGCTTTAGCGCAGCCGGAACCTACAGAATAGGTTTTGTTGGTTGTGAGTTCTTTGACCACGTAGACGACAGCGTGTTCGGCACCACAACGGTCGCAGATGTGGCCTTCTCCGGGTTCAAGGGGCATGCGTTTGCCGGACATCCAGTCGAGAGGTCGAAGATCATAGTAGTCGACAACGGTGTAGTTCATTCGTCGAACGCTCCGTCGTCGATGGCTTCCTGTAGAATGGCGAGCATGGGACGCCACACGGCTCTGCCTGGGCAACCTTGGCGGGTGCAATTCATTCGTCGAATGCTCCGTCGTCGATGGCTTCCTGTAGGATGTCGATGGGCGAACGCTCTTTGAGCTCCGAGGGGGGTAAGAGCACGTTCACGGGTTCGTGGAGGACATCTCCCTTGGAAACGTCGAGGCGCCAGAGCACGAGCTTGTCGTCGTTGGAGGTCATACCATAGAGGTATTGGGGAGCATCGGTGTTCAGGAAAAGCAGATCTGCTTTGAGGGGGGTGAGCATGGGGGTTAGCGGTCTTTTCCGTAGACGAGCTCGCGATCTGAGATCGCCGGCGACTCTTGGGTTTCGTCGAGACCCGGTTCGTAGGCATGGAGCCGGGCGGAGGTTCGCTCGGCCGTGCGTCTTGCTATCTGAGACAAGAGAACCGCGAGCCCTACAGCACAAGCCAGCTTGGCAGATCCCGATAGGATGGGGCCGTCGTCGTGGGCCGGCAGTGCGTAGTTTGCCGAAGTGGTTTTTCGTGTAAGAAGATCGTAGGCCATGGGCTAGAACCTTTCCGCGGCGAACCGCATTTGTCTAGGGTCGACGGGCGCCCCACGAAACTGTCCGTTGGTCCACCACACGTGGCCAGATCCGATCTCGGCAGCCGTTCGGCTATTAGCCTCGATGATGTTGACGGGCAGGTTGAGAGAGCGGGGACCGTGCTGCCTGACGATGTCCTGGTAGAGCTTCCAGGCCTTGTCTTCGGCGATCTCGTAGTTTTGGTAAGGACCATATTTGGCATCGCGCAGCTCGGTTGTGAGAAGGGGTGACGTCGAGAGACCAATCTTGTAGGTGACGTAGAGGCCTGGTCCGTTCTTCACGAGGTCGGCAGCTCGCTGCTTGTCGACGGTCTTGGAGTGAGCTCGGGCAGCAGCCGCTGCCTTGGCGCCCGTGAGCAGGGGAGCCCTGGAGACGTCTTCGATGGTGTGTCCGCGGCGCACGAGGTACTGGGGGCTCTCGGAGACGAGGGACCAGCCATCGTCGAGGTAGCGTTTCAAGATCTCTTCTGCGGTCAGGTCAGGCGGCACCTTGCCGCCTAGAGTCCAGGTATCGCGATGTTTGGTGAGGATGTTGCCGTCGCTCATCACGGTGAGCTGGTGTCGGGTGCGCTCGGTTATTTGTCCGATGTGTTTGACATAGTTCTTTTCGACTCTGAAGACTTCCGTGCGACCGCGAGCCTTGAGCTTTGCCATGGTCAACCTCTTGTCAGAGCCAGTTGGCTGGCAGCATGCCAGACACCGTCGGGCAGCTTGCCTTTCCCGTGCATCATAGCGTTTCGGTGACCTATTTTGGAGACCTTCGCACGTAGGCTTCCGAGTGTTCGGGGGTGCAGATCGATGTTCGCTAGTTTGAGTAGTTCTTCAAAGTGATCTACGGAAATCATGTCGCCTGCCTTGAAGGCTGTGAAGGCCTTGTCCAGTTCGCGGGCATGGGCCTGTTGTTTTTCAGCTTCGCGGGAGGCGGCAATTTCGTCACGTTGGTGTTTTTCGGCAGCGACCAAAATTTGGTGTCGTGCAATCTGTTCTGGGGACAGGTACCCGAGGTGCTTGGCGAGGGCGAGCTCGGTGGGCGACCATGGGAAGCTTGCATCGGAGGCGAACCTTGCACAGAGAGCAGGCAGACGCGAAATGAGGTTCTCGATGGATGCTCGGACTTTGCCATGAGGGAAGGATGGGCTGTCGTAGTCGTTTCGACCTCCCACGATCATCCAGACGTTGTAGCCAGGGACAGGTGCCACGATTGAGAAGGCCCAGAAGTCATCTTTCCACTTTCGAATGACAGCGAGTCCGTCGAGATTGCCTGGTATGAGATCGATTTGGGTTTCTTGGGGTCCAGTGCCCATGATGACAGTGGCGAGCATGAGTCAGCCGCGAGCCTGTTCTTCGAGAAGCAGTTGGTCGTATACACGACGTCGCACTTCAGGGGAGAAGTGACGATCAAAGAGATCGGTCAGAGAGCATTCGCCATTGTTGATAGCACCAATGTAGTCCGTCGGCCCGGCAGCCGAGGCTTCGACGATCTCTTTGACGAGCTTGTTGGCCGTTTTATCGAGCATCCTCGAGGTTGGTTGTGATTTGGAGCGTCGGGGTTTCTTGAGCATGGCGATTTACTCGTGCGTGTAGTAGGGAGGAAACTTGTCGGCGACGTCATTGATGTACTTGGCCAGGTAGGAGGCAACCTTGTCGGGACTGCCGGACTTTGTACGCATCTTCTGGACAAACGATCCGGAGGAACTCATGTTGAGACCATTGATCGATTGTTCGATCTTGACCTTGGATACGGGAGACTCTGGAGTTTCATCGAAGCCCCAGACCATGAAGAGCTGGCGGTTGTTCTCCGACTCGGCACCATTACCGCGGCGCTGGCGATGGCGCTCTTCAGGCAGATTGATGAAGTTGATTATCAGACTTCCCCGACCGGGGCCGGGCACGAAACCTTTCGAGAAGGTTACGATGACTGTTCGGTCGTTAACAACCATGTCATTCAGACTGTCGTTGAGGATGCGTATGAAGTCTGTAGCGCTTTGCATGGAAAGTTACCTTTTGCTGAGAAGGTGTTCTGTAGCAATCCCGGCTATTATTCCGAGAACAATGTCTCGCACGGCTTCAGAGCTCCGATAGGTGGGTGGAGGAGGTGTTGCTTTTGTTGCAGTCTGGATCCGTTCGCGCAATTCCGTCAAGCACCCTACGAGCCCGCCGTCAGCCGCCAGGTCGTAGGCGCGAGCCAGCTCGGAGAGGGGGGCCTTGTTCTGGCGAGCCTTATCGAGAGTCGCCTTGATCTGGCTTGCTTCGAGGGGTGTGAGGGTTCGCGCGGGCATGGGGTTACTTGAACAGCTCCTGGTTTAGAGCGGGCGGTTGAACATCCGGTTTTCGAGGAGCTTGCCGTAGTCGTAGGGGAAGCTGACTCGGATGTCGACATTGGCCATGAGGGCACCCGCTTCGATGATCTGGCGAGCGTAGGATTCGGCTTCCTTGAGCCCCTTTTTGGTTGGTTCGAACTTGAGAGTGAGCTGGGGATTGATGGGTTTGTATTCCTGGTCGTGGACTCTCACCTCGATAGGTTCGAGAATGATTTCGCTCGTGCCGTAGCTGCCTTCTGGACGAGGTTTGATACCCCGCTTGAGCACCCAATCGAAGGTGGCATCCTCGTAGTCGTGCGCTCGGTTTTTGTAGCCGAAGTGCGACTTGCGGAGGAAGTAGCTAGGTTTGCTTACTTCGATTTGGACTGGCATGGTATTACCGGCGTCGCGATGTTTTGATGACGGACGCTTGTCGGCAGGCATCTCGGTAGGTACTGGGAGTTACGTCGATGCGAGGAGTCCGGGGGAGGTTGGCATAACCCGCGGACGCCAGGGCGCCAACTCCCTCGTAGCCTTCGTCGACGAAGTTGATGAAGGCTCCGTTGTCGTCGGCGATGAGCCAGCCACGTTTCGGGTTGCCCGAGGTCGAGTTTCCAGCGTTGATGTAGATTGCGAGTGCCATGGTGATCCTTTTTGTTGGTGAGAGGTGTCAGACCGTCTTGAGTCTGGCCACGACCTCGCGGAGTGCTCGGACCACGTTAGATCCGGGCAGCGCGAAGCGCGCGACGACCGCGGCCACGTCGGCTTGTTGAAGGTAATCGGCAGCAGTCTGGCAGATGTGCTGAATGCCGGCGATTTCGTTTCTGGTGAGTGGTTTCTTGCGAGCCATGTGTAGGTTCCTTATCGCAGAGCTTTTCGGATTTTCGCATCTTGCCGGGCCTTGGTCGCCGGCGATTTTTGGTACTTTTTCGGTAGCAGGTTGTCGTAGTTCCCGTATCCGTATTCGGTTTCGAACTCGTCCCGCCATTCGGTCGCGGCGATGCGACGAACGGCAACCGGGAACATGTCGTGCCAAGCAGCACCACCACCAAATTCTTTGGCGTACTTTTTGGCGCCCGATTCGGCCAGGTACATGAAGAGGTCGACGGCCTTGTCTCGGTCGTACTTGCCCGAGGCTTTTTTGGTAGCCAGGTTCTTGAGGATGCTGGTGGTCTGGCCGCGATAGATGTCGCCATCGTTTTCGGTGAACAGCTTCAGTTCGGCTGCCAGGGCTTCGGGGGTTTCAAAACTCATCGTGGTTTCCATGTTGGTCAGAGGTTTCATGGTATAGATGTTCGTCATCAACCTGTCCAGGATGATAACCAACATCTTCTTGGATTACAACTTCTTTCTTGTTTGTGCCGGTCCACCACTTGAATCCGGCGTACCCGATGGCTCCCGCGAGTCCCCAGGCCCAAAGAGGCACGCCAGCCGGCTCGGGAGGTTTTTTGAGGTCGTCTTTGAGGCCTGCGGCGGCTTCGCGCTTGACCTCCTCGACGCCGTACAGAGCCGCGGCTTCCGAGTAAATCTTACTCAGTGCTCCAACGAACTTTTCGCGTAACGCCAGCGAGGGCGAGGAGTGAATGTAGGTTTCGTCCTTGCCGCTTTTTCGCGCCAGCAGCCGGAGCATGGTCGCCCGAGCCGAGGCTTTGGTTTCCGGAGAGGCGTCGGCTTTGACCGCTTTATCGATGTCGGCGATCTCTTTTGCGAGTTCGCCGGCGGCCTTGATGGAGGCCCTGAGCCCTTTCGTGTCGTCGCGTTTTCGCCACTGCCACCAGGAGGTGTTCTCGTCGAGTAGGCGTTCGCCGACTTTGGTACCATCGCGCAGACGGGCCGACATCTCGGAGAGGGCTATTTCTCTGGGAAGCGAGCGGAGGATGACCACTAGATCGCCCATGTAAGGGATCGCAACCTGGTTCATGCCTTGCAACCGGAAGCGGTCGTGCAGCCCGTGGGCTTCTTTCAAGAGACCATCGAGCTCGCGCTTGTTGTCGGGGGACATGAGCGCTAGCGACCCGCGGACGGTAGCGAAGAGTAGGCGCGAGGGCCAGAGAGCCGGCATCGTGGCGGTAAGCATGCGTGTGGCGAGCGATTCGTCTTGCATGGCTGTCTTGACAGTTTCGATCTTGGCCGAGAAGAGCAGCCACTTGCTCCAGAGGGTTGCCCACCTTTCGGCGTCGGCCTGGGACAAGATCTTGTCGCCGTGGACCTGTCTCGTGTATTTGATGTTTTCGGCGAGGTTGTTCATGTAACGGACAGCAGCTTCCCAGTCAGTGTTGCTGATCTCGTAGAGCTGCAAACCACTAACGTCGAGTGGGGCACTTGCTTTCGAGTTTGGGTGCCACCGGCGTGTGGGAGGGGCATAGGAGGGAGGCTTGCAGTAGCCGCCGGCGGAGAATACGTACTCGAAGCTGTGGATAGGAGGATGTCCTTGGAGGGCGTAGTTTTTGCCCGGTACGCGTCCTTTGAAGAGATCGTAGGCCATTAGGGGGGCAGAAGTCCTTGATATTGGAGAGCCTCAAGCCATTCGAACGAAGATTTGGAGATGGGGCGACTTTTGATTTCTGAGGCAATGTGTTCAAGTGCCAAGATGACGAATGATTCATCGAAGTGATGGGCACGTGTAATGTAACCGTGAAACGGTTCGCTTCCACTTTCCGTGATGCTGTAAACCTCTATCTTCTTGTTCATAACCACCAATCGAACGTCTATGTCCGAATGGCGATAATGGAATATGAGGTTGGTTTTTGAGTTAGGCATCGGCATCAGGCGTACCTCCGGGCACGTTTTTGAGCCTGGGCGAATTCTCTCATAGCCAGCTCGGATTTGCGATAGTCGGCGATCTTGATTCCGGGGTGGTACTCGAAGTGAACGGTGTCGTAGATGATTGTACCAAACTTCGTTCGGATCGGCTTATCGCCGAGCCACTCTCCACCCTGCGAACGTGCGTAGGCGCCAAGCTGGGGGTAGGCTGCTGTATCGAGCGTCACGCCGTCGGGCTTGTAGATGACGACGTGGATGGCGCGGCCGACGTTGTGCCAGTCGAGTTTTCCAGGTTGAATCTGGCTACGTCCATGTTCGTAGGCGTCTTCGGTGTCCTTGGGCGAGTAGATCGCCGTGTGGGACAGGCGCGCAGGGATCCCTTGGTTGCGCGCCCAACCGACAAGATTGACCGCGAAGGTTGCCGTCGAGGGTTCGAGCAGCTTGAGCACTTTGCGTTCGGTGGTCGTAAAGTCGAGCGGTAGAGGTTTGGCCTTCTGGGGAGATCCAGGCAGGTGCATCGACCAGTCGGCGTCGGTCTCTGTCTGGAAGAAAAGATCGTAGGCCATGGGTCACTTCCGAACTGCGGTGATGAGCAAGGCCGCCGCGGCGATTCCCCCGACAGCCAGGGCGATGTTGGCCGTCGTGATCCACTCGGGCGGTTTCTTGCTCTCGGGTTCGCGGCCGGGGTTCTTGGGACCTTGTAGCTGACCACCACGCGAAGCAACGAGCTCGCGCCACTTGAGAGCTTGCGTCTCGTGCTCGCGGGCGATCTTGACGTTGCTGCCCCACTTGTTCGAGGCATGGGTCAAAAACTCGTGGCTCGTGAGGTATGTCTGTCGCCACTGCTCCCACTCGGGGCCGGAGAGCTTGCTTTCTTTGACTGCTCGACTCATGTCACGGTTCACGGTGTCGACGACGCCGAGCACGCGCAAAAGCTCGCTCTTGACGGCGCTCGGGGTCCAGACTAAGGGTTCGTCGAGACCGAGCGACCAGTTGGCTGGCGTTTGTCGTTTGGTGAGAAGGTCGTAGGCCATGGTTCAGTTAGCTCCTCTAGGTTGTCCGCGGTCAAACCATTCATTCCTCTCATCCAATAATACTTCTCTTTCAGCAGCCGAACATTGGCGACACAACACTGGTCGTTTTGGGTGCATGTTGAACGACCACCCTTGTTCGATGGCCTGATCGGTAGTGCCATGAAACGGGCGTTGACATTTTCGCTGGGCACAAACAATCGTCCTGTAGGCCATGGTTACTTACCTCGGGAAAGAGTGTGGAGAAGCTGAGGCACGTCCTCGGTGGCGATGCCGACCATCATGCAACCGTAAAACGTACGTATTTTCACTACCACTTGAAACCTTGTTGTCGAGGGTCGACGGGCGATCCCCTGAAGAGTCCATCCTGCCACCAAACGTGTCCGCGGCCGGCCGCGGCTTCCAGGGGATTGCGAGCCTCGATGATTTTCACGTGTTCGTGGGGGGACGAGTTGGCGGTTTTGAGAGCGTCGTCTTCGACGTCGTCGAAGTAGAGGTCGTCGAGCAGTTCGTCTTCCCCCTCGACATGAGAAATTATTTCATTGTACGAGGGATTGATACCGGCTTTCTCAAACCGGTAGTAAGGTCCCGAAGCGTTGTAAATTTTTTCATCGGGACCGTAGTATTCGCCGGGCACGATGTAGAAACCGGGCTGATTGAGGAATGCTTGTTTTTCGGCGGCTATGCGGGCATCTTCTTGTCGTTTGGTGAAGGCCAGGTTCTCGCGGTAGGTCTGTTCGTGCTTGATGTCTTGCTCGATGTAGTGGCGGATGTCCTTGGCGAGGCATTTGTAGGCGATGGGCTTGCGAGGTTCGAGCCTGTAGATCGTATAGGTACCGGAGGGGTTAGTGTTTTTGACGGCCGCGTAGTTGTCGGTTTCGCCCTTGCCCACAACCTTCAAAATTGGAATGTCGGCGCCAACCTGATTCTTGAAGGTCGTCCACACGAGTCCTGGTGGTGGTCGGAGTCGCGCATACGGCGAGGAAGGTTCGGGTTTGGGTGAAGAGGATCTTGAAACAGCGGCAGTTGCAGGTGCAGGTGCAATGCGTGGGGGTGGCGAGAGACGGGCAGGTTTCACGCGAGCGGTGATTTCGGCCTGATACTTGTTGCTTTTGGGCTTGAGCTTCAAGGCACCAGGGTGTCGCCCTTCGTATTCCGCCAGAAGAGATTTGATTTTGTCGGCTGCCTTGGACATTGAATTGTCCTTAATGGTTTGGAAGAACTTGAATCGTGACGATAACAACAGGTTCTTTGTTTCTTGAAAACCCTGTAACAGTACGAGGTGAAAGAGTGGCCTCAGATCGGGTGACTGCTCTTGCACACGCAGCGTCTAAATGTTTGAATTTTTGACCGTCGGTCTTGTATCCGCCACCACAATTCGCCGTGAAATTGAAACCGCGTAACTGTTCTCCTTGAGGAGTTTGTATTGTAGCGCTAATGGGTATCTGGGAGACCAGATTGTAGTAGCGAGCACTTTTAACATCGATCATGTGAGGCTTACCATTGTCGGAGGTTGACCTCAACACGGCCAATAGAGCAGCCACCTCAAAGGTTCGGCAATTGCTAAGGACGTCGACAGCATACGTGTAAGGGTTTTTCATGATTTTTCCTCTTGGCTTACGTGTGAACGTGAACGCTGCCGTCCTCGTAGACCGTGAACTTTGGAGCCTTGGTGTTCAGGGCCTCGTGCTTAGTCACTTGGCCCTGCCAGGCCATGGCAGCGTAGAGGCCGCGGGGACCGTAGAAGTTCTTCATGCCGTAGGTGAGATCTTCGAGCAGCACGCGTTCGGACTGGTACCTTTGTACAAAGTCGCCAGGTAGCGCGGGAGCACCTTCTCGGGTGAAGTGAGCGACCGTCCACCACTGTTTGAGTTCGGATTTCTTTGTTCGTTTAGAGGGCATGAGATCTCCTAGTAGCTGCGAGCAGAGGTAGGGTCGAAAGCCACGACTTCAGGTGGCAGACCGTAGGTTTGGATGCGTTCTATCAGCTTGCGTCCCTGTTCCACGCCTTTAGCCTCTTCGTGGGCGAACTTGGTGAATCTGTCAACCAGTTCAGGAGTTGAAGCTCCCATGACGTCGGGATGGGTTTCATAGTGGTGAGCGGTCTGGAGATCTTGATCGTAACGACTGTTGGCAATCATCATGAGTTCTTCGATGCCGGCAATTACGACGTTCATTCGGCGATCTTGCCGATAGGCTCGGGTTGCCTCGGCAGCATTGTTTTGAGACCCGGATAGGGGACGATTGTAGAGCCAGAAGGTGCTCAAGGCTCCACACATTGTTTTGATGTCTTTTTTCGTCCACTTCACGTTTGTTCCTTTTGCATCGTCGACGTTCGGTAGATCGACGCAATTCCCATGAGTCCGAGCGAGGCCGCCAGCAGCCCGGCACCGAGGCCCACGTGCCGGCCCACGGCCCGCAGATCGTACCTGACGTCGTCGATCTTGTTCAAGATCGCCTGCTGCTGTTTTTCGGGCAGCAGCCAGCTTCCGATCGTTCCCGACATGATTCCAATCTTTTGGGCGCGCAGATATTCGAGGGTCTTGCGTTCGGCCGCCTCCCTGGGAAGCGAGGTCCCGAACAGGCCACCGGATTTCTGGAAGCTTCGAACCTTGGTCTCGGCCTCGGTGGCCGAAATCCAGCTTTCGGGCGCGTACCCGGTGGCCCCCGCGGGCAGGCTTGCCCCCATCGTCGTAGATCTGGCCCAGTCGCCAGAGGTCATACCTTTCAGCAGATCGTAAGCCATCGTGTTCTCCTAGCGAACATAACAGGTTTTCGAGAGGTCACAAACTTTTTGTTGACAATCAACCA
>Ga0181520_10009937_pt1 | contig 12956 bp, 12 predicted proteins | sample PEATcosm2014_Bin_29_FD_132451 | JGI IMG/M metagenome (GOLD analysis project Ga0181520, IMG submission 132451) | Peatland microbial communities from MTU Mesocosm Facility, Houghton, MI, USA - PEATcosm2014_Bin02_30_metaG | ecosystem: Environmental > Terrestrial > Soil > Wetlands > Peat | place...
ATCATTACGAATGCAAATACCTGTCTCCGAATGTTGAAGAATGACCCACCGAATATTGAAGGTGCACTGGAAACCGCTCAGCGGACGATCCGTGATGGCAACCGCGCCGGCGACGTGATCACAAGACTGCGAACGCTCTTCAGCAAGAAGCAAATCAATATCGAGCCAGTGGACGTGAACGAGGCGGCTCGCGAGGTGCTTGCACTGCTTTCGAGTGAGATACAGAAGCGCGATTTGCAGCTGCAATATGAATTCAGCAACGATCTGCCGAGAGTCATGGGCGATCGCGTTCAGTTACAGCAGGTCATTCTCAATCTTCTGCGCAACGGGTTAGATGCAATGGAAACGGTCATCGATAGGCCACGAAGATTGCTCATCCGAACGGAGACAGATCACAATTGCGTCCGGGTTTCCGTACAGGATTCTGGGGTGGGGTTTGATCCGGAATTGACTAACCGTCTTTTCGAGTCATTCTTCACGACGAAACAGGAAGGTATGGGCATTGGACTCTCCGTGAGCCGCTCAATTGTCGAAGCGCACCGCGGCAGCCTCTGGGCAACCAGAAACGACGGTCCGGGGGCTACCTTCGCATTCTCCATTCCTTGCGATGACGCATTGACCAGGGTGCATGACAATTGAGCCATGCATGACGCGGTCGCGAGCCAGGTACGGCAGAGAACCGCCAGCGGGGCGAAACATGAACTTCCCCCACCTGCTCCGCGCGTTTATCGAGATCGTTCGCATTGAGACCAGATCGAGGCTCTGTGTGATCGTGAAGATCGGTATAACGGGTTTCCTCCCACACTATGCCTGAACCCCGCACCCAAGTTGCATGGTTAGTGGCAGGTCTCATTCACGCCCATCTTGATCAACCAATAGGCGTCCAGTCGGGGACGTCTCCTCCCATATATGAGGGCCGACCGATACCTTTGTCTAATTGCTTTCCTCGCACTACTTCCCGCCTAATCAGGGTGCGCAGGAGGAATTGATTGATTCGACAAGCGATACCTGGCGCACCCCTGTTGGGTTTGGGCTTCGCGATTCAACACGTTTGAGGTAATGCCCGCGCATCGTGCGAGATAACCCTTAGCCGCGGGCGCGGGCGCGGGCGAACGGAGCACTAACGAGATTCAGATCGAGGCACACATCATTCTGCAGTTAGCGCGCGGTGCTGCTCTGGCAGTTCGGATAGATTGAGAGACTGATCGCTGTCTCTCAAGGAATCGGCGTCGCTTGAATTGGAGGAGCAAATGCCGAGGCTTCTATCCGTGAATGTGGGCCTTCCACGTGAAATCGCATGGCAAGGGAAAGTTGTCCGCACCGCGATTTGGAAACAAGCTGTTCCGCACCGCGTCTTAGCTCGCCGGCTTAATCTGGACGGCGATGGCCAGGCCGATCTCGAGGGCCACGGCGGCGAACATCGTGCCGTAATGGTTTATCAAATCGAAGCGTACCGCTATTGGGAGCGCGAGCTCGGTCGAAATGACTTTGAATACGGCCAATTTGGCGAGAATCTTACGGTCGAAGATCTCCCCGACGATGAAGTTTGCGTTGGGGACCAATACAAAATCGGAACTGCAGTCTTTGAGGTAACGCAACCGCGTGTCACCTGCTATCGTCTCGGAATTCGAATGGGCAATCCAAAGATGGCGGCTCTGCTTGTCTCGCATCGCAGACCTGGGTTCTATTTCCGTGTCATTACGGAGGGCGAAGTTGGTGCTGGAGATGAAATTGAGAAGGTCGCGGATGGACCGGGCGGAATCTCTGTCGCGGAAATTGATTCTCTGCTCTATTCGGCGGACCATGATCTCAACCGCATCGCAATCGCCGCCCGTATTCCCGCTCTGAGTCTCGGATGGAAGGATTCCTTTGATGGCTTTCTCCAAGCCGCGAAGAATGGAGTTCACAATGGCAATCCTGGGCTCACACCATCGATTTCGACTCCGCCCGCATGGGGTGGCTTCCGCTGGGTGAAAGTTGTTGAAGTGCATCGGGAAACTTACGACGTCGCGTCAGTGGTCTTGGCAGACATTGGAGGGGCACGACTCCCTGCTGCGCTTCCCGGCCAATACCTGGTGCTGCGCTGGCGGACCGATAAGGACGCACCTCCAATGGTGCGCAGCTATTCCATTTCCGGGGCCTCTGATTCCGGCGCATATCGTATCAGCGTGAAGCGCGGGACAGGACCAGGCAGCCAACATCTTTTCGACACAACCCAGGCCGGCGACAAGTTGGAAATCAGTGCGCCGCGTGGCAATTTCGTTTTGCAGGCTGGTGGGCGCCCAATTGTCCTATTGAGCGCTGGAATTGGCGTTACTCCGGTTCTTTCGATGCTGCATTCAATTGCGTCGGGGAACTCGAAATTTCCCCGGGAGGTATGGTGGATCCATGCTGCGCGTAATGCCAAAGAGCACGTCTTTGCCCAGGAAGCGCGACAGCTATTGGCGGCCATTCCGGGAGCTCATTCAGCACTCGCGTACAGCAGGCCAGGTCCGACTGACCGGCTCGGCCACGACTTCGACATTCGCGGGCACTGGAACCTCGCAAGCCTGAAGGAACTCGACATACCCATCGAAGCTGAATTTTACGTGTGTGGACCATCCACCTTCCTGAGGGATATGAACCGCGATCTCATCTCGTTGGGGGTGCGGCAAGAAGCGATCCATCACGAGGTGTTCGGCCCCGAGGCCAGTATTGAGCCAGGTGTAACGAATGCAGAAGTAAAGCCCCCGCATCCTCTGGTTCCTCCTGGAACCGGACCCATCGTGTCATTTATGCGAAGTGGACTGACGGTGCCATGGGACGCGCGATTCCACAGCATACTCGAATTGGCTGAGGCCTGCGACGTGCCCGTCAGGTGGTCCTGCAGGACAGGTGTGTGTCACACATGCGAGTGCGGCATTATCGACGGTCGCGTCCGGTACGATCCGGAGCCCCTCGATCCACCGGCACTGAGCAACGCATTGATCTGTTGCTCGACACCCGAATCACCCGTCGAGCTAGATCTGTAGTCCCTTACTTCCGATCCCATCTAACGTGATTGCAGAACAGATTCGATTCCTCAGATCTCGATTCCAACTGTCGAAATGAAGCTGCCCTTGCTTACTATCTTCCTTGAAGGAGTCCACAATGCGCCCTGACATCGTTCCTGGGAGCAACTTCCCTGACTATCAACTTCCTGATCACACGGGCTCACTGAGGAGGCTAAGTGAACTACAGGGAGACGACCCACTGATCCTCACGCTCGCGCGCGGCCATTACTGTCCGAAGGAGCACCAGCAACATCTGGAACTTGCATCGTTCTATCCGAAAATTGCGGTAGCCTACACCCAGGTCGCGACGATCTCCACTGACGACCATCACACCCTCCAGGAGTTTCGTGCGTCCGTCGGTGCCCAGTGGACATTCCTGTCGGATCCAGAACGAACGGTGCAAAAGGACCTCGACATCAAGGAGTACACGGATCCCGAAAACGATCCAATGATTCCACACACACTCGTGCTTAAGCCAGGTCTTATTATTCACCGCATCTACAATGGATACTGGTTCTGGGGGCGTCCCTCAATTGCCGATCTCTGGCACGACCTCCGTGCTGTCACCAGCGAGATCCGTGCTGATTGGGATCTGAGTGCCCCAGGGCTCCGCGATGCATGGAACGCGGGCGATCTATCGCGATTTCATGGCTGGAAAAAGCGAGCGAAGACGCCCCCGCTTGGACCGAAGGAAAGGACCTGATCCGCATGACCGGTCGAACTTTCAGCTTGTGAGGCAAAGGACGAATGAGTCGGATTTCGTCTGCCTACAGAATTGTGATCTCAATCAATATCTTCTAATCGATATGAGCGTGCCATGGTGCTGCCCGACGTCATTTCAACGTCCCTAGACGTCGTCTTTTGTGGGATCAATCCGGGAATGCGGTCGGCGGCAGTCGGACTACACTTCGTGAACCGAAGTAACCGTTTTTGGCGTGTGCTCCATCTCGCAGGCTTTACCGCCAGGCAGTTAGAACCGGAGGAAGCATGTCTCTTACTCGATTATGGTTACGGAATCACCTCTGCAGTTGCTCGGCCGACAGTCAGCGCAACAGACCTCCGACGAGCCGACTACATTGCTGCCCGTCCTGTCTTCGAGCGCAAGATCGAGAGGTACACACCCAGGTACCTGGCGTTTCTGGGGAAGCCGGCGTGTTCTGTATTTCTAAACCAGCGCGATCTTTCTTGGGGATTACAGGCAACTACGTTCGGCGGATCCGCGGTCTGGGTATTACCCAATCCAAGCGGCCTGAACCGCGCTTTCACCATCGGTATGTTGACCGATAACTACAGAGAGCTGTTTGAAGCCGCGGCGCTCCGACGTCGATAAGCGGGGGTAATCGTAGGCCGCTTCCGCGAGACAAAGCGTGAGCAGATCCGCGTTATGCTCCTTCGATCTATCGATACGAAAGTATCAAGCGATACCTTCGTCCAATTGTTCGGCTCTGACTCTTCTGGTGTGATCGCGGGGTGCCGCTGCTTCCGCGCCAAAGTCGCATAGACAATGTCCAAGGAGAAGACGCATGAAGATAGTGATGGGATTGACGTCCCATGATCGACTCGGAGATACCGGATGTAGAACTGGTTTTGGGCTGGAAGAGTCTGCGGCACCTCACTTCGTCCTCCGAGATGCGGGCGTTGAACTCGCGCTCGCTTCTCCGAAAGGCACGCAGCCACCTGTCGCTCCAAGAAGCGATCTTCCTAAACATCAGGCGCCCGCAACTGCGCGATTCACGAGGGACGAGGAGGCCCAAAGGTCTCTCGCCCATAGCGCCAGGCATGCCGATGTTAATTCGAGTGATTTCGATGCGGTCTTCTATGTAGCTGGACATGGCCGCGTGCGGGGTTTGGCTGAGAGTCTCGCTTCGACCGGTCTGCTCGAGCCCTCTTACAACTCGGGCAAGCCGATTGCGTTGATGTACCAATCTCCCGGCGTGCTTCGTCACGTCGCATACGAAGGTGCGCCGCTTGTGAGAGGAAAACGTGTTAAAGACTTTACCAGCGAGAAGGAGGCGGCGGTGCAACTCACGAAGGTCGTTCCGTTTCTCGTCGAGGACGAACTCAAGTGGCTTGGTGCGAAATTCGCGAAGGTATCCAGCTGGCAGCCCTTCTCGACTGGCGACGGGAACTTGGTTACGGGACAGAACCCTGCCTCGTCGCCCTCCGCAGCACAGGCGCTCTTGAAGTCGCTCACTATCCAATGAGCTCTGCTTAAGTGTTTTAGGACATCGGCTGGTGTCGCGGCAATGAGATTGTCGACGGGTGCCATGGGAGAGTTTGCGATGCGGAGAAGAGAAACGGTTCTAGTCACCGGTGCTTCGCGGGGAATTGGAGCGGCCATAGTGGGCGTGTTTCTGAAGCGCGGTTATCGGGTCGTCGCGACTTCCCGCAGTGCTTCCAATGCAGGGTTCACCTCTTCGCCTGATCTCGCAATCGTCGACGGAGACATCGGCATAGCGGCGACCGCCCAGAACGTCACACAGACCGCAATGACGAGGTTCGGATCGATCGACCATGTCGTTAACAACGCGGGGGTCTTCTGGACCAAGCCCTTTACGGAATACACCGACGACGACTTTCATAGTTTCGTCTCCACTAACCTCCAAGGTTTCATCTTCATCACTCAGCTCGCGGTTAGACAGATGTTGACGCAGGGTACCGGCGGGAGCGTCAGCACTATCACGGCATCCTTAGTCGCGAATCCGATTGCAGGAGTTACCGCATCAATTCCGACCATGACCAAAGGCGGGCTCGAGGCGATTACCCGTAGTCTTGCAATCGAGTATGCGAAAGCGAATATTCGCTTCAACGCGGTTGCCCCGGGCGTTGTCGATACACCTCTGCACAGTGAAACTCCAAAGGACCTCATTAAATCTCTTTCGCCGTTGGGGACAATCACTGACGCGAAGGAGATCGCAGTGGCCGTCCTTTACCTGACCGAATCGCAACATGTTACCGGGGAGGTGCTGCACGTTGACGGCGGTGCACACGCGGGCCGATGGTAAGCACTCAAGGTTCGCCGATCGGCGGTGCGGAATACAGGTTGCAGAATCTCGGCATTCAACTCCCGGCCGCGCCGACGCCCTTTGGTTCATATGTGGAGACCGTTCAGGCCGGGAATCTTCTATTCCTCAGCGGTATGCTCCCGGTTGTCGACCATAGGCCACAGTACGTCGGGCGCATCGGGAAGGAACTTGATGAAGATGCGGGACGGGATGCTGCCTATACGGCGGGCCTGAGTGCCCTCGCTGCAGCCAGACAGCATTTGGGCTCGCTTGATCGCGTTACACGCGTCGTACGGCTGGGAGTATTCATGGCGACTTGCGGAGAGTCTTTCGATCAACCGAGAGTCGCAGACGGAGTGTCCGACCTCTTCCAGAATATCTTCGGCAGCGAGAAGACCGCGGTCCGGCTCGTTATTGGCGTTGCGAGTCTTCCGCTGGGTGTGCCAATCGAGCTCGAAGTCATCTTCGAGGTCGCGGAACGGTGACGGCAGAGAAGATCGCATTTCTATTTCAGTGGAGAAGACGGAAGAGCATATGGCGATGACAGCGAGCACAGTGGCCACCATGAAGGTGGCGCAGATCGCGGTATCGACGGGTTGGGACGCCTCGCTTTTTGAGACACGCATTATCGCTGTTCTATCTCTTGCTATTGGCATGCATAAATCTTGAGGAATGCAGGCATGAAGACGGGGCGCCCGTATCCGCTAGGAGCAACCGTCACAGCGACGGGCGTGAACTTCAGCGTGTTCTCCTACCATGCAACTCGTGCCGAATTGCTACTCTTCGACACGGACGATGCCACTCAGCCACGTCACACTGTCGATCTCGTCCCTGGGACGAGTCGAACCTCACACTATTGGCATGTTCACCTGCCCGGGATAGCGGCCGGCCAGCTATATGGCTACAAGATGAGCGGTCCGCATGCCCCCGAACTGGGGCACCGTTTCGATCCAGAGAAACTGCTGCTCGATCCATATGCCAGAGCAATCTCCTCGAAGAGCTATCAACGTAGTGCTGCCGCGAGCTCTGGAAACAACGCAGGGGCAGCCGCGATGAGCGTCGTCGCAGATCTCAGCGGGTATGACTGGGAGGGTGATCGGCCTCTCGATCATCCCTTCTCGAGCACTGTCCTTTACGAGGTTCACATTGGCGGATTCACACGGAACCCAAACTCAGGCATTGGCGAGGAGAAGAGAGGCACGTATGCGGGACTGGTCGAGAAGATTCCGTACTTGAAGGATCTGGGGATCACCGCGGTCGAACTGATGCCGGTGTTCCAGTTCGACGCCCAAGATGCTCCAACAGGTCTTGAGAACTACTGGGGCTATAGTCCGATGTCTTTCTTTGCGCCCCACGGTGGTTACTCCTCACGCGGCGACCCATTGGGATGCCTGGATGAATTCCGTGACATGGTGAAGGCCCTTCACAAGGCCGGTATCGAGGTAATTCTCGATGTGGTGTATAACCACACTGCTGAAGGCGGCGATGCAGGACCTACGTTTTCCTTCAAGGGACTGGATAATCGGTTCTACTACCTCCTATCGGATGATTTCTCACAATACGCAGACTATACGGGCACAGGCAACACGCTCAACAGCAACTTTGCGGTGGTCCGCCGGATGATCGGCGATAGTCTTCGCTACTGGGTCTCCGAAATGCATGTGGACGGATTCCGATTTGATCTTGCCGCGGTGCTCACCCGCGACGAACATGGAAGGCCAGTCCATGACGCTCCTATTCTCTGGGATATTGATTCCGATCCAGTGCTTGCCGGCAGGAAGTTGATTGCAGAGGCTTGGGATGCCGACGGACTCTACTTGGTGGGGTCATTCGGCGGGGACCGCTGGAAGGAGTGGAATGGACGTTTTCGTGATGATGTTCGACGATTTCTCAGGTCCGACCCGGGCACCGTGCTCAACCTGAGACAGAGACTCGTCGGGAGTCCTGACATTTATACGAAACGAAGCCATCCGCCGGAGCAGAGCATTAATTTCGTGACCTGTCACGACGGTTTCACTCTCAATGACTTGTTCTCATTCAATGAAAAACACAATGTGTTGAATGGAGAACGCAACCGCGATGGCAGCTCAGAGAACTACTCGTGGAACTGCGGAGTGGAAGGCCCTACCGACGATCGGGAGGTCGAGCGCTTGCGTGCACGCCAGATCCGCAACGCCCTGACGCTCAATCTGCTCTCAGTTGGCACTCCGCTGCTGTTGATGGGGGACGAGGCCAGAAGAACACAGGCTGGCAATAACAACACATATTGCCAAAATAGTGAGGTGAGCTGGTTCGACTGGAGCCTCTGCCAGAGGCATTCCGATCTTCGCAGGTTCGTTCAGCTCCTGATCCAACTGCGGCTGCGTTTCGCCGCGAATCCACAAGGGAGCTTCCTGTCGCTCTCAGAATTGATCGAGCGAGCAAAAATCCAGTGGCATGGCGTCAAATTGTTGGCGCCCGATCTTTCGGTTGACTCTCACAGCCTAGCCGCGGCCGGCTATCTGGAGAGCGGAGGCGGGTTCCACTTGATGGTCAATGCATATTGGGAGCCGCTATGCTTCTCTTTGCCTGAAGTTCCAGACGGCTGTGGCCCCTGGCGTCGGCTGATCGACACTTTTCAGGACGCACCATCGGACTTTCTGGAGCAAGGATCTGAGACAACGCATCAAACCGAATACACGGTTGACTCTCGGTCGATCGTATTGATGACGACCGGCCGATGCGGGATTGGGATTCATCGCAAGGAGTGAAAATTGCAAAAATCGTGCCGAGGGAACATCGTGTTCTCTCTCCACTGCTATCGCATTCGCCCCTTGAGCTAATCCGTCGAAAAGCACGGTATCAGTTCAGGGCTAGCGTTGCCCGAACGGTAGCTTCCAAATATCCTCGCAGTATTGTCGGATTGTGCGATCGGAAGAGAACTTACCTGAACGCGCTGTATTCAGCAACGACCTGGTGCCCCAGCGCGAAATGTCGGCATAGGCTTTGCCAGCTTCCTGCTGCGCCGCGGCGTAGGCAAGCCAGGCTCAGGCTCCTCTGTGGCGATGGTCCTCAGGTCTAGTCCGAGGCTCTTGAGAGCCTGCTCGACTTCGTGCATCAAGTCCAGGTTCAACAGATCGTTCTGGAGATGAGGTCCCTGCAAGTACTCGGCGCTCAGGTAAGCAAGAACCCGAACATTTTCTTGCCTGTAGGTCTCAATTGCCTCTAGCCATTGATCCATCAAGCGATCGCGAACGGCGGCCGAAAGCGCATGATACTTATCGTTTGAGCTGGACAACTCCAGAGGCCTACCCACGCTATGCGTCATGTGATTGCGAAATGAAACTGCGATCTCTTCAGCCGTCCTGCCGTCACGGTTTTCTCCTGCTGCCGTTCCCGTCGGTTGTTGCCTCTGCTCATGGATCTCCATAATTCCCTGCTCTTGTCCTCGGGTGTTTTTCAACTCATTCTCCCTGGAGAGTCACATGCTGGCCGCACCTGCACTATCGGATGCGTCAGAAACTCTTCGGGGAGCCCGTCACGCAACATTTGAGGCACGGCACAGATCCGATTCAGATTCGTACACCAAGTTGGTACCCGCGTCTGTTGCCGACGTGCTTGCAGTCGATGGCGGAGAACAACACCCGCACCCGTCCGCCTTGCACTGAGCATCGATGACAGGCAGCAGACGACTCTTGAGCCGCCGACCATCCATCTGTCAGATCTTCAGAAGCAGCAATATACGTGAGGCTCGATCGCTATCAGATCGCAGAGTTTGCCCTGAGTGCGAGATCAGACGTCCGCGGTTCTCTCATGCCTCTACGGGGAGCCGCATAGGAACAAGAAAGTTGCTGGCGAGAAGATAGGCGACTAGATGCCCGAGCGGCGGCGCGCGGCGCAGTTGGCTTGCCGAAACCCATCCATCCGTCTCGCTCCACTCCCACCCCTTGACGGAACCATTGTCCAGCCATTCCCGCAGATCCGCGACGCTCATGGGATAAACATAGATGCGGACATTCTGGACGAATAGCCGGGCAAGTGCCGTCAACAGTTTGCCTTCGCGATTACCGAAAATATCTTCAAACGCTCGAATCACCATGGAAAGCCCCCCGACGAAGCGCACGGGCGCCTGTGTGTGCCGATTTACTAACTCAGCCATGTGGTAAATCTCGGGTTCCCGAAAGAGCAAAACGTCACCGCCAGCGGCGAGCAGCGAGTCGATACGACGAAGCACATCGGGAATTTCGGGGACTGCCTCCTCTGGCGTCAACGGAGCAACACTGAGGCAGAAGAAACCAGCGGACGCCAATTCCGTCTTGCCAAGATCTTCCTGATGTTCCTGAATTGCCGAAGCCAGCAGTTGCACATGAACATGCGAGTGAGTTGGATCGGTGTGGCCGAAATATCCCGGTGCAAGCACGACAGCTTTCTTGTGGAGTACCTCGCCGGGGGGAACGGGGGAGTCCTTGGCTGGGAGCAATACCGCCTCTGCGAAGCCAGAACGAACCAGGTGAACCAGCAGCGCACGACGATCCCAGCCATCGAATGCCGGTCCGCGAAGATCGACGTAGTCGATCTCGATTCGCTCCGCGACGACGTCTTGGGACAGGCATTCCAAGAATGATTCCTTAACCTGCACTGCATAGAACGCAGCATAAATGAGGTTGACCCCCAGGATACCGATGGCTTGCTGCTGCAGGACATTCGATTGATCGCGCATATTGATATGCAGCAGAACATCGTTGGGAGGACCGCCGGGTTGCAACTGGAACCGGAGCCCAATCCAGCCATGTGAGTCATTGGTTCCGGCGAAGTTACGGGCGGAAACGGTATCAACAAAGCAGAAGAACCGGGTCCGAGGCCCACGGGTCTCGCTTAATTGCGTGAGAAGCTGATTCCATTCGCTGTCCAGCATTGCCTCGAGCCGCTGCTTGGATACGTAGCGCGATCCCGAGCCGTAGAGATCATCGCTAACCTCCTTGTCATAAGCTGAAATGGTTTTAGCCACAGTGCCGGAGGCCCCTCCTACGAGGAGGAACCAACGCGCAACTTCCTGTCCGGCGCCGATTTCGGCGAAAGAGCCGAAGGTCGATGGATCGAGATTCAGAGTAAGCGCTTTGTGGTGAGTGTCGAGCTTCTCATTCGTGCTATTTCCCTGCGTTGTACCCATACGTCACCTCGACGAACTGCAGTTGCCGAAACGAATGAAATGGCCCTTCGTTGCACATTAGAATCCGGTAACTGCGCTCAAGATACGCATTCTCTTCCTAAAGACTGAAGCGCATGCGAGCAGCGCGAAGCCCGCAGTCAGCAAGCAAACGACCACGGACAACAGAAATGCCTGTTAGCGGGCCGCACCGCCGATAGCGACAATTGCACATATGATTGCGGAATGCGAATCGATGCTTTGAGACCTGAACATCCTGCCATTTTCCGAACTCGCTTCTGAACGGAGCCTCAATGGGCGGTGGCCGATATTCCGATAAGCTCGTAGCGCAAACGCTTTCCGCCCGAAGGCAGGATCGATGGCCCGGCGATCCCGATCGATCGACGTATACTGCACGTCATTGTGCGCAGCACCACTGCCGCGCCGCCTCCTGATAGCCTGGCCATCCTCGACGCCTATGCAATCGCGTCTCACTTTGCTCCTTTGACCGATTGAAACTCTTGACAGTCGCGCTCGAACTCCTGGAGACACCCGATCAGCATCGTGGCCGCACAGGACTCCCCCATCTCGGTATTGAACCAAGCGTGATACAGGTCGGGTTCCCCCCATTTCATCCCCAGATACTCCCGGACGAATGCTGCTCGTGATTTATCCGTTGTGTCAACCTGCTCGATTGCCTTGTCCTCAGTTGCACCCTTGGCAATCAGCCTGCTGATCTTGTAGTCGCGAGATGCATAAAGAAACACGCGGAACACATCCTTGCGGTTCCGCAGGAAGAATTGCGAACCTCGACCGACAATCACCACAGGACCGCTGGAGAAAGCAGTCTTGACGGCCGCTTCTGAAACTGCAGCGATCCGTCGCGAATCGAGAAGGTGCAGCCGGTTGATGGGCGGCAACCCTCCCTCAAATCCACCTCGAAGAAAGTCTCGGAAGATCCTGTATACAACCGGATCGGTTCGCCATTCTCTCTGCTCGACCGCCTCGGGCGTACTCTCGGTCAGTCGCGCGATCTCCTGCGTCAACCGCTCGTCCCAGAGATTCCATCCAAGGCGGCTCGCGACCACACCGGCAATCTCGGATGCCCCGCAGCCGAACTCGCGTTCAATTGTTATAGCGTGAACCATTGCGTCTCTCCTCAGCCCACCGCGATATCTCCGCCCGCACCTGGATCATTCTTCTTCAAGAAGAACGCGAGGACGAACATGATGGAGCAGAGCGCCCCCAAGACCCAGAAGATGTCCATATAGGACAAGGCGCCGCCTTGTTGATGCACCAATTCATAGAACCTCGCAATCGCCTGGTCGCGAGCGTCCCCCGCCCGAAGCCCGGAGTGTCCGATTTTTGATCCGAGTGCATGAAGTGCCGAGCGGTATGCAGGCGAATCGGGAGTTATGTGGCCAACCAGGATTTGCTGGTGATATTGAGCCCGTCGTGCGATCATCGTCGTCACTACGGAAGTCCCAATACTGCCGCCGATGTTCCTCATGAAATTGATCATGCCGGAGACACTATTCCCTTTCTCCGGAGGAACTCCGATGTAGCCCGCTGCCGTGATGGGGACAAATAGAAATCCAATTCCCACCACCTGGGCGACGCGCAGCCACATCGCAAAGCGGAAGCTGACAAACAAATCGATCTGGTTCGCGCAATAATACAGCCCAATGGCAAGGCACAGCCATCCAGTCGCGATCAGCCACCTGGCTTGAATCTTTGTCGTGAGCCGACCGACGATGGGCATCATCACCAGCAAGACGACTCCGCCGCCGGACA
>Ga0181520_10009938_pt1 | contig 12953 bp, 5 predicted proteins | sample PEATcosm2014_Bin_29_FD_132451 | JGI IMG/M metagenome (GOLD analysis project Ga0181520, IMG submission 132451) | Peatland microbial communities from MTU Mesocosm Facility, Houghton, MI, USA - PEATcosm2014_Bin02_30_metaG | ecosystem: Environmental > Terrestrial > Soil > Wetlands > Peat | place...
CTCCACACGGTACAACTTACGTCTCGACAACGCAGTTATGCCATGAAAAGACGGCCTTTCCAAGTTCTTTTTCTATCTACTGGCACCGCAATCAACAACGCGCTTGTGAGAAATGCGGGCTAGGCATCTGACGGCGTAATTCTGTGCGTTGAAATTACTACTCTCCCAGGTCTCAAAATCGAGACCTGGGGCACCCACAATTGGTAAAAGAACAAGCGGTAAGAGACCTGGACGAGAATGCCGTAACTGCCAAACAAGTTAGCTCCAATTCCGGCCTGATCCTATTGCACGCTGGTCACTTCAAAGCTGTAGGTTCCGGCTGCAATCTCGTAACCCGCCACACCGTTCTGAGTGGTCGGTTTTGCCAGGTTGCTTGTGTTTAGCGGGACACCGTTCAGCGTGTATCGCGCCGACTCCGCACCGGTAACGCGCAGCCAACCCGCGGCGTTAGCGGGAATTGTCAACGCCCAATGCGCCTTGTCTCCATCCACTGTCCAGCTTGAGTGAATCTCGCCATAGGGCGACTGGAAGCGCAGATCCAGGCTGCCGACCTTGCGATCGAAGACCGGATGCAGGAACACGGTGTGGAAGCCAGGGTCGAGCGGAGTGGCATCGATGCCCGCGGCATAGCGGTAGATCCAGTCGGCGACGGCTCCATAGGCATAGTGGTTATAGGAGTTCATGCTCGGATCGCCGCGCATCTGGTCGCCGTTCCAGCGCTCCCACATGGTTGTGGCGCCATGATCCACGAGGTACCCCCACGACGGATAGGCGGTGTTCAACATCAGCTTGAATGCAAGGTCGCTATGGCCTGTCTCGACCAAAGTTGCCAGTAAGTAGGGCGTACCCAGGAACCCCGTTCCAAGCAGTCCATGATTCGCTTCGATTTTGGCCGCGAGTTTACCGGCAGCAGCCGTCCGCAAATCATCGGGGACGAGGTGCATGTTTAGCGCCAGCACATAGCCAGTCTGGGTATCGCCGCCCTTGGCCTTTGCATCGGGGTTGTTAATCTGTCCGAAGGGCGACGGGCCGTTGTCCGCACCCGCGACAAAGCCGTCGGAATGCACAAATTGTTGAGCAAAGGCGGCGCGAATATGATCGAAGAGTTTTTGGAGCCGCTCTTCTTCGTCCTCTTTGCCAAGGGCGTGAGCCATCTGCCGCATAAGGGTGACGTCATATGCCCAATAGGCCGTGGCCACCAGCGGATAGAGCGTGGGCCCCTCGGGCGAGAGCCAGTCACCGAACGGAATGCCCGCATCGTGCTTCCACAAGCCGTCCGGATTGGCCTTCTCGATCGCGCCCAGATACTTCTCCATCGCGTCCCAGTTCTCTTCGACGATTCTCGTGTCACCGGATTGCAGCCACGAAGTCCAGGGGATTATGACGCCCGCATCACTCCATCCCGCGCCGGAAGCTTGGGAGCTCGTGCCCGCACCAGGCGCGATGATGCCATAGTAGGGAGTGCCGGCCTGGGTTCCGCGCAGATCCGCGGCAAACTTGCGCGAGAAGGCTGCGAGATCGGCGTTGTAGGAAGCAGCGCGCCAGAAGACTTCGGCATCGCCCGTCCATCCCATGCGCTCATCGCGCTGTGGACAGTCTGTTGGCACACCCACGAAGTTCGATCGCTGCCCCCAGAGAATATTGCTCCACAACTGATTCAGCATCGCGCTGCCTGTCTTCAATTGTGTTGTAAACGGCGCGTCGGTATGAAGGACAATCGCCTCCACCGCATCCTTCTCGGGCGCCGTCGACAAGCCGCTGATCTCGATGTAGCGGAAACCATGGAAAGTGAAGCGCGGCTGGAACTCTTCCACACCTTTGCCCGCCAGAATGAAGTGGTCGGTCGCCTTTGCCGTGCGCAGGTTTTCGGTGTAGAGTGTGCCGTCGGGATTGATGCCTTCGCCGACGCGTACTTGCACGTCAGCGCCCGCCGGCCCTTGCACGCGAATATGCTCGACCCCGGCCAGGTTCTGCCCGAAATCGTAAAGATAGACGCCGGGCTTCGATACTGCCATCGACTTGGCCGGCAGCACGGTTTCTGCGTGGATTGGCTGGAAGTCCTGAGCCTCAATGGTGAGCGGCTTCGGTTCGATTACGGCAGCGCCAGACCAACCTGCCTCATCGAAGCCGGCACTGTCCCAACCTGGTTGCGCGAGGCGCGCATCATAGGTTTCTCCGTCATATATTTCCGCCTTCAGGATGGCCGACTGTCGCGCCTTCCACTGACCATCCGTTGCAATCCATTCCACACTGCCGTCGGCACGCTCAATGCGTAGTTGGGCCAGCAGCGCAGGCGGAGTCAAGCCATAACTATTGGGCTGCTGAAACCACTTCAACGGCGTAGAGTACCAGCCCGGAGCAAGCAGCGTCGCCAGCACGTTGGCGCCGGGGACAATGTTCGCAGTCACATCGTAGGTCTGATACTCGACCCGCTCGCGATAGTCCGTCCATCCTGGCGTGAGTACTTCATCGCCGACGCGCTTTCCATTCAAAAAGACCTGATACGCGCCAAGCGAGGTGACATAAAGCCGTGCCGAGCGCACTTGTCCCGCGCTTTCAAAACCGCGGCGCAATGCCTTCACGGACTCTGCCGGCCACGGCTCGCCGAGAGGATCGTCTCCCATGCCCGCGGCCGTGGGCTCTGTCCACTGAATCACATTTTTCCATCCGCTGTCGTCGAAGCCCGCACTCGTCCAGCCTTCGGACGGGTGCAGCGAAGTTCTCCAATCCGAGCCGCTGACCCAACTGTGCATCGATCCGTCCGCGAACTCCACAACCACCGTTGCCTGCAGAGGAGGGTTGCTGTCCAGCGGATTGCCGCTCGGATTCACGAGGTAAAGTGTCGATTCGACGGCGAGCGTGTTGGCGCCTGTTTTGAGCGCGGAAGTCACATCCCGCGACACATCCTTCTTCCACGGCAGTTGCTTCCAGGGCGGCAGCAGTGCGCGCTCCATAACCTGCTTACCGTTGATCCACGCCGAAGCTGTATCCTGGGCTGCCACATAGAGAGTGGCGCGTCGGACGGGCTTTGTCAGGTCCACATGAGCACGATAGGCAATGCGCTGCTCAGTGCCCTGCGGCTGAGCGGTGCCGGCTTCAGGACTGGTGATCCACTTTGCGCCGGAGTACCGGACCGCGTGTTCCCTCGCGGTTTCATAACCGATCCACTGCGCGTGCCATGGCTGCTTCAACAGCCCTGACTCCCACCAACTGGCCGGACTCTCGGGCGCTGGCTTGCCATCCTGATCCCACACTAGGACCTTCCAGAAATAACGCGTCGCCGGAGCAATTGCAGGGCCTGCATACGGCACGGCGACCGACTGCCCGCTGACGATACGCCCGCTGTCCCACACGTCTGTCTTGCCCGCCGCCAGCAACTCCGGCTTTGACGCCACGAGCAAGCGATAAGCGGTCTGCCGCGCGCCCTGCCGGCTGTCTCGCAACTGCCAGGAAAAGCGTGGCTGTGCGTCGTCGATGCCCAGCGGTGTCACCAGTTCGTCAACGCGCAAGGCGGCCGGACTCAATGCCTGCGCGCGCGCCGCGGTGGCGCACACTGCAATGCCTAACCCGATGCACACGGTAATTCCCACAAGGCGCACAACCGCGCTCGATATCCTCTTCTGAATTCCAATCATTGCGGTTGGACCTCCATGCCCAGCTTCTGTGGTGTTACGCTATCCTGCGTTTGCATCGGTGTTGTTCTGTCTCGCGTTGCGGTTGATTGCGCATGCAGCTTCTGGAATGCCGCGAGGGCCTGTCTTTGCGCCTGCGCGTCTCCCAGCGCGCGCTCCGCTTGCGCCAGGCGGTACCAGGCTATTTCGTCGCCGGGACGAAGCGTGGTGGCCCGCTGCAAGTGCGGCACGGCGAGCGATGGCTCTTGCTCATCGAGCAACACGCCACCGAGTCCCACCTGCGCCTCTTCAAAGTCGGGATAGTTCTCGATAGCAGACTCATAAAGTTGCTGCGCCGCTGCTTGCTTGCCATCATTCCAGCGCAATCCGGCAAGTTCATACGCTGCATTTGCATTTCCCGGATCGCCTTCGATTTCCCTGGCGAACTCTTCTTCGGCAGCCGCTAGATCTGACGCTGCGTGGCTCGATTGCCACTGGGCCAGATAGGTTCGTCCCATGCGGTAATGCACGTTGACGCGATGCGGATCAATCGCCAGCACGTTGCGGTAGCTCCTGATCGCGTCAGCATACTGTTCCTGGCTTTCGTGCGCCTCGGCCTCCGCCAACTGTGCCCACGCTGAAGCCCCTGCGCCATGAAACAGGTCTTGCATCGTCAGGTACGCGGAGTTACCAAGAATTTTTCCCACGTTGTACAGTACTTCGGGGTCGTCTTTGTAAAGATCGCGCAACTCAAGCGCCGTCTCGACTGCTTTACGATCCATCGATAAATCGGCATACACACGGGCAAGCTCCAATCCAGCTTGCCGCTTCTGCTCCGGATTCGGGTCCGACCGAAATGCCTTTTCCAATCCAGGCAGAGCCTCCCGATATTTGCCAACCTCGGCGAGCGACAGGGACAATAACGTTTCCAGGCCCGGCAATTGGGGCTTCAACTTGCGTGCTGCGCGAATCTCCCGGATTGCCTCCGAGAAACTCCCCAGCTTAAAGCAGAGAATGCCGAGAGTGGCATGAACTTCCGCAACACTCGCGTCCATTGTTTCCAAGCGTTCAAAAGCGGCGCGAGCCTCGTCAAACCTGCCCGCAGCCATTGCGGATTGGCCAGAACGATAGAGCCGCGCAAACTCGGAATCATCCGCCTGTGATTGACCTGCTGCCATGGCCGCGGTACAACCAGTCATCAATACCGCCAACGCAATCCGTGCTTTCCATGGACTCATCATCGCGAACCGATTTTAAACAAAGACGCAGCCATCCGCCACCTGTCCATGCAAGCGGATCGCCGGGTTGATGTTTGTTGAAGATTCTCCCAAGGCGACGAGGGCTAGCTTCCGAGCCCTTGTTCCGAAGTGCCGGTCCCTTTCGGAAACCGGCGCTTCAGAGGTTGCATCGCAAAGCAAGGGAATGGTGGCTATGCTCTTAAAACGTGATCTTGCCGCCAAACTGAATGATGCGAGTGGGCCGGGCATATTGGACAGCCCCAAAGCTGCCATTATTTACGTTGGTCACTTCTGAACTTGTACCTGGGCCGCTGCCGGCCTCAGTCGAAGGATCGGCGCCCCACTGGGTATGGTTGAAGGTGTTGAAGGTTTCCACGCGGAACTGGAATTTCAATCTCTCCGCGATGGGGACATACTTCACCAGCCCCATATCCCAGTTGGAGATTCCAGGTTCGCGCAGGATGTTCCGTCCGCTGTTGCCGAAGGTGCCGGCCAACGGCTGTTGGAAGGCTGCGGTGTTGAACCACTCTTTGGTGCTCTTGGTGAATCCGGAGTTCGGCTTTCCGATGAGGTCGGCGCGCTGAATCGGAGTCATCAGCAGACCATCTACATCGTTTGCCATGACCGAGAATGGGAAGCCAAGCTGATAGGTGCCGATTCCGGTCCACTCCCAGCCGCCAACGGCTATGTCCGCCGCGCGATTCATCGACCCGCCGAATTTCTTGCCACGGCCAACGGGCAGGTTATAGGCGTAGCTCGCAACAAAGCGCTGGCCCACGTCGAAGTCCGACCGCGCATAATCCGTCTTCGGATTCGCCGAGTCCATGGGGCCGGCATAGCTGTTCGTGGAGCCGATGCCGGCAGCCGCCGACTTGCTGTCAAGGCTCTTCGACCACGTGTAGACCACCAGCACTGCGCCATCGCTGGCCCGGTGCTCCAGTTTCACGTCGCCCGCATTGTAGCTGGAGTAGCCTATCCATTTGCTGTCCAGGAATCCGTTGGAACTGGTGAAGTTGGGCAGCGGCAAGCGGCTCGTGTAAGGGCAATTGTGGGTCAAGTCGGTTGGATCCAGATTGCAAGCCGCCACATCGGCAGACGGCAACGCACCCGCCTGATCCACGTTAAAGCGCTCCAGAAGGTGGGTTCCCTTGTTGCCCACATAGTTGACTTCGAGCGTGGTGTTCCTGGCCAGTTCCCGCTCGACGGAAAGCGTCCACTGCTGTACATAGGGATTTCTGGGGTCCTCCGAGATGATTACCGCGGTAAAGGCGCTACCGTTGGCGGCCACTGATACTGGAGCGATTGCACTCATCGGGGCAAACAACTGATTGGTAGACTTGAGCGGGATATCCGCATACGGAGTGATGCTGGTGCGGATCAGGAACGGATACTGGTCGCCGGAGTTGTCCATCTCGCGAGTCTCGGACGAGTCGAAGAAGACGCCGTATCCACCGCGCACAACCGTTTTTTCAAATGGACGATAGGCAAAACCCAAACGCGGAGCAAAAGGAGTCTTCGACGAAGATTTGGGCTTCTGGCCGCAGTAGCGATAGAAGCCGTTGCCTGCCGGCGCGATGCCGTCGGTCAACAGGGCCGGATCCGCAAAACAGAGTCCGCCCTTTGTGTTTTGCGTATCCAGCCAGAAAAGCTGGTCGGAACCCGCAGCCCCCGCTCCCGTGTCGTTTGCATAGGGAACCTCGCGGAAGTCCCAGCGAATTCCCAAATTGAGGGTCAGCTTGGGGCTAACCTTCCAGTCGTCCTGGAAATAGGGCGCCGCATATTTGAAGACATACTGGTTGAGATGGCCCGGTGCAGACCCCGTGGCAGATAATGGGCCCGGCTGGAAGGTGGAGGCGGAGTTGTAGTAACCCAGCAGATAGTCCGCAATGAAGTTGCCGGTTCCGCAAGTTACGTTGCCTGTCGGGCAGCCATTGGTGCCCGCCGTTCCGTTCAGGGTGATCAGGTTGGCAGCATACCCAAAATTCCCAAGAAAATTGGTGGCCAGATTGCGCTTCTGCACCCAGGACCGATATTCCAAGCCGAAGCTGAACGAGTGCGTTCCCTTCTGCTTGACTACCGAATCGGAGTACTCCCACACCGGGATATCGCTTGTGGTCGGATCGTTTCCAGGAGCGCCGGCGCTGACATAACCATTCGTTGAGAAGCCGAGGTTTGGATAGCCGGCGGCATAGGCAGGAAGATTCGTGAATACACCCGTCAGACCGAGTGCGGTGATATCCGTTGCGCTGGCCGGGCTTTCGCCTTGAATCGAGATCGCCTCCAGTTTGCCGAACCGGAAATCATTCACGAACCCCTTGGGCAACGGCAACGTGTAGGCGCCTGTCCAACTGGTCGAATTCTCCGTAAAAATGTTCGCCCCGGCGCTGTCGACAATCGAGTCGGTTGAGAAAGCTTGATTGGTGTAATCCGCCCTGGTATACCGGAAGAAGATTTGTCCATACTTTCGGAAACTCTGATCTCCACGGTAAGTCTGCTGATCGGTAGTGGTTGTTGCATTCGCGGTCGCAAACCAGTTGGGGCTGCCGGATCCGTTCAGATCTGTGGTTGTGGTCGGAATCAGCTTCGATGTTACTTGGGCCACACGCGAAAAGCTTGAACTGGGAATGGTAGTAATCGCGTTCCCTGTGAGCGGGTCGACGGGCATACAACTGTTGCCCGCCTTCATCGCCGCAATGCAAGCCGCGGTTCCGGGCGCCGGGAATAGCGTGGAATCGAGGCCAGAAAAGTCGCCTCCAAGTTCAGCCGCCGTGGGCGCATATCCGGAGAGATGGCCACCCTGGACCACCCGCCAACCTTCATAATTCGCCAGCCAGAAGGTCTTGTCATGGCCGTTGTAAACCTTGGGAATAATGGCCGGACCGCCCAAAACGTAGCCAAACTGGTTCTGCCGCAGTTCGGTGTTCTTGGTGCTGCTGTTGGTAAGGGACTGGTGAGGGATAGCATCGAAAGCATCATTCCGATCGAATTCGAAGACGGATCCATGCAACTGATTCGAGCCGCTCTTGCTGACGATGTTGACCTGGTTGGCGCTGAATCCGTACTCGGCCGAGTAGGTCGCGCTCTGCACCTTGAATTCCTGAATCGCATCCTGAGAGAGAATCACGGCCGGCGTACTCAGTGCCGTGTCGGTATTCGTCAGGCCGTCCAGGGTGTAGTTGTTCGACTCGGGCCGGCTGCCGTTGATGCTGATCGCGTCGCCCTCGCTCTGCCGCATCTGCCCCTGTTCGCCGAGGGTCTGCACAGCGCCCGCACCGACAAATAGAAGGTCGGTGAAGTTACGGCCATTCAGCGGCAGATCCGACATCTGCTGCTCGCTGACGATTTGCGACACGGACGACGTATCGGTATCCAGCGCAACCGCGCTGGCGCTGATCTCGACGGTCTCGGTAATTGCACCCGGCTTCAATTGCAGGTTGACGCGCTCGTCCTGTGCAACTACAAGCACGACGCCGGTGACCACCGCCTTGGAAAATCCGGGCATTTGCACGGAGACGCGGTACGTGCCGGGAATCAGGTTGGGAGCGGTGTAGTCGCCTGTTGCGGTCGACCTGACCCGGTTGGTTACCAGAGTTGCCGTGTTCGTGACGTCGACGGGGGCGTCCGCAATCACGGCTCCCGTCGTATCGGTCACCGTTCCTAGAATGGTGCCGGTTGTACCCGCTTGCCCCCATAGGGTGTGAGCGAACACCAGCACGACTGCGAGCATCGAAAGATGCCTGAGCATTCTCACTGTACTGCCTCCTTAAATTGTTATGTTGCGTTCCAGCCCAAATCGCCCGAACTGCGGTTTCGAAGATCCTGCGCCGTCTTGGCTGCCCGTGCTTCCCATTCTTCTCGACAGAAAGGACACTGCTCGGCTTCCTTGATCCACCTGCAAAGACCGCACCTTGGTCATGCTCTCCGCAATGGCCCGGTGCCATCGTTCGTCACGGCTCTTCCCTTCTCGATCAGGTTCAGGGCGAATGGTCATTTCTGCTCACTTTTTCTTGAGGGTCTTTCCGTATCGCAAGCAACCGATGATCATCGTCCCAGCGCGCTCTTCACCTTCTACTCGCGTCCCAGCCGTTCTGATCCCGTCTGCCGAAAACCTCACTAGCCGGTCTTCGATCAGCGGACCTTTTCGCGATGAAATTCAAAACTGAAAGTAGTTCTTCTTTGAAACATTGTGATAATTAGACGCACTTGAGGTGAATCGTCCAGTGCCATACGGCGATGAGGACGTTAGGCACCGCGTTTGGATCGATAACGTGATGCAAATAAGTAGGATATGAATTGCACGTTTGAAACGTTAGGAGCGCCGCCCGGAGCCGCTGGACGGTGAAGTTCACCTTTTGCTCCGACTTGAATGCCTCATTTGCTGGGGGTATACTTGCTCACCTGTGAGCAGAAATATGGCCAGTCCTGTAAAATCCACCGAGATGCTCGAGCTGTCCTCAGCAGACAAGGAAGCCGTGCAGCTTCAGATCGAGCGGCTGCTTTCCAGCTCCCATTTCAGGAACAGCCGCCGATACACCGATCTACTGCGCTACGTAGTCCACCAGACAATTGAAGGCCACGCCTACACTCTGAAAGAGCGCACCCTCGGAATCGAGGTGTTTGGGCGGGAACCAAGCTTTGATACATCGGGAGATTCGATTGTTCGCGTGGCCGCGGCGGAAGTAAGAAAGCGGATAGCACTGTATTACCAGGAAGAGGGCCACGAACGTGAGTTGCGGATCGATCTGCCCAGCGGTTCCTATGTGGCTCGCTTCCGGCGTCCCGCAAGGGCGCCCACCGCAATCGTTTCGGTGCCTGAAATCGCTCCGTCGGCGCAGACCGATCAAACTGCGGTGACGGCACCGACGCGCGCATTTCCATCTCGTCGGATGAAGCTTGGCATCGCTGCGGGAACGCTCCTGTTGATCGCAATTGCGGCTCTTATCGCGCTGCGAGGCAGATCCGATGCCGGCCTGAACCGGTTTTGGGGCCCGGTTTTTGAACCTTCCACTCCGGTCATGATTTGTGTTGGAACGGTCGAACCGGCGCATATATCTTCGGATTTTCGGAATCGATTTACGGCCCAGATGGCAGATACCGTCAACGGAGCAGTGGAGTTACAGGTTCCCAACAGCGATTCCCAGGTTTGGCCTGCGGTCTCGTGGATCGATGCCGTCGAACTGACGCGAATAACCGAGATGTTGACCAAGCACAGCAAGAAGTTCCAGCTGCGCTCTTCAGAAAATGTCACCCTTGCCGACCTGCGCAAGGGGCCGGTGATTCTGCTGGGAGTATTGGAGAATTCGTGGACGCTGCGGCTTCTCTCAAAACTCAGGTTCCGTCCGCGAATGGACTATGCCAGCCAGAAGATGTGGATTGAAGATTCTCAACATCCTGAGCGGAGGGATTGGAGTGCCCCGTGGGGCGCGGCTTACTCTGAATCCCATGACGATTACTCGCTGGTCACGCGCACCATAGACCCGCTTTCGGGCCAAGTCTCGATCGTCATTGGCGGCTTGGGGCTGCACGCAAGTCAAGCCGCCGGCGAATTCGTGACCAATTCTATCTATATGAACAGTTTGTCCAGCAGCTTGCGCGATCAGAACAGAAATGTGCAGATTGTCCTGAAAATCAACGTCATCAAAGGCGAGGCCGGGCCCCCGCAGATCATTGGCACCTATTATTGGTAGGCGAGGTTTCGTCGGATTCTCATCTCTCTCGTGGGCAAAAGAATGGCAGCTTGTCAGAAATCGCCGGAGATGATTGAATTGCCCTCGGCGGACTTCGAGCTCCCACTTCAGGAACAGTCGCCGATACACGTATCTGCTGCGCTACGTCGTCGAGCAGGCAATCGTACAACATCTCCAACTCCGCCTGCTTTGACGTCCACCCTGTCGGCCTGAATGGCCAAACGCCGGTGGCACCCTCGGTGCCTATGGCGCCGCTCTGCCCACTTATCGCCGGATGCAATTCGGTCTTCGACTGGACTTTTGAGCGAAGCGGCAACAAGCCTCTACGCGTGATTCAATTCGAAAATGCGCTTGCTGTGCGCATTCTCCAAGATACACACGCATTTAACTGCAAGGCCGAGAACATTTGAGAGCCAGCGGCCAAGTCTTTTCCAAGCCGCGCGGCGGCAGCTATAATCATTGCCACCTATGATCTTTCCGCGACGGCGATTCCTTGGCTCATCTCTCTTTGTGCTTGGCAGTGCTCTCACTGACGCACTTACGACCCCGCTCTGGAAATGGAAGAATCCGGTTATCGTCGAAGCCGCGACAACGGAGCAGATAGCGCCTCCCGTCCAGTTTGTAGACGTAGCTCGGCAGGCCGGGCTAACCATTCCCAACGTGTGGGGCGGTATCGAGCACAAGCGGTCGATCATTGAGACCAAGGGAAGCGGGCTGGCCTTTTTCGATTACGACAATGACGGATGGCTGGATATCTATCTCTCCAATGGGGACAGGCTGGATGCGCATTGGCCGGCGGGAAAGGCGCCGACCTCTCATCTTTACAAGAACAACCGCGACGGAACCTTTACCGATGTTACTGAGAAATCCGGCTTGGCGCGCACCGGATGGCAGACTGGCGTCTGCGTGGGCGACTACGACAATGACGGCTGGGATGACCTCTTCTGCTGCTTCTGGGGCCATAACATCCTTTTCCATAACAATGGGGACGGAACCTTTACTGATGTTACGCATAAGGCAGGCCTCTACCAGAAACAAGGCCGTTGGGGTTCCGGCTGCACGTTTCTCGATTATGATCGCGACGGCCACCTGGATTTGTTTGTGTGCAATTACATCATCCTGGACCCGAACAAGATTCCTTCCCCCTCTGATATGAGTTATTGCCAGTGGAAGGGCGTTCCCATCATGTGCGGACCGCGCGGTCTTCCGGCGGACACAAACATCCTCTATCACAACAATGGGGATGGCACTTTTACCGATGTTTCGCAAAAGTCGGGCATTCTAAAGCCCGGTCCGCGTTACTCGATTACCGCCGTCTCTTACGATTTCGATAACGACGGGTGGCCGGACATCTATGTCGCGGTTGATTCCGAACCCAGCATTCTGTTCCAGAACAACCATGACGGCACCTTCACTGACGTCGCTGTCATGTCTGGTTGCGCCTATAGCGAAAATGGGCACGAACAGGCCGGCATGGGCCTTGCCGTGGCGGACTACGACTGCGACGGATGGTTCGATATCTTCAAGACAAACTTCGTCGACGACACGGTCAACCTCTATCACAACAACGGCGACGGAACCTACAGCGACGTGTCATTTACATCCGGCGTGGGGATCAACAATCGCTATGTGGCATGGGGCTGCGGCTTCATCGACTACGACAACGATGGCTGGCCGGACATCGTGCAAGTCAACGGACACGTCTACCCAGAGGTCGATTTCTATAACTTCGGCGAGGCATTCAAAAATCCGCGGTTGGTCTACAAGAACCTTGGCAATGGACGTTTCAAAGATGTTTCGGCAGAGATGGGTCCGGGGGTCAGCGAGCGTTTCTCCAGTCGTGGCGCGGCATTCGGAGACTATAACAACAACGGCAATATGGATGTTCTGATTTTGAATCTGAACGACCCGCCGTCACTTCTTCGCAATGACGGAGGGAACAAGCAGAATTGGATCAAGGTCAAGCTGGTGGGAACCAAGTGCAATCGGACTGCCATTGGAGCGCGTGTGCGAGTTACTTCGGGAAAGCACACCCAAATGGATGAGGTCCACAGCGGGACGAGCGTGATGTCACAAAGCGACCTGCGTCTCCACTTCGGTCTTGGAAAGTCTGACGCCGCTGATGTTATCGAAGTGAAGTGGCCGACTACGCAGAAGGTGGAACGATTCGCGCAAGTGAAGGCAAATCAGATACTCACCATTCGCGAGGGGGATGGCATCATCGCGACATTCAAGCCAAGAGTAACATAGAGTTATCTTTTGAAGATAGTCGGCATCGCCGCATGGATCGAGAGGCTAATCCAACAGGGAGTTCCCCCGGCTCTGCCGGGGAGGCAGTAGCAGTTTGACATTTTCGGGAGTCCATCCAAGAAACTCCAAGAGGTGAGCCGCCAAGCACACATCAAGGAGAATCTGGA
>Ga0181520_10009939_pt1 | contig 12951 bp, 10 predicted proteins | sample PEATcosm2014_Bin_29_FD_132451 | JGI IMG/M metagenome (GOLD analysis project Ga0181520, IMG submission 132451) | Peatland microbial communities from MTU Mesocosm Facility, Houghton, MI, USA - PEATcosm2014_Bin02_30_metaG | ecosystem: Environmental > Terrestrial > Soil > Wetlands > Peat | place...
GCGGTTGAGTTCCTGGTACATTCGGGGCGCTCGCTGCCCCATGTGATGGCCATGCTGGTGCCGGAGGCGTGGTCGGGCAATCCCGACATGGACGAAGACAAGCGTGCCTTTTATGAGTATCACGCCTCGCTGATGGAGCCGTGGGATGGACCGGCGGCGCTGTGCTTTACCGACGGCAAAGTGATTGGCGCGACGCTTGACCGGAATGGATTGCGGCCGGGCCGTTATACCGTGACCAAGGACGGTTTGGTGGTGCTGGCCTCCGAGGCCGGTGTATTGGAGATTCCCGCCAAGGATGTTCTCAAGAAGGGCCGCTTGCAGCCGGGCCGGATGTTCCTGGTGGATACGGTTCAGCAGCGCATCATCTCTGACAAAGAGATCAAGCAGCAACTGGCCAGCCGCCAGCCCTACGCGGAGTGGCTCAAAGAGCAGCAGGTGACGCTGGACCATCTGCCGGAGCCGCCGGTGCGCAACATTGTGGCAAAGTCCGAACCGCTGCTGCGCCGTCAGCGGGCCTTCGGGTACAGTGAAGAGGATCTGAAGATTCTGTTGGGACCGATGGGCGCAGCCGGCATGGAGCCGATTGGCTCGATGGGAACCGATGTGCCGCTGGCCTGCCTCAGCGACCGTCCGCAGCCGCTCTTCAATTACTTCAAGCAGCTCTTTGCGCAGGTCACCAATCCGCCCATCGATCCGATCCGCGAAGAGATGGTGATGTCGCTCATCAGCTACATCGGCACCGAGCGCAACATTCTGGATGAGGCACCGGACAACTGCCACACGCTGAAGCTGCCCCATCCGATCCTGACCAATCGCGACTTGGAGAAGTTGAAGCGCATCTCTTCAGGAGATTTGCTGGCCACCACGCTGCCCACGCTCTTCCGCGCGGCCGACGGCGAAAAGGCGCTGAAGCACGCGCTGGATGACCTGAGCGCCCGCGCCGCGCATGCCGTGGATTCCGGCTACACGCTGTTGATCCTTTCAGATCGCGGCGTGGATGCAACCTATGCGCCGATCCCCAGCCTGCTGGCCATGGCCGCCGTACACAACCGGCTGGTGCGCGACAAGACGCGTACCCAGGTGGCGCTGATTATCGAAAGCGGCGAACCGCGCGAGGTGATGCACTTCGCTCTGTTGATCGGCTACGGCGCCAGCGCCATCAATCCCTACCTGGCCTTTGAAACACTGCACGACCTGAAGCGGCTCGGCCTGCTGCCGCACAACGTAACGGGCCCGCATGCCGAGAAGAATTTCATCAAGGCGATCAACAAAGGGCTGCTGAAGACCTTCTCCAAGATGGGCATCAGCACGCTGCAAAGCTATCGCGGCGCGCAGGTCTTTGAGGCTGTCGGGTTGAATCAGGAACTGGTCGAGGGATACTTCTCCGGCACGGCTTCGCGCATTGAGGGCGTGGGCATTGAAGTGCTGGCGCGCGAGGCGCTGCTCAAGCACAAGTACGCCTTTGAGCCGCTCACCGAATCCGAGACCGAGTTGGTGGTCGGCGGGCAGTATCAATTCCGCATCGACGGCGAATATCACCTGCAGAATCCTGAAACCATAAGCAAACTTCAGCAATCGGTGCGCACCAACAATCCGAAGACATTCCAGGAGTACACCGATCTGCTGGACGATCAGAATCGCCACCTCTGCACGCTGCGCGGGCTGATGAAGCTCAAGTACGCCGAGAAGCCGATTTCGATTGACGATGTCGAGCCGGCCAAAGAGATTGTCAAGCGCTTCACCACAGGCGCAATGAGCTATGGATCAATCTCCAAGGAAGCGCACGAGACGCTGGCTATTGCCATGAACCGACTGGGCGGAATGTCCAACACCGGCGAAGGCGGCGAAGAGGAAGAGCGCTTTACGCCTGACGCCAATGGCGATTCGCGGCGCTCGGCGGTCAAGCAGGTGGCCAGCGGACGCTTTGGCGTCACCACAAATTACCTGGTGAACGCAGATGAGTTGCAGATCAAGATGGCGCAGGGCGCAAAGCCCGGCGAGGGCGGCCAGTTGCCGGGGCACAAAGTGGATGCAATCATCGCCAAAACGCGCCACTCGATTGCCGGCGTTGGATTGATATCGCCGCCGCCGCACCATGATATTTATTCGATTGAAGACCTTGCGCAACTGATCTTCGATCTGAAGAACGTGAATCCCAAGGCACGCATCGCGGTCAAACTGGTCTCTGAAGTGGGCGTGGGCACGGTGGCCGCGGGCGTCAGCAAGGCGCACGCCGACGTGGTGCTGATCTCCGGCGACAACGGCGGCACGGGCGCATCTCCGCTCAGCTCCATCAAGCACGCCGGTCTGCCCTGGGAGTTGGGCCTCGCTGAGACCCAACAGGTGCTGCTGCTGAATGATCTGCGCGGACGCATCAAAGTGCAAACCGACGGCAAGCTGGCCACCGGGCGCGATGTGGTGATTGCGGCTCTGCTGGGGGCGGAGGAATTCGGATTTGCCACAGCTCCTTTGATTACAATGGGTTGCATCATGATGCGCAAGTGTCACTTGAACACCTGTTCAGTAGGCATTGCAACGCAAGACCCGGTCCTGCGCGCGCGCTTCCAGGGCGCTCCCGAGCACGTGGTCAACTTCTTCTTTTTTATCGCCGAGCAGGTTCGCCAGCAGATGGCCAAGCTGGGCTTCCGCACGGTCAACGAGATGGTGGGCCGCGTGGACAAGATAGACGCGGCCGTGGCTGATGCGCACTGGAAGGCCAAGGGCATTGATCTTTCGTCGATCCTCTATGCGCCGACTCTGCCCTCGCGCGTGGCCCGCCGCAAGGTGCAGGAACAGGATCACGGTCTGGATGTGGCGCTCGATCACAAGCTGATCGCCGCCGCGGCTCCGGCGCTTGAAGCGCAACAGCAAGTGAAGGCCACCTTTGAGATTCGCAATGTGGATCGCACGGTGGGCGCCATGTTGGGCGGCCAGATCGCCATGCGCTACGGTTCGGCTGGATTGCCGGAGGAGACGATCCACTTCAAATTCAACGGCTCGGCGGGGCAGAGCTTTGGCGCATTCGTGCCCAAAGGCGTGACCCTCGAATTGGAAGGCGACTCTAACGATTACCTCGGCAAAGGGCTCTCCGGTGGGCGTATTATCGCCTATCCGCCGAAAGGAGCCAGCTTCTTGCCGGAAGAGAGCATTCTGGTCGGCAATGTGGTGCTGTACGGCGCCACCAGCGGCGAAGTCTTCCTGAATGGTATCGTCGGTGAGCGCTTCTGCGTACGCAACTCCGGCGCCACGGCGGTCGTCGAAGGCGTGGGCGATCACGGCTGCGAGTACATGACCAATGGACTGGCGCTCATCATCGGCAAGACGGGCCGCAACTTTGCTGCCGGCATGAGCGGCGGGCGTGCCTTTGTCTACGACGAGCGGGGCGACTTTGCCTCTCGCCGCTGCAATACCACCAGCGTCGATCTGGAGCCGCTTGTGCTGGATGCGGACATCGTTGAAGTTCGCGGCTTGCTGGAGCGCCATAGCGATTTGACTGGCAGCCCGCGCGCCAAGTGGATTCTGGAGCACTGGACGGAGGCGCAACCGCGCTTCATCAAAATCTTCCCGCACGAATACAAACGCGTGCTGGGCATCGAGCGGGTTGAATCAATTTATTCTCCCCCTACAACTCCGTCCGCTCTGGTAGCGGCAGGTGAGGTGCAAAATGGGTAAGGTTACTGGTTTCCTCGAAATTGAACGCGAGCAGCCTGTGCGCCGCGCCGTCGAAGATCGGGTGCAGGATTGGCTGGAGATCTATCAGCCGTTCCCTGAAGAGAAGCAGAAGGAGCAGGCCGCGCGCTGCATGGATTGCGGCGTCCCCTTTTGCCACACCGGCTGTCCGGTCAACAATCTGATTCCCGACTGGAACGACCTTTCTTATAACAACCGCTGGGAGCCGGCCATCCGTCGTCTGCACTCGACCAACAACTTCCCGGAGTTCACCGGGCGTATCTGCCCCGCGCCGTGCGAGGCGGCCTGCGTTCTGGGCATCAGCCAACCAGCCGTCTCCATCAAGCTGATGGAAAAGAGCATCGTCGAGCGCGCCTGGGAGGAGGGCTGGATTCATCCCGAACCGCCCGAGCAGAACACCGGCAAGCGCGTTGCTGTTGTCGGCAGCGGTCCCGCGGGCCTGGCCGCCGCGCAGCAGTTGCGCCGCGCCGGTCACTCCGTCACGGTCTATGAAAAGAACGACCGCATCGGCGGCCTGCTGCGCTATGGCATTCCCAATTTCAAGCTGGAAAAGCACGTTATCGACCGGCGCATCGAGCAGATGCGCGCCGAAGGCGTCACCTTTGTGACCAACGCCCACGTCGGCGTGAATGTGCCGGTTGAAGCCCTCACCGAGCACTATGATGCAATCCTGCTCGCTGGCGGTTCTGAGCAGCCGCGCGACCTCAAGATTCCCGGACGCGAGCTCAAGGGCATTCACTTCGCCATGGAGTTCCTGCCGCAGCAGAATCGCCGCTGCGAGGGTGACAACCTCGATCCGGCGCTCGATATTTTGGCTACCGGCAAGCGCGTCGTCATCATTGGCGGCGGCGACACCGGCGCTGATTGCCTCGGAACCAGTCTCCGCCAGAAGGCGCTGAGCGTGCATCAATTCGAGATCATGCCCAAGCCTCCTGCAACACGCGCAGCCTCCACGCCCTGGCCTCTGTGGCCTCTGCAACTGCGCACCGAAAGCGCGCACGAAGAGGGCGGCATCCGCGATTGGAGCATCAACAGCGTCCAGTTTACCGGCGACGAAAACGGCAACGTCAAGCAATTGCACGGAGTCCGCGTCGGCCCCCCGCCAACCTTCACGCCGATTGAAGGCTCCGAATTCACGCTGGACGTCGATCTGGTTTTGCTGGCGATGGGTTTCCTCGGACCGGTGCGCAATGGCTTGATCGAGCAGCTTGGCGTTGCTCTGGACGCGCGCGGCAACGTTGCCGCCAACGACTACCAGACCTCGGTCGAGAACATCTTTGCCGCCGGCGATATGCGCCGTGGTCAGTCGCTCGTCGTATGGGCGATCAGCGAGGGCCGCAAAGCCGCCGCCGCCTTGGACCGTTATCTGGCCATGGTCGATGAACCCGCACCGCAGCGGCAGCCCGCACTCGTGTAAACAGCGGATGTTCTTTCACTCTGCCTCCCATTCTTTTGCAATTCATGCAAAAGAATGGGAGGCAAAACTGTTTTGATCCTATAATTCAATGTGTGGAGATCACGTTCGACCCCCAAAAGAACGAGCGCAACCGGCGAGAGCGCGGGCTTGGCTTTGAGTTGGTTGCGGAGTTCGCCTTCGGCTCGGCGAAGTATATTCAGGATAATCGCAAGGATTACGGGGAGATTCGTATTCGAGCGATTGGGTTTATCAAGGACACGCTCTACGCTCTGGTTTTTACCATGCGCGGAACAACCCTGAGGGTTATTAGTCTGCGAAGAGCTAATCGCAGAGAGAGGAAACGTTATGAAGATTCCTGATCCTGAGCGAATCGACGAAGAGAATCCAGAGTGGACGGACGAGAATTTTGCCCGCGCGGTTTCCTTCTCCGCGCTGCCCGCCGATTTGCAGCAGTTGTTCTCCTCGGAGAAGCGCATCGTTCCCGATGCGGAAATGGTGGATAAACAGCAGTCCGCCGCTTGAGGCAATCCAATGCAGGAAAGGAAATTGCCGCAATATGTTTGAAAGGTACACGGAGAAAGCCCGCCGCGTGATCTTCTTCGCGCGGTATGAATCCAGCCAGTTCGGCTCGACTTACATCGAGACCGAGCATCTGCTACTGGGCCTGCTGCGCGAGGACAAGGCTCTGACCAATCGCTTCTTGCGCTCGCACGCCTCAGTGGATTCGATCCGCAAGCAGATTGAGGCCCACACCACCATCCATGAGAAGGTTTCGACCTCCGTGGACCTTCCGCTTTCCAACGAATCCAAGCGGGCATTGGCCTACGCAGCCGAAGAAGCCGAGCGGCTAGGCCACAAGCACATTGGCATGGAACACCTGCTGCTCGGCCTGCTGCGCGAGGGAAATTGCTTCGCTGCGACGATTTTGCTGGAGCGTGGCCTGAAATTGGAGTCAGTCCGTAAGGAGTTGGCGGAGCTGTCTCACGAATCTGGAGTGGGAGGCTGTCCGCAGCCTTTCCTGATCAGTTATCATTCCCGAAATCTTACGCAAGCGGCTTCAGAAGGAAAACTCAGCCCAGTAGTTGGCCGCGATCAGGAAATCAACGGACTTATCGAAATACTTTGCCGCCGCGATCATAGGAATCCCATTCTGATCGGCGAGGGCGGCGTAGGGAAGACTGCAATCGTCGAGGCTCTTGCGCAGCGCATTGCGGACGGGACGGTTCCGTTCGTCCTTGCTGAGAAGCGCATCCTAGTCTTCGATATGCAACGTATTGCCAACGGGATGAAGGCTCCGCGAAATTCCGTGGAAGGTACGAGTTCGCTGCCAGAAAACGCTCAGGAGGTTGAAGAGCAGAAGAATTCCATCGTCGAAGCAACTATAGAGCAGTCGGAATCGGCTCTATTCCTCCAAGATTTGAAGCAGCATCTGGCGGATGCATGGAAGATTCTCAGGCCCAAACCCTCGCGCGTTGAGATACAGTGCATCGCCACCGGAACACCCAGCGAGTTCCAGGAACTCCTTGAAGCGGCGCCGTGGACCAGAGATTGCTTCCGGCCCGTTTATGTGCGTCCTTTGGATGAGGAGAACACACTGCGTGTTTTGCTGCTTCGCAAACAGCAATATGAGAATTTTCACGAGGTGACCTTTAGTGACGAAGCGCTTGAGTGCGCGGCGCGGGGCGCCAGCCGTTACCTTCCCGAAAGCCAGCTTCCCGGCAAGGCGTTGGAGTTGCTGGACGCGGCCGGGGCGCGCGTGAAGCTGCGCCAACCCGCTCCGCCTAAAGAGGTGGCCGAAGTCCAAAAGCGCATCAAATTCATTGTCCACCGGATGGATAACGCCATCGCTAACCATGAATTCGAGGAGGCGAAGTTATATTCCAACGAGGAACGCAAAGAGAGGGAGAACTTCCGTCTCCTGCGAAAAAAATACCATCTCGATGATTCCGCGTTGAACGTAGTGAGCCGGGAGGATGTGGAAGAGGTGATCTTGCGCTGGGCGGAGTACCCATTCAAGTCTTAAAGTGAGTGCTTTGCTACCAGAAAGTATGCGCAGGGACCATAAGCGTCACTTGGGCGCGGGCCACCGCGTCTGATACCGTTAAGAGTGAGGTACACGCCAATTTTGATTACAGCTTTCCTCTTACAAATGCCCGTTGACGTGGCTCCGTCTCAAGCCACGCCGGCCACGGCTTCCAGCGCGCTGGTGGAGATGGTCCTGAACAGCGGACCGGTGGCGATGGCCGTGCTGGTGTTGCTGTTTTTTGCCAGCCTTTATTCGTGGACGGTGATACTGGGCAAGATGTCCTCGTTCAGCAAGGCGACCGGACAGAATCGCAAGTTCCTGCGCGCCTTCCGTCAGGCAAGCCGCCTGCAAGAGATGGCGCAGACGGCTGCCGAGTGTAAGTTCAGCCCGCTGGCGCGCATCTTTGAAGAGGTCTATGAAACCTATAAGAGGCAGACAGGCGGATCGGGGCCGCCGCGCAATCTGACGCCGCTAGAGCGCTCGGCGCAAACGGCGGCCAGCGAGGCTGTCACCCGCCTGGAATCGCGCCTGACTTGGCTGGCGACTATTGCCGCGGTCAGTCCGTTCGTCGGCCTCTTCGGAACTGTGATGGGCATTGTGGACGCCTTTCACGGACTGGGAACGGTGGGCGCGGCGACGCTCAGGGCCGTGGCTCCAGGCATCAGCGAAGCGCTGATTACCACAGCGGCGGGCTTGGCTGTGGCTGTACCTGCGGTCGTAGCCTACAATATTTTCTCGGCGCGCATCCGGGACTTTGCCGCCAAGTGCGACGACTTTTGCCGGGAGTTGTTGAACTCGCTGGAGGAGATTCCAGCGCGTCCGGCTGCTCCCCGCGCGGCTGCCCCAGCTGGCTATGAAGCCACCCGGGAGGTGGACCGTGGCCTTTTCAAGTAGCAACGGCAAAACGCAAAGCTCACTGGCGGATATCAATATCACTCCGCTGGTGGACGTGGTGCTGGTGCTGCTGATCATCTTCATGATTACCGCGCCGGTCTTGCAGTCGGGAATCGAAGTGGCTGTGCCCAAAACCCACACTGTACGCGAGATTACCGAGCAGCGCCTGGTGGTCACCATCGACCGCGATCAGCAGGTCTTTCTCGGCGATCAGCCGGTGAACGTGCATGAGCTTGCCAAAAAGCTGCGTCAGCCGGGCGTGGACGACGCCAAGAAGGTGATCTACCTGCGCGCCGATGAACGAGTTCCCTTTGGAGCCTTTGCCAGCGTGATGGACGCGGTGAAGCAGGCGGGAATCACGAATATTTCCATTGTGACGCAGCCGTTGGAAACCAAGGCGGCGGGGAATTAACCGATGGAGATGCAACTGGAGGGCGGGGGGCGACTGGGACGGCAATTGAAGCCGGAGCCGATGGCTGCGTCTGCCTTCGGGGCGCTGCTGTTGCACGGCGGGCTGGCCGCCACCCTGCTGATCTACGGCTATCTGGGCGGGCTCTTTCATCACAATCAGTGGGGCGATGCGGGCGCGAGCGGGGCGATTCAGGTGAGCCTGGTGACCAGCGCGCTGCCGTTGCCCTCTGATCAGAAGCCCAATGACAATGTGCTGGCCACCGACACGCCCAGCGAGGCTCCGGCCGAGCCCGCGGCCAAAGAGAAACAGGCCGTTGATGATAGCGCCATCGCGATCAGCAGCAAGCAGGTCAAGCCGCAGCAGCAGACTATTGCCCGCGTGCCGCAGAGCCAGGTCAAGCCGCCTCAGGACAATAAAGCCAAGTATGGCGAGCAGGGCGGTTCATCGATTGCCCGCAACACGCAGCCGGCGGCAGCGACCGTGATCACCGTGGGCCACACCTCCATTGGGGACGTCGATTTCGGCACAAAATACGGCTGGTATGTCAACAACATGAATCAGAAAGTCAGCCAGAATTGGTATAGCCAGGAGGTGAACTCTTCCACGATGAAGGGTTCGCGCGTTTATCTGATCTTTACCATTCACCGGGACGGAACCGTGTCGGATGTGAAGTTTGCTCAGGGCAGCGGCAGTCCCACATTGGACCGCTCCTGCCTGCGCGCCGTGCAGCGTGTTGACTCGCTGGGAGCGCTTCCTTCGACATACGGGATGAGTTCGCTGAATGTCTCTTATTATTGTGAGTATTAGTTTTTGCTCCAATTGAGCGGAAACGTGCACTCAAACGTCTATCTCATTACCAGGAAGGATTGCTCATCGCATGAAAGCATACTCCCGGATTTTGCTCCTCGCTTTGGCTGCTTTTGTTTCCCTCTTCTCCATCCGAGTGAGCGCACAGGATTGGGTCCGCACCGGAACCAACCTGAGCAACGATCGCATCCGCATTGCCGCGGCGGAGTTCAAGCCGGTGGGCGATGATCCGCAGACCCCGGCGCTGAAGGCCGTTTTTGATGCGACCTTCTTCAACGATCTGGCCAATGCGGGCATCTTCGATCTGGTCTCGAAGAGTCTGATTCCCCAGGCCGCGCCCGGCTCACAGCAAGAGATTAATTTGGCGCAGTGGTCCGCGGCGCCCTCGAATGCAGCGATGGTAGCCTTTGGAGCGCTCTCCAGCGTCAAAGGGCGGCTGGTGGTCTACGGCTTTCTAGATGACACGCACAACCCCGGCAGTCCGCTGGTGCTGGGCAAGCAGTACAACGAAGAGGCCAGCCAGGATAACGCGCGGACGGTGGCGCACCGCTTTGCCGATGAGATTATCTTGCGGCTGGGTGGAGGACTGAACGGCATCGCCGAGACCAAGATTTACTTCGTCAGCTCGCGCTCGGGCAACAAAGAGATTTGGGCGATGGACTACGACGGGCAGAATCAGCATCAGTTGACACATCTGGTCTCGATCACGCTTTCGCCGCGCATTTCGCCGGATAACTCGCGTCTGGCCTTCGCTTCGTTGGATGGAACGGGCTGGGCGATTCGTATGTACTCGATGGATTTGGGACGGCTGGTGAGTTTTCCTGCAGGAGTGGCCGGGGGCAGCAACCTGACTCCGGCGTGGTCCGCGGACGGAGCGCACCTCGCCTTCTCCTCTTCGCGCTCAGGGGATTCTGAACTCTGGGTGGCGGACGCGAACGGCACCAACCTGCATAGCGTGACCTCCATGCGCGGGCCGAATGTTGCGCCCACCTGGAATCCGCGCACCAACGCCCAGATCGCCTGGGTGAGCGGCATCACCGGAGAGCCGCAGATCTACACGATGGATCAGGACGGCGCCAATGTGCAGCGGCTCACCGACACAGGCTATGCCATTTCGCCCTCGTGGTCGCCTAGCGGGCTCTTTCTGACCTTCAGTTGGAATCGCAAGTACGGTCCGGGCGCGCCGGGTGGGCAGGACATCTACGTCATGGATATCTCCACCAAGCCTTTGAAATGGCTGCAATTGACCCATGACGCGGGCAGCAACGACTATCCCTGCTGGGCGCCGGACGGACGGCACATTGTCTTTGAAAGGGCCATGGGCAAGCGCGTTGATCTGTGGACGATGCTGGCCGACGGCACCGAGCAGCATCAGTTAACCAACACAGGCAACAACTTTATGCCTAACTGGAGCTGGAAGTAAAACTGGAACCGGAGGAACCGGCGGCGAGCCGGTTTGCCACGCTGGCCTTGGCTTTATGGACTATGATGGGTACGTTAACTGAAACCTGGAGCGGCTTGCGCTGAACGGTTTCGGAGGATCGCTCTTCAACTCTCAACTGATTTTGCAAAGGAGCAAACCATTGAACCGAATACATCGCACATTGTCGGCTTTTGTTCTGATCGTTGTATTGGCAGCGGTTGCCGGCTGCGGCCACAAAAAATCGCAGTCCGATCTCTCCGCATCAGAAACAGCGCCAGCGATGGCTGCGCCTGCTGTTGCGCCCATCGCGCAAATTACCGCGACGCCCACACTGATTACGGCGGGCGATCAGGTTCAGCTCAGTTGGCGTACCACTGACGCCAACAAGGTCACCATTGACGGAATCGGTGATGTGCCGACCTCCGGCGTGAAGACCGTAACCCCTACAGCTTCAACTGTCTACACCCTCACTGCTCGTGGAGATGGCGGATCAGCCGACGCCTCGGTGCGCGTCACCGTCAACGCCGCTTCACCTGTTGCTGCGCCGGCCGTGGTGGTTCCCACCCGGTCACTGACCGCGGAAGAGGAGTTCAAGGGCAGCGTTCAGGACGTCTTCTTTGATTACGACACCTACGATATCCGAGCCGATGCGCAGGCCGCGCTCTCCAAGGATGTTGCCTACCTGGTGAATCATCCTGACGCAAAGATCGTGATTGGCGGATACTGCGATGAGCGCGGTTCCAACGAGTACAATCTTGCGCTGGGCCAGAACCGCGCCGATGCGGCCAAAAATGCGCTGGTGACGGCTGGAATCGCGGCCAGCCGCATTCGCGTAGTCAGCTACGGCAAGGAAAAGCCGTTTTGCACGGAGTCTTCAGAAGAGTGCTGGCAGCAGAACCGCCGCGGCGGATTTGTGATCGACAAGTAGTAAACAGTAGACAGCGGACAGTGAATGGTCAGACGCTCCCGGTTTCTTAATTGAGACCCGGGAGCGCCTTTTTTGTGCCAAAATTATTCAGGACGGGTAAAATAACAGTGAGAACAGGAATCAGTGAACGTTAGCCAACAGATCTCCATTTTCACTGTCCATCGTCTACAGTAAAGGTGAATCATGCAGACAATACACGTACTTCGTCATCGTCTTTCAGCTTTGGCCGTTCTGGTCGCGATCTTTCTTTTTGCTTCAACGCCCGTGCGCGCCGCGTCCAAAGAGATCATCGAACTGCAAGCCCAGGTGCAGCAATTGCTGGACAACGTGCAACGCATCCAGTCCACGCTGGACACGCGCTTGGGCGTGATTCAACACCTGGCCGAGCAGACGGCGGATGATGCCAACCGGGTGACTGCCTCTGTGACCGCTTTGCAGCAGAAGCTCTCCTCCCAGAACGATGCGCTGACCAGCAAATTGGACGTCGCCTCCGGCCAGGCGCAATCGCTGAACGACTCGGTGGATGAGCTGAAGTCACGCATCAGCAAGCTGGATAAATCCGTCCAGGAGTTGCAGACCCAGTTGCAGAACATTCAGACTGCGCCTCAGGCAGCCTCAACCTCCTCTACTCCCGCTGCTCCGGCTGCGCAGTCGGTTCCTGCGCCGGCTCCAGCCCCTGCTCCAATTCCGGCTCCGGTTCCGGCGGCAAATGGAAGCGCAACGGATGCAACTGTTCCTGCTGCCCCCTCAACCGCCGATCAGACGCCACCCTTGGCGGAGACCTTTCAAGCTGGCCTGCGCGACTATAACACGGCCAAATACGAGGTTGCGGCAGGCGAATTTCAGGATGTGATTCACTACTATCCGCTGGACGATCTGGCCGGAAGCTCCCACTTCTATCTAGGCGAGATCGCCTACAAGCAGCTCAAGCTCAGCGAGGCTGTGAAGTCTTACAACGCGGTTCTGGAAGGCTTTCCCGGCAACTCGAAGGCCCCCGCGGCGCAACTGCGCAAGGGACTGGCGCTGCTGGAGATGAACCGCCGAGACGCGGGTATTCATGAATTGCGCACGCTGATTCAACGCCATCCGCAGACCGCCGAGGCGGCGCAGGCGCGCACCAAGCTGAATGCCATGGGCGTAAAACCCAGCGCCGCGCGTTAGACCGCCATCACTATTAGGTAGCGCCGGTCCCCTGACCGGTTATAGCGTGGGCCTCTTGGTCCACGCTTGCTTTTGTGCGCCCAGCATGGGCGCACTCTTACGGGTGCAAGTCCCGTCGCAAGCTGGTCACAGCGAGTGAAGTGAAGCGCAACTGCATGAGGGTGACCGATTGTGGGGAGGAAGCGTGGAGCGA
>Ga0181520_10009941_pt1 | contig 12947 bp, 11 predicted proteins | sample PEATcosm2014_Bin_29_FD_132451 | JGI IMG/M metagenome (GOLD analysis project Ga0181520, IMG submission 132451) | Peatland microbial communities from MTU Mesocosm Facility, Houghton, MI, USA - PEATcosm2014_Bin02_30_metaG | ecosystem: Environmental > Terrestrial > Soil > Wetlands > Peat | place...
GCGAAGAGGCAAAGGCAGCGACTCCCGGAGCCTAATGGCAGGAACAGTTTCCACCGGTGACCCGCATACGAGAGCCATTCTCGTAGTGGACTGCCGATTCCGCCATCTTTAAATGCGTTTACGGAGTTTAGCTGACAGCGACTGTCCCCTTCTCACGGCCTGGTCCTGTGAGCGACCTGTTTTCACACCGTAATCACCGGTGAGGTTTCGGCGTTGCGCGCACGGCGGTCGGCACCGGTTGGCCCGAAATAATTTTGGATGAAATCGTCGCCTCAGCTGGCTTGTTAGCCGGGATCTCGGTTCCGACCGGATAGATGAGAATCTGCACGGTACCCCAACCGGCACCCAAAGCGGCGTCCGCCTGCTTCCCCATCCCCAGAGTTTTGAGCTGGCTATCATCGAAGTCAAAGGTCTCGACAAGATAGTCGCGCACAGCCATCGATCGGGCTTCCGTAAGCACCACATCCTTCTGCGCATCGCCCTCCATGCCCGCGGATGCCACGACCACGGCGAACCCAAACTGGTTATTAGACAGAAAACCGCCGCCGGCGTTAAGAGATTTCTGGTTCTTCAGTTCGGCGGTATCGTGCTTGTCGAACAACTGCTTCGCCGCGTAAGTGAATTCCTTCATGGGCGTGCCTTGCGGCAGCCGTTGGATCTCATTCCTTACCAGATCCGCTGAATCTTCGTACCCGCGGCTCTTGAAGAACCCGCGCAAGAGGAAGTTGTGCTTCAGGGCTTCCATATTCTCCTTGAAGTCGGTGACGCCAGCCTGCGCCTGGAGTACCGTGTCGCGTCCGGCGACGGTCGCCTGTTCGAGGTTGTTATAGAGTTGTTTGTCGTTCACCAGCGCTCCTACGGTTCCCTGGCCGCCATCGATCTTGGCGCTGATGGAAGCTAGACTCGCAGTAGCCCGAGTGGCGTTCTGGAGGGCTTCCTGGCTGCTATCCAGAATGCCGCTGGCCTTTTTGAGCAGGGCTGACACTTCAAGCGGGGCTTGGCTAGCGATGACGTCGCCACTCCGCACCTCGGCGGCGCCCGTGGTTCCAAACGAGACGGCAAGATACTGGCTCCCTACCATGCCTTCGGTTTCGATTGAGGCAACTGAATCTCGCTTTACGATCTCGTGCGTCGATCTGGCTAGATCCATGATCACTGTGATCTGTCCGTTCGGCCTGTGAGGCATCAGGATATCGCCCACAGTTCCGCTATGAACTCCGCCCACCCGCACATCAGCCCCAATGGCCAGGCCGGCCACATTTTCGAATTTCGTCTTCAATCGATACGTGGAAGTGAAAAGATACTGCTTGCTCCCCACGATGAAGACACCGGCCGCCAAAATGGCCAGCGTCGCAACGATGAACGCTCCTAATCGCGCCGGTCTCGACATGTGTCCTCCTGCGATTGTCTTAAAAACGCTTGCACAAATTTGTCCTCACTATGCTGAAGTTCTTCAAAGGTACCCTCGAGAACCACGTTCCCCTCATTGAGCAGGATCAGATGGCCCGCAATCGCCTTCGCGCTGTGCAGATCGTGAGTCACGACGACAGATGCCATGCGGTGTTCCTGCTGGAGTTTGAGAATCAGATCATCGATCTCCCCAGCACTGATGGGATCGAGACCGGCCGTCGGCTCGTCGAGCAGCAAAATGTCCGGTTCCAAAGCAAGCGCACGTGCCAGCCCTACTCTCTTCTGCATTCCGCCAGAGATAGCCGAGGGCATCTTCGCAAGCTCGCCTTCCATTCCCACTTCCGCCAGTAGTTCCGTGACGCGGTCGCTCTGGTCGGAACTCGACATCTGCTTCTTGTTATGCTGCAGTGGAAAAGCCACGTTCTGTCCGACGGTGAGGGAATCGTAAAGCGCGGCCTGCTGAAACAGAAACCCAATTTTCTTCCCGATTTCGCCAAGCCGGTCGAGAGTCAGGCCGGCGATGTCTTGACCGTGAATGCGAATCGATCCCGAGTCGGGCTGCAGCAGGCCGATGATCAGCTTCAGCAATACGCTTTTTCCGGTGCCGCTGCGTCCAAGCACCGCGACGGTTTGACTGCGGCGCACGCACATGCTGATGCCGTTCAGCACCCTTTGACCATCGAAGGACTTATGTAGGTCCCTGACGGCGACCGCTGGCTCGCCGCCGTCTTTTTCAACTTCTTCGGGCTTCATCGCAATGCAATCGGTTGTGTCCATATTGAATTCGCGGGTTGTGTCCTCAACGGTCATGGAAAGCAGATGATGATCAGTTTCACCAATACGACGTCGGCCACGATCACGAATAGCGAGGACAGGACCACTGAATTCATGGCCGCCCGGCCGACTCCCTCGGCGCCTCCCCGTGTCCGCATTCCCTGAAAACAAGCGATCAGCCCAATGATCAGGCCAAACACAGCGGTCTTGAACGTGGGCGGCAGTAAATCACTGAATTCCGCGCCGCTAAAGCCACTATTGATGAACTGGCGTAACGAGAGCGGCTCCACCAGAGTCTGGGAAACCCAACCAGTTGCCAAGGCGCAGAAGTCGGCGGCTAGGGTCAGTAGAGGCAGCATGAGAATGCAAGCCAGGATGCGGGTAGCCGCCAACAGCTTGTAAGGGTTGACCGCGGACGCCTCAATTGCATCTATCTGCTCGGTGACTTTCATGGACGCCAACTCCGCGCCAATGCCCGCGCCGGCCCGGCCACTCACCACTAAGAACTTGTTGAAATAGGCTTCCAGAGCGGCTCGCGCGTGACCATCACAACTGACTTTCAAAACGGAAAGCGCCGAACTCGGTGTGGAAAGGGCTACCAGGCCGGGTTGCCCGTGTTGAAAAACGCAGTTTTCGGCGTTTTACTTACACTTCTGCCGCTTGGACCCTCGGGAGCCGCCACAGATTGAACGCTGCGGCGGTCATCAAGAATTGCCAAGCCACCTTCGCCAGTCCACGGAGCTTGGTCTTGCGCATGCCACCGGTTTGCTTCATCCAACCAAAGACTTTTTCGATCCACGGGCGTTTCTTCTGGCTTACCCGATAACTCTCGTGCTGTGTCGTCCGACCGTCAATCGCGCTACCTCCCGGCCGGTTGACGTTCTGCGTAACGTGCGGCCGACAGTCCATATCCCGTACCGTCTCCACAAAATCGCGCGTGTCATAGGCCTTGTCGGCCCCGATGCTCATCGGCGCACGCCGGCGACGCTGGCGCCGGCTCCGCCACTGCTGGTACAGCATCAGCAGCGCCGCATCGCGTTCCGCCGTGCCGTCGGCTTGCGTCAGCATCGCATTCACGATGAAACCATGCCGATTTTCCATCAGCACGTGACCCAGATAGCCCAGCTTGGCTTCCTGCCCGTTTCCCTTCCGATACAGCCGCGCCTCGGGATCGGTCTTCGATTCATGTGTGTCGTTGCTGCGCGTCTGCCCACGAAACTGTCCGGGGTTGTCATCACCGCCATCCTTCTTTTGAAAACTCTTCTGGCTCGCCCAGGCCTCAATCAGCGTCCCATCCACCGTGAAGTGCTCGTCTGACAGATGCGGTTTCGCCTGCGCCAACACACGGCGGAAGAACTCTCTGGCCACCTCCTGGTTCAGCAGACGCTCCCGGTTCTTGCTGAACACCGCGTGATTCCAAACGGGTTCGTCCATCTCCAGTCCTACAAACCAGCGGAACAGCAGGTTGTAGTTCATCTGCTCCATCAGCAGCCGCTCGCTGCGCACCGTGTAGAAAATCTGGAGCAGCACCGCCCGCAGCAACCTCTCCGGGGGAACCGACGGACGACCCGTCTTGGCGTACAGCCCGTCAAAATCCTGGGCCATCCCCCGCAGAATTTCGTCGACCGTTTCCCGTATGCGACGCAACGGGTGATCCTGAGGCACTCGTTCCTCCAGAGAAACGTAGCTGAACATTCCGGATTGCTGCTGATCGTCTCCGCGCATACAACAAAGACGATCAGAAATGTTTTCAGGGCACGTACTTCAGCGGGCCTTTCAACAAGTTCCTAAACCGGTGATGATCGGACCCATCTCCTTAATGACGGCAAAAACGATCGCGGTGGGAAGCAGCGAATTCGCCCCGAAACGGCTCAGGCTTTGACGCGTGTCCAACGAGAGCACAACCCCGATGGCCGCGCCGGCCGCGGCAACCAGCGGCAGAGATTTCGATCCTATCTCATCAAGTTGTCGAAACAATTCACGAAATTCAAACGGTGGTGTCACGGCCGCACGCATCACTTGCCAGGAAAATACGCCCAGATCGCCAAACCATTCAAGAAACGCGTTGATCCGGTGCTTGGCCGAATTCACAGTAGGGGACAGGAGAAGAGTCCTCGGCAACGTAACTGGGGGGTGCGCGCCTGCGGCCGGGCCAAATGTCGGGTCGATCATAGATTCGCCTCTTGATTTGACGCTCCGTGCGCATCGTTCAAATTCGGGCGGGAAAGCAAGGAATGGAGGCCAGCAAGATGATGTGCGTGTGCCGCCAGTGCATGCGGTTCGGCGGCCTTCCGGCGTGCGTCGAGCGTCTTGTTTCCTCCTGTGGAACCGAAATCGCTCCAACTCTCATCTGCACGAACGGGACCAATCTTTTCCGTGTCAGAGATCTCTCGCTGAGATCGTCCAGTATTGCCGTAACCCATGAGCGTGCAGGCCAAGTGGCCGATTCCCGGCCTGCGAACGAGTCGTGGGCGGGGAGCGGCAGAACGGGCACTGAAGGCTCAGCGAACGTAAGCCGCTGCGGCGTGCGAAGAGGCTCTGACTTCGAGCACTGTTTGTTGCAAGAGCGCCAAAGTCGTTTGACGCCACTTCTGTTCTCTGGAATCCGCTGCAGACTATGCACTCGCACGCACAGTGATTGCACGACACCGTACCAGGTGAGTCAGAACCGTGGCGGTGGGATCAGCGAGATCGCATGCCGACTATGCGTTCAATCTCCGCCAGGGCCAACTCGTGGGCCAACCGGGACTGCAGTTCGTCGAGTTCAGCCTTGCTCGTTGCGGCGGCGGCCATCGCACTCTTGGCTTCCGAAATGACGCCCGCCTTGAATTCGTTGTTTTGAAGCCGCTCGCTTTCCCTTTGAAGGGCCAGAGCCTCCTCCGCCACGGATATCATGAGTTCGGTTCGTTCCAATTTCCGGTAGGCCTTGTCCACATCCACGGAGACGCGGTCCGTGATGCGGCGCAGGTTCTCTTGCGCCTGTGTGAGGAGTGCGTCGCGCTGTCCCACAACGCCCTTGCGCTTCCCCCAATCGAAGATATTCCACGTCATCTGGAATCCGAACGTGCCGAAACTGTGAGCCACGAAGGGTACCCCGCTCTGATAGGTGTGACGGGCGAATGCGCCGATGTCGGGGATGTACTCGTCGAAGGCGGCACGCAAGCCGCTGCGGGCTTTGGTCACCGTTTCCTTGGCAGCCTGCACTTCCGGGTTCTGTGCAAGGGCCGTATCGAGGTACTGTTGACGAGAAAGTCTGCCGTTCGATGAGAAATCGACGTCGGCTAGATCCAGTTCCATATCGAGGGGTAGGCCAAGCGCATTGTTCATCTCCTCCGAAAGGTCCGAGACCTGATTCTCAGCGGCCAGCAGCTCCTGCGTGCTGTGCAACAAGGCGGCATGGGCGCCAATCGCGACTACGTCCAGGACATTACCCGCTTCCACCGCGGCGCGGGCTTCTTTCAGTGTCTGCTCGTTGGCGGCGATTTCCGCCTTGGCGGCGTCCACCTGCTTGCGGGCCGCCAGCAAACCATAGTAAAGCTGGTGGACCCCGAGAATGACCTCGGCTTCGTCATTCTTCAGGTCCGCTTCGGTGACGCGCCGCTCCGCCGAGGCTAACTTGTTGGCGGCGCGGATCTTGAACAACTGCGTCAAAGGCTGGCTCAGTGTGGTGTTGGTCAAGAGCACCGTATTGGAGCCCTGATTGAGTGCCACGTTCTGGGGAGGAAAGGCGCCCAGACCGGGGATTACGCCGAGGCTGCCAGCGGGGATGGTTACAAGTTGCTTATCCGACAGGCCCAGCAAATCGGTGCTATTCGACATTTGCGGAAAATAGTCGGCGCGCGCGGTCACCTCTTTTTGCTGGTTTTCGCGCACCCGCGCCCGTGCAATTTTGAGGGCCGAGTTCTGCTGCAATGCCAGGTCCACGGCCTCAGCCAGGGTCAGCTTCTTGGTAGTGGCATGGGCAGGCAGCGAAGTGAGAGTGAGAGCAAGCAGAACAGCCACCGCGGCGGCGCCCACCGGCTTGCCCGTGTGCGATTTCACCAGGACGAACAGGACGGGAATCACGAGCAGGGTGAAAAACATCGAAGAAATCAGACCGACGGCGATCACGCTCGCCAGCGGGCTCCACAGGCTCGACCCGGAGATAATCATGGGCGCGACTCCCATTGCGGCCGCCATGGTGGTAAGGAAGATCGGCCGCAACCTGCGCTCGCCGGCTTCGATAACCGCCGTTTCCAACGGGTGCCCCTCCCGCAGCTTTTCGTCTATGTAATCCACCAGGATGATGCCATTCCGCACGACGATTCCGCACAACGCGATCATGCCGGTGAACGCCGTGAAGCCAAACGGATTTCTCGTAAGCCCAAGACCCAGCATGGCTCCGAACAGCGCCAGCGGAATGGAACACATGACAAGAAGCGGTTCGGAGAGATTATGAAACTGCATCAGCAGGACCAGGAAGATCGCGACCAGGCTGATGGCCAGCGCTTCAGTCATCAGGGGCAAGGTTTCCCTGCTGTTGGTGACTTCCCCACCGTACTCGAAACGATAGCCGATGGGAAGCGCAAGGGCTTTGATTTGCGGGGCAATGGCGTTCTGCAGCTCCGAGGCGTAGTGCCCTTTCCGGGGAAATGCGCCCACCGTCAGGGTGCGGACACCATTACGGCGCACGATACGGCTGGTCTGCCACTGCGGCGCAAGCCCGGCGATGGAGCGCAGGGGAACACTGGCGTGGGTTATCGCCGAAGGAACGTAAACATTGCGGACATCTTCGAACGAATCGCGGCGCGCCGCATCCAGGCGGAGCAGGATGGTCACGGCGCGGTCGCCCTCCCAAAAGGTGCTGACCGGAGACCCGCTAAACGCACCGGCGAGAAGGCTGGAGACCGAAGCATTGGTCAATCCCAGCCGATTGGACACTTCGGTGTTCATGTCGACATCCACCATGTAGGAGTCGCCGAAATAGTCGTTGTAAATCAACTGGGCGTACGGGACGCGGTGCAGTATTTCCTCCACGCGCGTTCCAATCTGCTGGAGTTCGGCGATGTCGTCTCCGGAAACACGCACCTCGACAGGAGCTTCCAGCGTCATGCCCTGTTGCAACTCTTTGACAATGACGAGGGCTTCCGGCGCCACTGCGGCAAGGCTCTGGCGAAGCTCCGCCACCAGTGCGGGAGTCGCCTTCTCTTCTTTGGTGTTGACGATGAATTGGCCGTAGGCGGGATCGGGATCCTGCGGGCTCACATTGTAGTAGAAACGGGGTGCGCTCTGACCAACGAAGGCGGCATAGTCTGCAACTTCAACGCGGCGGCTCAGTGCCACCTCGATGTGGCCCATGGTTTCTCCGGTGGCCTCGATGCGCGCGACTCTCGGCATCCAGACGTCGATGACGAACTGGTTCCGTTCGGCCGAGGGGAAAAACTGCTCCGGAACGACTTTGAGCATCAGGACGCCCGCGGCCATCGCCGCGATTCCTAACATTGCTGCGAGCGGCTTACGGCGCATGAAGAACACGATCAGCCGGTTATAGGCGGATTGCAGCCGGTCGAGCATGCTGATCTTTTTAGGGCCAACTTGCTTGCCCGCCCGATTGGCGTGCAGCCCCTGGCGAATGAAGAAACGGCATAGCAGCGGCGTAAGAAGAATGGCCACCACGAAGGACACGCATAGCGCCACAGCGACGGTGATTGGGAGGGCCCTGATGAATTCGCCGACCGAACCGGTGAGGATCAACAGCGGCAGGAACGACGCAATGATCGTCAGGGTCGCGGTAAGCACCGGAACCAAAACTTCATGCACGCATTGCCAGGCGGCGTCGGGCCTCGGTATGCCGCGGTCCAGACAGTCGACATAGTTATCCGCAATGACGATTGCGTCATCCACCACGATGCCCAACACCATAATCAGCGCGGCGATCGAAACCTGGTTCAACTGGATGCCGATGTTGTCCAGCACTCCCAGCGACGTCATCACGGTAACCGGAATGGCGACCGCCGCGATCACCGCGACGCGCAGCGGCAGCAGGACGAGCGTGACCAGGATTACCGCGCCTATCGCCAACAAGAATTCGCTGCTCAGCTCCGCGATGCGCGTCTTGACGACGGCGGGCTGATTGGCGATCAGATCCACGTGGAGGTCGGGCGGCAGAATCGCGGTCAGACGGCTAAATACGGCGCCGAGCTGATCACCCAACTGCACGATGTTGTTGCCCTTCTGCATCTCGACGGACAACAGGACGCTGGGTTGGCCGTCGTAGCGGGTCACGAAAGACGGGTCCTGGTAGCGGCGCTCCACTTTGGCGAAATCGCGGATATAGACCGGCTGTCCGCTGGGTGAAACATCCACCAGCAGGCTTCCGATCTGGTCCTCAGTGGTGAAGAGTCCGGTGGCGCGAAGAGGGATTTTCTCCGGGCCCGTTTCCAGGCTCCCGGCACTCAGGATGATGTTGCGCTGCTGCAACGCCTGCATGACGCGGATCGGATCGGTGAGGTACTGCGACATCCGCTCCAGGCTGCTAGTGATCCAGATCTGTTCGCTCTGCTCCCCGTAGGTGGCCAACTTCCCCACATTGGCGACGCCCCGCAGCTCATCCTGAATGCGGTCCGCGTAGTCGCGCAGTTCGCGGTAGCCGTAACGCCGGCCATGAATCGCGAGCAACATGGCGACGGTGTCGCCGAAATCGGAGTTGACGATAGGACCGCGCACGGAGGCCGGCAGTTCGTTGGCGGCGGTCTCGATCATCTCAAGGCGCAGCTTGGCCCAGAACTGGTCGGCATTCTTGACGCTGTCCACCAATTCGACTTTCATGGTTACCAGTCCCGGCCGACTGGTGGAGTATGTTTTCCGCTTGAGGACTTCCGGGAACTTGAAGATGTGCTCTTCGATTTTCCTGGTGACCTGCTGTTCCACCTGCTCGGAGGTGGCGCCGGGATACGCTGCCAGCACCAGACCCTGGCGAATTGTAATGCTGGGGTCCTCGGTCCGCGGCATGGTCAGAAACGAATGGATCCCAACCGCCACCGCCATGGTTGCCAGAATGAACGCGACGAGCGGATAACGCAAGGAGGCTTTGATGGGGTTCATTTGTCTATTTCGCCTCCGGTCGGACCGTCACGGCAACCCCATCGCGAAGGCGGTCCTGCCCGGCAAGGACAACAGACTCATCGCCGGCCAGACCGCTCTTGATCTGAATCTCCCTGCCGTAAACGGTGCCAGTGTCGACGCGCTTCGAGTACACACGTTTCTGGCCCGGAAAGTAGACAAACACCACGGTGGCCCCCTGCGGATCGTGCACTACCGATTCCCCAGGCACGGTCATGGCGTCGAGCATGCTCTCGCTGCGAATCTGCGCTTCCGCAATCATGCCAACGCGGAGGGTATGCCTGCGGTTGGGAACGCGGATGCGAACCATGTAAGTGCGCGTGGTGGGATCCGCGGCGACATTGATTAGCCGGACCGTACCTTCGAAAAACTCGCCGGGCGCGGCCGGGACTTGGACAGCGGCGGTCTGTCCAAGCCGCACCAGGTGGATGTCGGTTTCCGGCACGCCCACCGTGATTTCCACCGGGTCGAGTTCGACGATCTGGAAAACCGGACGTCCCGGCGAGGCTATTTCACCAACCTGAAGAGACCGGCTGGAGACAAAGCCGGTCAACGGCGAATGAAGGGTCGCATCTTCGAGGTGTTTGCGGGCTAGGCCGCCGGCGGCGACCGCCTGGTTGTAGACTGCTTGGGCCTGCGCGCGATCTTCCTTCTGCGCGCCCGCCTGCGCCTCCGCGTATTGCTGTCCGGCCACCCGATAAGCGGCCTCGAATTTGTGAAAGTCGTTGGGGGCGAGGCTCTTGGAATCGAACAGTTCCTTCATGCGGCGGTATTCGTCCTGCGCCCTTTCGAAGGCAATTCGCGCCTGTTCGAGGACCTCAGGGCGCACAGGGGAGTCGGCCTTGTCGAGCACTGCCCGTGCGGCGGCAACCTGGGCTTCGGCAGCTTCTACCGCTAGCGCATAGTCCGCGGGGTCGATCCTGGCCAGCAACTGCCCTTGCTGGACTGGGTCACCCTCCCTGGGGCCGACCTCAACTACTTTGCCCGAAACGACGAATGCTACATTCGAAGGGTCCTTCCCGGAGACCACGGATCCGCTGACAGGAACCGTTTGGGCAGTGTGAATTCGGTGGACGCTCCCAATTCGTACAGTGATGGCCGCCTCAGGGGCCGGTGTGCCATCTCTTCGGGAGGTGCACGATAGTGCCACGCTGACAAGAGAGATCAGAACCGGAATTTTGCGATTCAAAGAATGCCTCTTTGGGACGTGAACGCCGCAATGCCGCATTTGCGCGGCAAGTGGCCGCCGGCAAGCGCGCTGGGGCCGGGGGTGGACTCCTTATCAGGCTGCCTCGACGAGAGGCTCACTCGCAGATTCCGTTCCGTCGCGCCCATTGCGGTCAGCAGCATCCTGGCAGTGAATACAACGCTGCGCCCATGGAACGGCCGCGAGGCGCTTAGGGCTGATCGCCGATTCACACTCGATACAAGTTCCGAAACTGCCGTCGTGAATCCGGCTCAACGCGGCTCTCACCTGACGCAGCAGAACGGAATCCCGGTCTACGTTTCCGATCGCTAAGTCTCGTTCTGTCGCATACTGAATCTCGTCCATCTGGTCCGCGCTCTTTTCGATTGTGATGCCGTCCCGTCTTCCCAATGCCCGAACGAGTTCTGCCTCTTTTCGTGCCACAGTTTCTTGCAGCCTGCCGAATTCCGTATCTGCTATCTTCATGACCGTCTCCGCCATTTCCAGCCGAGTACGGTTCCTTGCACGAGACGGTCCACAATCAAACACCACCTATTTGACGGCTGAGGCCGCTGAGCCAGCTTGCGATACCGGGAATAGCGGAGCCGAAATGCAAGGGCTGCACATAAAATGCGAAAGTTGCCGATAGCGTGAAGCCTAAACCGGGTCCGGAGCATAAGGAAGTTGGAGTTCCTAGGCCGTAGCAGCGGCAACAAACCTGCTGCGTTGGAACTAACCCTGGATCGTGCGGGCAACCCATATCAGGAGCTTTGCCATGAACAGAGAAAACCATGTAGTTGAAGGGCACACCGCCGTTGCGCAGGAACACGAGAATACCGCCGAGAGCCACCGCGCCGCGGCGGAGCACTGCAGCAAGGGCAACCACGAGGGTTGCGAGCACCACGCGAAAGTAGCCTTGGAGAATTCCGTGAAAGCTCACGCCGCATCGACGCTGGCGCACACGGAATCGGCGAAGGCGGTAGCAGTCGGCGCGAAATAGTGCTCCTGCGAGGACCCAAACAATGGCATACCAAAGTGTTAACCCGTTTGACGGCAAGACCCTCCGAACATTCGAGGAGTTTACCGACGAGCAACTCGAAACAGCAATTGAAAACGCGGCGGCCTGCTTTGAGACCTGGCGCTTTACGAAATTTGCCGAGCGGGCGGAAATGGTCGCAAGAGCTGCCACCATACTGGACGCGCGCGTCGACGAGTTTGCCCACCTGGTAACGATGGAGATGGGCAAGTTGATCGACGAGGCGCGAGGCGAAGTAGTGCTCAGCGCGGATATCCTCGAGTACTATGCCAAGAACGCCGAGCGCTTCCTCGCGCCACAACATCTCGAGCCGGCCTCTGGCGAGGCGGACGTCGAAAACAGCCCGTTCGGCGTGCTTTTTGGCGTCCAGCCCTGGAATTTCCCCTACTATCAACTCGCGCGCTTTGCCGCGCCCAACTTGATGGCGGGTAATGTCGTCATGGTGAAACATGCGGGGTGCGTTCCGCAATGCGCGATCGCCTTTGAGCGACTTTGGCTGGAGGCAGGCGCACCGATGGGGGCGTATACCAACCTGCTGATTTCGCACGATCAGGTCAACCGCGTGATTGACGATCCACGAATTAAAGGTGTTGCCTTGACCGGTAGCGTGGAAGCCGGCAAGCTGGTTGCGGGAAGAGCTGGACAAAACCTCAAAAAGTCGACCATGGAACTGGGCGGGAGCGACGCTTTCATCGTCCTGGAGGATGCCGATCTGGACCAGACGGTCAAGTGGGCCGTCTGGGCCAAGATGAACAACACTGGCCAGTGCTGTGTGGCAGGCAAACGATTCATCGTGGTCGAAGAATTGGCCGACCGCTTTCTCGATCAATTCCAAACGGCGTTGGCGGCCCTCTCTGCCGGAGATCCGATGGACGAGGCGACAACGTTGGGCCCCTTGTCTACGGAAGCAGCCCTGCTGCATCTGCTGGACCAGGTGAAACGAGCGGTCGCCCACGGGGCCACCGTAGTGATGGGCGGCGAAAGAATCGATCGCCCGGGCGCTTTCATGCAGCCCACGATCTTAGCGAATATCAAGCCCGATAATCCGGCGTTTAGGGACGAATTCTTCGGCCCGGTCGCGCTTTTCTTCCGGGTCAAGAACGAGGATGAGGCTGTGGCGCTGGCGAACGACTCGGATTTCGGCTTAGGCGGTTCGGTTTTCACTAATGATATTGCGCGGGGCAAACGCGTGGCCAGCCGCGTCGACACCGGCATGATGTTCGTCAATCATCCCACTTGGACAAGTGCGGAATTGCCGTTCGGCGGAATCAAGAACTCCGGCTACGGACGGGAACTCTCCAGCATGGGAATCCAGGAGTTCGTAAACAAAAAACTGGTTCGCGTGGTTTCGATTGACGCCGCGGCATAGCAGGAAGCCGCGGGAGTTATTCGGAAGAACAGGAAATGAAAGCTGCCATCTTCGATTCAGCCCACACAGAC
>Ga0181520_10009942_pt1 | contig 12947 bp, 20 predicted proteins | sample PEATcosm2014_Bin_29_FD_132451 | JGI IMG/M metagenome (GOLD analysis project Ga0181520, IMG submission 132451) | Peatland microbial communities from MTU Mesocosm Facility, Houghton, MI, USA - PEATcosm2014_Bin02_30_metaG | ecosystem: Environmental > Terrestrial > Soil > Wetlands > Peat | place...
AACTTCACCACAAGGTCGTGGGTCCGTTCTTGCACTTCCCGTTGATCCCGATAGCCAGAATTTCTCAGGCTCTTGGCGATGTAGCCGATCCAGTTGATGCCTCGCATTCGTTCAAGGGCAGCACGATGCTCCGGGGATGATGCCGAAAGTTTCCCCAACTCGTCATCGAAAAGCTGATTGTACTGGGCCGGATCGAAAGTGAAGTAGCTCTCGATCAGCCGAAGCCGGGAAAGAAGGGCCTGTTCGCAAAGAAATTCGTGGAAGGTTCTCATGCGGGTATCTATCCTGGTCGCCATCGGTTTTCTGCCTCTTCTCTCCACGGGCGGTTCTGTTTCTCATGCCGCACAAGCCACCCAAGATCGAAATGCGAATCGTCAACGTCACGTTCCCCAGGTTCGTCATTGTGGATCGACGCCGCTATTGGACTGGTCGAGGATGGAGCCGGTGCCTACGTCATGCCCTGCTCTACGCCCATGCCGATCTGCTGCGAGAGGACATTGAGAAGCTGAAGATGAATTTCCGGTGAGTATCGCCACCGCTTCACAAAATTCGTGAGACTTGAAACTGGTCCCCATTCAAGTTGTCTTGCCGCAAGACATTACGAGCGATCTCGCCAGCCCCTTGCCGCTGTCTCATGGGACGGCAATCTGGATTTTGCCACCTCGATTGAAGATCGGAATGTGAATCATCGTGAGCCGTGTCTCGGCACAGGTGAGATCATTCGCATTGCGTTAAGGCTAAAGGGTTTGAGTGAGGACCAGTTTCATGTCTCGCCGTTTTTCCCGAACCCCTTGTGCGACCGGAAAACTGAATTGTGCATCCTCCCGTATCAAACCAACCAAGCATGAGGATCGTCATGGCTTCTCAAGCCGAACTTCGACAACAGATAACTGGACAAATAATTGAGGCCCTTGAATCGGGCGGGCTTCCGCCTTGGCGTCGGCCCTGGACCGTATCGAAGAACTCAGGCCGACCGGCCAACGTGTCGAGCAAGAGGCCGTACCAGGGCGTCAATCCCCTGCTGCTTGAACTCCATGCTCGAAAGCACGGGTTCAATAGTCGGTGGTGGGGCACCTATCGCCAGTGGCAAGCACTCGGCGCACAGGTAATGAAGCGGCCCGAAGGCATTGAGCCAGGGGCATGGGGATGCCATTGCGTATTTTTCAAGCCGATCAAGAAGACCACGACCGATCCGCAAACCGGCTTGGAAGTCGAGGAACGATTCCCGTTATTGAGAGGCTACTGTCTCTTCAACGCCGATCAGTGTTCCGGCCAGCGAGTCGAGCAATATCAGGCAGGTGAGCCGGTCGTCGTCACGGATGCTGTACCTGATTATGCCCCTGCCGAGGAATTGATCGCCGCAAGCAAGGCCGACATTCGATACGGCGGCGACAGAGCCTTTTACGTTCGGCCCGTGCCGGAAGGTTCGTATCCGAACCATTCGACCGGCGATTACATCCAACTGCCGCCCAAGGAACGCTATTCGCCCGTGGGTGCCTACTACGAGACAGCCCTCCACGAACTATCGCATTGGTCGGAAGTCCGCACCGGCTGGGACCACCAGCAACGTGGCTACGCCCTTGGCGAACTCGCAGCCGAGATTTCCGCCTGCTACTTGGCGACCGAATTGGGCGTGCCGCAAGGCGAGGGCATCGAGAACCATGCCGCCTACCTGAAGTCGTGGCTCGAAAACATGCGGAACGATCCCAAGTACATCTTCACGGCATCGACGCAGGCAAGCAAAGTGACCGACTACCTGCTGGCATTCGTTCATCCAGCAGAGGTCGAAAGCGAAGAGGAAACGGAATCCGTGGTTGGTATAGCAGGGCAGGCCGCATAAGGGAATGGCGGCATCGTTGCAATCTGAATTGTACTTGGCCAAAAAATGCAATCCACACTCGATACCGTTGATACCGTCATGGAGCCGACCAATCGCATTCGCGCTCTTTCTTCCAATGGAAACGGCCATGCCGATAGCCCGAAAACTTTTCCGCTTCTCGTCGCCCCAACTCCCGCCGTCGAGGAAGAGATTTCAATGACGGGCCTTGAAGAGAAACAGGAATTGCTGGCGCACCACGTTCGATTGGTGGCGCGGGGCAAGAGCTTCGGGCTGTTTGTGGCCGGTCCTGGTGGCCTTGGCAAGTCCAAGACCATCGCTGAAACCTTGGCCGCTGAAGGCATCACGCCGGTCTTGTTGAACAGCCACGTCACGCCGCTATCTCTGTACCAGACCCTCTTCTTCAACCGCAAGGACTCGATCATTTGGCTGGACGATTGCGACAGCATCTACGCCAATATGATGATTCTCGGCTTGCTGCGAAGTGCCTTGTGGGGGCAGGGCGAAAGGATCGTCACGTACACCAGCACTCAATTGCCGGAAGGACTGCCCCGTAGCTTCCCCTTCGATTCCCGAATCGTATTTTGTGCGAACAAGCTGCCGAAGAAAAACGAAGCATTCAAGGCGGTCCTCAGCCGAGTCGATTGCTTCACCTTGGACTCAACGAATGACGAATTGATCGAGCAAATGCGGCTGCTGGCGAATAGGGGCATGAATAAACTGACCCCGGCCCAATGCCATGAGGTCGTGGATTTCATCGAGCAAAATGCCGGTCCACGCCGTCTTTCGATGCGACTCTACGAGCCGAGCCTTCGCAAACTCGAATATGCCATGACCGCTGGCATCGACTGGCGGGATTTGGTCAAGAGCCAATTGGAGCAACTCGGCCAGCAAGACAACATCCCCAAGCCGGTCAATACGCAAGAGCATGATCTGACGTGCCTGCGGGAAGCCCTAAAACAATTCCCCGAATCCGTCAAAGATCAAGAACGGTTCTGGCACAAGGCCACTGGCAAGTCACGGGCCAGTTTCTTCCGGGTCAAGAAGGCTTTCGAGAAGGGCAAGTAGCCCTGGAATCCGGTTCTCTTTATCGGCCTTCGTTCCATTGCAGCGGTATTGTCTTCCAAAGGAACAAAATCATGCCCAGTATCGAGACAGGCAGCGGCACCGTGACCTACAACGTCGTGCGAATGGCCATGAATGGCGAGCCGTTCACCATGAGCGTGACCGAGCCGGACGAAATCCAGGCCGTTATTGACGCCGTGAATCAGGGAATCGACTCCCATCTTGAAGCCTGTTTCTGCCCTGGCCGTGGCGACCAATACGAGGGTGGCGAACGAAAGGCCGGAAAACTGGTTCTATGTCATACGCTGGAATGTTCCGTAAGCCCCAAGTCTCTGCCCGTGCTGCTTCGCCGTCTTTGCGAATTGGAAAACAGCGCAGGTATGAGGCTGGCCAGCGACATTCTGACCGTCCTCGGCTTCAACGATTACGGCGAGTTCGTTGGCCGTAAGGCATTGGGATTGCCATGAAAACCAGCCTCGATTACGGCATGGCGGTAGTGTCTTGCATGACCTACGCACAGGCCACCCAGACCCCAAATGGAATTGCTGGTCGCCTTCCCCAATAACGAGCCGCTTCAAAAGTAGGCCAAGCCTTTCTGAATTGTGCCGATACGTCTGCGAGGCATACGACTGGCTTCACACACTTACCGAGAGGATGTATGAGCTACAAATCTTGCCGACAACTTGAGCGCGAGTCCGGCGACCCGTGGCCGGATACCGGGTACAAGATCACCAAGAAGGCGACTCGTATCCCGTTTCCAGGGGACCGCATTAGAGTCGCCCCGCAAGGGTGGCAACGCCGCGCCCGTTACACCGCCCACGTTCGTTCAGTAAACATCGACGCCAAGACGGTGACGGTCGTAAGAGACTTCGGAAGCTACTGCCTGCCGAGAGAACCGGAGGTAATCAAGCTGTCTTGTTGTCGAGCGGACCCGGCGACATACGATGATCCTGAACCGCCCCGCCAGTTCCAATTCAACATCCGGTACGAGCCGGAAGATGGGCCGGACCTGCCTGCCCGGTTCGTCGTTGAGGCGTGGTGGGGGGAGTGGTGCAATTCGTACCCCGCCGAAAACGACTACGAGGTTTGGGAGTGGATCGACAAGCTGCTCACCGGCCCTGTCTGCGACGTGTGCGGTTGCCAGTTGGCCCGTGTAGGGCAGTCTGGACATATCCTTTGCCAGCGCGACCCCGCGCACCGGCAGAGTAAAGAGACTCTGGCGGATTGTGCGGAGGGGGCGACGAGATGTTCGCCCTACGGCAGCAGCCGAACCCCGGCCCGCACGCCCGTCGAGGAGATCACACAGACGCCCACGGGCGGCAATGGCAAGGCGGCTAATCCGGCCTTGAATCGGGCCATGAAGCGGCTAGGCGCGGTCACGGTCGAGAAGACCGAAGAACAGTGGAACGGCAAGCCGCGCCCTATTTACCGGGCTGTCATCGACCCCGACAAGCTGTTGGGCGGTCGTCGGCCCAATGTCGAATACCGCACGCCCTACACCTACCACGACGCCGACCGAGAATATGAGCAGCGCGTCAGGGCCGAATCGGAGAATCAGCCACCGGCTTATCGCAAATGCCGCTGACATGGAATTGCTGGCCGAGCGATGAAGGCATTTTTGCCGAAGGCAAAAAATGCCCCATTTCTGAATTGTCCCTCGGAACTTGAGGAAACGATACGCCCGAATCGGCACAACCGGAGAAAAATCATGGCGAAGGCTATCGAGTTGGTTGAAACCCGCAAGGGCCTTGCAATCTTGGAAACGCACTCCCGGTATGACGTTCTCTTGCACGGGAAGAAAGTCGGGCAGTTGTACTTCAACATGCGGGGATATGTCGGCACCCTGCCTACCTCAAGCGGCAGCGAACTCTACATCGGGGAGCGTGGAATTTCTGCCTACCGCAAGGCCGCTGCCCAATTGAACAGGGAGTGGGCGAAGGCCGGTGAAGCGACCACGAACAACGAGCAATCAGAAACGACCTGCCATGTTTAAGGTTACGTGGACTACTTCCCAGCGGATTCATGCCACGATTGATGGCAAGACCACGATCTGCGGTCACGTCTTCGACGGTTCTGATAGGTCCGTTCACGGCCAACTTCACAAGTACAAGCGGAAACGGCATTGCCGTACTTGCTTCGTGACGAAGCTCGATTTCAAGTCGCCGTGGTTGCCAGCCTGCGAAGCTGATACCCAGGAATGGGATCGGCCCAAGAGCCGCTGAATCCAACCTTCCATCGAGGAAAACAATGCACGTCACTGCTACGGCCAAACTCAACGGCCATGATTTGAAAGACATTCCCGTGCTGAACCCCGGCGATTGGTTCGGCAAGACATGGTTAATCGAGATCGGAGGGAGTTATGTCCCCCTGTTCCTCATCGTGGAGGCCGACACCATCATGGACGCCATTGACGAACTGGCCGACAACGAGAAATACGGCCACAACATCATCGTGGACGACGCCGATCTGGGCGACTATCCCGAAGAGGACCGCCACTACAGCGGTTCGGGCAAAGTGCTTGACCTGGATCATCTGTTGGCCCACGGCCAGGAAAGAGCAGAATGCCCCTTCCCTTGCCTTTACCACGGCGATGGTCTGCCGGAAGCTGGCATGAATCCCACGGACTACTATCAGCGAGATGAATGACACCGACAAGGAATAGGAGGCCGTCAACCGGATCAAGGGCGTCACGAAAGCAAGGGTGCCCCGAAACGAGTTGCGGAAATGCTGGGACCACGGCGTTTCACTGGGCAACCGCTGATACTGAATTGTTCCTCTCCCTTCGTTCCTTTCACCCCCTTTCTACGAAGTTCTGCCGTGGAAACCGAAGCAATCACCATCGCCCTGGTTCAAGAGAGGCTTGGCCTAGCCTTCGGCAAGGCCAAGCAAGTCGTCGGCCTGATCGAAGGCGAGATTGAGCCATCGACCTTTGCCAGCGTTCAGAAATGGCTGGACCAATGCTTCAACGAGCCGTTCCAGCCTGAACAAGTCATGTGCGCCCTGGACGAAGTTCTCGGAACATTCGGGGTCGAGGCGATCACTGTCGAGGGCGCATGGATCGACCGCTTTCATGGCAATATCGTCGCCACGTACTGCAATTCCGGCGAAACCTACGATGCTACGGTCGTCTACGATACCGAGGCTGGTGAATATCTGATTACTTCCTGGGGTGATTTCCTTGAAGATTGGGAGCAACGTCGCGCCGCCGATGACGAGCCTGACGTTGATGACCTGACCGAACACGAAGATTTCGCCCACGACAACGACTATTAACGGAGGACTTTCATGGGTTGGCTTTTCAAAGACGGCTGCACCCGCAACGACATGATTCGGGAGCGAAGCGAGGATTGGGAGCGGTCCACTGATGATGGAGTCCTGGTGAAGACCACTTGCCTCGCCCATTGTTATCGGGGCGGCAATTTCTCTGGCGTCCTCTGGTCAGTTTGGGAACGGACATATACCACAGATAACCAAACTGCCAAGCCTACCGAACGGTGGATTGCTTGCGACCTCCTCCAATACCAGAACAACTACGGCTGGGGCTTCAAAGACATGGAAGAGTCGATGCACCCTTACTATTATTCATGCCCCAAGGGTTATCTGGCATTGGTGCCAATCGACCAATACGGCGGTCATGCCGAATGGCGTGAGGGCGTTCGGCAATATCACGAACGGCAGGCCGAGAAGCGGAAGCAGCGTCGGGCGTGCCTTGCCTGACGAGGAAATCGTATGACCACCGACGAAGCAATCGACATTTCCTGGGGTGCTGACCGCTATCGTGGTGTCCCGCGCCCGACCGAGGAAGAGGCTTTGGAAAGAATCGACCACCAGCTTGCAGCTTGCGGGTTCAACTGGCTTACCGGGCAAGAGGCAAGGGATGTACTTCGGCGGGCAATTCGCCCTGATCTGAACACCGAAACGTGAGGGCGGAAAAAAATGTCGGCCAAGAAGGTCTACAAAAAGGCCGTAAAGCGATTCGCCGCTGCCTCCGATTGCAAGGGAACTAAGGAAAAAGTCGGCGGCATCATTCGTTACAAGGGCAAGTTCTACGGCGTGACCATCGAGGAAATAGAACAGCCGCCGAAGCGAAAGTGCGTGGCCTGAAAACAAGTGGGCATCCTTTTTGCCAAGGCAAAAAGGAATGCCTCTTCGATCAAACGATTGGGAGAAAAGCACGATGCCATATCCGTATGGCCCGAATCCATTTGTCCAGAAAACCGAATCCCCGCCCCACATACCTGAACCGCCTGCCTCTTCCAATGGAATGAGTCCAGGGCGACTGGCATTTGGCGGTTGCTGCTTTGCGTGGTGGTTTCTTCTCCTCTTTTGGCCGTTCCTCCTGGGCGTCGTGGCCGTGCAGGTGTTCGCCCGTGTGGTTGCTTATTTCGGTGGTGGAGTGGTGCAAGTCATTGACGGCGTTATACGGGCTGGCAGGGGCGAAAAGTGAAGTGTCAGCGATACTTATGCGACCGACGACCGTGGCGATTATCGCCTTCATCCTGATCGAATTGCTGTTTTTCGGCGGCGCGGGCTATTGTTTCCGGTCTGGTCATTGGGTAATTGCCCTTGCTCTGCTGCTCCTCGCCTTCATGTGCCGGATTTGGGCCATAAACGATGGACCTGATGGCGACTGGGCGATGGTCATTCTTTCCATCTGGCATTGTGAATACATGCCTCCTGGCAAGCGTCCTGATAAATAAATTGTGCCTGCTCGTCTGCATTTACCTTGGAGAATTGGAATGGCAACCTACCTCAAGATCGAAAACCCTGGTGTCTGTCCTATCGAGGGCTTCATTCTGCTCGGTGCCACCAGCAAGCGACTAGCCGACAACGACTCGCCCTTCACAATCGGGCAATTCGGCAGCGGCAACAAGCACGCCGTCAACGTCCTGCTGCGGGCCAAACTCTACCCCATCGTCTTCTGCGGGAATCATCGCCTCGAATACGGCACGAAACCCGGCAAAATGAAGGCCCTGGAAGGCGATGCCGCCTACAACCGGGTTGTCGTCAAGCACGGCGGCACCGACGAAGATGGGGCCAGCGTCACGTTCACCGAGGAACTTTCCCAGACCGATCAATACGGCGAGTTGGATTGGACCTGCATCGGCATGGCGTTTCGGGAATTTGTGAGCAATGCAATCGACGCCGCAATCGCCGTCAACAAGCAGGCCAACGGCAAGGCCAAGTGGCCGTGGGAGGGCGTGAAGGTCGAACTGGTGCCCGAAGAGAAGGTGCGGGCCAAGAAGGGATATACAAGGGTTTTCGTGCCCGCCGACAACGAAGAGGTCATCCGTTTCTTCGCAAATCTCGGCAAGTGGTTTCTGCATTTCTCGGAACCGGAGTCGATCATGCAGGCCATTTTGCCGAAAAAGGCCCGCAACCTGGACCCGGAATGCAAAACGGCGGTCATCTATAGGCGTGGCGTCAGGGTGCGGGAGATCGACCAGTATTCCTCCGAATCCTTGTTTGATTACAACCTGAACGATCTGCGGGTGGACGAATCCCGCAACGTGGATGATTACCAATGCCGGAACGCCGCCACGAAAGCGATGGCAAAGGCCGGTCCTGAAATCCTGGCCGCTTGGATTTGCTCGTTCCGGGGGGATATATCCTATTGGGAACATGGCTTCGGCGGCTACGAACTCAAGCCACAATGGGGCGAGACAGCCGAAGAGATCGCCACCCGGAAGGCCAACTGGAATAAGGCCCTGGAAATCGTAGGGGATTCGGTCGTCTTGGCTACGAAAGACGGCCCGGTTCATGCCTTGGAACAGAAGGGCTACGATCCCCTGGAAGTTCCCGAAACCGTTGTGCGGGCCGCTGAAGAATATGGCTGCAACACGCCAGCCAAGATTCTGTCTGCCGATGAACTCGATGGCCGGGAATCGTTTGATCCTTCGCCCGATGCCCTGGCTGCTCTCGATTGGGTTTGGGAGAAAGTCGCCCTGGCCGGGATGGACGATGGCAAAGCCAAGCCCGAAATCCGCTGCTTCAGAAAAACCATGAGTGGCGGCACGGTCGTTCTTGGCTTCCTTCGGGATGGCGTGGTCTATATCAACGAAGGCTTGGCCGTGGGCGCAAGCGTCGAATTGCGGCAGACCGTCTTGGAGGAGGTTGCCCACTACCTTTCCGGTTCAAAAGACTGCACACGGGACATGCAAGATTGGGCCTTCAAGCTGGCGGTACGGGTGGCGATGGCGGGCGCGGCAAGAACGAGCCGCACGAACATGGCATCTGAATTGTGCATCTGATATTGACCACGAAGTAAGGAACAAGATGGCAAAATTCCAACTTGGCCGACTATTGGCAACTCCCGGTGCCCTCCAAGCATTGCAGGAGGCAGGGCAATCTCCCTCCGACTTCCTCAGTCGTCATGCAAATGGCGATTGGGGATTGATTGATCGTGACGATTGGCAGTCGAATGACTCCTCCCTGGTGGATGGAAGCCGATTGCTTTCGGCGTATAAGACTGCCAAGGGCGTCAAGCTGTGGATCATTACTGAAGCTGCCGACGATGACGGCAATCGAGCGGCGACTACGATCCTCTTGCCCGATGAGTATTGAATAATGCCCAGCCGACGCACCTTCCTGAAGCAGACCGTGGCCCTGGCCTTGGGTTCAATGCCGCTGGCAGCGGCAATTGATGCCCCAGACTCGTTTCTGCTCGAATCGGGTTGTCTCACTTGTGCCGGTGAGCGGAAGGGCAAGCAATGGAAGTTGACCTTTACCATCTGGATCGAGCGCAGGCGGAAGGATGGGGCCAGTATGAATCGCCGCCTTGTACCGTCTGCGTTGCTGAAACAACGTCTGGCCGAGATCGGCCAACCAACCTTCTTCGACGGCCACCCTGTCTATCGTCAGCTTGTGGGATTCTCGTCCCTTTGTCCTGCCCAACTGCGGAAACGAATGGCGTCGGCCATTGCCGATTGCGATTGGACCACCCTCTACATTGACCCGGAGCCTTCGGAATGGCGGGATTTCTGATTTCGCCTTTCCCTCCAATCACGAAATAATTCAGCCCCTCGACAACCAAACGGAACAAAATCATGCCCCAAACCCCAGGCAATCGCGCATCTCAAAGCGGAAAAGCGAAATCGAACAAGGCGAACATCGTAGCCCAAATCGCCCGAATCGTAAAACGGGAAGGATTCGACTACGAGGACTGGCGGTACATTTCCAAGCGTGTTCGTGAGGAATGCGACCTGAAACCTGCCAAGAAAGGCCGGAAGTTGCCCAAGGTTCTGACCGCCGAGGAGTTTCGCCGGTTCTACAAGCTGGTCGATCAAGCCGACGATGTTCAACATGCGCTCATGCTACGGTTGATCTTCTATACCGGCGTCCGGGTTTCGGAACTCTGCCGGATCGAGGTATCCGATGTGGACATGGAAAACTGCAAGGTCTTCGTGAACCAGGGCAAGGGCAGCAAGGATCGGTACGTTCTCTTCGGCAAGTCCTTCGCCACGGCCCTGCGTACCCATGTCGCCAACAACCCGAAGAACCGCTGGCTGTTCCAGACTACCCGGAACGGCAAGTTTTCCCCCAGACGGGTACAGCAGATCGTCAAGGCTTACGCTGAAAAGGCAGGGGTCCAGGCCACGCCGCACACGCTTCGCCATCAGGCGATCACTTGGCTCACTCGGCATTCGGGCATGGCCGATGCCGAATTGCAGTTAATCACCGGCCACGCGCGGCGAGAAACCCTGGCCATTTATCAGCATGTCGCGCTCGACGGCGAATTGGAAGGCAAGTATCAGCAGGCCATGAAGGAAGTCGAATTGTAATTTCCTGCGGGCAATCCTAAATATGAGATTCCTGACCTACCCATTTCTGTTTCTCAACAAGCCGAGACTGCGGGTGCTGTTCCTCCACGGGTTGCACAGCAATCAATGGGGTGCCAAGTCCCTTGCCTTGATCGCACGGGGGCATGATGTATTGACCCCTGAATTGCCAGGAGACTGGACCACGGCTGTCGGTGCGAAGATTCCCTTCCTATTCTCGGGCAGAAGGGAACGGCATTGGAATAATGCCCTGCAAATTGCTGAAGAGTCCTACGAAGCGTTTGAGCCAGATGTCGTTGTGGGTTCGAGTAGGGGTGGTGCCATCGCTATGGCATTGGTCCAGAAGCAGAAGGCGCAAGTTCCCCACGTTCTCGTTGCCCCGGCATGGAGGCTGTTCGGCGTAAAGCCGATTGTCGGGGAAAAGTGCATCATCTATCACGGCACGCTCGACACTCTGGTTTCCATCGAAGACAGCCGGGAATTGCAGCGGAAGAATCCACAAGCCGTGTTGATTGAGGTCGAAGACGATCATCAGGTCAATGGCCATCTTTTTCAGGTCATGCAGTCCGTTGAGAATCTTGCGATGGAAATGAAACGGCCAAATTCCAAGCCGCCGAGCCGACCACCTATCGGATTCTGAATTGTGCCGAGAAGAAATGAATGGGAGTCCCTGTTGCGGAATAAACAATTCCGAAATCGGTTTGGAAAACCTGGGGGCCGGGACTCCGGGTGCGGCCATACGCCGCCATAGCACCCCCCTTTTCTATTTCTCTATTGGGACTCCTAAAACTTTCGTGAAGGGGTCTTTCCAAAAATACGCGCAGAAAAAATGGAGATTTGCCCGTGTGGGTTTTTTCAAAAACCGGCTTCGTCAGCATCGTCAAGCACAAGTACATCCCCGGCAGTTTGATGATTCGGGCGCGTGTCCGAGAGGACTTGGAGCAGTTTATCGCCGTCTTGGATGAAGTTACCGGCTCAAAGCACTCCCTGAAAGAGACTCCTGACGGCGACTATGCCTTTCGCACTACGGCCACGAAGAAGGCGGTTGCCGAGGCCATCACCCGCCAGATCAACGACCTCGATTACGTCAACTTTAAGAACAGCGTACATGGTGACGCCGATAGAGACAGCGCATATATGAGCGTGTGGTCTGCGATGTACGGCCTTCAGCGGGATAAGCTCGATCTTTGACGGCGCGGGCGTTGGGACGATACCCTCGACTTCTTCGGCCAGGAACCGGGGGAACAAGAGGAGGCGTAAACGATTCGCCGTTCGCAGGTAGGGTTCACTTCACCAGCACGCTACTTGACCCAATCAAGTAGCGTGTTTTGTGTTTTTCTCATTTCAAGGGTCGCCCGCAATGTGGACACACGGCGGCTAAACGGGAAACCAGCTTGTTACAGTCAGGACAATCCATTACCCGTTTTGCCTGTTGCCAAGCCGCTGCGATTAGGATTATCAAAATCAGGCCCAAAGCAAGGCATACCATCAGGTACGCAAACCCGCTTCCCTCCTGATCTGGGCGAATTTCAGGGGCAGCATCGAAATCGGCAAGCAGGGAAAGCATTTCGGCAATGATAGTCATTATGTCCCGGCCATTCCCAGCTAGGAGGGGATCGGGGGTGGGACTTCAAGGGCTTCTTTTTAGGGCAGGGTTTGGGGATGGCGTCGGCCATGCCCGCATTATATCCGAAGCCGCCCCGAAGGGTGAATAGAGAACCTGCCCGCCAGCGATACTGCGGGCGGCGAACTGAATTGTACCGCCTTCTTCGGAGGACAAATCTATGAAAAGCCACAAGATGTACGTTGAAGCAGTCGGGCCAGAGGCCCATCCCCGCTTCCTGATCGCAGATCGGGACCAGGGAACATGGGACGGCCATGATTGGGATGCTTCACGAAGGAAGCACCTGCTCTTTTACAGCTTTCAGGACGCCGCCAAGTGCCTTACCGAAATCCAGTTTGTCGAAGATTTTGGCAAGCCGCAAAAAACTTATCGGGCGACCGTCGAAGTCTGTTTGGCCGGAGAGAAGCAGATGGACGAGGCCGAGCTTCGCCAGTACCTCTGCAAAGCCACGAAGCTCTGTCTCACGGAGCCGGGTCCAAACGACGAAACCGTGCAAATTGAGATCAACTGGTCCGACTTGTGAGAGCGATCGAGGTCATTGATAGTCCATTGTTCGGGATAATCGCTAAGATGGCTGGCATTGGGAAGCAGGTCAAGTACCGGTGGCCTCTTCTCTGTTGTGGTTGAGAGCGAGGCGGCCGGT
>Ga0181520_10009943_pt1 | contig 12946 bp, 11 predicted proteins | sample PEATcosm2014_Bin_29_FD_132451 | JGI IMG/M metagenome (GOLD analysis project Ga0181520, IMG submission 132451) | Peatland microbial communities from MTU Mesocosm Facility, Houghton, MI, USA - PEATcosm2014_Bin02_30_metaG | ecosystem: Environmental > Terrestrial > Soil > Wetlands > Peat | place...
CGAGGAACTGGCCCGAGTCCTCGACGTGACGTAGGACGAAAGAGGGATCGTCGGCGTTCGCCGCGGGCGTCGCGCGGAGCTCGAGCTTGCCCTCGCGCGTAAGTCTGGCCGTCACCTCCGCCCCCGCGTGGTTGATGCGGGAGACGAGGTCGGCGACGGTGTCGGTAGGGTAATAGGCGACTTCTGTCGTTCCCGCCGCCGACGAGAGCTTGATCGTTCCCGCGAGGCCGACCTGTTCCTGGGCCGTCAGGGCGTTAGCGCCGGTCATGCGGTAGATGTAAGTAGAATCGTATTTGCCGTCGCCGTTGCGATCGTAGTTTCCCGCGACGTTGTTTATGAAGGGCCACTCCTTGAAGAAATCGAGGCCCGTCTTCCCGTTGACCCCGTAAGCGGCGCGGTGAGTCTCGTTGACGAGGTCGGCGAAGGTCAGGGCCATCGTATCGAGGGTCTGCATTTCTTTCTTCGCGTCGCCGTCGCGCAGCCCTATGAGGGCTCCGAGCGTCCCGCCCGTAATCGCGGCGGGCAGGCCCGTGTCCTTCCAGATCGGCGCGGCGAAGCCCTCGTCGTCGGTCGCGGTCTTCATGTCGAATCCCCGCGCGATATCGCCCTGAACGAGGACGATCCCGTCTACGTGGACCATGAACTCGTCCGACCCGCGCTGATCGACGCTGATCGGAATCAGATGACCCAGCTTCTCGACCAGGACATCCCTCCTGTCCATGAGATCGTTGGGCTCGTCGCCGATCGCCTTCGATTTCCGTATCTCGAGATCGACCGCCGCGATCTCCTTGGCCAGGTTGTTTACCTGGGTGACCGTACCGCGGACGTCGCCGTCGACCTCCGAGCGGAAGCCCGTGAGCCGCCGAAACCTGTCCCGCATGCTCTCCGCGAGGTTCTCCCCTCGGGAGAGAACGGCCTCGCGGGCCGCGGTGTCGGATGGCCGGAGGGAAAGCTCCTGCCAGGAGTCCCAGAATTTGTCCATCTGCGCGCGTACCGATGAATCGGAGGGCTCGTTGTGTATCTGCTCGAGTTGGAGAAGGTACTTGTCCCGAGCGCCCCAATAGCCCTCGAGCCCGCTCTCGGCGTCGATACGGCCTTCGAGGAGATCGTCCTTGATGCGCTCTATCCGCGATATGGAAACGCCCTGGCCGATCTGGCCGGGCGTCTCCTCGCGGCTGAGGTCGGGCGCGTAGAGGGGATCGGTCGCGGCGAGGTCAACGCGCTCGCGCGAGTATCCCTCGGCCGAGGCGTTGGCCAGGTTGTGGCCGATCGTGTTGAGAGCCTGGTTCTGCGCGTTGAGGCTGCGCTTGGCCAGTTCTATCCCAAGGAAAGTCGACTGCACTTTATGTCTCCTCCGTCATGCGCGCATCGCCCGAGGGCGTCATAAGGCGGTATTGAGCAGAAGGGCGTCCAGATCGGGTTGGATCGCCTTTCCCGATTTCCCGTACATGCGATGCTTCTTCTCCGGGAACAATTCCTCGAGGACGGCGCGCAGGAGGTTGCGGTTGGCCGCGGCGTAATCCCCGGCCGAGGCGTTCTCGAACTTGGCCCGCATCGCGGCGAGCTTGAGCCTGCGGTAGAGGTCCGTGAGCTCGCTTCGCCCGGGCTCGGGCACGAGCAGGGCGACCTGATACATCCCGCCGGCGTCGCAGCCGGTCTTCGCGCGCAAGAGCTCGAAGGCCTCGGCTCGCTCGCCTTCCTTGAAAGCGATGGCTCGGGCCACCTCGTCCTGGATTCCGATCGCCGTCTGCAGGGCTGTCCAGTCCCTCGCCCGTATGGCGGTGGTGAAGGAACGCTGGGCGGCCACATAGGCTTCGAAGCAGGATATCTCCGCGGACATCGCGCTCGAGAGGGCAAGGACGGTCTCCATCTGCGTCATGTGGACACTCCTTCGCTTCATATTTTCGGTAGCGGGGCGTCCTTGATTAGGGAAATGCGCTCCTGTCGCGTCCCACCGATCTGTAGCTTCTCGGGAAATCCCACCGATCGGAGGGAAGGGGCACTCTGCGTTTTCCCATTTTTTGTTTTGCCATTGTTCGAAGAATTCGAATCTTCTCATTTTATTTCTTTATTATGGAACAAAATGGGATATTAAAAGATTCATGTCATTCATTTTAAGTCCTTGGCATGAAATAAGCTTTATAAGGCGCAAGGATCTTCAGAGGAGCAAAGCGATGAGGAAAGTAGCCATTTACGGTAAGGGCGGGATCGGGAAATCCACGACCACCCAGAACACCGTCGCCGGCTTGGCCGAGATGGGGAAGAAGGTCATGGTAGTCGGCTGCGACCCGAAGGCGGATTCCACGCGCCTCCTGCTGGGCGGCCTCTCTCAGAACACGGTGCTGGACACTCTCCGCCTGGAAGGCGAGGACCTCGAGCTCGAGGACATCGCCAAGACCGGCTACGGCAACACGACCTGCGTCGAATCGGGCGGACCCGAGCCCGGCGTCGGCTGCGCGGGTCGCGGCATAATCACCTCGATAAACATGCTGGAGCAGCTCGGCGCCTACGCGGAGTCTCAGGCCCTCGACTACGTCTTCTACGACGTCCTCGGGGACGTCGTGTGCGGCGGCTTCGCGATGCCGATCCGCGAAGGCAAGGCCGAGGAGATCTACATCGTCGTCTCGGGCGAGATGATGGCCATGTACGCGGCGAACAACATATGCAAAGGCATCGTGAAGTTCGCCGAGGCCGGGACCGTGCGCCTGGGAGGCCTCATCTGCAACAGCCGCAAGGTCGACAACGAGGAGGCGATGATCGAGGCGCTCGCGGCCAAGCTCGGCACGCAGATGATCCACTTCGTCCCCAGGGACAACATGGTCCAGCGCGCCGAGATCAACCGCAAGACGGTGATCGAGTACGAGCCGGACCATGCGCAGGCGGACCAGTATCGGACGCTGGCGAAGAAGATCCACGAGAACAGGAAGCTGATCATTCCCAAGCCTCTGACCACCGAGGAGCTCGAAGGCCTCCTCATGGAGTACGGAATCGTTAATTAAGCGAGGCAATTTCAAAATGCTTCGGCATTTTGAAATTGCTCGAGCGCTAGCGCGCTTGATATCGCAGTTTCCCGCGGAGCTGCTTGGAGGTTAGGCATGGTAATGGTAAGAGCGATCGTGAGGCCGGAGAAATCCGACGCCGTGATGGAAGCGCTGATGGACGCCGGCTTCCCGGCGGTGACCAAGGTCAGCGTCGTGGGCCGGGGCAAGCAGCGGGGGATCAAGATCGGCGAGGTCACCTACGACGAGCTGCCCAAGGAGCTTCTCATTACCGTCGTCCGATCCAAGGACAAGGAGTACGTCGTGAGGACGATCCTCGCCGCGGCGCGAACGGGGAACAAGGGCAGCTACGGCGACGGGAAGATCTTCGTCAGCCCGGTGGATGAAGTCTACACGGTCTCCAGCGGGGTAAGGGAAGATCCGGACGCCGCGGAGCAGGCCGCGTCCGCGGCCGCCGGGGTCGACGCATGAAGGAGATCATGGCCTTCGTGCGCATGAACATGATGAACAAGACCAAGAAGGCGCTCGGCGACGTGAACGTCCCGAGCTTCACCGCCAGGGAGTGCCTGGGCAGGGGGAAGGGAATGGTCGATTTCAGCGTCCTTCGCGGCGCGGAGCGCGGCTACGAGGAGGCGATAGCCCAGTTGGGCCAGAGCCAGCGCCTCATTCCCAAGCGATGGCTGACCATCGTCGTCCCCGACAGGCTGGTCGGGATGACCGTGGAGACGATCATCGCGGTCAACAAGACGGGCAAGGCGGGCGACGGAAAGATATTCGTCCTTCCCGTCGACGAGGTCTACCGGGTGCGGACCGGCGAATCGGGAGACCGCGCACTCGATGAAGCATAGCGGGCCGCACGAGGCCGGAGGGAAGCGATGAGCGATACTAGAACGGCGGCCGTCGTCGAGCCGGTCCTGGCCGAAAAAGAGGCCGAGGTCCTGAAGGGCGAGCTCCTCGCCGCCTATCCGCCCAAGATAGGCCGCAAGCGCGAGAGACAGATCGTCGTCAACAAGCGGGGCGAGGACGGAAGCTATCCGGAAATCCAGGCCAATACGAGGACTCTTCCCGGCATCATCACCCAGCGAGGATGCACCTACGCCGGATGCAAGGGCGTAGTCGTCGGTCCCACCCGGGATATCCTGCAGATCACCCACGGTCCCATCGGCTGCGGCTTCTACAGCTGGTTGACCAGGCGCAACCAAACACGGGCCGAGGGCGCGTCCGACGACAATTTCATGCCCTACAGCCTGTCCACCGACCTCGAGGACAAGGACATCGTGTTCGGCGGCGAAAAGAAGCTGAGGCGGGCCGTGAAGGAGGCCTTCGACACCTTCAGGCCCAAGGCCATAGCGATCTTCTCGACCTGTCCGGTCGGGCTCATCGGCGACGACGTCCATGCCGTGGCCCGCGACATGACCGAGGAGCTCGGCATTACCGTCTTCGGGATGTCCTGCGAAGGCTATAAGGGAGTCTCGCAATCGGCGGGACATCATATCGCGAACAACGCGGTATTCACCCACGTCGTCGGCAAGAACCCGGAGAGGCCCGAGGGCGAATTCAAGGTGAACATGCTGGGCGAGTACAACATCGGAGGCGACGCCTTCGAGCTGGAGCGGCTGCTGGGCCTCCTCGGCGTGACCTTGGTCACTACGTTCTCGGGCAACTCCACGTTCGTGTCGATGGGCCAGGCGCCTTTCGCCGACGTGAATCTCGTGATGTGCCACAGATCGATCAACTACATGGCCGAGATGATGGAGACCAAATACGGCCTGCCCTGGTTCAAGGTCAATTTCATCGGGGCCGGTCCCAGCTCGAAGTCGCTTCGGCACCTGGCCGAGTACTTCGCCGATGCGGGGCTCGCGGCGAGAGTCGAGTCGCTGATCGAGTCGGAGATGATCGAGGTAAGCGAGGAACTGGATCGCGTCAGGCCGCGCCTCGCGGGCAAGAGCGTGCTCATGTACGTCGGCGGCAGCCGGGCGCACCACTATCAGGACCTGTTCAGGGAGCTCGGGATGAAGGTCGTCTCCGCGGGCTACGAGTTCGCCCATCGCGACGACTACGAGGGCCGCAGGGTCATCCCCACCATAAAGGTAGACGCCGACAGCCGCAACATCGAACAGCTCCACGTAGAGAGGGACGAGGCCCGGTACTCGAGGCGGCGCGACGACGCGGAGATCGAGAGTCTCAAGGCCCGCGGTCTTCCGATGGGCGAATACGAGGGCATGATGGGCGAGATGGCCGAGGGTAGCCTCGTCATCGACGACATCAGCCATTACGAGACCGAGAAGCTCATCGAGCTTGTGAAGCCCGACCTCCTGTGCGCCGGAATCAAGGAGAAGTACGTCGTGCAGAAGCACGGCATACCGCTCAAACAGCTGCACAACTACGACATCGGGGGGCCCTACGCCGGCTTCCGCGGCGCGATCAATTTCTACCGCGAGATAGACCGGCTCGTGAACGGCTCCGTCTGGGGAAAGATCAAGGCCCCCTGGGACAAGGCGCCGGAACTGTCCGGCAGCTACGGTTGGTGAAGGAGGAGCCATGCCGAAGGACCCGTACTTGAAGCACACCGCCGCGGAATCGCCGCCCCGCGAGGCCCTTACGATAAATCCGGCCAAGACCTGCCAGCCGATCGGGGCCATGTACGCGGCCTTGGGCGTGCATCGCTGCCTGCCCCATAGCCACGGCTCCCAGGGCTGCTGCTCTTACCACCGGAGCACGCTGACCCGTCACTACAAGGAGCCCGTCATGGCCGCCACCTCCTCCTTTACCGAAGGGGCATCGGTCTTCGGCGGACAGAGCAATCTCCTCCAGGCCTTCAACACGATCTTCACCCTCTACGACCCGGATATCATCGCCGTCCATACCACCTGCCTCTCCGAGACGATAGGGGACGATCTGCCGCAGATCATCGGGAAGGCGACGGCGGAGGGCAAGATACCGGCTGGACGAGTCGTGCTCCACGCGAATACGCCGAGCTATATCGGCAGCCACGTCACGGGCTTCGCCTCGATGACCCGCGCCTTCGTCGACTACTTCGCGGAGACCACCGGCAAGAAGAGCGACAGGCTCGCCGTCTTCCCCGGCTGGGTCGAGCCCTCGGACATGGCCGAGCTCAAGCGCCTCCTCGAGACGATGGAAATACCGTATACGATGCTTCCCGACACGAGCGGAGTCCTGGACTCTCCCCTTACCGGGCATTTCGAGATGTATCCCGAGGGAGGAACCAGGCTCGAGGACATCAGGCACATGGGAGACGTCAAGGCCTCGATAGGCTTGGGCCCCTATTGCTCGGGACCGGCGGCCAAGCTCCTCGATACCAAGTGCAGGGTTCCCTGCGATATCCTCGACTTGCCGATAGGCCTGTCCGCGACGGACCGCTTCATCGACGCTCTGCGGCGAACGGCGGGCGTGGCGGTAAGCGAGACGGTCATCAGGGAGCGAGGGCGCCTCGTCGACATGATGGCCGATATGCACCAATACACCTACGGCAGGACTGTCGCCCTCGCCGGCGATCCCGACCAGCTCTGCCCGCTCTCGGAGTTCCTGCGGGACATGGACATGAAAGTGAAGTACGTCGTGACGGGGACTCCGGGCAAGCCCTTCGAGTCTCGCATGTCCGAGCTCCTGGGCGAGGCCGAGGAAGGCGATTGGCGCGGAGCGCCGGGCGATCTCTTCTCCCTCCATCAGAGGCTGAAGGCAGAGCCGACCGATCTCCTCATCGGGAACAGCTATTGCAAGTACATGGCGCGCGACGAGGACATTCCCTTCGTGCGCTTCGGCTTTCCCATCCTGGATCGAGTCGGCCACTCCGACTTTCCCTACGTCGGCTATCGCGGCGCGATGAGAGTCATGGAGAGGGTCCTGGGCGTCCTCATGGATCGCCAGGATCGCGACTCACCGAACGAGAGATTCGAATTGGTCATGTGAGGGGAAGGCATGGAATCGTACTTCGCCCTGCTCAAGGGACGCCGCGACCAGGTCGCCCGCGCGGGCGAGCCCTCCATGAACATCGCCTGCGGCTCGCCGAGTCTCGCGGGAAGCGTGAGTCAGCGCGCATGCGTCTTCTGCGGCTCGAGGGTCGTCCTCTATCCCATCGCCGACGCGGTCCACCTCGTGCACGGACCCGTCGGATGCGCCGCCTACACCTGGGACATACGCGGCTCGGTCTCGACGGGGCCGCAGCTCCACCGCCTCTCCTTCACGACCGACCTCCGCGAGACGGACGTGATCTTCGGCGGCGAGAAACGGCTGTACGCCGCCCTTTCGGCCCTGATCGAGGAACACCGCCCGCGCGCCGCCTTCGTCTACGCGACCTGCATCATCGGCCTCATCGGCGACGACGTCGCGGCCGTCTGCCGAAAGGTCTCGGCCGAGCGGGGCATACCGGTCTTGCCCGTCCATTCGGAGGGCTTCAAGGGCACTAAGAAGGACGGCTATCGCGCCGCCTGCGCCGCCCTCGCCTCTCTCGTCGGGACGGCGGAGCCGCGTTCCGCCGATTATCGCGGCGATCCGGCGGTAGCGAGGAGCCGCCTCAGCATAAACATCCTCGGCGAGTTCAACCTGGCGGGGGAAGCCCGCATCATCCGCGGCTACTACGAGCGGATGGGGATTCGAGTTCAGTCCATAATGACCGGCGACGGCCGCGTCGACGAGATCAGGGCGGCGCATCGGGCCGATCTCGACGTGGTGCAATGCTCGGGCTCGATGACCTATCTGGCCAAGACCATGAGGGACGGATGGGGCATCCCCTTCGTGCAGGCGTCCTTCTTCGGCCTCGACGACGCGGCGGCCGCGCTGTACGCCGTGGCCTCCGCGCCGGCCTTCGCCGGCGAGCCGGCCCTGGCCGAGCGGGCCGCGGCCATCGTCGCCGAGGAAGTCGACAAGGTCCTGCCCGAGATCCGCGCGATCCGCCGGGACCTCGAGGGCATGCGCGCGGCCATCTATGTCGGCGGCGCCTTCAAGGCGCGCTCCCTCGTGAAGGCGCTCAGGCTCCTGGGCGTGAGCACCGCGCTCGTCGGATCCCAGACGGGCGACAAGGCCGATTACGACGACCTCGACGCCCTCTGCGACCCGGGCACGATCATCGTCGACGATTCCAATCCCGCCGAGCTCTCGCGCTTCCTCAAGATGAAGCGCGTCCAGATCTTCATCGGAGGGGTCAAGGAGCGGCCCATCGCCCACAAGCTCGGGATCGGATTCTGCGACCACAACCACGAACGGAAGATTCCCCTGGCAGGCTTCGAAGGCATGGTGAACTTCGCCCGCGAGCTGCGCGCCTCGGCCATGAGTCCCGTGTGGAGTCTCCTCGATAGGGAGAGGGACGATTAGCATGGCCGCGCGAGATAGGGCGCGATCGACTCCCCCCGTCGAGGAAGGGCTCGGGCGCTACGAGGTCACGCGGAACGCCTGCGTAGTCTGCTCGCCGCTCGGGGCCACCATCGCCTTCGCGGGCATCGAGCGGGGAATGACTCTCCTGCACGGCTCGCAGGGCTGCGCGACCTATATCCGGCGCTATGCCATATCGCATTTCCGCGAGCCTCTGGACGTGGCCAGCTCGAGCTTCACCGAAGAGAGTACCGTCTTCGGCGGCGCGGACAGGCTTCGCCTCGCCTTGGCCAACCTCCTGAGCGAGTATCGTCCCGCCTTCGTCGGGATCGCCACTACCTGTCTCGCCGAGACCATCGGCGAGGACGCGGCCGCGGTGCGGAAGGCTCTCGGCGTCGTCGATGCGACCTCCGCCGCCGCGAAGGCCGCTTCGAAAGGGAAGGACGACCCTCTCGTCGTCGCGGTTTCCACGCCGAGCTATCGCGGCAGCCACCGCGACGGCTTCCGGGCCGCGCTGAGGGCCTTGGCCGAGGCGACCAACCCTCCGATCGCAAAAGGGCCGGCATGGTCCGCGTCGCCGCGGCGCGCATCCGGCAAGGGAGGCTCGAGCCGACCGGTCGCCGTGTTCCCTGCCATGCTTTCTCCGGCCGACCTTCGTTCGCTTCGAAGCGACGTCGAGGCCTTCGGCCTGGAAGCGATCTTCGCGACCGATTATTCGGATACCCTGGACGGCGGCCCCTGGGTCGAGCACCGCCTCCTACCCGAGGGGGGTACGCCCGTCGCCGACCTCGCGCGGTTGGGGAGCGCGGTCGCCTCCATCGAACTGGGAGCCGAGCTTTCCCCGAGGCTTTCGGCCGCGGCCTTCCTTGAAGAGGCAAGCGGCGTTCCCCGCATCTCCCTCGGCCTTCCCGTAGGCATCCGGGCTACCGACGCCTTGATGGACGCCCTAGCCAAGCTTTCCGGGCGGCATCTCCCTCGAGGCCTGGAGGCCGAGCGCTCGCGGCTCCTCGATTCCTATGTGGATGCTCACAAGCACGTGTTCGGCAAGAAGGCCCTCCTGTACGGCGACGTGGACTTCGTCGAGGCTCTCGCGGCCTTCCTGCTCGAGATAGGCATGATCCCCGTGCTCCCGGAAGGCGAAGGCAGGGATTTTCATCAAGCCGAGTCGGCCGCTAGGGCCTCGGCGGAGGCCGGCGGTCCCATCGACCTCGTGATCGGCAACGGGAAGGGCTATAAGACCGCGGTCAAGCTGGGCGCGACCCTCGTCCGCGTGGGCTTTCCCATACACGACCGTTTCGGCGGACAAAGAGTCCGCGTTCTCGGCTACGGAGGCAGTCAGGAGCTTTTCGATCGAATCGTGAACGCGCTCATCGAGAGGAAGCAGGATGAAAGCGAAGTCGGGTACACCTATTATTGAGCACCCCTGTTACGATCCGGCGCACAAGGCCGGGATTTCCCGCCTGCACCTGCCGGTGGCGCCGCGCTGCAACGTGCAATGCCGCTTCTGCGACCGCAGCTTCGATTGCGTCAACGAAAGCCGTCCCGGCGTGACCGCCTCTCTCCTCTCTCCGGTCGAAGCCTCGAAACGGGTGGACCTCGCCCGCGAGCGCCTCCCGAACCTCGGCGTCGTCGGTATCGCCGGTCCGGGCGACCCCCTCGCCAACTTCCCGGAGACCGTCGAGACTTTCCGCCTCGTCCATCGGGGTCACCCCGATCTGGCCCTCTGCCTGGCGACGAACGGCCTGGGGCTTCCGGGACGGGCCGCCGCTCTCGCCGAACTCGGCGTCTCGCATCTCACGATCACGGTCAACGCGATCGATCCCGAGGCGAGCGCGCGCATCTACGACTGGTGCAGGATCGACGGCCGCGCGCGCACGGGCGACGAGGCGGCGGGGCTCCTCCTCGAGCGCCAGCTCCGCGGACTGGAGGAGGCGGCCGCGCTCGGCATGACGATCAAGATAAATACGATCCTCGTTCCCGGAGTCAACGAGGCCGAGGCCGGGCCCATCGCGCGGGAATGCGCCGCGCGCGGCGCTTCCTTCATGAACCTGATACCCCTCCTTCCCGTCAGGGGAACGCCCTTGGGCGGCAGGGGCGAGCCGTCGATGGAATCAGTCGCCGCGGCGCGGGAAGCGGCGGCGACGTTCATGCCCCAGCTCTCCCACTGCTCGCGTTGCCGGGCCGACGCGGCGGGATTGCTGGGCGAGGATATCTCCCTCGAAGAGGGAGCCGAACGGGCCGCGATCGAAAGCTACTCCCCGATAACCCGGTCCGTCACGGTCGCCGTCGCCAGCCGCGAGGGTCTCCTGATCAACCGGCACCTGGGCGAGGCGGAACGGCTCTTCGTATTTCGCATAGATCCCTCGGGCGAGTACGACTTCCTCGATGCCAGGCGGACTCCCGGCGAGGGCCGAGGCGAGGCTCGCTGGGAGGATCTGGCTGCCCTCGTCTCCGATTGCTCGATGCTGCTCGCCGCCGGCGTAGGCGCTCCGCCCCGGCTCTTTCTCGAGTCGAAAGGCATGAAGGTCTTCGTCCTCGAGGGCCTCGTGGACGAGGCTCTGCGGGCTATTGCCTCAGGCAGGGACCTTTCGTTCCTGAGGCTTCGCTCCGGCTGCGGATCGGGCTGTTCCGGCGGAGCGAAGCGCGGTTGCGGCTGCGCATGAATCTTCGAATCGCCTCACTCATCGTCAGGAGGGAACATGGCTAAACCGAACAGGCACATTCTGGTATGCGCGAGCTTCCGCTCGTCCGGGGCGCCTCAAGGAGTCTGCGCCAGGAAGGGATCGCAGGACCTCCTGGCCTATTTGGAAACCGAACTGGCCGACCGCGGCATGAGCGACGTCGCCGTGACGGCGACCGGCTGCATGAAAGTCTGCGATCGCGGGCCCGCGCTGGTCGTCTATCCTCAAAATCGCTGGTACGGCGGCATCGAGGGAGAGGCGCAGGTCGATGCGGTGCTGGATGCCCTCGAGGCGGGCTCGGACGCCTCGGAGTACCTTCTCGAATGACCATCGTCGATTGCACGCTTCGCGACGGCGAACAGGCTCCGGGCGTCGTCTTTTCCCGTGGCTTCCGTCTCGCCCTCGCCCGCGACCTCGCGGCTTCGGGCGTCCTCGAACTGGAGGCGGGCATCCCCGCCATGTGCGCCGAGGAGGGAGAAGCCTTCTCCTTCCTGGCGCGGGAGCTGCCCGAGCTGCGCCTCATCGCCTGGAACCGCATGCTGCGAAGCGACGTCGAGTCCTACTTGCGCGCGGGCGCCGGGACGATCCACGTGAGCGTCCCGGTGTCGGATCTGATGCTGAGGGTGAAGCTCGGCTGGACGCGGGCCCGCGCCATCGCCTCGACGAGAGATCTCGTCGCCCATTGCCTTGATCGAGGGGCCCGGCCCATAGTCGGAGCGGAGGACGCATCGCGCGCCGACCCGGCTTTCCTCGAGGATTTCTTCGCGTCCGCGTCGGAGGCGGGCGCGGCCAGGCTGCGGTACGCGGATACTCTGGGTCGGCATGACCCCTTCGCCGCCTACGCGGCCATGGCGGCATTGGCCCCGCGGATCGCGGCGCCCATCGAATACCACGCGCACAACGATCTGGGCTTGGCCGTCGCCAATACATTGGCCGCCGCGCGCGGCGGGGCCCGCGCAGTGAGCGTCACGGTCGGAGGCCTCGGGGAGCGGGCGGGCAACGCCGCGCTCGAGCAGGTCGCCGCCGGCTTGCCGATCTTCTGCGGTCTCGATTGCGGCGTCGATCTCGTCCGCCTGCCCGCGATCTGCGCCTCGGTCGCGAAGGCCTCCGGGAGACCTATCCCGGTCGACCGTCCCATCGTCGGCGGGGCGGTCTTCTCCCACGAGTCCGGCATACACGTGGACGGGATACTGAAGGATCCCGCCCTATACGAATTCCTTCGCCCCGAGACCTTCGGACGCAGCCGCTCCATCGTGCCGGGCATCCATTCGGGCCGCTCGGCCCTAGTACATTGCGCCGGGCGATTGGGCCGCTCCCTGCCCGCCGGGCAAGTCGCCTCCGTCAAGGCTCGCGTCCGCCTGGCCTGGTCCGAGAGCGTTCCCCCGGATCCCTGGCGGGCCTTCGCGGGGATCCTGGACGAGGAGGGCTGTCCCGTTGAAGGATAAGGTGCCCGGCTCTTTCGAGTGCGCCGCCGCCCCCAGGCCGTTCTGCGACGGCGTCCTTCCCCTTTTCTACGAGCTGGCGCGCACCATAGCGCTAGGCAGGGATCTTCAGGGAGTCATGGACGCGGCGGTCGAAGTCATCGTGGAGAACCTGATCGGGGCCGAGCGCGTCGTCCTGTCCATCCTCGATCGCCGGACCGGCGCGGCTTTCATAGAGAACGCCTGGGGCCTGTCGGACGAGGAGCGTTCCCGGGGGGTCTACCGGATGGGCGAGGGCATAACCGGCTACGTCGTCCAGACCGGAGATTCCCTGGTCGTCCCCAACATCGCCGAGGAACCGGCCTTCCTCGACCGTACCGGGGCCCGCAGGGACGTGGATACGTCGCGCCTCGCCTTCATCTGCGTACCGGTGAAGCTCGGTAGGGAGGTTCTCGGAACTCTCAGCGTGGACCTTTCCAATTCTTCCAGCGCCGACCTCGAGGGGGACCGCGAGCTA
>Ga0181520_10009944_pt1 | contig 12946 bp, 12 predicted proteins | sample PEATcosm2014_Bin_29_FD_132451 | JGI IMG/M metagenome (GOLD analysis project Ga0181520, IMG submission 132451) | Peatland microbial communities from MTU Mesocosm Facility, Houghton, MI, USA - PEATcosm2014_Bin02_30_metaG | ecosystem: Environmental > Terrestrial > Soil > Wetlands > Peat | place...
GAAGCCGGCGCGTGTATGTTCCAGATCCAGCACGCCGATGATGCGCCCCTTGTGGAAGAGCGGCACAATCAGCTCGGAGCGGGTCTCCGGGTTCATCAGCACATAGCGCGGATCGTTGCGCACATCGGGCACATTCACCATGCGCCACTCGCGCACCGCCGCGCCCACCAGGCCGCTGGTGATGGGAAAGCTGCGCACCGGCGCCTGCGCGTGTCCGAAGCGCCATGCGTAGCGCGTAATCAGCATCTCACCCTTCTCATCCAGAAGCATGATGGTGAACATCTGATAGTCGATGAGCCGGCGCAGCAGTTGCCCCACCTTTTCCAGAAGCGGGTCCAGGTCGAGGATGGAGGTCAACTCGGTGGCAATCTCGTTCAGCACCGCCAGTGTCTGCGCCTGACGCGAGACACGCGCATAGAGCCGCGCATTTTCAATCGCCTGCGCGATCCGCGAGGCGGTCAAAGTCAGCAGCCGCAGTTGTTCCGGACCGAAGAAATCCTTTTGCTCGCTCTCGATGTCCATTACCCCGATCAGCCGGTTTTTGGCGATCAGCGGAACCGCCAGCTCGGAGCGCACTTCAGGATTCACCTGCACGTAAAAGTCGGAGGCGGTCACGTCGTTCAACAGCACCGGCTGGCGCGTCAGCGCCACCTGCCCCACCACGCCTCTGCCCATGGGAACGATCAATCGCTCAATCTGCGTCGTGTGGCCAATCTGAAATCTCACGCGCAATTCGCGGGTCCGGTCGTTCAGCAGCAAGATGGCGAAGATGCGGTAGGGAATGACCGCGCGCACCAGTTCGGCGGTGCGCCGTAGCAGGGTCTCCAGATCCAGCGTGGTGTTCAGCGCCTCGGCAAGCTGCACCAGATAGGCGACATCGGCCGCTTCCACGCGAATGTTCTCCGGGGCGAGATGCGCTCCGGGATTCGCCGGACCGGCCGGGCGGTAGTCGCCCTCAAGCTCGGATTCTTTGCGCGGAGATGGTGGAGTCGAGGCCATAGTAGCTCATGAAAATCATAGAGCATGGCGGTGGATCGTTGCTCTGCTTCCGCCTATCGAATTCTGTGCCGCGCCGTCATTGGCTTGCCTGCTCATATTGGCCGGCTATGCACAATCTCAAAGCGCCGCTTGAGCCGCAGAAAGGGACTCTCCAGCCGGGAGTAGGAAAGCTTGGCTGCAAGGATGGTGAGCGCGAGTGCAAGAAACACCGAAAAGAGTGATGCGTGAGGTATATGTAATGAGATAAAAAATACGAGCGAAAGCTGAATCGCCAAATAATGGTAAACATACAAGCCGTATGAAATCTTGCCTAAGCCGGTCACCCATCTTGGCATATAAGACGGTCCGATCATACAAAAGCCATGCAAGACAGCAGCGCATCCAAGGGCGATCATCGCATAACCAATCATCAAGTAGATACCGCTAATCGCGATTGCACTTGATCCATTGCCTTTGATATTAAAAAGATAACAAGCGAAAAACCATATGACAGGGCCGGAGACTGCCAGGATGACTCCGGCCAGAACGCTACTGTGCTGAAACCTCTTTCGGGTCAGAGCCAGCAGAATTCCCGTCGCGAACATTTCAAATTGAACCAGAGTATTGCACCAGACTTCCCAATCAGTATTTGCATGGTGTTGCCCCAAATTGAAGAGTGTGATGTTCGCAACAATAATGAAGAAAAGAGCGCACCACAGCAGTCCCCGCCGGGAAAACCAGCGCATCGCCCAGGGCCAGATCAGGTAGAACTGCTCCTCGACCGATATGCTCCACAAAAGCGCCATCGGATTGTTCCACCAGCCGTAGGTGCAAAAGATATTCCCAGCAAAAAGCAGATACCAAACAAAGCCGATCATCTGCTGTCTGCTTACGATCAATGCAGCCCAGGCGATACCGATAAAGATTCCAAAAAGATAGAGGGGCCAGATCCTCAAGATTCTCCGAAGATAAAACCTGCGAACCGAAATAGCGCCGGCTGCTTGCCGCTCTTGCAGCAGTATCTCGGTAATGAGGTAGGCGCTGAGACAAAAAAACAGACACATACCCATTCCGCAGCTATTTGCGTAAGCATTCAGAATGCGCGCGGTACTCAGGCTTATATTGTCGGATGGAGAAGGCTTCCCGGAAAAAACGGTGGAAAACAATGGGTAAAATACATGATGAAAGAAGACCAGAAGAAACGCGATGAAACGCACGACATCCAGCTCCGGCCGGTAACCGCGTACGGATTCCTTTGGGGCCTCAGCATCCGCCGTTCCGGTGCCCGGATCATCTTCCAAAACGTTGCTCAAAGCGCAAACCTCTCATGCGGCCATGGGATAAATCAAAAAGCGTCTTGCCCGGTAATCGGCTTCGCGCATTGTCGCGCGAAGACCCAGACGTAAAATATGCTCATCGCCAGCAAGATAACCGGAACCGAAAATCGCAACGCGATCATCAGACTCTGCCAGAGGACGCCGGTTGCGCGCAAGCTCGGATTGCGGGCAATACCGAGAGCAGTCGTCCAGAAGAAATCCCCGGTTGTCACCAATCCCATCGCCGTCAGACCGAGCGCAAACCACCTCGCGCGGCCACCTCTGGCCCAGAGAAGTCCGCAGGCGGGGACCGCAAGCAGCAGGAGTTTGGCGTCATATTGCCGATGATAAACCGGCAGCATGGAGAGAGCCGCGATGGCCGCCAGCGCCAGCCAGGCCCTTGCCTGTGAAAAGCGGGAGCGAAATGCCGCCAGCGCCAGCCAGGCCCTTGCCTGTGAAAAGCGGGAGCGAAATGCCGCCAGCGCCCATGCCAGCAAGAGCGGCGCGCAAATCAGATAGCTGGCCAGATTGTAGATGCGCGGGTCGCTCCAAAAAAAGCTGGTGGCCGACTGCAGGTCAATGACACCTTCAGGCCCCATCGCGGAGGCGCTGGGATCATTGGTGCCGCCGGGTAGCGAATACGCCAGCAGATTGGTGTGCATCTCCTGCATCCAATGCGGCGATACCAGCCAGATCCACAGTATGGACGACAGAGTGAGCGCAATCATTACCAACAGGACTTGCCACGCGCGCCTGCGGTACACTCCGCCCGCCAGGAGGAAGTATAGCCAGACCAGGCCCGCATCGTGCGGCTTGACGGCAAGGCTGACCGCAAGGCACAGAATGCCAGCCCGAACAAAACGTTCGCGAAAAAAACACCAGACGGCGATGCAGCAAAGACTGATCGCAATTCCTGCCGCATTGCCGGTCATCGCGAGTACTTCGCTGTTGGCCAGAAGGAAGCCAATCATGAATCCGGAGAGGATGGGCGCATACTCCGCACCGAGATCCCAGATCAGAATCGAGGCCAGAAGAACGCTTGCAAAGATAAGAAGCAGCCACAGGAGGTGTGCCGGCCCCCACGGCAGCAGCGCAAAGGGAATCGACATGATGAACGACGTCGGCGGGTAGACATTCTGCGTAGCGATCTGGCGAGTCGCCGCTGTATCCGGCGTGTGGCCTTCCGCTTCGTAGACGTGTTCCACGTCGCGTGTCTTGTAGGGATCGTGATGTTGCAGCAGGCAGCGGGCAGGATAATAGAGAGCCCGGAAGTCCGTCAAAGAAACCGGAACGGCATTTTCGAGCACGGCGCCCAGCATGATAAATACCAAGCCGCCCAGCAAAAGCATCGTGAGACCATCGCGCCGCTCTCTTGTCATCCTGAACCTCTTAATCTCTTCTCCAGGAGCGGCTTGAAGGGGAGTTGCCGTCATTCTGGTCTACAATCATACACGTGAATGCGGCGCCGTAAAGTGGCGGAATTCGGTCTGCAATCGCTGCAGATTTCCCAACAGGGGATTCATCCCCGATGTGAGAACGGGAGTACGGAGGAAGGTCAGTGCAAGATTTCCGCAATTCTCAAACGGGCAAAAGGCCTGAAGTGAAATCCAACGAGGACATCGAATCCTGCCTCACCGCCGTGATGCCGGTTTACAACGAGGCAGCCACCGTGGCCGAGGTGGTCAAGGTGGTGCTGGAGCAGCGTCCGGTGCAACAACTTGTGATTGTGGATGACTGTTCGCAGGACGGCACTTGGGAACAGCTTCAGCCGCTGGCGCAAATGGATGCGCGCATCAAGTTGATCCGCCATGAAGTGAACCAGGGCAAGGGCGCGGCCTTGCGTTCGGGCATCGCGCTCGCAACCTCGGAGATTGTGATCGTTCAGGACGCGGATTTGGAGTACGATCCCGCCGAGTATTACCGGCTGCTTGCGCCGATTCTCTCTGGCAAGGCGGACGTCGTCTACGGTTCCCGCTTTAGCGGCAGCGACGGTGCCCGCAGGATCTTGTATTACTGGCATTCGGTCGGCAACAACTTTCTCACCATGTGCTCGAACATGGCTACGAACCTGAATCTCAGCGATATGGAGACCTGTTACAAGGCCTTTCGACGGGAGGTCATCCAGAAGATAACCATCCAGGAGAACCGCTTCGGATTTGAACCGGAGATTACCGCGAAGATCGCACATGCGAAGGCGCGCATCTTTGAAGTTGGCATCTCGTATACGGGCCGAACCTATGCCGAAGGGAAGAAGATCAACTGGCGCGATGGAGTGCGAGCGCTCTGGTGCATCTTCAAATACAATTTAGTGAGCAGATGAGCAGCCCCATCGATGCACCGGTTCAAGCAGCAGAATTTGAATTCACGGCGCTGAACGAGGCAAGAAATTATCGCCGCGCGTTGCTACGCGATTTTTCATCCTATTTGCGCGGGAACGTGCTGGAGGTTGGAGCTGGCATAGGCCAGATTACCTCCGGACTTCTGCAGGTTCCTGACATACAACTACTATCGCTAATTGAGCCAGATACCGCTTTCTGCGCCCGATTGCGCGCCCAGTTTCCTCAACTCGGAGTGCATCAGGGAACGATTGCCGATTTTCAATCAGAGAGAAATTGGAATGCGATCCTGAGCGTTAATGTTCTGGAGCACATTGAAGCGGATGGCAAGGAATTGGCCAACTATCATCGGCTGCTGCGATCCGAGAGGGGCGCACTCTGTCTGTTTGTTCCGGCGCGACCGGAGCTTTATGCGCCAATCGACAAGGATTTCGGCCATTACCGCCGTTATACACGGCGTGATTTGCAAAAGAAGCTGGAAGAGGCCGGATTTGCGATTGCTGAACTCCGATACTACAATCTCGCCGGTTACTTTGCCTGGTGGCTGAATTTTTGTCTACTAAAAAAACGAAACTTCGATGCGGATGCAGTGCGACTCTTTGACCGCGCCATCTTTCCCACCGTCCATTTCCTTGAGTCGCGCATTTGCTCTCCACCAATCGGTCAAAGCTTGTTGGCTGTTGCAACTGCTAACTGAGGAATACTGGCGCCAACGCGACAGCGAAGGCATCTTGCTGAGAGCGTCATTCCGCTCCCAGCTCCCGCACAATCGCCACCGAGGCTGAGGCTCCGATGCGGTTGGCGCCGGCTTCGAGCAGCGCCTTTACATCGGCCAGATTGCGGATGCCTCCCGCGGCCTTCACGCCGCAGCGCCCGCCGGCCACGCCGCGCATCAGCGCCACGTCAGCCGGTGTTGCGCCGCTCGTGGAAAAGCCCGTCGACGTCTTCACGAAGTCCGCTCCGGCCAGGATGGCAGCCTCCGTGCCGCGCAGCTTCTCTTCCATCGTCAACAAAGCCGTCTCCAGAATCACCTTCAGCAGCGCACCGTGATGATGAGCAATCATGGCTACCGTGTGGATCGTGTGCTGCACGGATTGATGGTTGCCGCTCTTGAGCAGGCCGATGGGAATCACCATGTCCAGCTCTCTCGCGCCCAGCCGGATCAGCGCCGTCGCCTCATGCCGCAGCGTGGAGACCAGCGACGCGCCCAGCGGAAAACCCACCACCGCGCCCACCGCCAAGCCCGTGCCAGACAGCGCCCCCACTGCAGTCGAAACCCATAGTGGATTCACCATCGCGCAGGCAAAGCGATAGCGCACGGTCTCTTCGCACAGCTTCTCCACATGGCTGCGCGTGGCATCGGGCCTCAGCAGTGTGTGGTCGATCACCGCGGCCAGCGACTGCCAGCTCGTCAGGGTCTGCGCGGCAAACGCCGCCGTATCGAAGACGCCGTTGTCAAACTCCAGATCCGCCTCGTCGATGGATGTGGTCGCGGTCATCGGTCATGCTCCTTGTCCAGGACAGTTACTCCGGATGGTCTGCCGTCATCAAGCAGATGTCAGGCAGATTCCGGTAACGCTCCGCATAATCCATTCCATAACCGATCACAAACAAGTTGGGAATCGAAAAGCCGACATAATCCGCCTCGATTTTTTCGATCCGGCGCGAGGGCTTGTCCAGCAGTGCGGCGATGCGCAGCGTCTTGGGATTCTGACGCAGAAAGAAATTGCGCAGATAGGAGAGGGTCAGCCCGGTGTCGAGAATATCCTCGACCACCAGTACGTTCTTGCCTTCGATCGGATCATCCAGGTCTTTGATCAGCTTGACCGCGCCCGAGGAGCGCTGCCCGTTGCCATAGCTCGATGTGGCCACAAAGTCGAAGGTCGCATCCACCTGGACAGCCCGCGCCAGATCGGCCAGAAACGGCGCCGCTCCCTTCAATACTCCCACCATCACCAGCTTTTCGCCGTTCAGGTCGCGGGTAATTTCGGCGCCCATCGCGGCCACACGATCGGCAATCTGCTGGCGGTTATAGAGAATCTCAAGGTTCTGCTGGCTAAAGGTCGTCATATTTCTAGTATTACCTGAACGGAAGGCCGCAGGACGAGATCGCGCGTGAAAATTCTTGTCCTTCGCCCGGCAATGCCTTCCCGCAGCCGTTTTGCCCGCGCACGCGTCTATACTTAATAGATATGCTGCCTTTCATTCACATCCATCTCTTCTCCTGGCACCGGGATCAGCCAACCTTCGGGTTGATGATGTGGCTGGCCGCTGTGGTCGCCGCCTTTGTGATGGATCGCAGCTTTCGCCGCGCACGCATCTCGGCAGACGCCGTTGCCATGGTTGCCGCTACCGTGGTCTTCGGCATCATCGGCGCCAAGCTCTGGCACGTTCTCGACACCCCCATCGAATTTCGCTCGATAGGATGGAGCGTCCTTTGGGATACGGACGGCTTTGCCTGGTACGGCGGTCTCGTCTTCGGCATCTCCGCTCTCCTCTTTCAGGGCTGGTGGGCAAAGATCGGCGCGCTGCGCACCCTTGATCTGGCCGCTCCGGCCGCCGCCATCGGCTATGGCATCGGGCGCATCGGATGCTTTCTCTCCGGCGATGGCTGCTACGGAATCCCCATCCAGCCGCTGCATTTCATCGGATTGACCCTTCATCCCTGGGGCATGAGCTTTCCCAACGGCATCGAGCCGGTCTTTGTCCCCGTCTATCCCACTCCGCTCTATGAACTTGCCGCCGGCCTGCTCATCGGCGGATGGCTATGGTGGAGACTGGGCAAACCGCATCGTACCGGCGCCATTCTCGGCCAGTACCTGCTGCTCTCCGGAATCGCGCGCTTTCTGGTTGAATTTGTCCGCCGCAATCCGAAAGTCTTCTGGGGACTCTCCAACGCCCAACTGGCCAGCGCCAGCTCGGTTTTTGCCGGCCTCCTGCTCGTCGCTTGGATTGCACTGCGGCCAGCAAGCGGCTTCAAGCCTGCGCCCGCTCCCGTCGAGGACGCCACCTAGGCTGTATCGCCGCTTTACAATCATCTCTTGCTGCCAGAATCACAATGCGACCGGCTTGACGTGGTGCTGGTCTCGCCACGCAATCCCCTCAACATCGGAGCGGCCGCCCGCGCGATGGCCAACTTCGGCCTTCCTCATCTCCACATCGTCGCGCCCTTTGCGCCCACATGGCGCGAGGCCCGCTCGGCAGTGGGAGCGCCAGAGCTGCTCTTGAATGCCGTGGAATCGCCGAATCTGGCCGAGGCCGTCGCCGGCTGTACTCTGGTCGCAGGCACTGGAACCCTCACACACCGTAAGCCAGAGCAGCCTGTCGTTCCGCTTCCCGCGCTGGCTTCGCTCGTCGCCCAGGAGTTGAGCCGCGGTGGACGCGTAGCCCTCGTCTTCGGCTCGGAAAAACACGGACTCACCCGCGAGGATCTCTCCCATTGCCACATCCTGGTTGAGATTCCCACCGATCCCCGCCAGCCCTCGATGAATCTGGGCCAGGCCGTCGCCGTCTGTCTGTATGAGCTTACCGCCCGCTCCCCGCAGCCGGAGGCCCCTCGGCAAGAGCCGCCCACCAGCGATGCCGCTGCCCCCTCCGCCCGCCTCGATCTTCTGGCCGGTGTCATCGAAGAGGTCATGCGCGCCGCCGCCTACTCTCCGCATTCGATGCAGGCCGCCAATCGCCACGATCTGCGCGTAATGCTGCGTCGGCTGGCTCTCTCCGCTCAAGATACGCGCCGGATTCTCGGCCTCTTTCGCCGCATTCTCTGGAGGCTGAACCGTCTTTCGCCCGGCAGCGGCGTCTCCACCTGAGCGGCCACCCGGACTTCTCTTCGACTGCTGGAATAAAATCCTGTTAGAGTGTCGCTCAAGGTCTCTTCCATGCGTATGCATCTTATTCGTTCTCATCGAACTCATCGGGAAGCTCCGGCCCGGCTTGGCGTACTGGCTTGCTGCTGTGCCGTGGCGCTTGCACTGGCATTCTTCGCTTCAGCTCAGCAGCCCGGAGAACCAGCGGCGCCCAGCGCCACTCCGGCGCCAGCCGCAGCCGCCCAGCCCTCCACACCGCCAGATGCTACGAATCCGCCCGCGGCCACTGCGGCGCCAACCGAAGGCCCCAACCCCGCCCTTCCGCCGGAAGCTGCTCCGGCTCCGAGTCCGCAGCCAGCCCCGGCCACACCGATTAAGGCAGTTCCCAAACCCTCGAAGAAAGAGCCAGCCCCAGCGCACGCAGAGGCCGGCATCAGTGAAGCCGAGCTTAAGCAAATGCTCATCGGCAAGGCGCTCTACCTGCGCGGCGGCTACCTCAGCGATACACTCAACTTCGACGAGCACGGCCACCTCATCGGCCACTCCCCGCAAGGCTCCTTCACCCTCTGCGCCATTCAGATCGATCACCTTCGCCTGACCAAGCACAAGCTGGAGCTGGAGGGCCTTCGCTATGGCCTGCACTTCTCCGCACAGTTGGCGTATGAGGATTCCGCTACGACCTTCGACCGGGTGCAGATCACTCCCAAGAAAAAATTCGTTCACATCACCATCGATCGGGAGATCGTAGTCAAGCCCAAGAAGGAACCCAAGAGCGCAAAAAACAAGAAAGCCCCCGCGACGCCAGGAGCGAAGACACCGCCCGCTCCGCCCGCGTCAGAGCCGGCTGCAACCACCGCTCCAACAACTCCAACCCCGGCACTGGCAGCTCCGCCATCAACAGAGCCGGCTCCATCCCCTGTGCCGGCAGAGCAATTAACCCCATCAGCGGCTGAGCCAGCACCAACTCAGACCCAGGCAACTCCGCCACCAACAGAGCCGGCTCCATCCCCTGTGCCGGCAGAGCATCCAACCCCATCAGCGGTTGAGCCAGCACCAACTCAGTCCCAGGCAGCTCCGCCACCGGCAACGCAGCCAGCCTCACCAGCGGCTGCGCAGGATACAAGCGAGATGAGCGAGGCCGATCAGCTTAAGGCTTCCATCGCCTCCGTGCCGGAGGCCGAGCGCCCCGCCGATCCCAATAGCGTCACCACCACCACATCGCCCGCTCACGCCAACCGCCTGCTCAAGGACTCCCTCAGCAGCATCTTCGCCGAAGGGCTTGACCAGCGCATGATGGCCGAAATGCCCGCCTTCTGGAAGTTCTATTACCAGGCAGCTGCGGCCAAAGTCGATTACCGCCCCAGCGATCCCTCCATCTACCGCCAGAACACCGTCGATCAAAAGGCCATGCTGCTCAGCAAATTCGAGCCTGACTCGAATGAATACGCGCAGGCCAATGGCGTCGCCGGCATGGCTCTCTATCACACCGTGGTCAACACCGACGGCAAAGCCGGCGAGATTGCGATCGCCCGGCCCATCGGCTTCGGCCTCGACGAGAATGCCGTCGCCGCCATCCGCAAGGCCAGCTTCCAGCCCGCCGTCAAAGACGGCAAACCCGTCGCCGTGCTGCTGGACCTCGTCGTCCAGTTCCGCATCTTTTCCAAGCGCACCTCGGTGGTTCTGCCGCCCGACGCCTCCGGCAAGCCCGAACCACCGATCCTTCCCGGTCCCTACAGCGTGATCGTGCAGTAAGACAACGGCCAGCCCTCTCCGGAAGATGCTGCCCACGATGAATTGGAAGTGGCGCACAGTGGGTAATCTGCTGCCTGCAAAGGCGCCGTGGTTGGCGAGCGCTTTTGCAGGGCGTGGCTTGTGCCATGCCTGCGAATGGGCAGGAGTTCGGGATATTGCCTCTGCGGGAGCTCTCTGCGCCAAGTGCGTCGTGCTCGTTGTCGCCGAGAATTTTCTATCTGTTTGAAAATAAAGGATGTCTTACACTGTCTTACGGTTGTAAGACAAATGCGTGACAGGCGTAAGACTGTAAGACACGAGTGCGCCTCCCGCTGCATCCCCTCCGCCTCGCCGTCTTACAGCCTGGCTTCGCCCCCCTACTCCTCCTGCCGCATCAGTTCTTCGAGCTTCGGTTTGTGCTTCACCTCGCGGCCCTGGCGCGGCTCCGTATCGATGGCCCGTGCCGGTTTGGGTTGGCCCACGCGCTCTCGCGCCTTGGCTTTGACCGCCTTGGCCGCTGAAAATCTTCCTGGCTTGCGTTTCGTCATCTTAAGGATGAGTATGGAGGAAGTCCTGCCGGAGTGGAAGCCCCCTCCGGCCTTCGGGCATCGCTGCCTGCCACTGCCTGGAGTCATGGCGGAGTGATTCGCCGCCGGAATGGAGAGATCGAAGAAGATGGAAGAACGCGAGTTTTTTAACGAAACCACCGAAGAGAGAACTCATTCGCTGACCTGCCCCAAGTGCGGGCAGACCGGTGAGTATAAGGTAAACTGGGTGGTCCGCAGAAAACGGGCACAACTGCCCCGCGGCGCCGACGAACGGGATCGCGCCAAATTTGCAAAAGCTCAGTCTTACATGGTAAGACGAGACGAAAAATTAGCCTGCTCTAATATCCGCTGCCGCAAACCCTTCGAAATCACCTCCCTGCAATCGGTCGCCTTCTTGAACGAGTAACAGCCGGCCGCGCTCTGGCGCGCCGGTTGCATCCTGTGATTGAATCTATCTGTGAGCGGTCTGGCGCGGAGGGCAATCGCCTTCACCGCTCGAACTTCCGCACAGGAGTGACTTCATTGGCAAATTCCCTGCTTCCCCTCGAAGAACGCCATTTGACTCCCGGCCAGGTGGAGGCGCTGGACAAGCGCCGCGATCTCGGCCATACCTTGCTGGTCATCGCCGGCCAGTTTGCGGTCATCGCCACCGTCTTGCTCTTATGGGTTGGCCAGGACTTGCAATGGTCGCCGGGCTGGATGCATCCCATGGCCTACTACTTTGCCATTTCGCTCGTCATCATCGCCATCTGCGGCGGCATCGGTCTCTTTCTGCGCCGGGGTGCGCCGCGGCTGGACTAGGGCCTTCCATCTTTGCCGCCGGCTCGAGCAATTTCGGAATACACGTTGACTTGTTGAGAGCAGTAAAAGGTGGCTTATTCATGAGGAATAAGCCACTTGAGTGTAAGGTTTCGGAGTACAGCAATTCCGGAATTGCTATAGCCGCCGTGTGCAAGAATTGCCATGAGACTCCCCGCACTGGGCCACCGGATGACGAAGAAGACGGAAAGCCGCATGCCGCTCGATGACCTGCTGGTCTTCCATCAGGTTGCGCGCTCGCTTACCTCGAGCTTCGACCTGGATACGATTCTGCGCACCATCATCGAGCATATGGAGCGCTTCATCGAAGCCGATCTGTGGACGCTGCTGATGCTGGACGAAGCCCGTCAGGAGCTGTACTACGCGATTACCGCGGGTGGCGAAGAGTCCTCGCTGCGCGGTCTGCGCGTCAAGGTGGGCGAGGGCGTGGCCGGCTGGGTGGTGGAGCACGGCGAAACCTTGCTGGTTCCTGAAGCTCATGAAGATCCGCGCGTAAAAGCCGGCGCCAAGCCCTCTTCCGTGCGCTCGGTGATCGCCATTCCGCTGCGCGGACGCAAGGGAACGCATGGGGCTATCGAGATCTTCAACCCCCGCGCCGATCAGCTCACCGATTACACCATCGCCTTCCTGCACATTCTCGCCGATCACGCGGCCATCGCCATCGAGAATGCGCATGATGTCTCCCGCATCCAGCAGTTGACCATCACCGATGACTGTACCGGTCTCTACAACGTGCGCTATCTCTACGAGGTGCTGGGCCGGGAGATGGAGCGATGCGCTCGGCTGGCGTTGCCGGTCGGTTTGGCCTTCCTCGATCTGGATCACTTCAAACGGGTCAATGACGAGCACGGCCACCTGGTGGGCAGCGAACTGCTGGCGCGCACCGGCGAACGGCTCAGGGAGTTGAGCCGCAAAGAGGATTGGTGCTTCCGCTATGGCGGCGACGAGTTTGTCATTCTGATGCCGGAGACCGGTGCGGAGGCTGCCCTGGCGCAGGTCAGAGCGCTGCACAGCGCGCTGTTGGAGACCGAGTTCACAATGAAGAACGGATTGAAGCTGCGCGTCAGCGCCAGCGTCGGCGTGGCGACTGCGCCCACGGACGGTGCAACCGTTCACGCAATCGTCGGCATTGCCGATGCGCGGATGTATGCGGTGAAGGCCGAGGGACGCGGCGCTGTCAGGGGAGTGTAGAAGCGAATGCACTTCATCGCGGAGAATCGCTCTGCCTGATGAATATGCTGTCAAAAAACATACTCCGCAAAGACTCCAGCTCCCGATCGGAACTGGTGCCTTTGCGGAGGCGGGTTAGAGCTTGACGGAGGCGGCGCGGGGAGAGATGCCGCTCAGTTCAGCGGCGCGAGCCTCGGCATAAGCGGCGGCGCCAAGCAGCGCGGCGCGGCTTTCCAGAA
>Ga0181520_10009945_pt1 | contig 12945 bp, 4 predicted proteins | sample PEATcosm2014_Bin_29_FD_132451 | JGI IMG/M metagenome (GOLD analysis project Ga0181520, IMG submission 132451) | Peatland microbial communities from MTU Mesocosm Facility, Houghton, MI, USA - PEATcosm2014_Bin02_30_metaG | ecosystem: Environmental > Terrestrial > Soil > Wetlands > Peat | place...
AAAATTAATCTTAATCTATAATTATGCTGTATAATATTTATTGTTCTCGCATTGAGAACATGTTCATCAGAATTCTATTGTACGCCGCTGTGGAAATATTATGCGAGTAAAAATACCTATACTTAATGAATCTTTGTTTCGTCTAAAAGTTCAGTTGAATGAAAATTTTCTTGCTAAAAAATTCGCAAGCGGCGAGCCGCCGCTGCGTTCGGAGTTGTTCAGCGCAGATCAGATGGAACAGCACGGCAAGACACTGGCTCATTCGCATTCTTTAGGTTTACAACGTACCCCGGATCATCACCTGCTGACAAGGTTGGCTGAAAATGAAACTTTTCTATTTGAAGTTCATAATTTATTGACTGAAACCGTAAAGGCAAATCATCAAATTACACCGGCAGGTGAATGGCTGCTCGATAATTTTTATCTTATCGAAGAACAAATTCGTACCGGTAAAAGACATTTGCCGAAGGGTTACATTAGAGAATTACCAAGTTTGTTAAGCGGCCCTTCGAAAGGTCTGCCCCGTGTTTATGATATCGCGCTCGAAACCATTTCTCATGGGGATGGGCGTGTTGATCCGGAAAATCTCAGCCGGTTCGTATCCGCTTACCAAACAGTAACAACCTTAAAATTAGGTGAACTTTGGGCAATTCCTACTATGCTGAGGTTAGCGCTAATTGAAAATCTTCGCCGTGTTGCAGTTAAAGTTGCTGCTGGAAGGATTGAACGGGATTTAGCCGGCTCATGGGCTGATCAAATGATTGAAGTTGCTGAAAAGGACCCCAAAAGTCTTATCCTTATTATTGCTGATATGGCAAGAACAGATCCTCCAATGACCACTCCGTTTGTATCGGAGTTTGCCCGAAGGCTGCAGGGATTAAGCAATGTTATGATATCGCCGTTAACATGGATTGAGCAGCGCCTTTCCGAATCCGGTATGACAATCAGAAAATTGGTTCAATACGGCAATCAACAACAAGCAGCCGATCAACTTTCAATAAGCAATAGTATAGGCAGTCTTAGATTCCTTGAGTCAATGGATTGGAAAAATTTCGTTGAAACAATGAGCGTGGTTGAGCAAATCCTGCAAAAAGATATTGGCGGAGTTTACGGTAGAATGGATTTTACCACGCGTGACCGCTACCGTCATGTAATAGAGAAGATTGCAAAGAATAGTAAAATATCTGAAGAAGATGCGGCAAATATTGTAATCCGCCTTGCAAAAGAAAGCGTTGCAAAAGAAGACGGCGATCTCAGGACTCAACATGCCGGATTTTATTTGATCGATAAAGGTTTAAAACGACTTGAAAAACTGGCTAAAGTACACTTTTCTGTTCCGGGTGCTGTCAAAAAAGCAGCGGGGCGTGTCCCCCTGCTGATTTATACGGGTTCTATTCTTATATTGACACTAATCTTTACTGCACTCTTAGTAAAACAAATCTATGCGGCGGGCATGCATGGATGGGCTGCAGCCTCTCTCAGCACAATTGTCTTTTTATCTACAAGCCAGTTGGCGGTTGCTTTGGTTAACTGGCTGTCTACATTACTGGCTCATCCGGAGTCTTTGCCCAAAATGGATCTCTCCAAGGGAATACCGCCTGAACTGCGTACTCTTGTTGTAATCCCGACAATGCTAATAAACGTTCAAAACATTAAAGAGCTGGTTGAACAACTTGAAGTTCGTTTTCTTGCAAACCGCGATGATAATCTTCATTTTAGCCTCTTAACAGATTTTCAAGACTCTGCAGTAGAAACATTACCGGGAGATGAAGCACTCTTATTGTTTGTTAGTAAAAAAATTGAAGAACTTAATGAAAAGTATAAAGGCTTGCACAATAATTCCTTTTTCCTGTTCCATAGACCCCGTAAATGGAATTCCCATGAGCAATTGTGGATGGGTTATGAACGTAAAAGGGGAAAACTTGAGGAATTAAATTCTTTGCTTCGCGGCGGGTTGCAAAGCAGCTTCTCACTTATAATTGGTAAAACAGAAATTTTACCCTTTATTAAATATGTAATTACACTTGATACTGATACACAACTGCCCCGCGATTCTGCCCGTCAGTTAGTTGGAGCTATGGCACATCCGTTAAACCGGGCACATTTCAACGAAGTTAAACACCGTGTGACCGCTGGCTACACTATTTTACAGCCGCGGGTTGCAGTAAGCCTGCCAGGTACTAACCTTTCACGTTATGCACACCTCTATGGAAGTCAACCCGGCATCGATCCCTATACTCGTACCGTCTCCGATGTATACCAGGATTTATTTGGTGAGGGATCTTTCATCGGAAAAGGTATTTATGATGTAGATATGTATGTACAGGCTCTTAACAGCCGCTTCCCGGAGAATCTGATTCTAAGTCATGATCTTTTGGAAGGATGTCATGCACGGGCAGGATTAATAAGTGATGTACAATTGTACGAAGAATTTCCGACCCATTACTTTGCTGATGTCAGCCGCCGCCAGCGATGGATTCGAGGCGACTGGCAGCTTGTACGATGGCTGTTACCGGTTGTACCCGGGTATAATAATAATTTGGAAAAAAATTCTTTATCCTGGCTTTCCAGGTGGAAATTATTCGATAACCTTAGGCGAAGTATCGTTCCATTTGCACTTACAATTCTGTTCTTGTCAAGTTGGATTTTTTTGCCGCAAACCTTGATTTGGACACTTTCGGTTGCCGACATTATATTAATTCCACCTATTATTATTTCAATCCTTGACATGCTCCAGAAGACGCCGGATATGCAGTTTAGTCAGCATTTTAAATTTGTCTTACGATCCGCTGGACTGAATTTGGCACAGGCAGTATTTACATTACTTTGTCTTCCTTATGAAGCACTCTCCAATCTTAATTCTGTTATAAAGACTTTATGGAGGATGCTGATTTCACATAAAAGGCTTCTGGAATGGAATCCCTTTAATTCTACAGGCCGTAAAAACCGTTTTACTTTGATTGGTTCTTTCAGAACTATGTGGATTTCTCCTTTTATTTCAACTAGTTCGATTATATTTCTTGAACTTTCAAAACGAACAATACCAATTTCAGCAATTCCAATACTTTTTCTCTGGGCCGTATCTCCTGCAATAACCTGGTGGATAAGCTTGCCGCTTGTACATCGTAAAGCAAATTTAACGATTAGCCAAAGAATATTTCTACATAATTTATCTCGAAAAATATGGTCCTTCTTTGAAACTTTTGTCGGCCCTGAAGATCATTGGCTGCCTCCTGATAACTATCAGGAAAACCCTGTCGGAGTAATTGCTCATAGAACTTCGCCAACTAATATAGGGCTTGCTCTACTAGCAAATTTGTCGGCTTATGATTTCGGATATATTTCCGTCGGGCAGTTCATTCAGCGTACTTCAAACACATTCAAAACCATGGAAACCCTGGGGCGTTATCAAGGGCATTTTTGTAATTGGTACGACACACAAACTCTAATGCCGCTAAGGCCATTTTATATATCGACTGTAGACAGCGGAAATCTGGCTGCTCACCTGCTAACGCTTCGTCAGGGAATTCTCTTTCTTCCGGATCAAAAAATAGTAGCACCCCAACTGTTCGAAGGAATACGCGATACACTGAATGTACTAACGGAAAATGCTGATGGAACAGAACTTATCAGGCTGATTGAACTTAAGAAAGAAATGGAACTGAAACTCTATTTTCCACCCGCTACACTTACCGATGCCTGGAGAAGCCTTAACTTTTTAACAACATCCGCTGAAAAATTAAAGGGAAATTTCGATCAAAGCCGTAATAAACAAATATGCTGGTGGACGAACGCCCTTTTAGGGCAATGCCGCGGTGCCCTTGATGAATTAACTTATTTAGCCCCATGGCTCGTCGTTCCGGATTCTCTTAATCTAAAAAGTAGTTTCCCTGATTACGATAAAATTCACACATTACGTGAACTGTCAAAACTTAACATAGAATTGCCGGTCGTTCCCGGCCATTTGCCAACAATAAATGCTGATGGAAATAAATGGTATGATGAATTCCGCAAACTCATTGTAGAATCAGGTAGACGCGCTGATGAAAGAATATCAACCATAAAGCGGCTTGTAAAAGAATCCGGCAGCCTTTCAAACATGGAATATAATTTTCTTTACGACAAATCCCGTCATTTACTTTCTGTCGGATACAGTGTTGATGAAAATCGGAGGGACTCAAGTTATTATGATTTGCTGGCATCCGAAGCAAGATTAAGCAATTTTGTCGCAATCGCACAGGGCCAGATACCACAGGAAAGCTGGTTTGCTCTAGGGCGATTACTGACAACATTCAGTGGTGATCCGATTCTACTTTCATGGAGCGGTTCGATGTTTGAATACCTTATGCCCCTGCTGATAATGCCGACCTATGAAAACACTTTACTGGACCAAACTTATAAGGAAGCTGTAAAAAGACAAATTGAATATGGAAAACAGCAGGGTGTGCCATGGGGAATTTCCGAATCAGGTTTTAACACAGTCGATGTTAATCTTAATTATCAATACAGGGCATTTGGTGTACCGGGTTTAGGGCTCAAGCGCGGACTGGCAGAGGATCTTGTTATTGCTCCGTACGCTTCAGCTCTTGCTTTAATGATTGAGCCCGAAAAAGCCTGCCTTAACCTTCAAAAGCTTGCTTCTGACGGGTTAGAGGGAAAATATGGTTTGTATGAAGCGGTTGACTATACTCAATCAAGATTACCCCGGGAACAATTAAATGTTGTGATTAAATCTTTTATGGCGCATCACCAGGGTATGAGCCTTCTCTCTTTGGCTTATCTGCTGCTTGACCGCCCAATGCAGAAACGGTTTGAATCCGATCCTCTATTTGAAGCAACAGTGCTGCTGCTTCAGGAACGAATTCCAAAAGCCACATTTATCAATTCACACACCTCCGGGCTTTCCGATACTCATGCAAACGCCGGCATAACTGAAATGCCGGTAAGAATAATCAGCAACCCCGACGTAGCAGTTCCGGAAATTCAACTCTTATCGAACGGCAGGTACAACGTTATGATTACAAATGCAGGCGGCGGATATAGTCAATGGAAAGATATTGCCCTTACCCGCTGGCATGAAGATAGTACATGCGACAACTGGGGAACTTTCTGCTATATCCGCGATAAAGCAAGCGGCGAGTATTGGTCCACAGCATACCAGCCGACACTTAAGCGGTCAAAAAATTATGAAGCCATTTTTTCAGAAGGGCATGCTGAATTTAAAAGAAGAGATCAGTATTTTGATATACATACCGAGATTGTTGTTTCACCGGAAGATGATATCGAACTTCGCCGCGTTCATCTTACTAACCGTTCAAAGTCACAAAGGATTATTGATATTACAAGCTATGCGGAAGTAGTTCTTGCACCGCCTGCTTCAGATGCCTTACACCCGGCATTCAGTAATTTATTTGTGCAGACTGAGATAATACATGAGAAGCAAGCCATTCTTTGTACCAGAAGGCCCCGCTCACCGGAAGATCAAACACTGTGGATGTTTCATATGATGGCAGTGCGCGGTGCAGTTACTAATGAAATTTCCTTTGAAACAGACCGGATGAAATTCATAGGTAGGAATAATACAATAAACTCTCCGCAAGCGATGAATAATTACTCCACACTTTCAAATACACAGGGTTCAGTTCTTGATCCGTTAGTTGCCATCAGGTATCAAATTATAGTGGAACCCGAAGAAACGGCAAACATTGATATGATCTTCGGAATAGGTGAAACACGCGATATGGCCCTAAACCTTGTTGATAAATACCAGGACAGGCGCCTTGCTAACCGTGTATTTGAACTGGCATGGACTCATAGCCAGGTAGTGCTCCGGCAAATAAATGCAACTGAAGTTGATGCACAACTGTTTAGCCGTCTGGCAAATTCAATCATTTATGCCAATTCTTTCCTACGTGCTGATCCGAATATAATTATTAAAAACCGCAGGGGCCAATCAGGCCTCTGGGGATATTCTATTTCAGGCGATTTGCCCATTGTATTACTGCAAATTGAAGATCCTAATAATATTAATATGGTGAATCAACTTGTTCAGGCACATGCATATTGGCATTTAAAGGGATTGGTAGTTGACCTTGTAATTTGGAACGAAGACCATGCAGGCTATAGGCAGCAATTACAGGAACAGATTATGAGGCTGATAGCTGCCGGTATAGAAGCCAATAATGTTGACAGGCCAGGCGGTATCTTCGTTCGTCAAGCTGACCAGATTTCCAACGAGGATAGGATTCTTATCCAAACAGTTGCCCGTGTTATTATTTCGGATAAACGCGGAACTCTTGAGTCCCAGGTAAATCATCACAGGATTTCACAAGTTCCTGTCCCCCGGATAAAACCGGTTCGTACATATTATGCGCACAGTTCTAATGAATCTATAGCACTCCGGAAAGAGCTTCTATTCTTCAACGGATATGGAGGATTTACTCCCGACGGGCTTGAATACGTAATTATAACATCGGGCAAGCAGGTAACGCCGGCTCCGTGGGTAAATGTACTTGCAAATCCCGAATTCGGAACAATAGTTTCTGAGAACGGCCCTTCATATACGTGGGGTGAAAATGCTCACGAGTTCCGCATCACTCCATGGAATAATGATCCGGTATGCGACTCTAACGGAGAGGCTTTTTATATTCGTGATGAAGAAACAGGCCATTACTGGTCACCCTCACCTTTGCCCTGCCGTGGAACAGGTTCTTATGTCAGCCGCCACGGTTTCGGATACAGCATTTTTGAACATACGGAAGACGGTATCTACACCGAGCTGCTGATTTATGTTTCAATACATTCATCGATAAAGTTTTCAGTATTAAAAGTTCGAAACGAGTCCGGTAAGCTCCGCCATCTTTCTGCTACAGGGTATGTTGAGCTTGTGCTGGGTGACCTGCGCTCAAAATCAGTAATGCATGTTATTACTGAAAATGATTCTGTTAGCGATTCAATCTTTGCACGAAATTCATATAGCTCGGAATTCTCCGAACGGATAGTCTTTTTTCAAACGGATGATCCTATTCATTCAGTGTGCTGCGACCGTACGGAATTTCTAGGGCGTAACGGTTCGCTTCAAAATCCGGCAGCAATGGCCCGGATGAATTTATCCGGTAGAACAGGAGCCGCGATTGATCCTTGTGCTGCCATTCAGGTTCCATTCGATTTAGAGGATGGCCAGGAGCGTGAAATAATTTTTAAGCTTGGTGTCGGTATTAATAATAATTTAGTTGGAAAACTGGCACAACAATTCAGAGGATCAGTTGCTGCACAAAACGTTTTGGAAACAGTTAAGAAGTTCTGGAAAAATACACTTGGCGCGGTACAGGTAAATACTCCTGATACTTCATTAAATATTCTTACGAACGGATGGCTGTTATATCAAACGTTGGCGTGCCGCATTTGGGCAAGGAGCGGGTATTACCAATCCGGCGGAGCATTTGGTTTTCGTGATCAACTTCAGGATGTTATGGCTCTCGTCCATACTAAACCCGGCCTTATACGAAATCACCTGCTCTTATGTGCAAGCCGTCAGTTCAGGGAAGGAGATGTTCAGCATTGGTGGCATCCGCCTTTTGGCCGCGGTGTACGCACTCATTGTTCGGACGATTATCTGTGGCTGCCTTTAGTTACCTGCCGGTATGTGCTCAGTACTGGTGATACGGGAATATTAAATGAACCTGTTACCTTTCTTGAAGGCCGTTTAGTGAATGCTGAAGATGATTCATATTATGATCTGCCAAACAGGTCGGAAGAAAAAGGCAGTTTATATGAACATTGTGTTCGTGCAGTTCTCAGAGGACAACTTTATGGAAAGCACGGATTACCGCTGATCGGATCAGGTGATTGGAATGACGGGATGAATATGGTCGGCAAAAAAGGTAAAGGTGAAAGCGTCTGGTTAGGGTTCTTCATGTATGAAGTTCTTACACAATTCACCAAGATTGCCCGTATTCAAGGCGACTTCCAGTTTGCAGAACAATGTCAAAAAGAAGCCGGCACGCTTCAGGAAAATATTGAACTGAACGGTTGGGATGGAAAGTGGTATCTTAGGGCATTCTTTGATGATGGCTCACCGCTCGGATCTGTGAGCAACCAGGAATGCAAAATTGATTCAATTGTGCAAAGCTGGTCGGTACTTTCAGGTGCAGGAGATAAAGTTCGTTCCAACATGGCTATGAACGCCCTGGATGAACATCTTGTACGCAGAAATCACGGATTAATCCAACTCCTGGATCCGCCGTTCGACAAATCGGATTTAAATCCGGGATATATAAAAGGCTATGTCCCCGGTGTTAGAGAGAATGGCGGACAGTATACTCATGCCGCAATCTGGGCCGCGATGGCATTTGCCGAATTAGGCGATAGTAAAAGAGCGTGGGAACTGCTTCAAATCATAAATCCGGTAAACCATGCCAAATCCAGGAAAGAGATTAATATTTATTATGTTGAACCTTATGTGGTTGCGGCTGATGTTTATGCACTTGCACCTCATATTGGGCGCGGCGGGTGGACGTGGTATACCGGTTCTGCCGGGTGGATGTACCGGCTCATAGTTGAATCATTGCTGGGCCTGCGGCTTGAAGTTGACAAGCTTTATTTTAATCCATGTTTCCCTGAGGAATGGGGAACCTATAATGTGGATTACCGTTACCGGGAAACTATTTACAATATTACCTTAATTCATGTACTAGATACCGGTGTTGATTCAGGAATAACTGTTGACGGCATTAAAAACAATAATTTGTTTGTACATCTTACCGACGACTTTAAGAAACATACAATAGAGATAAAGGTCAAAGGGAAAAACCAGGTTCAAAGTTCAATAGCTAAAGTTAAAAATTAAAAGTCATTGCCTTTATGCAATAATAGGCTCCTCTATCTGAACTCATTCCTTAGATGTAATTCTTTTTTCATCCCTTTGCCCGATTTAGATATTGGGTATATCGTCGTACCTTAAACATGAATAATTGCAGAAAACTATTTTAACAAAGAGATTAATTTATTCGGAACAAAATCATTAATACAATTGTTCTAAAATTTTCGATTTTACTAACTATAAAGAGATACTAATGAAAATCTATACAAAATATCCAACAACTGTTTTAATCAATTGGAAGCGTTTTCTGGGAGTGATAATAATTTCTGCCGTGATGATGCCGGTCGCTATTATGTCACAATCATCTGCAGACACAGTTTCAGCTGTTAATATTGGAACGGCCGCTAATTTCGTTCTTCTTGCAAAAACAGGAATCTCAACAACCGGAACCACTCAAATTACTGGGAATATTGGTATCAGCCCGGTTTCTGCGACTTATATAACCGGGTTTGGGCTAATTGAAGATGCTTCAAATACATTTTCGACCTCATCTTTAATCACCGGCAAGGTATATGCAGCTAATTATGCTGTTCCAACTTCGACAAATCTGACTGCAGCAATTAACGATTTGCAAACCGCATATACCGATGCAGCCGGACGAAAATTGCCAAGTTATACTGAATTATATTCCGGTAATGTTACAGGGAAAACACTTACACCCGGTCTTTATAAATGGAGTACCGGAGTCCAGATATCGGCCGCCGGTGTTACTATCTCGGGCACATCAAAAGATGTTTGGATCTTCCAGATAGCGCAAAATCTGACAGTCGCTAACGGCGCCATTGTAACACTGAGCGGCGGTGCATCTGCCTCCAATATTTTCTGGCAGGTGGCTGGTGAAGCTACGCTTGGCCTAACGGCTACTATGCAGGGTATCATATTGTGTCAGACATTAATTTCAATGAATACCGGCGCCACGCTTAACGGCAGAGCGCTTGCACAAACTGCAGTTACATTAAATGCAAATACAATAATTGAGCCGGCAACTTTAACTGCTATAAAAAATAGCGGTTCGATTCCTAAAGAATTCGCGCTTTTTCAGAATTATCCAAATCCATTTAATCCTGTAACATTAATAAGCTATCAATTACCTGTCAGCAGCAGGGTTTCACTAAAAGTATTTAATATCCTTGGAATAAAAGTTGCAGAATTAGAAAACGGAGTACAGAACGCCGGAAGATATAATATAATATTTGACTGCTCTAAGTTCTCAAGCGGAGTTTATTTTTACCAGTTGAGAGCCAATTCATTTCTTGGGACAAAGAAACTTTTACTTTTAAAATAAGAGTTTAACTAAGAATAGATACAATTAAAGAATTAAATAAAACGATTTGAACAAGCTGCACTAAATTTTCCAAAGTGAAAATTATAATAATTAATAGATATGAAAAAAATAATCATTATCTCTTCTATTGTTGCTGTATTAATAATTGCACTATTCCTCCTATTCTTTAATAAGAGTGCTATTCCTTACTCATTCCGTTATAACGAAATAACCAAAGGCGATATCAATGTTTATGTTACTGCAACCGGTACTTTAACTGCAGATACATCTGTTGATGTAGGCACTCAGGTTTCGGGACTCGTCTCAAAACTTTATGCCGACTTTAATTCGGTTGTTAAGAAAGGACAGGTTATTGCCCAGATTGATACAACTTTTTTCAGTCAGGCTGTAAAAGATTCGCAGGCAAATCTCGATAAAGCAAAAGCCGCATACATTCAAGCCGGGAGAAATTATGTACGGGAAAAAGCTTTATTTGACCTGAAACTTGAATCAGGATTAAATTATGATTTGGCGCTTGCAACACTTGATTCCGATAGCGCTTTGGTGCAGCAGGCACAAGTAGAACTCAAAGAATCTAAATTGACACTAAAATATGCAACTATTAATGCCCCAATAAGTGGAGTTGTTACAAACAGGCAGGTATCGGTAGGCCAGACCGTTGCATCAAGTTTTTCCTCCCCAACTTTATTTAGTATAGCTAACGATTTAACAAAAATGCAGGTGTATGCTACTGTAGATGAGTCTGATATAGGCAGTGTAAGTGTTGGCCAGTCTGCTAATTTTACAGTAGAAGCTTACAACGATGATAATTTTTCAGGCACAGTTTCACAGATCAGGCTTACTCCGCAAATCGTTCAGAATGTTGTTATGTATACAGTTATTATTGAGGTTAATAACGACAGTTTAAAACTTCTGCCAGGTATGACGGCCGATGTAAATATACGAGTAGGACAGAAGAAGGATGTTATGAAAGTATCCAACCTTGCTTTAAGATTTCAACCGCCTGCAAGTTTAGTTGACTCAACAAAATTAAAAGAAATGAGGGATTCGCTAAAGTCAAATCTCAGGGTAAAATCCGCAACAGCAATATCCGGGCAAAGCAGCCCGGATATGCTCTTAGTTATGGAAAAGAATAATTTTCAAACATTGAAAGATTCTATTCTTAAATCTTACGGCGGAAAATTGAACGCAAAGCAGATGGATGAGGAATTAAAGAAAGCTTATGTCAAATTAAAAATATCCGGGGAACCAAAAGCACCGGCTAAAGTTTATAAGTCAGGACCGCTAAATAAATTTTCCGGTGTAAGCAGGTATCCGCAGTTTCAGAAAAGCCCGGATAATCTTACAAATAAAATCACTTTGGGAAAAATCTGGATATTGAACACGAAGGGAATGCTGGTACCGATATTTGTTAAAACCGGCTTGGACGATGGTATTGAATCCGAAGTTATTTCAGGTAATATAACTGCCGGAGAACAATTAGTAATCAGTGCCGATACAAAAAGCGGTCAAACAGATGCAGGGCAAAAAAACCCGCTTGCAGGCCAACAGCAAGGCTCCGGCCAAAACAAAGGAAAATAATTATATATGAGTGCCGACATCTCATCCGTTTCTGATGTAAAAAATCCTGAACCAGCAAAGATTGCAGGAGGAGAAAATATTTCTCCGGCACCCTCTGCTGTTAAGGATAAACTTATTAAGATTGATCATCTTGAAAAGACCTATGCAATGGGTGATGTGCAGGTTCATGCTCTAAGAGGAGTTTCGCTAAACGTGTCAAGTAAAGAATTTGTTGCAATCATGGGCGCTTCGGGATCAGGTAAATCTACTTTTATGAATATTCTCGGCTGTCTTGATAAACCAACAAACGGAACTTATATTCTTGATAATATAAACGTAGGCGGCCTTTCCAGAGACGAATTGGCATTTATCCGGAATATAAAAATAGGATTTGTATTCCAGGGATTCAATTTACTAAGCCGAACTACTGCATTAGAAAATGTAGAACTTCCTCTATACTATAATTCGACATCAACAAAACTGCGTAAAGAAAAATCAATTGAAGCATTAAAGAAAGTGGGACTGGAAGAAAGAATTTATCACTACCCGAATCAATTATCCGGAGGCCAACAGCAGCGTGTTGCAATAGCAAGGGCGCTTGTAAATGATCCTTCTATTGTTCTTGCAGATGAACCGACAGGGAACCTTGACAGCAAAACAAGTATTGAAGTAATGGAAATATTTCAGAAACTAAACGAGCAAGGAATCACAATTATCCTTGTTACACATGAACCGGATATTGCACTTTTTGCAAAACGGCATATAATTTTCCATGATGGGAAAATAAAATCCGATAAAATTAATGCTATACCAAATAGGGCATCCGAAGTACTTCAAACAATTTCTTCAGTTGATGATGAGGTTGAAGTATGAAAGGATTGAATATTTTCTTTGCGGCATTTCGTGCCTTACAGCGCAATAAATTACGTTCTTTTCTTACTATGCTTGGTATAATCATCGGTGTCGGGGCAGTTATTACAATGCTTGCTATCGGCCAGGGGGCAGAATATTCTGTTAAAGAACAAATTGCTTCACTCGGTACGAATGTACTTATTATATTTCCGGGTTCACAAATGCAGGGCGGGTTAAGAGTTGGTGCGGGCTCAATGACTACTTTAACCCAGCAAGATGCACAGGCTATGCAGACTGAATGTCCTGCAGTGGCATATGTTTCGCCTGATACAAGGGCAAATGGCCAGGTAATTGCGGGGAATTTAAA
>Ga0181520_10009946_pt1 | contig 12939 bp, 8 predicted proteins | sample PEATcosm2014_Bin_29_FD_132451 | JGI IMG/M metagenome (GOLD analysis project Ga0181520, IMG submission 132451) | Peatland microbial communities from MTU Mesocosm Facility, Houghton, MI, USA - PEATcosm2014_Bin02_30_metaG | ecosystem: Environmental > Terrestrial > Soil > Wetlands > Peat | place...
GACGGAGGGGAAGATGAGGTGCAGGATGTCTCCGCCGCCGATGAACTGGTAGCTGGTGATGGCGGTGTAGGTGAAGAGGATGGCGATGACGCCGAGGACGCGGGCGGTCTGGTTGTAGCGGGCTTCGAGCAGGTCGGGGATGGTGTATTGGGCGAAGTGGCGGGCGCGCGGCGCGATGAAGTAGATGAGGGCGAGGCCGGCCCAGCCTCCGGCAGAGACCCAGAGGGCGACGAAGCCGTGGCGGTACGCGAGTTCGGCGCCGCCGAGCAGCGAGCCGGAGCCGATCCAGGAGCTGAGCAAGGTGAAGACGAGCACGAAGGCGGGAAGCGAACGGCCGGCGATGAGGTAGTCGGCCTTGGTCTTGACCTTGCCGAGACGCGTGAGCGAGACGGCCAGCAGGGTGAGGACGATGAGGGCGAGGATGAGGGCGTAGAGGTTCATGGGTTAGGCGTGCTTACCACTATATGTCCTGCCGGAGTCACTTCGTGACGCGTGCTGGGCTTCGCGTGGGTGCTCGCGGCGGTCGCAAGCAGGCTTCGTGGCGACCAACGGGAGAAGCTTGCAAAGCAAGAAGGCGTGTGAACGCCTACCACGAGAGTGGCAGGGCGATGGGCAGTTCGGGGAGGCGCGGCTGGGGGCTATGTGATGGAGAATGAAGGAGGCCGTACGTTCGCGCTGAGGTTGTTAAGGAGGACATCATCGCCGTCCGAATGGAGCTTGGACATCTTCTGGTCCGGGCCAAGCTGATCACCGATGAGCAGATGCATGTGGCGCTGCATCGCCAGGCCGGTCAAGGCGGGCGATTTGGGGACCATGTGGTCGCCCTTGGCTTTATGAGCCAGGAGGCGCTGGACGCATTCATCCATAAAATGCCGATCGAACCCGAGAGCATTGAAGCGACGGGGATCGATGAGACGGAGCTGCTGAGCCTGCTGATGAAGCTGATCTACACCTGGCGGCTGGAGACAACCCGGGAGTTTGCCGACGCCATCAAGCTGCCTTCGAACATTGTGGTGAAGCTGGTTCGGATTGCCACGGAGCAGAAGCTGATTTATGCGAAGGGCGTGCGCCCGGACAACTCCGCGGCGATGAATTATGGGCTGACCGATGGGGGCCGGCACTTTGCCACCGAGGCGATGCAGCGGTCGCAGTACACGGGGCCGGCCCCGGTGACGCTGGAGGACTTCAACGAGCGGGTAAATCTGCAGAAGATTACCAATGAACTGGTGACGTTCCAGCGGGTGCGGCAGAGTGTGAACGACCTGGCGATGGAAGACAGCATGATCGAGCAATCGGGGCCGGCGCTGAACTCGGGCCGCGCGATTCTGCTGTATGGGCCTCCGGGCAATGGCAAGACGACCTTCGCGCTGCGCCTGGCCAATGTGTTCACGGACATGATCTACATTCCGTACGCGGTGGAGGTGGAAGGCCAGATCATCCGGGTGTACGACCCCAGCATTCATGTTCCGATCACCAATACGGGAGCGGACGGGATGAGGCCGTCGTTGCTGCGCAGCCAGGCGGTGGACCCGCGCTGGGTGCCGTGCAAGCGGCCGTTTGTGGTGGCGGGCGGCGAACTGACGCTGGAGATGCTGGATCTGCGCTACGATCCGACGTCGAAGTTTTACGAGGCGCCGCTGCATATGAAGGCGCTGGGCGGATGCTTCGTCATCGACGATTTCGGCCGCCAGCTGGTGAGCCCGACCACGCTGCTGAACCGCTGGATTGTGCCGCTGGAGAGCCGCATCGACTATCTGAAGCTGCATACCGGCAAGAGCTTCAGCATTCCGTTTGACGAACTGGTGATCTTTTCCACCAACCTGGAGCCGGAGGACCTGATGGACCCGGCATTCCTGCGGCGGCTGCCGTACAAGATCGAGATTGGGGCGCCGTCGGTGGAGATGTACAAGCGGATCTTCACCAAGACCTGTCTAACCCATGGGATCGCGCTGACCGACGAGGTGTTCGAAGGGGTGGTGTACAAGATCCGCGAAGAGAAGCAGCTGGACCTGGCGGCGTATCAGCCGGGATTCCTGCTGGAGCAGGTGGTGGCGTCGTGCCGGTTTATGGAGCAGCCGCCGCACCTGGAGCCGCGGTTCCTGAACTATGCGATCGACAACCTGCGGGTGAAACGGAACTCGGCTGCGGCGGAGTACCGCGAGGCGCCGCAGTTAGCGGCGGATTAGGTCACTTCGTGACGCGTTTTAGGCTTCGCCGTGGTGCTTCCGATGGTCGCGCCGGGATTTCTTGCACGGCCTAGCGCTTCGACCAGTTGAGTTCCATGCCGCCCATGATGGTGCGGCCCTGCATGGGAACGCCGACGATTTCGGTGTAGCCGGTGTTGGAGAGATTGAGCAGACGCAGGTAGGGACGGACGCGGCCGGCGTTGCGCGCAACGTCAATGTCCCAGAGCGGGTAGGCGGTCTGGGTGGTCTTCTGGACAATGTTGACCTGGGTGCGGGCGGAGATCTGATGGCCGTATTTGCCGGGAAGTTCTCCGGACCAGGCGAAGATGGCGTTCTGGGCAGCGTAGTTGAAGGCGTATTCGGAGAGGTAGTTGGGGGGAAGGTTGGCGGAGTGGGCGGCGGTGTAGCTGAGCTGAAGCTGCTGGGTGCTGGTGAGGCGGATGCGGGCGGAGGCTTCGGCGCCGGAGATGTCGAGGGTGGGGACGTTGACGGCCTGCCAGAGTTGGGTGGGGGCCGAAGCGGGCTTGGTGTAGTCGATGGCATTGGTCTGGTTGAGGCGGAAGCCGACTACGGTGAGGGTGACGCGGCCGTTGGCGGGAGTCCAATCGGCACCGCCTTCGAAGGACCAGCTGGATTCGGGCTTGAGGTTGGGATTGCCGGTGGTGGCGGGGTCGGAGTAGTAGAGGTCGACGTAGGTGGGCTGGCGGAAGCCGTGGCCGGCGGAGGCGCGCAGGCGGAGGGTTTTGCTGAGGGTGAAGGCGGCGGCGGCAGAGGGTGAGAAGACCGAGCCCTGGCCGGAGAGGACTTCCTCGCGCGCGCCGAGGGAGAGCGAGAAGCGGCGGAGCGAGCGCAGGCTGAGGTTGGCATAGCCCGCGCCCTGGTTGCGGGCGTGCTGGCCGAGCGAGTTGGAGTGGATGGAGTCGCCGGACTCTTCGAGGCCGTAGGCGAGGGTGGTGTTGCGGCCGAGGTCGTCCGCGCGGCGGAGGGCTCCCTCGTAGGCGGTGGTGACGTGGTTGTTTTCGTAGATGGCGGGCTGGCCGAGGATGAGGACGAAGAGGTCGGTGTGGCGGGTGTAGCCGAAGCTGGCGGCGGTGCGCTGGCCGAGCTGCTGCTGGATGCTGCCGAGCCAGCCCTTGGTGCGCTCCCACTCGGGGTAATTGCCATAGAAGTTGTTGGCGCCGTAGGGGCGGTCGCTGGCGGCGAGGAGGATGTCGGTGGTGCCGGGTTTTGTTTTGAGCCACGACTCGGAGGCGAGCGCGTTGGAGGAGTAGTTGCGGTCGTAGGTGAAGCCGTCGGACTGATCGCGAGAGCCGGTGAGCTGGGTCGCGAATGGGCCGGTGGAGTAGGAGGCGCGGAGATGGTTTTCGAGTGAGCCGAAGTTGCCGGCGCCGGAGCGGGCGATGAAGCTGAGGCCGGACGGCGGCGGGCCGGTGAGGAGATTGACGGCGCCGCCAATGGCGTCGGAGCCGTAATAGGTGGAGCCGGAGCCGTGCAGGACGTCGATGCGGGTGATGGCGTCGAGCGGGACGGGAATGTCGAGGTTGAGGTGTCCGGTTTCGGGATCGTTGACGCGGAAGCCGTTCACGAGGACCAGGGACTGCTCGAAGGTTGTTCCCCGGATCGACAGGTCGGCCTGCACGCCTTCGCCGGCGCGGGCCTGAAGGTTGAGGGATGGGTCGGTGCGCAGCAGGTCGACGGGCGAGTCGGCGCCGATGGGGAGATCGCCGGGGGTGATGATGTCGACGGAGCGGTCGCTTTCGGCGAGCGGGAGCGGCTCGATGGTGGTGGTGACCTGGATGGTGTCGACTTCGGTGGGCCTGGCGGCTGGCGCGACGGGAGCGGGCAGCGGCGGTGCGGCGGGCTCTGGGCTGGGCGATTGCTGGGAGAAGAGGGCGCTGGGGCAGAGCAGGAGCAGGGCGAGGCTGGGGAGTAGATTCTTCATAAGTCCGTTTCGTCTTGCGGGGATGGATCTATCATCCGCTAATGCGCACCTGCGTGACGACTCATTTTATCCTGTTATAAATAGTTGACTGGATACACCAATTGGAAGGATATGCATGCGGATTGAGGCGTTTCTGCGGCAGAGCCCGATTGTCCAGGCCAGCCGGATGGCGCGGCGGATGGAGGCTTCGCTGAACCGGGTGCTGAAGCACGAAGGGGTGACGATGTTCGAAGCCCTAGTGCTGGCGGCGATATTTTTCGAGAAGCGCGGAGAGATCAATCCGTCGGCGCTGGCCGAGGCGTTTGCGACGACCAGGAGCAATGTGAGCCACTGCATCTCGTCGCTGGAAGCGCGGGGGCTGGTCGAGCGCAGGATTGACCCGGAGGATGCGCGGGCGGTGCAACTGCTGCTGCGGGCGCAGGGCAAGAGACGGGCGGTGCGGGTGGTGGGGATTCTGGACCGGATGCAGCGCCAGTTCGAGGATGGGATTGGAGGGGCGAAGCTGGAGGCGATGATCGGGCAGATGTCCGAGGTGGAAGAGCTTTGCGCGCGCGTGGCGGAAGCGGCGGATGCGGAGCAGCAATAATGCGGGCAGTGGATGCATGCCTCATCCGCGGGCCGATTTCTGTGCACCGTTCAGCGAGTGACTGCATCCGATGCTGTTGGAGGGGCAACACGATGAGATTTGGAGTGATTGGGTCGGGCGACGTAGGGCAGACGCTGGCGGGCGGGGTTGGCACGCATGGTCATGAGGTGATGATCGGGTCGAGGACGCCGGGGAAACTTGCCAAGTGGGCGCAGCAGCACCCGGAAGCAAAGGTTGGAACCTTCGCCGAGGCAGCGGCATTCGGCGATGTGGTGGTGCTGGCGGTGGCGGGTCATGCAGCGGCGGAGGCGCTGCGGTTGGCGGGCGCGGAAAACCTACGCGGCAAGCCGGTGCTCGATGCTTGCAACCCGACAGAGAAGGTGCCACCAGTGAACGGGGTGCTACGGTTCTTTACCGGTCCGAATGATTCGCTGATGGAGCGGTTGCAGCGGGAGTTTCCCGAGGCGAAGTTCGTGAAGGCGTTCAGTTCGGTGGGGATTGCGTTGATGGTGAACCCGCAGTTGAAGGGTGGCAAGCCGACGATGTTTATCTGCGGAAACGATGAAGGGGCTAAGCAAGTGGCGACGACGATTCTGGACCAGTTCGGCTGGGAGACGGCGGACATGGGTGGGGTGGAGTCGGCGCGGGCAATCGAGCCGCTGGCCATGCTGTGGTGCATTCCGGCCTTTCTGCACAACGAGTGGTCGGGTCATGCGTTCAAGCTGCTGCGCGATTAGCTGCGCGGAGCGGATCTATTCACAGACGGGTGATAAGGTGGGTCGCAGCGGCATCTGACTTAATTGCGTGGAAATCCTTGTCGTCAATCCGGGGTCGTCGTCGATCAAGTTTGCGATGTATGCGGACGGATGGGCGCAGTTGCGCACGTTGTATGAAGGCGAACTGAGCGACATTGGCGAGGCGACGGCGGCGCTGACGATGAAAGACGCCGCGGGCAAAGACCTGGCGAGCGCGGTGGGCGCAGTGAAGGCCGGGTCGATGGAAGAGGCGATCGACGTGTTCCAGCGGGCGATTGCGCTGCCGGGGTTGAAGCCGCCAGAGGCGGTGGGCTACCGGGTGGTGCATCCGGGACCGAAGCTGCGCGGGCATCAGCGGCTGACCGCGGAGGTGCTGGCCGACCTGAAGCAGGCGACGGCGTTTGCTCCGCTGCATGACCCGGCGGCGGTGGAGATGATCGAGGTGATGATGCGGCGGGCGCCGGAGGTGCCGCGTTTTGCGTGTTTCGACACGGTGTTTCACGAGACCATGCCGGAGGAGGCGACGGTGTATGCGCTGCCGGCGGAGGTGCGGGCGGAGGGGGTGCGGCGGTATGGGTTTCACGGGCTGTCGTGCGAGTCGATTGTGATGCAGATGCGGGCGGCGAAGGGGAGGGATTTCCCCCGGCGGATGGTGATTGCGCACCTGGGCAGCGGAGCCAGCGTGACCGCGTGCGTGGATGGCAGGTCGGTGGACACGACGATGGGACTGACGCCGACGGGCGGGGTGGTGATGGGAACGCGGCCGGGCGATCTCGATCCGGGATTGATGTTCTACCTGCTGCGGCGCGCGGGCGCGAGCGTGGATTCGGTGGAGGCGATGCTGAACCACGCGGCTGGGCTGAAGGGGCTGGGCGGAAACAACGACATGAAAGAGCTGCGGGCGGCGGCGGCCGGGGATGAGCTGGCGCGGCTGGCGATCCGGGTGTTTTGCCGCAGCGTGGTGAAGGCGATTGCGGGCTTTATGGCGCTGGATGGCGCGGATGCGCTGGTGTTTACCGGTGGGATCGGGGAGCATGACGCGGCGTCGCGGCAGGAGATTGCGCAGGGACTGGCGGGGCTGGGAGTTGCGATCGATGCGGCGGCGAACCGGTTGGAGCACGTGGAGCCCGGCCTGGGGGTTGGGCGGAACGTGCGCCGAATCAGCGAGGTGAACTCGCGCGTGGCGGTGTACGTGGTGCCGGCGGAAGAGGACATGGTGATTGCGCGGCACGTGGCTGAGATGTGCGGGGTGTCACTGCCGAGCGAGCGAGAGTCACAGTAAATTGATCTCGCGTCAGGCCTGAAGCGGGATACTTGCATCTGAAGGGTATACCGCGGTTTTCAGAATTTGCCGTGAACGCCCGGGCGAAAGTCCGGGGCTGAAGCCCCTCCGGTTTTCGCTGGCGTTCCCGCGGGCTAAAGCCGACTGCTACTCCAAGAGGCAACTATGGAGGTTCTGACTCTTCGGGTCAGAATGACGCTGGAATGCATGGCGTGGGTTCCAGAGGGCCCGCTGTTACTCGGGAAGGCATCATAAGCGGCGCTTAAGCGCACAGCACGGGAGGGAACCATGAGCACAGCATTGCAGATTGATCCGACGCTATTGACCGATGAGCCGCTATCCGCAGAGGAACTGCGCAAGATGGATGCGTACTGGCGGGCGTGCAACTACCTGTGCGTGGGGATGCTGTATCTGCGGGCGAATCCGCTGCTGCGGGAGCCGCTGAAGGTCGAGCACATCAAGAACCGGCTGCTGGGGCACTGGGGTTCCGATCCGGGACAGACGTTTACGTGGGTGCATCTGAACCGGCTGATCAAGAAGTACGACCTGAATTTGATCTATATCTCGGGACCGGGACACGGAGCGCCGGCGACGCTCTCGAACAGCTACCTGGAGGGCGTGTACACGGAGGTGTATCCGGACAAGAGCCAGGACGTTGAGGGGATGCAGAAGTTCTTCAAGCAGTTTTCGTTTCCGGGCGGGATTGGCAGCCATTGCACGCCGGAGACGCCGGGGTCGATCCACGAAGGCGGCGAGCTGGGGTACAGCGTCTCGCATGGGTTTGGCGCGGCATTCGATAATCCGGACCTGATTGTGACGGTGGTGGTGGGCGATGGCGAGGCCGAGACAGGGCCGCTGGCGACGAGCTGGCATGGCAACAAGTTTCTGAACCCGGTGCGCGACGGGGCGGTGCTGCCGATACTGCACCTGAATGGTTACAAGATCGCGAACCCCACGATTCTGGCGCGGATTCCGGCGGACGAGCTGGAGATGCTGTTCCAGGGGCTGGGCTGGAAGCCGTACGTGGTGGAAGGCGACGACCCGGCGGTGATGCACCAGAAGATGGCTGCGGTGCTGGAGCAGTGTTACGTGGAGATACGCGCGATCCAGGATGGGGCGCGCAGCGCAGTGCGGGCGAATGCGGATGCAGTTGAGGAGGTGCGGCGGCCGCGCTGGCCGATGATTATTCTGCGGACGCCGAAGGGATGGACGTGTCCGAAGGAGCTGGACGGACACAAGCTGGAGGGCTCGTGGCGGGCGCACCAGATGCCGATTACCGATCCGGTGACCAATCCGGCGCATTTGAAGCTGGTGGAGCAGTGGATGCGGAGTTACCGGCCGGAGGAGCTGTTCGACGAGAAGGGCGCGCTGATAGCGGAGCTGGCGGCGATGGCCCCGGAGGGAAGGCGGCGGATTACGGCGAATCCGCATGCGAACGGCGGCGTGCTGCGGAAGCCGCTGAACCGGCCGGACTTTCGCGACTATGCAGTGAAGGTGGAGAAGCCGGGGCAGATTGAATTGTCGCCGACGGCGAACCTGGCGACGTATCTGGCGGAGGTGATGCGGCGGAACATGACGAACTTCCGGGTGTTCGGGCCGGATGAGACGGCGTCGAACAAGCTGGACGGGATTTACGCGGCGAGCCCCAAGACGTGGATGGAGGAGTTGAAGCCGGAGGACGCGGACGGCGGATTCCTGTCGCGCGAGGGCCGGGTGATGGAGATGCTGAGCGAGCACACGCTGGAGGGCTGGCTGGAAGGCTACCTGCTGACGGGACGGCACGGGTTCTTTTCGAGCTATGAGGCGTTTGTGCATGTCGTGGACTCGATGTTCAACCAGCATGCGAAGTGGCTGGAGAAGGCGAAGCTGGAGCTGAGGTGGCGGGCGCCGGTGTCGTCGCTGAATCTGCTGATTACGTCGTTGGTGTGGCGGCAGGACCACAACGGGTTTACGCACCAGGACCCGGGATTTCTGGATGTGATCACGAACAAGAGTCCGGAGGTGACGCGGATTTATCTTCCGCCGGACGCGAACTGCCTGCTGTCGGTGGCGGACCACTGTCTGTGCTCGGTGGATTATGTCAACGTGATTGTGGCGGACAAGGCGCTGCACTTGCAGTACCTGACGATGGAGGAGGCGATCGACCACTGCACCAAAGGGATCGGGATATGGGACTTCGCGTCGAACGACGATGGCGCGGAGCCGGATGTGGTGATGGCGTGCGCGGGGGACATCCCGACCTCGGAGTCGCTGGCGGCGGTGGCGATTCTGCGGGAGCGGTGTCCGGAGCTGAAGATACGGTTTGTCAACGTGGTGGACCTGTTCCGGCTGATGCCGGAGAGCGAGCATCCGCATGGGATGAGCGACAAGGAGTTCGATTCGCTGTTTACGCGGGACAAGCCGGTGATCTTCAACTTCCATGCGTATGCATCGCTGATCCACAAGCTGACCTACCGGCGCACGAATCACGGCAACATCCACGTGCGCGGGTATAAGGAAAAAGGCAATATCAACACGCCGCTGGAGCTGGCGATTTTGAACCAGGTGGATCGCTTCAACCAGGCGATCGACGTGATCGACCGCGTGCCGAAGCTGCAGGTCACGGCAGCGCATACCAAGGAGTGGCTGAAGGACCAGATCATCCAGAGCATCGCGTACGCGCACGAGAATGGGATCGACCGGCCGGAGATTACGGGGTGGAAGTGGCCGGTCCAGCCGCCGGTTTAGAGGCGAAAAGATAGTGTCCTGCGGGGCGGGCGCCCTGCGGGCGTTCGCACGCCCTTTTCCTGCTTCGCGTGGTTGTCCCGTCGGTCGACGCGGGATTGAGTTTGCGCAAGTCCGGCAGGACAGTTCTGGTAGGGTTATCTCGCAATTAATTCCTCCTTGCTGAGGGTGGTTTGAGATGACGCGTGTGCGGATGGAGCGGAGAGGTTTTCTGAAGGCGGCGGCGAAGACGATGCTGGCGGTTCCGGCGCTGGGAGGATTCGCAGAGGCGCAGCAGGCGGCGGCGAAGCCCACCCTGTCGCCCAACAGCGCGACGAAGGCGGGGCACCCGTTCCCGGTGGACGCACCGGGGAAGGCGAAGCCGAGGGCGATGGTCCGGCTGAATGTACGCGACTACGGGGCGACCGGCGATGGGAAGACGAAGGATACGCTGGCGATTCAGCAGACGATTGAGCGCTGCTCGGCGTTTGGCGGCGGCGAGGTGGTGGTTCCGGCAGGAGATTACCTGACGGGGGCGTTGAGCCTGCGCAGCGGGGTGGTGCTGCGGGTGGAACCGGATGCGACGCTGAATGGATCGCCGGACATGACGGACTATCCGCTGGCGCAGGTGCGCTGGGAGGGGCACTGGGTGAAGGGGTACATCGGGTTCATCAACGCGACGGACGCGGAGAACATCGGAGTGGTGGGGTCGGGGAGGATTATCGGCAGCCCGGCGGTGCGGGGGCGGGTGGAGCGGCCGAGCGGGCTGCGGCTGCCGGCGCTGATCGAGTTCAACAATTGCAGGAACGTGCGGGTGGAGGATGTGTATACGCAGCAGTTCGGGATGTGGTCGACGCATCCGGTGAACTGCGAGAACGTGACGTTCAAGAATGCGACGTTCAAGAGCGGCGCGGACGGGATCGATGTGGACTCGTGCCGGCATACCGTGATCGACGGGTGTTATTTCGAGACGGGCGACGACTCGATTTCGCTGAAGTCGGGGCGCGGCGCGGAGGGCAACGAGATCGGCCGGGTGTGCGAGGACACGCTGATTACCGACTGCACGCTGTCGGATGCGGGGTTTGCGTGCATCGGGATCGGCAGTGAGACCTCGGCGGGAGTGCGCGGGGTGCGGATTGAGAAGTGCCGGTTCGTGCACGCGCGGTCGCACGCGATCTTTATCAAGAGCCGGGTGGGGCGCGGGGCGTTTGTGGAGGATGTGAGCGCGACGGACTGCGACGTGTCGGGGATGGGGCAGGGCTTTCTGCAGATTACGAATACCAGCACGGGCAAGGATGACGGGGTTGCGGATGTGGTGGGCGAGGCGGGGATTCCGCTGTTCAAGAACTTCCGCTTCTCGAACATGCGGGTAACGGATGTGCCGATGCTGGTGGACGCGGTGCGGATGGACCCGCAGAAGCCGCTGGACGGGTTGACGCTGGAGAACATTACGGGGACTTGCCGGAAGGGAATCGAACTGGCGTATGTGAAGAACGCGCAGTTGAGCGGTATTAAGGTGACGGGTTTCAGCGGGCCGCTGCTGGCGACGGCGGAGGTGACGGGAACGGGGCTGACGGGCGCGGCGAAGTTCGACACAAGCAAGCTGCCGAAGGTCCCGGCGCCGGCGGCGGCTCCGGCGGTGGCGTATGTGCTGAAGTAGGCGGATCGCATCCATGGCGCAAGAGCGCGCGGGGATGGGGGGTGGAAAAGTACCAAAGTATTCAAAATAAACTATTTAAGTCTGGACTTGGGTCGGACTGGTCAGTGGCTGGCGGTCGAGGGCGGCGAGCAGGCGGGCGCCGGTGGCGAAGGCGGCGGTGAAGCGGTCGAGGCCGTTGCTGCCTCCGTTGACGAGGCGGCGGACGTGGGCGAGGTCTGGACCGGCGGGAGGGGGGACGGCGAGGGCGCGGCGGATGGGGAGCTGCTTTTCGGCGAGGAAGCGGGCGAGGAGCTGGGCGGCGATGGCGGGCTCGGCGGCGAGGGCGGGGTTGGCGACGAGATCCAGCGAGAGTTCGTGGGCGTAGCGGGTGTAGTTGGCGCGGCCGGTGAGCTGGACGAAGCCGCGGCCGCGGAAGTTGGCGCCGTCGGGCGGGGCTAGATTGCCGAGATCTTTGCGGCGAGCGTAGGGTTCGGGGGGAGGGCCGCGGGGCGAGGTGTTGAAGGGGGAGGGGGCCTCGGTGAGGGGGAGGAAGGATTCGGCTTCGGCGCGGATGGTGGCGAGGGCGACCAGGAGCATGGGGGTGTCGGTGAGCGAGGCGGCGGCGAGGGCGGCGAGGACGTGAGGGAGATTGGCGGCGATGTTGGCCGGCGGGGTGAAGGGGAAGATGGGATGGACTTGGGCGGGCGTGAGGGCGGGAGTGGGTTGGGGTTGCGGGAGGATGGGTTGGGGCGGGATGGCGGTGGCGTGGAGGTCGATGGCGGCGTGCATGGGGTACCCCTCCAGGGGTGTACTTGAAGTACTAAAGTACTTCGTCTAAAAGGTTTAGGTCTGGACTTGGTCTGGACTTGGTCTGGACTTGGTCTGGACTTGGTCTGGTTTGGTCTGGACTTGGGCAGGCCAGAGCATTAAACGGAAAAGCCCGGCGGCTGGCCGGGCTTGCTGATTTAACTCGCTCCTACCAGTATAGCGGTTCGAGTAAAACTCATCTGCATCGAGTTTTGGTTGTGTTTTGTGAGAGATAGGGGGATTGGGGGCTTGACAGGGTTTCTGTGGAAAAGCAGGCAGGTTCGAGCTATTCAGCGGACGGTAAGGGGGATTTCGAGGGTGCCGACTTTGCTGGAGACGTTGTCCAGGATGCCGACGTGGAGGGAGAGCTGGCCGGGAGGCAGGTCGATCTGCTGGTTGAGGCGGTAGGGCCTGGCGAGGAAGTCGTCGTAGTCGACGGGGAAGAGGGGGAGCTTGACGGTCTGGGAGAGGTGGGCGACGAGTTTGCGGTCGACGTTGTAGGCGGCGATTTCAAACTGGAGTGAGCCGTTGAGGTTTCCGTCGGGGTCTTCGAGGAAGGCGATCTGGCTGGCGGGGAAGCCGAAGTGGACCTCGTAGCGGACGGTCTTCGATTTGGGTGATTTAACTGGTGGAGCGCCGGCGGGCGCGGGGGTGGGCCAGACGCCGACGTCGAAGAGGATCTGGGTGCGGGCGGGGGTGTCTCCCTGCATGGAGGCCTTGAGCAGGTCGGGGCCGGGGGCGGGCGCGTCGGGAGTGGGAAGGCGTTCGGCGTTGTAGCCCTGGCGGTAGACGAGGTGGAGGTTGGGCTGGTCCACGGCGACCTTGATGGTGTGGTAGCGGGAGTCGTCCTTCTGGTTTTGCGGGACGTAGGAGAGAGTGTAGAAGTGGGACTGGTCGTCGATGGCCTGGGCGATGGCGGTTTTGAGGTCGTTGGTGTTGTAGAAGGCCTCGCCGCCGGTCTGCTCGGCGACGGCCTCGACTTTGAGGGTGTTGAGGCCGAGGGCGAGGGGCCGGCCGTTGGCGGATGGGGTGCGGACTC
>Ga0181520_10009947_pt1 | contig 12939 bp, 10 predicted proteins | sample PEATcosm2014_Bin_29_FD_132451 | JGI IMG/M metagenome (GOLD analysis project Ga0181520, IMG submission 132451) | Peatland microbial communities from MTU Mesocosm Facility, Houghton, MI, USA - PEATcosm2014_Bin02_30_metaG | ecosystem: Environmental > Terrestrial > Soil > Wetlands > Peat | place...
GTGTTCGGATGAGGTAATCCTCTTCGAAAAGAGTGCCTTGAACTGTACTTTTTGCTGTATTTTTCATTATCCTTCTTTCCAAACCCTTGAGAAGATGTCCTTGATTTTTTTCTCCATGCGAGTAACTTGTTTCTACCATATCGTGATCACTTGTCAAAACTTGCATAAACAGTGCAAGTTTTGATTTGTCCTTGTAGAAATATAAGCAAAAAATTACGCTTACAAAGCACCTTGTTTTTCTTCCACCGCATCCAGAACGCTTTTGTAAATATCTTTTGCCAGAATTGGGAAAACTGTTTTCTGGAAATCAATATCATCCATATAGCGCGTGACGATACCGTCATTATCCGCCATACGTTGCACCATCAAGTCTTTAATCAATTCTTGAATGCCCAGCTCAAACTTTTCCAGAGTGTTGGCTTTGGCGGTTTGTATGATTTTATCATCCTTGGAGGCCTTTTCTTTGATCTGTTCAAAGAAGAGCCTGTCTTCTTCTGAAAAGTCCGTTCCGAAACGATCATTCAATGCCTGAATGATTTCCGACAGCGGCTTATTTTCGTCTTTTGATTTACTCGTTCCCACCGCCGTCGGGCTTTTCACGCCGTATGGCGAACCGGCTTCCATTACAATCGAGCCTGATGAAACCATCTCGATCCTGTAGTATTGCAGGTCAACTTCTTTTTCCGGGTGGGGATTAACTCCGCCGTCATCAATGTTCAGGTGTGTGGTCAGATAGCGACCATAACTGTAGAGCATTTCCAGTTCCTGATCTGAATAAGGAATAATCTGGCTGATGAACGAATAAAAGCGCGTGTAGGCAGTCAGCTTTTCATAAAATTTTTCCTTATGCTCTTCATCAAGTGCTTTAAATCTGTCAACGGCGGGCTGAATATGCTTTTCCATACGGGCGTGATCGGACGGATTTTGTTTGTATTGCGGCAGATAAAATATTTGACAGAAGGCGACCACCTCCGACCACTGATAAACCTGCATCGCGTTTAATTCATGCTTTAGCTGCTCCAGATGATTGGGATCGGAAGGCTCCTGTAAAATGGTGACGTTGTAGTATGGCTTAAAGGCGAGAAAGATGCCTTCCGCTTCATTGACAAAATCAAGCACAAACGGCGGTTCTTTTCCGGCGCTTGTCCTGTTCAGGCGGGAAAGCGTTTGCACAGCCTGAACCCCGTCCAGGCGCTTATCCACATACATGGCACAAAGCAGCGGTTGATCAAAGCCGGTCTGATATTTATTGGCAACCAGCAAGACCTGATAGTCAGAGGTATCAAACTTGTCCGGCAACTGGCCCTCGGAAATATTTTTACCCGTGACAACGTCAATGTTCATTCCCGGCTCGGTATATTCCAGCCCCGTCTCCGGGTCTTTCACTGTCCCGCTGAAAGCAACCAGCGGGCGGATGTCCGTATAGTGATGCTCCTCAATATATTTCTGAAAAGAGAGCATGTAACGAACAGCGCTCAGACGTGAACCAGCGACGACCATCGCCTTGGCGCGACCGGCGAGCTTTTGTTTGATATGCTGCCGAAAATGCTCAACCATGATTTCCGTTTTTTGTTCAATGTTATGCGGATGCAACGCCATGAACTTTGCCAGTTTCTTAACCGCCTTTTTCTTCGGCATGGCCGGATCATCTTCTGCTTTTTTCACCAGACGATAATATGTTTTGTAGGTAGTGTATCTTGTAAGTACATCTAGAATAAAGCCTTCTTCGATGGCCTGCTTCATGGAATAAGTATGAAAAGACTCCGGCTTGCCACTCGCGCCCACGCGACCGAAAAGCTCCAGTGTTTTACCCTTGGGTGTTGCGGTAAAGGCAAAGAAGCTCAGATTTTTCTGACGACCGCGCGATTCCATGACCGAATTCAAGCCATCTTCCCAATCCATCGCCGTCTGGTCATCTGCACAGCCATTGTTATCCATGCCACTATCTGTCCCCGAGCCTAGAATGCGTTTTAATTCGCGGGACGTTTCACCAGTCTGACTGGAATGGGCCTCGTCCACAATGACAGCATATTTTCGCGCGGCAATAGCCTCCTCCCATCCTTTGGCTTTATTGATAGCTGCCTCGTCAGGATTATCGATATTGTCCGCGCCCGCAAGATGCAGAAGACCTTGCAGAATAAAGGGGAATTTCTGCAACGTTGTAATGACGATTTTCGTGCCGTCCACCAGAGCCTGAGCAAGCTGGCGCGAATCCTCATCAATGGCCTTAACCACGCCTTGTGCATGTTCGATCTGATAGATAGCGTCCTGCAGCTGTTTGTCTAGAACGCGGCGGTCGGTGATGACGATGACGCAATCATAAATCTTTTTATCTTGAGCTGTATGCAGGCTTGACAGGCGATGCGCAAGCCAGGAAATACTGTTGGTTTTGCCGCTGCCAGCCGAATGCTGAATCAGATAATTGTTGCCTGTTTTTTCAACACCGGCTGCGCCTACCAGCTTGCGCACGGAATCCAACTGATGATAGCGGGGAAAAACCATCGTCTCTCTGGTAATCTTCTTGCGTCCGCCTTTGCCGTCGTCAACCGTTTCTTAAGCTGTTTCCAGAAAGACAAAACTGCCTACAATATCCAGAAAGCTTTCGCGCTCCAGAACATCCTCCCAGAAATAGCCTGTGCGGTGACCGGAGGGGTGCTGGGGATTGCCTTTGCCGCACTCGATTTCTCCCGGATGGCTACCGCGATTGAAGGGAAGGAAAAAAGTCTTGCCGCCGTTTAAGCGCGTGGCCATGTGCACTTCATCGGGATCAACCGCAAAATGCACCACAGCACCTTTTTTAAACAGAAAGAGCGGCGCTCGCGGATCGCGGTCAGTCTTGTACTGGTAAACCGCGTTTTTCCATGTCTGGCCGGTGAATGGATTTTTTATTTCCATTGTGGCAAACGGAATGCCGTTGACAGATAAAACCATATCAATCGTGCTCTCGTCAGTGGGATGACATGATACTTGACGGGTGACATGCAGTCTGTTTTCTTTAAAGAGGGCCAGCGTTTCATAAACGAGACCGTGTGCAGGTTTAAAGAAGGCCAGTTTAAATGTTTTGCCGTAGAATTTAAAGCCATGGCGGATGATGTGAATCGTTCCCTTGGTGTTGCGTTCTTTTGCCAGCGTGTCGATCAGCTTGCCGGAAAGTTCCGCGCCGTGCAGCTTTTCCATCTGTTTCCATAGATCGGATTGAGTGGCTTTGATAAAATCTATGATATAGTCAGGAAACAGGGCTTTCTGCTTGTCCCACAAAATATTGTCACCGGCAATCCAGCCTCTTTTTTCTGACAAGTTTCCTTCAATATAGGCTTCAAAGGCTTTTTCGGTAGTGGCTTTCACTATAGATTCCCCGTAGTATTCGTTTTTGCTAACTCGCTTATAATAAAATCAATCCATTTTTGATACCAACACCATGTCTTTACAACAATGGTACCATAATTTTTATTAGGATTTTTCCCATCATGCTCTTTCCAAAACATTGTGTGCTGATGTATACCAAAATTAGCAAATCCGGCCTCTTTTACTATTTTTATAACCTGAGTAGCCGAATATTTAGGCTTTTCTCTGTCTTCCTTAACCCAATATTCTTTCTGAATATCTTTTGCCAACTGATCATCTGGTGAAAGGAACTCAATTACTCTGTCTGCTTGTCCCGATCTTTTTGCTGTCACCTTTGTGAATAGCAGATGATATGAATACCTTTCGTTTTTAATTTCATCTTCGGAAAGATTTTGATCAAATTGAGCAATATATGAGCGTATATGCTGTGGAATTAATCTTTCATGATCTTTCAACACCATTGCTTGCGTGTAATTCAATTCGGAAAATTGCAGGCTTAGTGCTAATTTGTCATCAAGTGAATACTGTTCGCCGTGGAGCAATTTTAAATAATAGTTGTAGTTTAGTGCACATGCTTGGTATCTCGCTGATAAATATGAATCAAGACCAGATGCCTTTTTATGCTCTATCATATTCCTTAATCCGATGAGGAAACGCAAATTATTAATAGTATTCTTATCTAGTGGACATTCTGAGACTGAAATACATTTTGATAATTCCCAATGTTTAATTTCGCCGTCTACATATGAATATTTTTTACGATTGTTTATAACTTCATAATATCGATAATCGATTCTCTTCTGCCGGTAATATGCATGAAGAAGATATACCCAAGCGATAATAAAAAGAACAACATATGACTCTGTTTTAAATGACGTGGTTGGATTATTGTAAATTTGAATTGCCGACAATGCTGCTTCACGGGATTTTTGTATAAGCTCTACTCGCTCTGAAAATAAACGCCTACTCATGCTGCCTCCCGCACGTCTATTTTTCCGGTTACTGCCGCGCTGATCAGCGCGGAGCGGTATTCTTTAAGTCTTTCGACGGCTGTTTCCACCTTGTCCATCAGCATATCAATTTTTACCGTCTCGCGGTCAAGAAAAGTGGCGATGGCTTGTTGCTCAAAAAGTGGGGGTAGAGGAATACACATTTTGCGTAAATGTTCTGGACCGAAATGTTGAATCGTAGAGCCTGCTTGATATATGGATATTTGCGAATCAAACAAATCTGAAGAAACTATCCATCTTATAAAATCCTTATCAATAGTTTTGTTCGCAGGCCATAAACGAATTATTCCGGTGTAGGGAATCGATCCTGCAGCTTCGTCTGTAACCTCACACACCAGGCCCGTGGATGCACTTCCGCTAATTAGAAAATCTCCTTTTTTGCATTTAAAATGTTTCCAGGTAGCTTCAACTTTTATTGGGTCTAAATAATTACAATTTTCTAGTTCAACGGTTTTCCCTTGAATATTGCGAATACGAAGCAAAGGAGTCCCTTCGTCTTGAAAATCAGCTGCCATTATACCAGGACCTTCCTGAAAACCAATATCACGAGTAAACTTCTTAACATCCCAAGGCTCAGGCACATCGCCCAACCATTCCACGCCGGAGGGTTTCATTTTGACTTTCTGGTTTAGGCCTTTGGTGACGGCACGGGAAATAAGCGCCGTGCGCCTTTCCTTGAGCAGTTCAACAAACTTTTGCTTTTTGCCGATGAGCGTGTCAATACGCCCCGTTTCATGGTCGAGGTATGAAGCAATGGCTTGCTGTTCGTGGAAAGGGGGGTATGGAATTCTGAGTGCTGCAAATTTCTCTCCCGTAAAATGTGCGATGGTTGCCTTATTGCACAGTATTTCAAACCATTTATTTTCAGACGCCAGCTTAAGCATATACATTAAGAAAAGGGTTGAGTTAGTTTTTGAACGCACCCTGTGTAATGCATTTTGAATAATTACAGCTTCGTCAATGTCTTTTAACATACCGGCACGTCCGGCCTCACCACCTTCGCAAACCAGCAAATCACCTTTTTGCACGGCATATTTTAATAATTCATATGACGATGCCCACATAACTGGCATATCGCTGGTATCTATATTTTCCCATTGAACATGTAATGCTTTTAAATATGGGACCTGCTCATCGTCAAGGGAGGAAGGTTCTGGTTGTAACATTTTGCCGAGCTGAATAGAAAAACCTAATCCAGCTCTTTTAACATCCCAATGTCCCGGCACATCGCCCAGCCATTCCACGCCGGAGGGTTTATATTGGGAATAGGATTTATGCTTCATTATCGGCCCCGGCTTCTGCTGTCCAATCTATTAGCTTTTGCTTTAAAAGCTCTTTTGACGGCAGATAAAGTTGATACTCTTTAGCGTGAATATTGGCTTCCTGCGGCAGTGTAATTTTGACTAGAGCATCGCGCTTTTTCTGACAAAGAATAATACCGACTGTTGGATTTTCCATTTTGGTTTTTACAAACCGGTCAAAGTAATTGACATACATTTGCATTTGCCCAATATCCTGATGGGTGAGTTTGCCAATTTTTAAATCAATGAGAACATAACAGCGCAAAAGCCGGTTGTAAAAAACAAGGTCAACAAAAAAGTGATCTTCGTCAAAGGTAAATCGCTTTTGGCGAGCTTCAAACAAAAATCCCTTGCCCAGTTCCAACAGAAAATGCTCAATTTTATCAATAATTGCTGTTTCCAAATCGGATTCAGAATATTTAGCTTTTTCATCAATACCCAAAAATTCCAATACGTACGGTTCTTTGAGCACGTCTTGCGGTTTAGAAATCACTTGCCCTTCTTTCGCAAGTTTGAGAACTCCTTTTTTATCACGGCTTAAAGCCAATCGTTCATACAAACCAGAATTATATTGCCGTGTGAGTTCCGGCAGTGTCCAGCTATTCTCTGCCGCTTCAATTTCGTAGAAGCTCCGTATATCAGCATCTTTAAGGCCAAGCAGAAAAACATATTGCGACCAACTTATTTTAAATGGTGGACTCTTATCCAAAGATTTGGCAGATGCCGTCTGCCGAATTTGCTCCATACGGTCTTTGTAAACCAGATAGAATTTGCGCATGTTTCGTAAATTACGCTCTGAAAATCCAGTCCCAAACTCAGAGCATAGCTTTTCTGCCAATTCCTTTAATATTTGTTTCCCATACTCCGCCCTTTGTGTACCTCTTTGCTCTTCTTCAACAATTTTTCTGCCGATTTCAAAATTGGTCAGAACTTGTAATGTGTTTATATTTCGGGAAGCTAAGGAACGAGCATTTACTATCAGCGCGCGAATTTCCTGCAATAAATCGGTTTTAATCATTTTAGCAGTCTGTGTAAGTTTTGTAGATATATCTTTCATTTTATTTCTCCATTGCTGCCTGTAACATCCGCAAGCAGGGTCAAGATTTCCGTTTCCAGTCCTTTGATATCCGCCTCAATTTTCTCCAGCGGGCGCGGTGGTTCATAACGGTAAAAGTGTCTGTTGAGCGGGATTTCATAGCCCACCTTTGTTTTGCTGTGATCAACCCAGGCATCCGGCACATGGGGCAGCACTTCGCGTTGGAAGTATTTATCGATGTTTTCTTTCAACGGAACATTTTCTGTATCGCGCAGATCGGCATCCGGTTCAGGGTTTCCCTTGTTGTCGCGGCAGATTTCGGCTGTCTCGTTTTTTTCACTCAGAGCTTCCAAAACGACTTTAGTTTCCCCCGCAGAAAGTCCGACATCGAATTTATGGTCAACGTCTTTCAACTCTTTCAGAAATTCAGCCCGGTCTTTAAAAAGTCCCCCTTGGGTCTTTTTGCCCAGTTCCGCTAGCAAGTCTTTAACAGCCTGCTGACGTTTGATACCAGCAGCGATTTCCTGTTGGCGGATTTTCTCATTTTTTTTGTCGCTTTGGGCAATTTTCTGAAATGTTTTGATTTCGTTCAGTCGAGCTATTCTTTCCGCATTCGCCTGAAAGGTCAAACGCAGGGGGCGCTCCACTGTAATTTTGTTGAATCCGAAATCTTTATTGTCGAAAATCTTGGATACGATGACAGACTTTTTAGTGTCATCAATTTCGATCTGTCGTTTTTCATCATGGGTAAAATTTCCATAAATGCGGGTGATCTCCGCAATCTGATCAGGACGGTTATCTTCGCCGTCGCCAATCTGGTTGCGCTTGTTGCCCAGGCTTTTGCGCATCTTGACATAAAAAGTGCGGGCATCGATGAGCTGAATCTTCCCCTTGCGTTTTTTCCCCTTGCGGTTAGTAATCACCCAGATATAAGTGGAAATACCAGTGTTATAGAAAAGCTGATCCGGCAGGGCGACAATTGCCTCCAACCAGTCGTTTTCAATAATCCACTGGCGGATGTTGGATTCGCCGCTGCCCGCGTCACCGGTAAAAAGCGGTGAGCCATTAAAGACGATACAGATACGGCTGCCACCGTCTTCCGGGGTGTGCATTTTGGAAATCATGTGTTGGAGGAACAAAAGAGAGCCATCATTAATGCGCGGCAGTCCCGCACCGAAGCGGCCATCGTAACCAAGCGTCTCGTGCTCGTCGGTGATGGTCTTTTGTTGTTGTTTCCATTCGACGCCAAAAGGTGGATTGGCCAGCATGTAGTCAAATTTATCTTTAGAGAAACCGTCATGCTCAAAAGTACATTCCGGCTTGATGTTGTCCGCTTCCTCTCCCTTGATGAGCATGTCGGCGCGGCAGATCGCATAGGCTTCGTCGTTCCAGTCCTGACCGTAAAGGTGCGGTTGGGCTTCTGAATTGAGCTTGCGGATGTAGTTTTCCGCAACGGAAAGCATACCGCCGGTGCCGGAGGTCGGGTCATAGAAGGTTTTAACACCATGGCTTTTGCGCAAATCTGTTTCGGGCGAGAGCAACAGGTTAACCATTAGCTTGATGACTTCACGCGGTGTGAAGTGTTCTCCTGCTTCTTCGTTGGCTTGCTCCGCTCCAATCCGAATCAGTTCTTCAAAGACATAGCCCATTTGCATGTTATCAATTTTGGACGGCGACAAATTAACATCATCGGAAGCAAACTTCTTGATAATCTCATAAAGCAGATTCTTTTCATTCATTTTGTTGATCTGGACACCAAAGTCGAAACGCTCAAATATCTGCCGGACATTGGGGGAAAAGGCGTTGATGTAGCTGTTGAGGTGTTGAGCTATGTGGTTCGGGTCATCCAGTAGTTTTTTGAAATTCAGTTTGGAGAGGTTGTAGAAAGAAACGCCGGTGATATTTTTCAGTTTGGCATAAACGATATTTTCCGATTTTCCTTTGAGCTTATCATACTCCGCGAGAACCTTTGCTTTAGTCGGTTCCAGAATGCAGTCAAACCGGCGCAAAACGGTCAGCGGCAAAATAACCTTGCGATATTCGTTTCTTTTATAGGGACCGCGGAGCAGATTACAAATACTCCAGATAAAATTTGCCATTTGAGCATGTGTTTGACCGGTCATTTCTACTCCTGCGAAATAAGCTCGTTTTCTTCCTGATCTTTTTTATGTATTGATAATGCGTTTGAAAACACCGATGAGATTGTCGATGTTAACATAGGATTTTTTACACCTTTCAAACCGTCATGTCAATTGAGGACTTAGAAAAGTGTTACAAATAAGATTCAACTTTTTTATCATGAGAAAAAGGCAAACAGCTAGGCCGCCCTACCCTGCCCCTTCATATTTTAAATAAAGCGAAAGAACTCAAGGCCACTGGCCACTCATTCCGATACATTGAAAAGAAACTCAGAGTCGGTGAAGGAACAATAAGAAAACAATTCCAAAGGAAAAAGACCGACCACTAAATATTTTTTTCTTGATTTTGTTAATTACGCTTATTCGAAAGGTGCAACGAAAATATCAGCATGATCGCAGTGATCGGCTGGATTGACTTATTAGCTATTATTTTGTTCTATAAAAAGCTCTTAAATCTTCTTTTTTGTATTCTACAAGACCTTCATCTTCGAGCATTCTTGCTATGATTGCGAAGAACCAACCCTTTTTGCCATATTGGATGTTCTCTTGTGGAACCGCCACAAAATTTAAAGCGAGGGTTTCTTTTATGTGGGTAGCAGGAACCCATCTTCCCTCAAATGAACTTTCTTCCTTTTTTATAAAATTGAATATTTCTTCTGAAATTTCATTTATTAGTTTGTGCACCTTTTCTTTGTTGGTCATGTTGTTACCTCCTTACCTGCTTTCGCAAATGCGGTTTCATTGTATACCTTCTCGAAATCCTCTCGTTTTAGACGGCGTGCATCTTCCAGTATTGTCGCAACCTCCTTTTGCGCCTCTTCTTTGAAAAGCAGAAACGTAGCGTGATCTGACCCTAACAAACTGAGGTCTGGTGCCCTCTTGTTACTAATGTGATGCAAGACATACCATTGGAGGTCACGTACGTTGAAGAATATCGCCTTAACAACGTCACCCCAAGCGTTGATGGCACCGTTGAGTAAGGCTTGATACTGAGGACCCTGGAGTCCGGCGCACGCCCGACCTGCACTTGCCAGATCATCGAACTGTTTGTTCAGGCTTTCGAGGCTGCTATGGATCAGTTGAAATGATAGTCTTTGTTGCCGATTCAGCTTATGCATTGCATCCTTGTAGTATTGCCTAAAGAAGAGGCCATGAATTGGTATCGGAACAGCTGGATCGCATCCACGCAACGCAAATACTTGCAAATGGCGTGCGCAAATCATTGCAGTACGTTGCAACTGACTATTGATGTCTTCAAGCTCTTCAAGAAGACCGCGCTTCAGCTGCCTTGAGGTCCAATATTCTCGGGAAATAGCTGTACCTTGGCCCAACAGCCAACCTACTACGACGGAAACGAGGGAAAGAATAACCTTGTCACTCATGGTAAAATCCTTACGATAAGCTGAGCCGGAGCAGCTCAGCGGGCTGCAATCGGCTGTTGTGCGATTCTTCATTTCATCAATTTTCTGCCACATTCACACCAAGTAAAAACAAATTCTTTATCTTTGTCATTATATAATTCGTTAATTTCTTGAAATATTGAAGAATAATTATGAAGGTATAAACCTGTAGCAATAAAAAGCGCCTCAGTCATGGAATCTGTAATTTCCTTTGAATCATTAAAATCTGCCTGTGAAGTTTGTAAAATGCTGCTACTAGTCGAATGAGTGTATGATGAAAAATAGTTATAACAATTTAATGCAAGTGCTTCTGAAAATCCCGAGAGTTCAAGCAGACGCCTTTTCCCTAAAAAATACCATTTGCCTTCTTCTAAGAATCTTTTTTGTTGCTTTTGACTAAATGAGAGAAATTCAGAACATTGCTTTAATTCTTTGGTGATCTCATCAATATGAGATTTTTCACTTTTTTGTTCATTAGTCATGTGGGGCAAAACGAATCTTTGCCTGCTTATTAAACCTTCTCGGAACCAACTCCAAAATCTAAAATATATTTCTTCTGAGCTATTAGCATTTCTATAAATATAGTAAAACATAGAATAATTTTCTAAACATGCTCTTATCAAGACAAGTATTGAGGCTGACGCTGATATTTCGTTTTCTTTGCCTTTGTAGATAACTTTTAGACCAGGGTACAATACCTTGATAGAGGCGAAGTGCGTGTAATACTGCTTTAGAAATTCTTGTTTATAATATTCTATTTTCCCATTTGTGAGTTTTTTTCCTTCAAGGTGGGATATTGATTTCGTAATCAAGTCCTCATACCAATTGAATAGGAATTCTTTATCTAGCGAGAGATATTGAAGATTCATTTTATTCCATAATACAACACACGCATAGCAGGCACCACGCTTTTTCGGATTCAGGTTGATGCGATTGTTAGAGCTCCCCTATTCGCTTTTCCATAAATAATGGAAAGAGACTCTGATACTTAAAAGACATACAGAAACCCTCTAAGCCTGGAAATAGCATTGTGGATGTTATGTTCATTTTATTGAGCCTTTTCAATCCTGCTCTTCTGAGTTTTTTTGGAATAATATACTTAACCATTTCATTATCTTTGAGAGAATATGAGTCAATGATCTTTGCATGCGATTTATCATTGGTGCTAGGTATTACAAACAATCCTTGTTGGGCCAGAAGTCTTTGAGTGGTAAATCTGGGTTCATAAACATACAAAAAATCGTCTTTCCCTTTAGAGAGCAGGTTCTTGTACATTTGATCTACATCTTCATAGTAGTCTGCATCTATTTCACGAAGGACTGAGTGCTTTAACGAGTAGATTGCCGCATCGCCACTATCACCGTTCAACGCAAAGTAGGCTGCCACATAGGGCGAAAATGTAAAATCCAATAACCGGGTCGGAGCTCCATAGTGCTGCATAATTGCTAGCCAACTCAGAGCATCATCTTCTTTCGGAGTATGATTCAGATATAAGTGCGCATTGGACATAAATCTTTCCAATGCTAACCTTTCATGACCATTTCTATTGATCTTCTTTCCTGGTGATCCTGTTAGACGTGTAATAGTGATTACATCTTTAAATGCTCGATATAGAGAACTTGCCAAATCCCACGCAGCATCTGAATGCCCTCGATATACCCAAGCACGGTGCGCCCTACGCCTAATGATACTGTCAAATTCATCCCACTCGGTAATGCGTTTTTCCGTGATCATTTTTCCACTCTATCAATCATCTTTGTTTATAACTGCCGTGCTCTGATAATTAATATACTCAACGGGTTTTTCCGAAATTTCATGCAACCCTACTTCATTTCATAAAAAATGAAAAGAGAAAATTACATCATAAAATCAATATAATTGAACTTTAGCCATTGGGTATTTTGTGATAATAAAGGGGTCAGCTCACGAAACGGCACGCCAGTCAGGTTCGGGAACTATTATGCCATTCATCGTAAGAAAATATACTATAATTATTTACAAAAGTTTGAAATTCGAAGCTTTCATTTGCATCATAAGCTATTTTTTCTGCTTTTCTCATTTCAACATTCCAGTCGTCAGTATCGATCCTCTGCTGAATAATTGATTTACATGCAATAAATTTCCATTTTTCGCCCAAATCTATAATTGAAGCATCAATAACTTTCAAAGCCTTACTTTCTTCTCCATCATAATTTAATGCCAACGCACATTTCCATATTGCATCTATCCAATCAGGACTTTTTTTGTAGGCCATTTTATAATATTCTGCTGCCCACTCGAAACTGCCATCACACCATTGTTCTTCTCCCATAACATAGAATTCTTCTGCACTGAAATGCTGAATTATTTTATCTGCACTGTACGACTTTGCAAAACCCTGTATATCAGGAAAAAGGGTTTGTTCGGATATATCATGCTTATCTTTCAACTCTTTCAAAATACTTTTTTTGCTTTCAGCAGAAATGGTTAATACTTTTAATTCATCAATAAGCCTTTTTGTGTCATATTTCCAATATAGTCCCCAGCCAAAAACGAATACAGACCGTTGTTTCTCACTTCTTTTGCAAAGATCATCATCTGGTGTCCAGTACCAGATATAGTGACTGGCATCATCTAAAATATTTTCTATATTCATACCAGATGGGTTTTCAATGGGCCGCAATGGTGAAGAATGTGATCTCATCTGACTAGGATAATTAATACAAAAAA
>Ga0181520_10009948_pt1 | contig 12939 bp, 12 predicted proteins | sample PEATcosm2014_Bin_29_FD_132451 | JGI IMG/M metagenome (GOLD analysis project Ga0181520, IMG submission 132451) | Peatland microbial communities from MTU Mesocosm Facility, Houghton, MI, USA - PEATcosm2014_Bin02_30_metaG | ecosystem: Environmental > Terrestrial > Soil > Wetlands > Peat | place...
ATGACCAATATCTCACTGTTGGGGTGATCAATCCGCTTGGCTTCGGCCCGCTGCTGAACCTTACCGGACCTCAAGATACATCGGCATATGATCGCTGTACTGGAGCCAATCCGCGCCTTTACCGATATGCATCTTCGTGATCTTGGGTATAAGTCGATTTGGGAGAAAAAAGTAATCGATGTGATAACCTTTGGTGGTGTTCTTCTGCAGATAGAAAGTGTTGATGCTTTCTTTGCCCTGTTGTTCATCGTGGTACGCATGGTAGGCACTTGAAACATTTCTATCGTTCAGAAGCTTGACCACGTCACTGTGATTCCCATGCTGATGATGCGCGTCCCACCGTGAATTACTGTTGAAGTCTCCTGCAAAGATCGAGTTATCATAGTCTATCATATCCTTGTTTCTGTTGAGATATTGCCAAACCTGACCGATATATCGAAAAGTGGACGTATTGGCCTGACATGCCCATATCGCATGCAATGCAAAAGCTGCATTTTGAGAGGTTATGGTTTTCAGGACGACGTATTGCAGGTCTTCCTGTTCCAACTGACGATTTGATTCGAACGAGAAAATCTGCTTCTTTGCAAAGAGGCCGATGCCCTTGTACTTCGACTTGCCTCTCCAACAATAATGATACTTGGAAATGAACTCTTCTGGAAAATTGACCAGTGCAGGTTTCTCGCTTTCCGGAATGATGGCTATATCAAAATCAAACACTCCTGTTACGAGACATTTCCTCCGGAAAGCCTGATGACAATTCCAAATAAGGATGTTCATATTTTGACTTTATCATCTTGCCCAAGTTGCACAATTGTTCAATTTGTAACGCGCGTGGCAGAGCGTGGAGCGCCGAAAACCGTGCTTCAAGTCATGGTTTACGGTCGCAACTAAGATTAGATTATTAAAAATAATCCGCTGCAAGTTCTTAACCATGGCGCGGATCTTCCGTATGGCCGATGAAATACTGACCTTGATGTGACTTGCTTTCGAGAACGTAGGCATAGAAGTGATGGACTGCCATCCGTAGCTCGAAGCGGAAGACAGCGAAGCCCTCATTGCTGGCGTGCCGAGTCGTAGCTGGAGGAAATTGATCAGTCCGCCTTCGCTCGGAGCTCAGCTCCGAGCGAAAATGGTGGAGGCGGGGAGAATCGAACTCCCGTCCGCGATGGAGCCACTGAAGTATCTACGCGCGTGTTCTGTCATTTAATCTCGTCGTTACGACTGTCGACAGACAGGCCATCGCAACAACCAGCGACCACGAATTTTTCGATCCAGTCGCCCGGTCACCCGGCAGCTGAAAAGACCTGCTATCGTCGCCTCATTCACCCAGCAGGTGTCGGTGGTGAGACGTCGTTGCTTAATTAGGCAGCGAGTGCTAACTGAGAGTCAGCAGTTAATGTTTGTCCAGGAAGTTTAACGAGGCCAACCTGGGTCCTCGGCGCGCAACTGCAATTTCAAACCACCTCTTCGAAACCAGTCGCCCCCAACAATTCCAGCATTATCGGATAATACTTCCGCATATTCAAGAAGGTTATTTTGCCGGTACCCCCTGAGTTACTGGATGGCCGCAACGTAGCCGCGTCTGATAAGACGCGGAACCCGCGCGCCGTATCCGGCGCGGCTCGGTAAGGAGGCCACTCTGAAGCTGAGGGGGTACTTTTGCCGCTTTTTTGCGGTTGACGCGTTTGTATCCGGTGCGGTATTGTGACTCGATGAACATGATTCTTTCCATTGTGACGACAACCGTGGCAGTACTACTGGTATTGCAAAGAGGCGTAGTGTGCCTTGTACGGCCGGTCGCGGTGGGAAGCACACTCGAAGCTTGAAAGCTTCGCTTGTGTCATAGAAATTGAAACCCACCGCGAATGAAAATCCGGTGGGTTTTTTGTTGTCGTAATTTGTTGTCACCGAAAGGAAGAGAAGGAATATGAAAACAGGCGCCAAGTGCGTTATGGAAGGGCTCGAAAGAGCAGGAGTGAAAACGATCTTTGGTCTCCCCGGCGGGGCGGTTCTGGATCTGTTTTCCGAAATGTATCATGCTCCGTTCGAGTTCATTCTCAGCCGTCATGAACAGGGCGCTGCACATATGGCCGACGGATACGCAAGGGCCACCGGCAAGGTGGGTTGCTGCCTCGTCACGTCCGGGCCCGGCGCGACAAATGCCGTTACGGGCATCGCCACAGCTTTCATGGACGGCGTGCCAATGGTCTGCATCAGCGGGCAGGTCCATACCTCGATGATCGGAAATGACGCGTTCCAGGAAGCCGATACGACGGGGATCACACGCTCCATATCCAAGCATAACTATCTGGTCAGAAGCGCCGACGACCTGCCCCGCATCATCGCGGAGGCGTTCCATATCGCAGCCACCGGCAAGCCGGGGCCCGTTGTGATTGATATACCGAAGGATGTTCAGCGTTCCTTAACGCAGTCTTGCGCGCCGAAGGAAGTGAACATCCGGGGATATAAGCCTGTGATGGACGGGCATCCGGCCCAGATTGCCAGGCTCGCGAAAGCGATTAATGAAGCTGAGAAACCACTGCTCTATGTCGGCGGCGGTACTATTTCCGGCGACGCATCGAAGGAGCTTACTGAACTCGCAAGGAAGGCGAAGATTCCTGTGACAACCACCCTGCTGGGGCTTGGCGCATTTCCTGAGACCGATCCTCTCGCGCTGCGAATGCTCGGTATGCATGGCAGTGTCGCCGCAAACCTGGCAGTGAGCCATTGCGACCTGCTGATATCCGTCGGAGCCAGATTCGACGACAGGGTGACCGGCAAAGTGTCTGAATTTGCCCCGAACGCAACGATTGCGCACATTGACATAGATCCATCCGCCATAGGCAAGAGCGTCAGGACGGATATTCCCATTGTGGGACATGTTAAGAACATCCTGCGCGATCTGACGCGTCAGGTGAAACCGATCGAACGTGTCAAGTGGCTGGCCCAGATTGCGGAATGGAACAAACAGAATCCATTCTCGTTCGACAAAACGACTTCCGAACTTCTGCCCCAGTATGTGATCGAACAGATATACGAGGTCACAAAAGGCAATGCGATTGTCGTCACCGATGTGGGCCAGCACCAGATGTGGTCGGCCCATTTCTTCAAGTACACCAAACCGCGCACGTTTCTGTCTTCGGGCGGGCTCGGCACGATGGGCTTCGGTTTCCCGGCGGCCATCGGTGCACAGGCGGGAATGCGCGACAAACTGGTCGTCAATATTGCCGGCGACGGAAGCATCCAGATGAACTTCCAGGAACTGGTTGTGGCTGTTGAGCACGACCTGCCGGTGAAAGTAGTCATTTTGAACAATGGCTATCTCGGCATGGTCAGGCAGTGGCAGGAGATGTTCTATAAGAAGGAATATTCCGCCAGCCGCCTCGGCCAGGCAGGCCGCGCAAAGAACGAAAAGCTGAAAGGAAAACGGCAAGACATCTATCTTCCCGATTTCGTGAAGCTTGCCGAAGCGCATGGCGCGGGCGCCATCAGGGTCGATAAAAAGCAGGATGTTGCTTCGGCGCTGCGCAAGGCATTCAAGGCCGATGGCCCGTATGTTGTTGAGTGCAGGGTCAAACCGGACGAGAATGTTTATCCAATGGTGCCGCCCGGCGCGTCGTTGATGGAAATGGTTCACAGCATGGCGTAAGAAGAAGGAACAGCGATTATATGAAACATATACTTACAGCATTGGTGGAAAATCAGCCCGGTGTTCTCGCCAGAATTGTTGGACTTATTTCGGGCCGTGGCTATAACATCGAAAGCTTGAATGTCGCCCCGACACACGACCCGACCGCGTCGCGCCTTACCATGAAAGTGCAGGGCGACGACCGGGTGCTTGAACAGGTCACCAAGCAACTGAACAAGCTGGTTGATGTCATCAAGGTGGCCGATCTCACGCAGAAATGCTATCTTAACAGGGAACTGATACTGGTGGAGGTCGCCGCAACCTCGCAAAAACGGGCCGAGATCGTGGAACTTGCCGGCCTGTTTGAGGCGAAAGTGGTGTCGGTCCAGACAAAATCGCTTACCATACAAATGGTCGGAGAGCAGGAGAAGATCGCCGATTTTCTAGCATTGCTGAAACCATTCGGCATCGTGGATCTCGCACGGTCAGGCGTGGTGGCGGTCGCAAGGGGAAAATAGGATGTTGAAACATGAAAACCAAAGATCAGACCAAAGACAAAGATCAGAATAGAATAATAATCTTCGATACGACATTGAGAGACGGCGAGCAATCGCCCGGGGCGAGTCTGACTCACCGGGAGAAAATAGAGATAGCCCAACAACTCGTGTTGCTCAATGTTGACGTGATCGAGGCTGGTTTTCCGATCGCATCGCCGGGCGATTTTGATGCCGTCCATGCCATTGCCCAGACCGTCCACGGTCCGACAATTGCCGCCCTCGCGCGGACGATTGAAAAAGACATCGAGCGGGCTGGAAATGCCATTGCACCGGCAAAGAAGCGGCGCATTCATACTTTCAGCTCCGGCAGCGACATTCATCTCAAGAGCATGCTGAAAATGACGCGCGCTCAAAATCTCGATCGTTCCGTCAAGGCCGTAAAATTCGCGCTGACTTTCACTGACGACGTGGAATATTCGGCCCAGGACACGACACGCGCCGACCGCGACTACCTGGTAGATCTGTACACGGCCGTTGCGGAAGCCGGAGCGACAACTTTGAACATTCCCGACACGGTCGGTTATGCCGTTCCCGGTGAATACGCGGACCTGATCACCTACATAGCGGGGCGCATCAAGATTCCCGGAATCGTATTTTCGGTGCATTGCCATAACGATCTCGGGCTGGCGGTCGCAAATTCGCTCGCCGCTATAAAAGCCGGCGCGCGGCAAATCGAATGCTCCATCAACGGTCTCGGCGAGCGGGCTGGAAACACGTCCCTCGAAGAGATAGTGATGGCCATCCGGACGAGGCGTGACGTTTTAAACGCCTGCACTAATGTCAACACCAGGGAGATATATCGCTCCAGCCGCATGGTCAGCCGGCTGACCGGCATCCCAGTGCAGCGTAATAAGGCCATTGTCGGCGCAAACGCTTTTGCGCACGAGGCCGGCGTTCACCAGGACGGCATTCTGAAGGAACGCACGACCTACGAAATCATGAAAGCCGAAGATATCGGCATTGACGGAACCGAGCTCGTGCTCGGAAAACATTCCGGCCGCCATGCGTTCCGGCACCAGCTCGCGAGGATGGGTTTGTCGCTCGACACAAAGGAACTGGAGCGGGCGTACGAGCGATTCACCAAACTCGCCGACAAGAAAAAACATGTTTATGACGACGATCTCCTGATGATAGCCAGCGAGGAAATGCAGGACGCATCGAACGTATATGTCCTCGACTATTTCCACGCGTCCACAGGCACAGCGACCGTGCCGACGGCGACGGTCCGCCTGAAAAAAGGCAACGAGATAATCCAAGATGCGGCCTGTGGCGACGGCCCGGTTGACGCGACGCTGAAAACGATCAACCGGATAACCGGACTCGAAGGCAAACTCATTGACTTCTCGCTCCAGGCGATAACGGTGGGCCAGGATGCCATCGGCGAAGTGAATGTGCGGGTGGCTTTCGGCGAGGAAATCGTAAACGCAAAGGCGGCCAGCACCGACATCGTGGAGGCGGCGGCCAAGGCGTATCTTTCTTGTATCAACCGCATCCTGTTCGTGAGGAAGATTGGCCAGAAAAAAAGGAAGTGAGCCTGCGTGAAAATCAGCGGACATACAAAACCGTACGCGGTGTTGGGGCATCCGATCGGGCACACGCTTTCGCCGGTCATGCACAATGCCGCACTGGCCGCGTTGGGCATGGACGCGATCTATCTGGCTTTCGATGTTGAGCCGTCCCGCCTCATGAAGGTGTTGCCCGCAATGGCGGACATGGGCTTCGGCGGAGTCAATCTCACTGTGCCGTTGAAGGAGGTCGCGTTCAAGGGGTTGCGCTCGCTCGATGCGTCAGCTCGCATGCTCGGTGCGGTGAACACTGTCGAGTTTCTGCCGCAAGGCATGAAAGGTCATAACACCGACGGCCAGGGCTTTCGCCGCGCAATCGAAGAGGCCTTTAAATCGTCACTGAAAGGCATGTCGGTTCTAGTGCTTGGCGCGGGCGGAGCTGGCAGGGCCATTGCAATAACATGTGCGGTGAATCGCGCAGACGTTGTGGCGATAACGGATGTGGACGCCAAACGCAGCAAGCGTGTGGCAAAAGAAATTCGCGCCATCGCTCCAGCCTGCGAAGTAAAATTAATATCGTCCGAACAACAAGCATGGATAGAGGCATGCGGGAATGCGGGTCTGGTCGTGCAGGCTACGCCGGTGGGCATGAAGAAGGATGATAAATCGCTGCTTCCACCCAGTGCCTTCCGGCGAGGACAGCTCGCGTTCGATTTGGTGTACATGTATCCGGAAACAGCGTTCATGCAGGCCGCCCGCAAGGCGGGAGCGAAGGCGGCCAATGGACTTGGAATGCTTATGCATCAGGGTGCGGTTTCGTTCGAGATCTGGACCGGCAAAAAGCCGCCAATCGCAGCCATGCGCAACGCATTGGAAAAGGCCGTGTACGGCAAATGACAGGCGGGAGATTTATGACAATGGGTTTCAGTGTTCAGTATTCAGTGCCCGGTCTTTTCGCTAAAATCGATCCGCCAGTCGCGGAGAACCTGCGGACTTCCCATGACTGACCCCATATCACTTCTGGCAGCGCTTCCCTGGCGTGAATTATTCACCTTCCTGTCGTTTGCATGGGGCGCATGTATAGGCAGTTTTCTCAACGTCTGTGTTTACAGGATTCCCCGCGAGCTCTCGGTCGTGACGCCGCGTTCGTTCTGTCCGCATTGCCACAAACAGATTGCCTGGTATCACAATATTCCGCTTTTCAGTTTCATTTTCCTTGGCGCAAAGTGCGCTTATTGCGGCGGTAAAATATCGCCACGCTATTTTCTTGTCGAATTACTGACGGCCGTTCTCTTCCTGCTGGTATGGTTCAAGTTCGATCTCGCCGACGGGCCGCGACGCTTCCATCTCGATCCAATCGTTCACTGGCAGCTTGTCCCAATTTACTGGCTTGTAATCATGGGGCTGATTCTCGGCACGTTCGTGGATTTTGAGTACATGATAATACCGGATCGCGTTACAATCGGCGGGATCTTTGCCGGCCTCGCGCTGAGCGCGCTGGTTCCGGCGCTTCACGATGAGACAGGCATACTGCGCGGTTTGATGATGTCGGCCATGGGCGCGGCAATTGGCTGGGGCATTCTATGGAGCGTTGCAACGCTCGGAACCATGGTGTTGAAGAAAGAAGCGATGGGTTTCGGCGACGTGAAACTGATGGGTGCAATCGGCGCCTTCCTGGGCTGGCGGGCCGTTCTGTTTACGATAATGATATCCTCATTTGCCGGCTCCGTTGTCGGAGTCACGCTTGTGCTCATGCGCAAGCGCGAGATGCAAGGCAGGATTCCCTATGGCCCATATCTTGCGCTGGCCGCGCTGCTCTGGATTTTCTGGGGCCCAATCGTCTGGGATGCCTATCTCCACCTGCTCACGCCCAAGTACCCGCCTCTCCGATGAGTATGAGTTTGCCGACATTGAAGCACTTGGTGAGAGTTGATAAGCCGATACGAGGCGGACTTATGCGCTTTACGACTTGTCTGCTGTTCCCAAATGAGCCATAATGATGGAAGAGGTTGGGGCGACATTGCCACAAGTGACATGAGCCTCGATTTTGGACGAAACACAACCGACCAAACCAGAAAGGAGTCATCAAATGGGCGACTCAAAAGGCAAGAAGGAAAAAGCAAAAGACCAGAAGCAGAACAAGGCTAAACACACTCAGTCCGAAAAACAGAGACAGGACAAGCAGAAGCCAAAGAACGCCTGAGCCTTCCGATTAGAAACCGTCGAACCTCGCGGCGCGGGAGATCGCAGTCTTCTGAGCACTTGTTTACCGTACCGCTTTACCCTCTCGCGCCGTTGGCGCGAGAGGGAGGTCTTCCGATCGATCCTGTCACGAGGAGCCGCTGCGAAGAGGACGATGGTGACGCTGTCCCGACGATGTGCTAAGTTGTCTTACGCACAAATGAAAAGGACGTGGATATGACAACTTTGACTATTAGGCTTCCGGATCAACTCCGGGCCGATTTGAATAAAGTGAGCCGGGAAGAACACAAAGCAGTGAGCGACATTGTGCGTGAGTCGCTCCGCCTACATGTCGCTGTTCACCAATTTCGCTCTTTGCGCCGCAAGATACTCCCGTTCGCCGAGGCTCAAGGACTTGTCACAGACGAGGATGTCTTTCGAGCCTTGTCATGAGAGTTATTCTGGATGCAAATGTCCTGATTGCCGCGGTTGCTGGTCGTGGCCTTTGCGAATCGCTGCTTGAACTCTGTATCGGAGAACACGAATTGATTGTTTCAGAAGAGTTGCTGAGCGAAGTCCATCGCAACTTGGCGAAGAAGATTAAACTTCCCGATGCCGTCGCCGTTGACTTCTGTAATTTACTTAGGAACAACGGGATTATGGCGAAACCTGCATTCGTTTCGAAAGACGCATGTCGCGATCCAAAGGATCTTTATTTGCTCGGCATCTCTAATTCGATGAGCGCGAATTTTCTGGTTACTGTCGACAAGGATCTGCTTGAATGCAAACGCTACGATACAACGGAAGTTGTGACGCCGCGTCAGTTCTGGGAAAATTGCAGACAGAGATAGCGGGACAATCAGCTCTTCAGCAGTCGCCGGGCGTTATCAATCAAGACGGCTTGTTCTGCCGGGACTTGTTCTTGACGGGTCGGTCGGCACCGTGCAAGATAAACTGCCAAAAGACGGTCATCGAAGTACACATTACCCAAACAAACGAGGAATAAAGATCATGAAGCACAATAAGACAACGTTTGCATTATTCTTTGGAAACAGGGGGTTCTTTCCGGCGTCTCTTATGAAAGGCGCAAGACAGGAACTGGTACAGGTTCTCAAATCGCTGGGGCACGATTCCATAATATTGGAAGCAAGCGCCACACGACACGGCGCCGTCGAGACGCCGGATGAAGGACTCATTTATGCGGAATTCCTGCGGCGAAATCGCGGCAAGTTCGGCGGTGTTATCCTTTGTCTACCTAATTTCGGCGACGAAACCGGTGCTGTGGCGGCATTGAAGGACGCAGGCGTTCCCATTCTCGTTCAAGCCTATCCGGATGAACTGGACAAAATGGCACCTGAACTGCGCCGCGATTCGTTCTGCGGGAAGTTTTCTGTCATGGATGTGTTCTGCCAATATGGAGTTAAATTCACTACGCTAAGTCCGCACACCGTGGCGCCATCGTCCCCGGAATTTGCCGCTAATATTGAATATTTCGACAGTTTATGCAAAGTGGTGAACGGCATGAAGAACCTCGTTGTTGGCGCAGTTGGGGCCAGAACCACGGCGTTCAAAACTGTGCGGTGCGACGAGCTTGCCCTCCAGAAGCACGGTATAACGGTCGAGACGATGGATCTATCCGACGTATTCATGCGGGTTGAAAAGCTCAAAGTGTCGTCGCCTGAGTACAAGAAAAAGGCGGCTGTTCTCAAGAATTACACGAGTTGGAAAGGTGTGCCGGCCAAGGCATTCGAGACAATCACGCGGCTTGGTGTTGTGCTTGATCAGATTCAACAGGATCAGCGTCTGGATGCGCTTGCCATCCGCTGCTGGGTAGAAATGCAGACTCAGCTCAACATTTCGCCATGTGTCCTGCTCAGCGAATTGAACGATCGCGGTATTGCGACCGCTTGCGAAGTGGACATCGGCAACGCGGTCACGATGCACGCGTTGAGAATGGCTTCCGGCAAACCAGCCACCTGTCTCGACTGGAACAACAACTACGGCGATGACAGCAACAAATGCATCCTCTTCCATTGCGGGCCGGTTCCGCAGAGTCTGATGACTGGCAAGGGACAGATCACCGATCATGCAATCCTGGCCAATGCAGTCGGTCCGAACTGTTCGTTTGGATGCAACATCGGCCGGATCGCGCCGACCGAAATCACGTATGGAAGCATGTTGACCGATAACGGTGAATTGAAGTTCTATCTGGGTCAGGCGCGTTTCACCGACGATCCAATTCCGGAAGATTTCTTCGGTTGCGCCGCTGTCGCAGAATTCAGCGATATGCAGAAGACGCTGCAGACGATCGGATACGCCGGGTATCGCCACCACGTCAGCATCACGCCCGGCACAGTGATGGATCCGGTCAAAGACGCATTCGAAAAGTATCTCGGGTACAAAGTCATTTCGGTGTGAGTCTGCACCGAATCGATATTGGAATAAACGGCGGCGCCTGAGTTCATTTCCCCGAATCAGGCGCCAGTTTTGGTTCCGGACAGCCAAATTCGAGAACCATATTCTACCCGATGCGCAAACCGCGCATGGATATGGAACCGAGCGTGACCTTTTCAGTGAAGAAGGACAACTTCTCTCCTTCATTCTGCAACGCCAGCGTATAAAGGAGCGGCAGGTAGTGTTCGTTCGTGGGAATGGCCAGTCTGGCGTCCTGGCCCAGATCCTTGTAGTTGATCAGGGCCTTATGATCGCGGTCTTCGATCAGTTTCCTTAATTTCGAGTCGAACCTTGTCGCCCAGTCGAAGGGCTTGTCTCTCCATTCCATAAGACGCAGATTGTGCACCATGTTGCCGCTTCCGACGATAAGCACGCCTTGATCGCGCAGGGGCGCAAGTTCGCGTCCGATGTCGTAATGATCCTGCGCGGGTCTGGTGCGGTCGAGACTGAGCTGGAAGGTTGGAACGTCGGCCTTGGGGAACATACGACACAGAACCGCCCATGTTCCGTGATCCAAACCCCAGTCCAGATCCGGCTTTACTGTTGCCTTACGTAATATCTTGCGGGTTTTCTCAGCCCATTCGGGCGCGCCTGGTGCTGGGTATTCCTTGGCGTTGAGTTCATCGGGGAAACCGTAAAAGTCATGGATTGTCCTGGGTTTCTCCATGGCAGTCACGCGCGAACCGTTTGTCTCCCAATGTGCAGACACGCAGAGAACAGCCTTGGGGCGGGGCAGGTCGCGACCGATCTCCTCCCAGGCCCGGCTAAACTCATTGTCTTCAATGGCGTTCATAGGGTTGCCATGTCCAACGAATAGCACAGGCATCCGCCCGATTTTTTCATCCGCTTGATCCGCCAGCGTCTTTCCCAGTTTAGACATACTCGCCATCCCTATCATTCCAATGATCATCCTGAACAAGAAGTCACGCCGATTCATTATGCCACTCCATCCGCATCAGTGTCTAATTATTTGATCAGCAGTTTGAAAGCATGAGAGCAGTCATTGTGAAGAAAACCCGTGGGGAGTGCTTTTGCCACATCACCGGATCCAAGGAATCCAATTCTCATGCGATTCTCATCCCCATTTGTTTGAGCTGGTTAACCTTTCATATCCTGTCGCACAAAGACATAGGGTGAAAGCGTAAAAGAAAGGTAAAAAAACCTTAAGCCGGATTTCCCGTCGATGCCTCGTTCGAATAAGCCATGGTTTATCATTCTTCCGGTTGCATCAACAAAGATACAGCGTTTGACCTTTGATCTTGAAGTTCGCACTGAGGTATGACGCCTCCCGCTGGATTCGGGCGATCAATCATGTGGTAAAGATGATTGGCGTATGCAAGGCGATCAGTGTTGATCGGACAGAGAAAAGCATAATGAATATATCGAAGTGCGAGTTCTCTGGCCTTTTCCATGTCATGTTTAAGAACGAGCTGATGAATTGCCACCGCCACCATGCCGTATGGCAGCAACCGTTGAGATGGCACATGCCGATTGTTTTCCGTTAATTTCGGCCATCTCATTGGTTCGAAGGGTTTCAGAATCGCCAACACATCGTCGGGATTCAGAGCGGGTTGTTCCTTGGCGCGTTTTCTAAAATCGCGGACAGCGCCGACTACCCAAGGATCGGACGAATGCAGCCATTCCAGCGATTGATAGAAGAAGCGGGATTCCGGCTTAGGATCCAGCCGGTCATATCTGTCGAATAAAATCCAGAGTTCACGATCCATCGGATGCATATTGAGCGCGTCAGTCAAAGTGTTTCTGTTAATTGAACACCAAACAGCATCATTTGTCATCAGCTGGACTTGAAGCTTCGTTCTTTCCAGGTCGCCCCCGTAAAGAGAGATGACTAACGGGAAATTGGTAAGAGAAACAGCCTTGCCGTTTCCGGACATGTACGGATCGCATGTTTTATAGATGCCAGTCAACCAGGGAGACGCGGCTATTTCTTTGCAATATTGATTCTTCAGTGAAGTATACACTCCACCTTGTCCCAACATACTGCTGATAATTCCCGCATTGTCCAGGCATTCATCAATCGCGGATGGCTCCATGCTGGCCATATACAGATTGAATGAATCTTCATATCTGCCTGCCAGGCGCAAAGCATTGCCAGCTCGCCTGCCGTAGTATTTTGCGTTGACCTCACTTCCGATGCGAGATTGGAGGACCGAAGTCGCTCCCAAGAATGCAGCAGCAGCAACGTCATGATAGCCAAGTTTTATCACGGCCGTTCCTATGTGTTCACACATGCATGCGGTTCCAGCATCAGGATCACCCCAGAGATAATTACTGTTGAGCGATGCCCATGCAATGCTAGCAGCAAGGTCGCAATCCATGAATTGTTCCTTTTCGTCGAGAATGACATGAAGAATTGCCTGAAGTAGTCCGGCATCGTTCGGGTAATTCTGTGCTGTTTTAAGCGCTTGGTCTATGAGTTCCACACTGCGCCTCCCGGAAATCAATTTAAGCTCCACGACAAGAGGATGAGTGGGGCCTAGTATTTTTTCGGCCTGATCAATCCATGAGTCATATTTAGCCGCAAGCGCTTTGTCCTGACAATCCTTTGGATTGAAGTCCGACAATGCTGATTCCGTCAGGTAACTTTGGAGTG
>Ga0181520_10009949_pt1 | contig 12935 bp, 8 predicted proteins | sample PEATcosm2014_Bin_29_FD_132451 | JGI IMG/M metagenome (GOLD analysis project Ga0181520, IMG submission 132451) | Peatland microbial communities from MTU Mesocosm Facility, Houghton, MI, USA - PEATcosm2014_Bin02_30_metaG | ecosystem: Environmental > Terrestrial > Soil > Wetlands > Peat | place...
GCCCGCGCCTTCGTCCTGCGCCCTCCCATCGTGCTGGCCGACGAGCCCACCGGCAACCTCGACACCACCAACGGCACCCACGTGCTACAGCTTTTGCTCGAACTGAACCGCAGCGAGGGCACCACCCTGGTCCTGGTTACCCATGATGCGATGCTCGCTGGGTATGCCGGCCGCCGCATCGTGCTGCGCGATGGCCTGATCATCTCCGACGAACTGAACCCCGACCGGAAAACGGCGCCTCCGCCACTCCCATCCCGCCTCGCCGCAGGGGTTTGAGCTATGCCCAGTCTCTCCTACCCTTCCGCCGCCAAGATCGCTGCCCGCGAAATGCGCTCCTCGCGCGGAAAATTCCTGTTTGTGCTGCTTTCGGTTGCAATTGGCGTCGCCGCACTTACCGGTGTTCGCGGCTTCTCCGGCTCCTTCCGGGTCACCCTGCTCGACCGCGCCCGCTCCATCATGGCGGCCGATCTCTCCGCCCGCTCCTTCCAGCAGCTCACTCCCGACGAGCAGCGCAGCGTCGATTCGATTCGTTCCGCCGGCGTCCAGACCACCACCGTCGTCGAGATGCTCTCGATGGCATCCTCGCCCACCGCGCCCGACCCGCTGCTGGTCTCGATCAAAGCCGTCGATCCCGCGCTGTATCCGTTCTATGGCACGGTCGATCTCGCCCCCGCGCTTACCCTTCCCGTCGCGCTCACTCCCACCACCGTCGCCGTCGGTGACGACCTGCTGCTTCGCCTCAATCTGCATGTTGGCGACCCGCTTAAGCTGGGCAACCAGACCTTCCGCATCGCCGCCACGGTCGTCAACGAGCCAGACCGCCTTTCCGGCAGCTTCACTGTCGGCCCGCGCGTTTTCCTCTCACGCGCCGCACTGGATTCCACCGGCCTGCTCGCTCCCGGCAACCGCGCCAACGAGCGCATCCTTTTCAAGCTGCCGGCGCCCTCGTCGGGCCAGCCCATCTCCGACGCCGCCGTCGCCGACCTCAAAGCGAAGCTCGTCGCAGCGCTGCCCGAAGCCCAGGTAACCGACTACCGCGAGAGCAGCCCCGCCATCACTAACGGCCTCGATGCCGCTACCAGCCTGCTCTCACTCATGAGCCTCGTCGCCCTCGTACTCGGCGCGGTCGGAGTCGCAATGGCCATGCGCGCCCACCTGCAGCAGCGGCTGGACACCATCGCCATCATGAAGTCGCTGGGCGCGCGCAGCTCGCAGATCATCAAGATCTACCTGCTGCAAACCCTCTTCCTCGGCACCCTCGGCGGCCTCATCGGAGTCGCCGGCGGCATCGCGGTGCAGTTGGCCTTTCCCCTCGTGCTCGGCAAGCTCATCAATGTTCCGCCCGAGTTCCACTTCCAATTCGGCGCCGTCTTCACCGGCCTGGGCGCCGGAGTCCTGATTACCCTACTCTTCACCCTCCCGCCGCTGCTGGACATTCGCGGCGTCCGTCCCATCCTCATCCTCCGCCGTGCCGTCGAGGATTCCGACGACCCCTTCATTCACGCCGCCCTCAAAACCATCTACAACAACTTCGCGCAGATCCTCGCCACCGTGCTGATCCTCGCCGGTCTTGCCGCCATCGCCATGACCCTCTCCGATTCCTACCAGGTCGGCAAGTGGTTCTCCATCGGTCTCGTGCTCGTCTTGCTGGTTCTGTTGGGCGCATCGGCTGCGCTACTCGCCGCGCTTAAATTCTTCCTCAATCGCACCCGGCTCCATCTTCCCTCTGCGCTGCGCCACGGCCTGGCGAATCTCTATCGGCCGGGAAATCCATCCGCCGCGCTGCTGGCCGCGCTCGGCCTCGGCGTCATGCAGATCATGACCGTCTATCTCGTCCAGAAAGACGCGGTCCAGGAGATGAACATCTCCGCCGCGCCCAACATCCCCAACGTCTTTCTCATCGACATTGCCGACTCCGAGATCGCCGGCGTCAAGGCCCTCCTCCACGCGCAATCCTCGGTCACCGCCGAACCCGAGCTGCTCCCGGTCACCAACGCCCGCATCGATGCTGTCGATGGCGTCTCCGCGGCCGACCTCAAACTCAAGAATTTCCCCCGCCGCGCACTTCGCTCCACCAACCTCACCTGGAACGATGCCGCCCCGCCCGGAACGCACATCGTCGACGGCGCATGGTGGCCGGCGGACCAGCTCAAGCCGGAGGTCGCCGTCTCGCAGTTCATGGCCACCCGGCTCGGCATTCACATTGGCTCAGCCATCACCTTCGTCGCACAGGACAAGCCCATCACTGCAACCGTTGCCGCCATCACTCGCTCCAACGGCCAGCACGCTTACTCGCGCGCCGACTTCACCCTCAACCACGCCGCGCTCGAGGGCTTTCCCATCATCTGGTATGGCGGGGTGCACGTCGTGCCCAACCAGGTCGCGCAGTTCGAACGCGCCCTCAATGGTTCCTACCCCACCATCACGATCATCAACGTCGCCGAGGTCGTCGAAAGCGTTCGCGCGGTCGTCATTCAAATCATCTACGTGGTGCAATTCCTCGCCGCCTTCTCGATCTTCGCCGGCATCATCATCCTCGCCTCCTCCATTGCCGGCACCAAGTACCGCCGCATCCGCGAGGTGGTGGTGCTAAAGACTCTTGGCGCCACTCGCGCCCGCATCGCCACGATCTTTTCTATTGAGTTTGCCGTTCTGGGACTCGTCTCCGGCGTCATTGGGATCGGCTTCGCCAACTTCATCGCCTGGGCGCTTGAGCGCTTCACTCCGCTCAACCTGACTTTCAAATACGAGTTGCGCCTCAACCTCGCCGCCTTGATCGCCGCCGCTGCGCTCACCGTCGTTACCGGGTGGGTTGCGAGCCACCGCATCCTCGGTCAGAAACCCCTCGAAGTCCTGCGCGAAGAGTAATCCGCGCCCAGCCCCCAAATCATCCCAAAGATCTGCTTCAAGCCCGCATCCTGACGTTCGCTGGGATGCTCCAATACTGCGTCGCGTTGCCTCGCGGAGTTGCTGCGGCACGAAACGCATTGAAGTCGAACTGCAAGGAGTTTTGACCATATAGAAACAATGCACCTATTGACAATTTGTATCTGAATTGCGTACATTTTTTGGCTGGTACAGGCGGAGGAATGTGGAACACGCAAGACCACGCACGGCGACTCTGGGCCCCTGTAAGGAGAAGTGCCATGCTAGGTATGGTCTTGATAGGAGGCGGCCCCGTCGCGGGCTGCCATAGACAGGTTCAGTGTAAGCGGGCTCTGCTGGGGCTCATGGTGTTGGCCTCATTTCTGGTGTTTGGGGCCGGATGGCTGCCCGCCCAAACCGGCGGCCAGGGTGCCCTCGAAGGCACGGTCACGGATCAGGCCGGCGCCGTCGTCCCCAATGCGACCGTAACCGCAACCGACCAGGCGAGCAACGTCTCGACAACCCGGTCCAGTTCCTCAGCCGGCGTTTACGAAATCACCCCACTGATCCCCGGGGTCTACACCGTCACCGTCACGGCTCCTGGCTTTGAGGCGTTCAAGCAGCAGAACATCGAGGTCAATGGCCTTAATGCCACTGGCTTTAACGCTGAGCTTCAAGTCGGCAGCGCGGAACAGACAATCACCGTATCCAGCGCTCCCCCGGAGCTGAACACTACCAACCCGACCCTCGGCGGCACCATCACCAACGAGACCTACGAGAGCCTGCCGAACATCATGAATGGCCAGCAGCGCGATCCCACCGCCTTTGCCACGCTCGAGCCGGGTGCGCAGCCCGGTACCCGTGCCCCGGTCATGTCCGGAACCGGCAATTATCTGGCCGAGGTTTACCTCGACGGTATTCCGACCACCACTTCCAACCAGCAGGGCGACAATCGCACCATTTCGAACTCAGTCCCGGTGGAAGCAGTGGACCAGTTGCAGGTCGTCTCCAGCGGCCCTTCGGCGGAGTACCAGGGCGCCGGCGCCATCAGCTTCACCACCAAGTCCGGCGGCGACAAGTATCACGGCACCGTCGCCGACTTCGTCCGCAATACCATATTTGACACCTGGGGATTCACCGCGCCGGCACTCAGCACCTACACCCCCGTCAATGGAGTGCTCACCAAGGTGCCGGCAACCAAGCCTGTCGAGCATCAGAACGAGCTTTCGGCATCGGTCGGCGGTCCCATTCCCCTCACCCGTCACAAGGGCTTCTTCTTCGTCAACTACGACCAGTACCACAGCCGCAATGGCGTCAGCCCCTCGCAGTTCACCATCCCCACTACCCTGATGACGCAGGGCAACTTCACCGAACTGGGCTCTGGTACCTACCTCTACAATCCGCTGACCAACTCCTGCATAGGCAACGTCTGCACCCGCCAGCAGTTCATGGGCACCAACGCAAACGGAATCCCGACCCCCAACATCATCCCCGCCAGCTACCTCTCGCCCATCTCGCAATATGAACAGAAGTTCATGCCGGCTCCAACGGTTCCCGGAATCGCCAACAACTTCCTCTCCGGCGGTATCCCCACCGGCTACGATAACCACGAAGTGGTCTTCAAGGTGGACTATGACCTGTCCTCCGCGCAACGTCTGTCCTTTGTCTTCACTCACGGCGTGCGCCAGTCGGTCGGCTACGGCGCCAACCTGCCGCTGCCCTACACTGCTTCCGACAGCTCCGACATCTCTCCCACCATCATGGTTCTTGAGCATTCCATTACGCTCAATTCGCACATGGTGAATCAATTCAAATACGGCTTCACCCGCTTTTCGCAGCCCGTATTTGCTCCAACCTCCAATCTTGCTCCCTATCGCGGAGGCCCGGACGCCGGCATCAGTGGTCTTCCTACCGGTCAGGCTGCAGATAACTTCCCCGGATCGTCCTTTAGCGCAACTACGGCCTTCCCCACCGCGTTCTCTCCGTGGACGGAGAACGGTGCTGCCGACTCATCGCACAACGTAGTCCCCAACGCCTACACTCTCGTGGATAACTTCCAGTGGAGCAAAGGGCAACACTCCCTGACCTTCGGCTTCGAGACGCAATGGCTGGAGGACAACACGACCGCGCAAAGTACGCCGTCCGGCATTTACACCCAGAACTGGTCCGGCCTGTCGACGGCAAACTACGTCGGCAACACGCTGAGCACCACCACGACCGGCTACTCGTATGCAGACTTCCTGCTCGGCGCCGTCAACACCGGAGCTACATCCGTTCCGCTCTTCATTGAAACCGGCGGCCGCTTCCACCCCGTCTCGCCGTACTTTCAGGACGACTGGAAGGTTCGCCCGAACCTCACCCTCAACCTTGGACTGCGCTACGACTATCTCCCTCCCTACCATGAGGTGCAGGACCGCTGGAGCTTCTTCAATCCAAACGCCATAAATCCTCTGACCAATTCACCCGGCCAACTGGAGTACGCCGGCAACCGAGGCTCCACCATCAGCTGCGACTGCCGCACCCCCGTCCAGACCTACTGGAAGAACTGGGGTCCGCGCCTCGGCTTTGAATGGTCGATGGACGACAAGACCGTTATGCACGGCGGCTTTGCCATGGCCTATACCCGCTCCGGCGGAGTCGGCGGCCGCGGAGGAGACTCCACGGGGGCCAGCCAGGACGGCTTCGGTTCCAATATCGTCCTCAACCCGGCGATTAACACCGGCATCAACGCCGGCCCGTCCTACTACCTCAACAACAGTACCGCCTTCCAGACCGCAGGCGTCGCCAACACGAACTTCGGTGGACCTGGCTACGCCATCCCGGCGCCGGTCGGCCCCAGCGCTTCGTCTCTCACCCTGGGCATCGGCAACTACGTCAACGGCTCCGGCGCGTTCGTCAATCCCGGCGGCGCACCTGGCTATGCCGATCCCTACCTGTCGGGCCGCGCGCCGGAGTTCGAGTTCTTCAACTTCGGCATGCAGCGTGCGATCACGGACGCTATCACCTTCTCGGTCAACTACTCGGGAAGCCAGTCGCACTTCGTCGGTGGAGCCGGTGTCCCCGGATTCTGGTCCGGCCAGATTGATCCAGCGCACGTAGCTATTACCGGATCGGTCCTGGCCACGGATAACGCCACCAACATCCTCAACGCTCAGGCGACACCTGCCAACATTGCCATTGCCGAGGCGGCCGACCCTTCCATCCAGGTCCCTTACGCGGGCTATGCCGCTGCCGGTGCGGTTAATTCCTCTGTCACCATCGGACGCATGCTCCGGCCTTATCCGCAATATTCCAGCCCGCCGTCACCGGCGTGGGACGATATTGCCAACCTCAGCTACAACTCGCTGCAGATCACCCTCAAGCAGCGTGAGTGGAAAGGCCTCAGCTACACCCTCAACTACACCTACTCGCGCAACATCGGCGACGATGGCACCACCCGCAGCGCATTCTATGTTCCTGCGGTCGCGTCCTCCAACGGCGAGGCCATCGCCGGCAACAACCGTGCCGACCGCGATCTGACCACCATCGACACACCGCAGATCCTCAATATCTACGGCCTTGACCGGCTTCCCTTCGGCAAGGATCACATCGGCGGCAACAATTTCCTGGTTCGCAACATCGTCGGCGGATGGTCGCTCTCGGGTATCTTCACCTACGACTCCGGCAATCCACTGCTCGTCACCGGAACAGGTTGCACCACGCCTTCTTCGGGAACCTGCGAACCGGACCTCGTCCCCGGCATGCTCAACAACATCCGCCAGAACGGAAGTTGGGGCAAGGGTATTACTGCCGGCAATATCTCCGCAATTCACTACCTCAACGCAGCCGCGTTCCAACTTCCGAACGCATTCCCCCTCCCCGCCGGAGCCAGCCCCAAGGCTGTTGCGATTACCAAGATTGGCGATGCCCCGCGCACCAACCTCAACCTCTGGAGCCCCAGCCACTACAATCTCAACGCCAGCCTCCAGCGCACCTTCAACATCACGCCCGAACGGGTCAAGTTCGTCTTCCAGGCAGACGCGTTCAACGTGACCAACAAGGTGACCTTTGGTGGGATCAACACCACCTGGTCTTCGGCCACTTCAAATACCTTTGGCGAAATCACCTCCGCCAGCGGCAACCGCGACTTCCAGTTCTCCGGTCGCGTCAACTTCTGAGCCCGCTTAACTTTAGTCCTGGGGTTCAGTTATCATCCTCGTGCCGGATGCATGGATCATTCCGTGTATCCGGCACTTTTTACGTCCCGCCCGTCAGCGAGGTCCAGATCCATGTCAGATCGAGGTAAGTTCGCGTTGCTGGCCGTTGCGGCTGGCGCATTTGCGCTCGCAATCCCGGCACACAGCTCACCGGCACAACCGCCGGCCACCTCGGCCCCGGCAACGGAAGCGCCAGCCACGCCGGCGCGCCCCGCACCACGGCCACAGGTCGACCGCAAATTCGGCAGCGTTCCCGACGACCCCGGTCCACTCGCCACCGATGTAACCCCGGCGATGACGCAGAAGGCGATTGCTGCAGCCATGCGCAAGGTGGCCGATTGGCAACTCGCCCAGTCGCAGCAATACTTCGCCGTCTTTGACCGCTCGCGCCAGCTCGACGGCCGCATCTGGACCTGGGGCGCGCTCTACAGCGGCTTCATGGCCGCATCCGACTCGCTCGGCGATCCCAAGTACCGCAACGTCATGCGCGACATGGGCAAGACCTACAACTGGGAGCTCAGCACCACCGAGTCCGACGCCAACCAGCACAGCCTCGCGCAGACCTACCTGGAACTGTATCTGCTCGACAAGCAGCCCGAAGAACTGGCCCCCACAAAAGCTACCTTCGACGCCATCCTCGCCCGCCCCCGCATCGAACTCGGCGCCAATCGCCGCATCGAATGGTGGTGGTGCGATGCCCTCTTCATGGCACCGCCCGCCTGGGCGCGGCTCTACGCCGCCACCGGCGATAAAAAGTACCTCACCTACCTCGACGAAGAGTGGGCGAAGACCTCGTCTCAACTCTACGACCCGGCAACGCACCTCTACTTTCGCGACGCCAGCTTCATTACCAAGACCGAGAAGAACGGTCAGAAGATCTTCTGGTCGCGCGGCGAAGGCTGGGTGATGGCCGGTCTCGCCCGCACGCTCGAATACCTGCCCAAGGATGATCCCGCGCGCGCCACCTATGAGACTCAGCTCAAGGAGATGTCCGCTGCCGTCGCCAAGCTCCAGGGCCCCGACGGCCTCTGGCACTCCGGCATGCTCGATCCCGCGGACTATGACCAGCCCGAAATCTCCGGCTCCGCGCTGATGACCTTCGCCATGGCCTGGGGCGTCAACAACGGCCTGCTCGATCGCAAGGTCTACACGCCGGTCATTCAGAAGGCCTGGGCCGGCATGCTCACGCACGTCTACGCCGACGGCCGCCTCGGCGACATTCAGCAGACCGGCTCCGCGCCGGCTCTGTTCAAGCCTTCGTCGAGCTTCAACTATGGCGTCGGTGGATTCTTGCTCGCAGGCAGTGAGATTTACAAGATGAAAGGCGTGAAGCACGGCAAGTAATGCTCGGCTTCCACGCAACACACGAATTTCAACCACGAGGGAATGCAATGTCAGTTTGGCAGAAGTTCGGAGTGCTGGCCATCGCGGCGAGCGTTAGTCTGTTCGCACCATTCGTGCAATCCACGCTCGCTCAATCGCCGGCCGCACCGGCCGCGCCGCCTGCCACCCCGGGCCTGACCGACACTCCCGTCGCCCCGCCCAACACCGAAGCCATGCGCGTCGCTGGCATCGCCAAGGACAACTCCCGCATGTTTGGCTCCTCGCCCGACGATCCCGGTCCGCTTGCCAAGGATCTCTCGCCTGCCATCACGCCGGCAGCTGTCGGCGCCGCCGTGCGCAAAGTCGCCGATTGGCAGCTCGCCCAGTCGCAGCAGTACTTCACCGTCATCGACCGCGCACGCCAGCTCGACGGCCGCATCTGGACCTGGAGCGTCCTCTACACCGGGTACATGGCTGCCGCCACCACGCTCGGCGAAGGCCGCTATCGCGACGCCATGGAGCAGGTCGGCAAGGCCTATAACTGGGGACTGCGCTCCAACCTCCCCAGCGGTGACGACATGAGCATCGCCCAGATGTACCTCGAGCTCTACCTCACCGACAAGCAGCCCGAAGAGATCGCCCCCATCCAAACCGCACTCAACAACATCCTCGCCGCGCCCCGCGTCGAGCTTGGATCCAGCCAGAAGATCGCCTGGTGGTGGTGTGACGCCCTCTTCATGGCCCCGCCCACCTGGGCACGCATGTACGCCGCTACCGGCGATCCCAAGTACATCAGCTATCTCGACGAGGAGTTCGCGAAAACCAATACCCTCCTCTACGACCCGCAGGCCCACCTCTACTCGCGCGACGCCAGCTTCATCGACAAGAAGGAACCCAACGGCCAGAAGATGTTCTGGTCGCGCGGCGAAGGCTGGGTGATGGGCGGCCTCGCCCGCACCCTCGAGTATCTGCCTAAGGACGATCCCGCCCGCGCCAAATACGAGACCCAGCTCAAAGAGATGGCCGGCGCCCTCGCCAAAATCCAGGGCAAGGATGGCCTCTGGTCCTCCGGCCTCCTCGACCCGGCTGCCTATAACAACGTGCCTGAGATCTCCGGCTCCGCGCTCATCACCTTCGGCATGGCCTGGGGCATCAACAATGGCGTGCTCGACGCAAAGGTCTACACCCCCGTCGTCACCCGCGCCTGGGCCGGCATGCTGAAGCACATCTACGCCGACGGCCGTCTCGGCGATATCCAGCAGACCGGTGCCGCGCCCTCTACCTTCAAGCCCTCCGCGAGCTATAACTACGGTGTCGGCGGCTTCCTGCTCGCCGGCAGCGAGATCTACAAAATGTCGGAAGCCAAATCCGCCAAGAAGAAGTAGCCCGTAATCACTTCGCTCGTCATCGCGATCATTCCCCTCGTCATTCTGACTCGCAGAGTCAGAATCTCCGTATTTGCTTTTCGCTTGTCATTCTGAGGGCATATCTTTGCTGTCATTCTGAGCGCTGCGAAGAATCCCCGTATTGGCTTTTGCTTTTGCCTTTACTGACCACTGGGAACTGAGAACTGCCTCCTACGTATCTCTTCCAATCGCAATCACAAAATACTGCGCCGTCGTCGTGCCCACGTTTTTCAGCCCGTGCATAATGTTTGACGTCGCAAACATCACCCCGCCCGGCCCCACCCGCTCCGGCTTGCCGTCGTTCTCGAACTCCATCTGCCCCTCGCGGATCAGCATGAACTCCGAGTGCACGTGCCGGTGTGGCGGATGCGGCATGTGTCCCGGCAGCAGCGTGGTCTCGTGCATCTCCACCGCCTCCCCCGTCGGCAACACCCCGCGGATCACTGCGCGCGTCTCCCCGTTCTCCGTCTTTACCACCGGCAGGTCCTCAAAACGGAACGCTCGCGGCGTCGACAGCACCGGGTCTCCAGCCGACCCTGGCGGCGCCGGCACCGCCATGGTGCTGGGCAACCTGCCCGATTCCTGGGATTGGGCCTCTGCCGGCATGGCAGCCAGTGCAGCAAAGGCGGAAAGAGCAGCACAAAGATCGCGACGATTCATAGCATCCATGCGCAGAATCCTACACCGGCCGCCCCACCTTTGGCACCGGGTTACCACAGCGCTCGCCCGCGGTCGGCAGAACTCCTGCTGGTGGCCAACCGGAGCGACACGCGAAGTCCAGTACGCGTCACGAAATGGCCAAAATGACTACTTCGCGTCCCCGCCAATCGCTACTACAAAGTACTTCGCCGGCACCGTCCCAACATTCTTGATCAGGTGTTTCGTCCCGAATGCAACATAAAACACTCCCCCCGGTCCCACCCGCTCCGCCACCATCTTCCCATCAACCTCGTGCTGGAACTCCAGCTCCCCCTCGCGAACGCAGATGAACTCCGAATGCTGGATCACATGCAGCGCCGGCGGCGTCTGTCCTACCACCTGCATCGACTGGTGGATGTTCACCGTCTCGCCCGTCGCCAGCGTCCCATGCGCAACGTCCCGGCTCTCGCCTCCATTCGCGTTCGTCCGCGCCGTCATCGACTCGAACGGGATCGCCCGCGCCGCGCCCAGCGTCCCACCACCGGCAACCACGGCATCCACCTTGTTGTTCCCGGGCCGGTACCTCTCGGCATCTGGCGCCTGCTGCGCCGGAAACTCCGACGCATGCACCTGAGCTTCAATTACGCCCGCGCCGACGGCGGCCAGGGCAGGAAGGGCAACGCACAGTTCACGACGGCTTATGTTTTTCATGCCCGCTATCCTACCTCAACCTCACCACCCCACGCTGTCCCGCGAACCTAGTACCCTGAACTTTGCCTATGCTCATCGACTCCCACGCGCACCTCGACATGTACTCCGCAGAAGAACTCCCGCAGATTCTAGCCCGCGCCCATGCAGCCAGTGTCGGCACCATCCTCGCCATCGGCATCGGCGACGGTCCTCACCAGATGCATCGCGCCCTCGATATCGCCGAATCCACCAACTCCCCCGAACTTCCCCGGATCTACGCCAGCGCCGGAATCCATCCCCAGGAAGCCGCCTTTGCGACCCCAGAAGCCCTCGCCCAACTTGCCGCCCTCGCCGCCAATCCCCGCTTGATCGCGATCGGCGAGATCGGCCTCGACTACTACCACGTCGAAAATCCCATGCCGGACATCCAGCAGGCCGCTTTCATCGCCCAGCTCCAAATCGCCGCCGCCGCCCGCAAGCCCATCCTCATTCACTGCCGGACGTCAGAGCTGGCGACTCCTGCGGCAAAGGAAAAATTCGGCGCCGCAGACGCCTGGGAGGACCTTCTCACTCTCCTCGCCGAATACTGGCAGCCCCACACCCTTCCCGGCATCATGCACTGCTTTTCCGGCACCATCGAGCACGCCCGCCGCTCGCTCGACCTGGGTTTCTACCTCTCTTTTGCCGGCAACCTCACCTATCCGGCCGCGAAGACCCTCCGCGAAGCCGCCGCCTTCGCACCTGCTGACCGCATCCTGGTCGAAACCGACGCGCCCTTCCTCGCTCCCATCCCCTTCCGCGGCCAGCGCAACGAGCCTGCGCTCGTCGCCCACACCGCCGCAGCCCTCGCCGAACTCCGCAATTTGACGCCCGAAGCCCTGGCCGCCCTCACCACCACCAACTTCCATCGCCTCTTCAACCTTGTCCCCAGCACCTAGTACCTAGTACCTTGTACGTCATGGCATCCGACAACAGTTTCGACGTAGTCAGCAAAGTGGACCTTCAGGAAGTGAAGAACGCGATCGATCAGGCTTCCAAAGAGGTCCACACCCGTTTCGACCTCAAGGACACCAAGTCCACCATCGCACTCGAAGGCGACGAGATCATTCAGCTCGCCAGCGCCAGCGAGTACTCCCTGAAGGCCGTCACCGAGATCCTCTCCCAGCGCATGGTCAAGCGCGGCATCTCGCTCAAAAACCTCGAGTACGAAAAAATCGAGCCCGCCGCCAACTCCTCCGTCCGCCAGAAGATCAAGCTGAAGCAGGGGGTCAACTCCGACGCCGCCAAGAAGATCGTTGCCATGATCAAGGAATCCAAGCTCAAAGCCCAGGCCTCCATTCAGGGCGACACCGTCCGCGTCGTCTCCAAGGACAAGGATGTTCTCCAGACCATCATGGGCAAGCTCCGTGCCGGCGACTTCGGAGTCGCCCTCCAGTTCACCAATTACCGCAGCTAACCGGCGGCGGCCAGGAGAGTTCCGGTCCGTTGTGCCGCAAGCGCAGGCTTTGCGTGACCGAGATCACAAAACTGTCTGGATCGAATCACCCGACCTGATACTCTAAAGTTGCGTGAGCACCCTCTCCATCGCGACCGCCAAGGAGGTCTTCGATCTCCTGCGCGACGACCTGGCCGCAATCGAGCAAGAGTTTACCCGCCAGTCCGCCTCCAACGTCGAGGTCATCACCGACATTGCGCAATACCTGATGTCTGGCGGCGGCAAGCGAATCCGCCCGCTCCTTCTGCTGCTCTCGGCCAAATCGCTCGGATGCACCACCCATTCGCGAATCCGCCTCGGCGCGGTCGTCGAGATGCTGCA
>Ga0181520_10009952_pt1 | contig 12934 bp, 10 predicted proteins | sample PEATcosm2014_Bin_29_FD_132451 | JGI IMG/M metagenome (GOLD analysis project Ga0181520, IMG submission 132451) | Peatland microbial communities from MTU Mesocosm Facility, Houghton, MI, USA - PEATcosm2014_Bin02_30_metaG | ecosystem: Environmental > Terrestrial > Soil > Wetlands > Peat | place...
GCTCCGCGCTCTCCATCTTGCCCAAGTGCCTGTCCAACTCCAGAAAGACATCCTGCGCAATCTCTTCGGCCAGCCCCCGGTCGCCCGTCATCCGCAGGGCCAGCGAAAACACCATCGACTGGTGCTCGTCCACGAGTTGTTCAAACTCCGGCTGCCATTCGTGGGCCATATTCTCGCTGCTACTCTCTAATCCGCAGGAACGCGGGCATGGGGATGCAGAGAGTTACGTTTTCGGCGGGAAAAAGTTCGCGTAATGCACGAGCGCCGGTCACTCCATCTGAAATCCGCAAGCAGTAGCCAAACCGGCCGCGCGTCGGCCCGGCACAATTTCACCTGCCCGGTTCAGCTGAAGCATTGATGCGCATCAGTCGCGAATCTCCCACGGCGGCATTGATCTTGAAAGCGACCGTTGCTTACCTGCGGCCGAAGCCTTGGGAGGATAAGGAAATCCTTGGGGGGGGTGTCAGCGGCCGCCGAAAGCAAACTTCAGCAAATTTGTCACCATATCACACGGGGTTAACGCAAAATTCATCCATTCCCGCTAGAAACACTGAGGCTCCCGTTTCAAGCGGCGGGCCAGGAGGTCAACTTCTTGCAGAAGCTCATCGCTACTTCCCTTGCGACGCTGCTGGTTGCTGGCACCCTCCCGACTCCTGCTTTCGCGGCAGGCTTCTCGGGCGGTGCAGAAACAGCAACCCCAATCAAGCACCTGGTGATTATCTTCCAGGAGAATGTTTCCTTCGATCACTACTTTGCAACCTATCCGGTTGCCACCAACCCACCTGGCGAGCCGCGCTTTTGGGCTGCTCCAGGAACACCCTCAGTCAACGGACTCGCCGGAACGCTTCTTACAAACAATCCGAATGCTACCAATCCGTTGAATAAAACCGGCGCCACCAACCCCTTCCGGCTGGACCGCAGCCAGGCGGCCACCGCTGACCAGGATCACGACTACACGCCGGAACAAGAGGCCTTCGATCACGGTTTGATGGACGCGTTTCCGGTCTCAGTCGGCACCCCTGGTCCGCCTCCCACCGGCGGAGGGATCTTTGCCACAGACGGATTGACCATGGGCTACTACGATGGCAACACGGTCACTGCATTTTGGAATTACGCTCAGCGGTTTGCCATGAGTGATAACTCCTACGACACTAACTTCGGGCCCTCAACAGATGGCGCCGTGAACCTGATTTCCGGTCAACTGAACGGAGTCACTACCGACATCAGTCCGGGTGGCGCCACCATCGACGACGGCAGTGGAGGCCTTACTCTCATCAGCGATGCCGATCCAGTGGGCGATAAGTGCTCCACCACATCCGGCGAACGGGTTCAGTTCACCGGCTCAAACATTGGCGATCTGCTCAACGCCAAGGGCATCACCTGGGGCTTCTTTGAAGGCGGCTTCAATCTCTCCGTTGTCAACGCCAATAGCTCCACGGGCTGCAGCCGCAGCACAACCTCCACGATAACCAACAGCAAGAAGGACGATTACATTCCCCACCACCAGCCGTTCCAGTACTACACTTCAACCGCGAATCCAATGCACCTTCGTCCCACATCGACTGCCACCATCGGCTACTCGGGCGACCCGGCAAATCACCAATACGATATTCAGGACTTCTTCGACGCGGTGAGTGCTGGCAACTACCCGGCAGTGTCGTTCCTGAAGGCCCCCGGCTATCAGGATGGCCATGCAGGGTACTCCGATCCGCTCGACGAGCAGACTTTCGTGGTCGATACCATCAACTTTCTTCAAAAGCAGCGTGACTGGGACTCGACGGCGGTCGTCATCGCCTATGACGACTCAGACGGATGGTACGATCATCAGCTTGGCCAGATTGTAAACCAGTCCACGACTGCGGCCGATATGCTCACCGCCGTAGGGGCGTGCGGGAACGGCGCTACCGCCCTGCCGGGTGTCAACGCAGGAACACTCCATGCGCAAGGGCGCTGCGGTTACGGCCCGCGTCTTCCTTTGCTGGTCATCTCGCCCTGGGCGCGCCGAAACTTCGTTGACCACACCATGACTGACCAGACCTCGATCCTGCGCTTTATCGAGGACAACTGGCTCGGAGGCCAGCGGATCGGCTCAGGATCGTTTGACACCATCGCTAACTCCATTAACAATATGTTCGACTTCAGCGGCTTTCCGCAGAATTCGGGTAAGTACATTCTCAGTCCGAGCAACGGCCTCGTTGTCCAGGATGGACGGGGCGGATTCTTCGACTTCTAATTGCGAACCAAAACACCAGAATCGCGCCATCGGGGACTCGGGAGAGATTGCAAGCTCTCCCGAGTTTTTTGCATCCTGCGCACGCAAAGTAGGCGTCCGGCCGCTTGAATTTGCACCAATGCTGGGTGCCCCAGGCCTCGATTTTGAGACCTGGGAATGCACGAGCGAAAGATACCAATTCACCCGGTCAGGGACTTAGAGAGAGTGAAGCCATTGATTACTCGACGCAGATTTCTAGGCTGGTCGGCCCTTACAGCAGCGGTCACAAGTGTCCCGCGGGCCATCGCCCATGCACTTCCCCAAAGCGCCACGTCCCCAATTGCGCATGGATTGCCAAACCTCGATCCAGGTACACTCGCCCGCTTCGTTGACCCGCTGCCGCTGCCTCTACTTGCTCAGCCAGTAGATCATCGCCCTGTTCCCGGCACTTCCCAGGATCGCGCTCCCTTCTATCGCGTAGCCATGCGCGCTATAAGCACCAAGCTTCATCGAGATCTGCCGCCCACAACCATGTGGTCCTACGGAGGTTCGGTCCCGGGGCTCACCTTTGAAACGCGCAACGGCCAGGGAGTGCTCGTTGAATGGGTCAATGAGCTGCCCTCGAGCCATTTTCTTCCCATCGATCACTCTCTGCACGGCGCGGAAAAAGATAAGCCGGAGGTACGCGGCGTCGTCCATCTGCACGGCGGAAAGACGCCACCGGAAAGCGATGGCTATCCGGAAGATTGGTACGTTTCCGGCCACTCGCGCACCTATTACTATCCCAACCGGCAAGACCCGGCTCTGCTCTGGTATCACGATCACGCCATGGGGATCAACCGTCTCAATATCTATGCCGGCCTGCTTGGCTTGTGGGTGATTCGCGACAGCGTCGAGGACGCGCTCCATCTCCCTCAAGGCAAATATGAGATTCCCCTGGTGCTCATGGATCGAGATTTGCGCCCCGATGGACAGCTCAGTTATCCCGTCTCTGCCGACCCTGATCGTCCCTGGGTGCCTGAGGCCTTTGGAGAAGCGCACCTGGTCAACGGCAAACTCTTTCCCTATCTGGATGTCGAACCTCGAAAATACCGCTTTCGCATCCTCAATGGCGCCAACGGCCGCTTTTACTGGCTATCGATCTCTGAAGGCGCGGAGATGGTCCAAATCGGCTCCGACCAGGGGCTGTTGCAGGCGCCGGTTGCGGTCAAGCACCTTCACCTTGCGCCGGGCGAGCGCGCCGACCTCATCGTCGATTTTGCGCCGCATCGCGGACAACAACTTACCCTCCAGAGTGAAGCTCTCGAACTCGTGCAATTTCGAGTGGCAGCCACTCCCACACCCGATCCAAGCCTTCTCCCAGCGACTCTACGCCCCGTTCCGCGCATACCGGAATCCCGTGCGGTCAAGACGCGGCGCCTTACTCTCGACGAGCAGATGAATATGGTGGCCGAGTCCATGGGAATGTTGCTCAATAAAACTCCCTGGCACATGCCCATCACCGAGAAGCCGGTGCTGAACAGCACTGAGATATGGGAATTCGTCAACCTGACCGACGACGTTCATCCCATTCATTTGCACTTGGTGCGCTTTCAGGTTCTCGATCGCCGCCGCTTCGATGCCTTCGAGTTTATGACCACGGGCAACTTGCGATACGTCGGCCCGCCCTTGGCGCCCGATGCCAATGAATTGGGCTGGAAAGATACGGTTCGTGTGAACCCCAAAACGGTCACCCGTATCATCGTTCCATTTGCCGGCTTTGCAGGCCGATACGTGTGGCATTGTCACATCCTCGAGCACGAGGACAATGAGATGATGCGCCCATACGAAATCCTTCCCGCATAGTTATCACTTCAAACCCGGGCGCATTACGGAACCTCCGCAAGCGTTTCACCGGGCCAACCCCGCCAGCTATTTCCTCTCACAAAATGATTCTGCGGTGCGGTGAAAGACGATTCGCGTTTGCGCGGCCTATATGCGGCCGGCAATTTGACAGGCTTCTCGAGCAAGTCGGTTCTGCCTGAAGGCTTTGGCGAAAATCGGATCGCGTCGCCAAATGGCCGTTGCGAACCTCCTTGATGCAGATCAAGGTCACTCTGCCAATCACCCGATACTATGGGGGGCTGAATGTCATGTGGCTGGTAAGACGCATTTTAGGCGCTTATTAGTTCAAATCATTCAATTGATCTCCTTGAATTTAAGCAAGTGGTATTGCTGGCAAAGCCGATTATTGCCGAGGACAACATCTCAGGAAAGAAGCTTGCGCGCTCCGTAGGTCGAAGCTAAGTAAGAGGCGGGGGGCGCAGGATGCTGGTCATTGCTCAAGACCCAGATGGCCTGCAGGGATGGTATCCAAACATGTCAAATCCATGTGAAGCGCGCTGCGCAGTCACATTACTGAGAAGCAGCGTACGAAATCTGTTCGCAAGCGGGCTTCCTCTTCTGGTCGGCAGTCTGTCGATCTTTGCGCAGGTAAGTGTAACTACCTGGCACAACGACAATGCTCGGACCGGGCAGAACCTCAACGAGACCATCCTGAATACGTCAAACGTCAACGCCACCCAGTTTGGCAAGCTCTTTTCGCAGCCTGTTGACGGATATGTCTACACTCAGCCTCTCTACCTTCCTAACCTGACCGTCGGCGGACAGTTGCATAATGTCGTGTTCGTGGCAACCGAGCATGACAGCGTGTACGCATTCGACGCCGACAGCAATGCTGGAAGCAATGCGAATCCTCTGTGGTTTGCCTCATTGCTCACTCCCGCTTACGGAGCAGCGCCTGGTGCAACCACGATTCCGACCGCTACGGGAGACGATATTTACCCCGAGATCGGAATCACTGGAACCCCGGTTATCGATTCGGCGAGCGGTACCCTATATGTGGTCAGCGCGACCCTGGAGGGCGTCAATTATGTTCAGCGGCTCCATGCCCTGGACGTATCCACGGGAGCGGAAAAATTCGGCGGGCCTGTCGTCATCGCGGGATATGTCTCCGGCACCGGCAACGGCAGCGTAGACAGCGTATTGACCTTTGACCCCGAGTGGGCGAACCAGCGACCCGGCCTCCTCCTGCTCAACGGCATTGTATATATCGGATTTGCATCCCACGAGGACAACGGCCCCTTTCATGGTTGGATCTTCGCTTATAACGCCCAGACCCTGGCTCAAACCAGCGCATTTTGCATCACGCCGAACGGTGAGGACGGCGGTATTTGGATGGGGGGCGCGGGACTCTCGGCGGAGGTTATCGACCCGGTCAACCATCCCTTCGGACGGATGTTTGTAGCAACTGCAAATGGCGACTTCACAGCGGCCAGACCCTTTGCTGCAGGCATGGATTACGGCGACACCATCCTCAATCTCGACCTCACCAGCGGTGTACCCACCGTCCAGGACACCTTTACGCCTTCCATTCAGGCAGTCGAGGACCAGAACGATGGGGACCAGGGAGCTGGGGGCGTCTTGATCCTTCCTAACCAGACCACGGGCAATTACCCGCATCTATTGGTTCAGGCCGGAAAATCGGGCGAAATGTACCTGCTTAATCGCGAGAATCTTGGCGGATACAATCCCTCCGGCGATCAAGTGGTGCAGGGACTTCCGTACGAGGTCGGAAATGTAGGTACGTGGACGTCGCCCGCATACTGGAACGGAGCAGTCTACTACTGGGCCCAGAGTGACACGCTCAAGATGTTTCCACTTGTAAATGGACAACTGACCGGGCCCTCCGCCGTCTCCTCTGAGACTTATGGATTTCCAGGGGCAAATCCTTCAATCTCGGCCAACGGCAACTCCCAGGGGATTATTTGGACCATCGACTCGGAGCAATTTGGCCCACCGGTAGGGCCTGCGTTGTTGCAAGCCCATGACGCTTCCAACCCTGCCACAACGCTCTATTCGAGCGCCACAAACGCATCGCGCGACAACCCCGGTCCCGCGGTCAAGTTCAGTGTTCCCACGGTGGTAAACGGGAAAGTCTATGTCGGAGCGCAGTACCAGATCAGCATCTTTGGTTTGCTGAGCGGAAAAATGCAGGCGGCCAGTCCCAGTTGAATCCCGGCGCGGAATCCTTTGCCGGCAGTCTCAAGGTGACTATCACCGACGCAACGTATGGAGCAACCATCTATTACACGCTGGATGGCAGCACGCCCACCGTGTCCTCTCCGGTCTACACGGCTCCGATCACCATCACGGGAACAACGACGATTCAAGCGATGGCAAGTGCTTCCGGATACCTTCAGAGCGCCGTAACCTCCGCGGCATATGTTGACACTTTGCGGGCCGGCACGCCTGTTTTCTCGCCCGCTGGCGGAACGTACAGTTCCTCACAGTCGGTAACCATCGGCGACGCCACATCGGGCGCAACCATCTACTACACAACCAACGGCAGCACGCCCACCACATCCTCTGCCATCTACACGGGCGCGATTACAGTGAGCGCGACAGAGACGCTGGAGGCCATCGCCGTTGAAATAGGCTATGGCAACAGCGCAGTCGCCTCGGCCGCGTACACGATTGCCGGGGCCGTGTCGGCGCCAGTGTTCTCGCCCGCGCCCGGAACATATACCTCGCCGCAAAATGTACTCATCAGCGACACCACACCTGGCGCGGTGATCTACTACACCACCGACGGCAGCACGCCCACCACGTCGTCGCCCATCTACATGGGTGCCATCTGGCAGACTTCCACGCAAGTCCTCAAAGCCATTGCAGCGGAGACGGGCTATACCAACAGCGCAGTGACCACGGCAGCCTACACCATTGCACCCGTTCTTCCCCCGCCCACATTCAGCCCGCCCGGCGGTGGCCCCTCCTGGGCTCTCTTCACAACGCCGCCCTCGGTCACCATCAGCGACTCCCAGGCGGGCACCGCAATCTACTACACCACCAACGGGTCCACGCCAACGACCGCTTCAACCCGGTATGCAGGGCCGATTACCGTAAACGCGACGGAGTCCATACAGGCCATCGCCGTGGAGTCGGGTTATACCAACAGCGCAACGAGTTCGATGCTGTACAGCATCGCCCCTGCATTGCCTGCACCCACGTTTTCGGTTGCTCCGGGCACCTACATCTCGTCGCAGACGGTGACCATCGGCGACTCTACGGCCGGCACGGCCATTTACTACACCACCAACGGAACCACGCCAACGACCGCTTCAACCTTGTACACCGGCGCCGTCACAGTGAGCGCGACCGAATCGCTGGAAGCTATCGCGGTTGCGTCCGGATACCGCAACAGTCCCGTGGCCACGGCCGCTTTCACGATCGTTCCGGTTTTACCCGCACCCACTTTCTCGCCGGCGGCCGGAAGCTACAGCACCTGGCAATCAGTGACCATCGAGGACACCACGGCGGGCGCCACCATCTACTACACCACCAACGGAACCACTCCCACGACTGCTTCGGCCAAATATACTGGCGCCCTCACGCTGGGCGCATCGGAAACGCTGCAAGCCTTTGCGGCCAAGACGGGATACACCAACAGCGCGGTTGCTAATGCCGCTTACTCCATTGGCACAATTCTGCCCGCACCCACGTTCTCGCTCGCTGCTGGCACGTACACTACAGCGCAAACAGTAACCGTCAGCGACATCGCACCCGGCGCCACCATCTACTACACCACCAACGGAACCGCGCCCACCGCCGCTTCGGCCAAATACACCGGAGCCATCACGGTGGCCGCAACGGAGACGCTGCAGGCTTTTGCAGCCAAGACGGGATATGCCAACAGCGCTGTGACCAAGGCGGCTTACGCCATCGCGCCAATTCTGCCTGCACCCACATTCTCGCCCACGGCCGGAATCTACACCACGTCACAAACAGTGGCAATCAGCGACGCGGCGCCAGGCACTACGATCTACTACACCACCAACGGAACCGCACCCACGACCGCTTCGGCCAAGTACACCGGAGCCATCACGGTGAGCGCCGCGGAAACGGTGCAAGCCTTCGCGGCCAAAACTGGGTATACCAACAGCACGGTGGCTAAGGCCGCTTACACCATCGCGCCGATATTGCCCACGCCTGTCTTCTCCGTCGCGGCAGGCACCTACACCACACCGCAAACAGTCGCCATCACCGATGCAATGGCAGGCACAACCATCTACTACACCACCAACGGAATTGCGCCGACGGCCTCATCGACGAAATACACGTCTGCAATCAAGGTGAGCTCAACGGAGACACTTGAGGCCATTGCTGTAGAGACCGGTTATTCAAACAGCCAAGTGGCCAAGGCGGCTTACTCCGTCAGCACGGGAAGCACAAACTACATTGACTACCTCAACTCCGGCTTTACGGCGAGCGGCCTGGCGCTGAATTTCGGCGCAAAAGTGACTGGCGGACTGCTGCAGTTGACCGATGGAGGAACTGACGAAGCGCGATCAGCCTGGTTTATGAAGAAGGTTCCGGTGCAGAACTTCATCACCGATTTCACCTTCGAGCAGTCGAATGCAGCGGCCGACGGCTTGACGTTTGCCATTCAGGGCAAGAACATCTGGTCGCTGGGAGCTCCGGGAGGCGGGTTGGGCTTCGAGGGGATAGCCAGCAGCGTCGCCGTAAAGTTTGACCTTTACAACAATGCTGGCGAAGGCAACAACTCTACTGGCCTGTACATCAACGGTGCAGCGCCAACGGTGCCGGCAATCAATCTAGGTTCGACGCCGATCAACCTGCATAGCGGGCACGTCATGCACGCACACTTGGTCTATGACGGAACGAATTTGACCATGACGCTGACCGACACAATCACCAATGCCGCGGCGACTGAAGTATTCCGCGTCAACATCCCTGCCAATGTTGGTGGCAGCACGGCTTATGTCGGCTTCACAGCAAGCACGGGAAGCACGACCTCAAAGCAGAATGTGCTGTCTTGGACCTACTATTCGCACTAATCCGGCGCGATGGGCTGGAGCATTCCACCATCCTCGGCGAGGAATGGACGAAGAAAGAGCCAGCAGACGTCTGGAGATTTGCCTTCATAAACCGCTGGACACTTCAGTCGGTGGATGGGAAGGCTGCGCTGATCCCCCGAGCGAGCTCAAAAGAGATCTGGAATGCTATGGAACGCGATCCGTGTAGGCGCGGCCTTGAACGCGGTCAGCATGGTGGCTGGCGCCAGCGTGCTTAGGCCGTACTTGTTATTCAGCTCATCCATTGCCGCCAGCAGCCGCGCCCGGTTTTGCTCGTCCTCTGTACCTTCAAACAGGTTCAGCGTATGCAGCCGATCAGGCACCAGTCCATTCAAATGCACGCCGATAAAATACGGATGCGCGAACTCCGCGCCTGTAGGCCGCGAAGCCCACAACCGGCTCAGCGCTGCAATCAGGGTCTGGTTGTCCTGACACTCGCTCAGGTGCATCTCGCTCTTCCATCCGCGCGTAGGCACGCCAAAGTTGCTCACCGGACCGCGCTCGCCCTTCGGTCCCGCAAAGCCAATCGCCAGTCCGATACTGCTGGCCCACAGGCCCCCGGCGCGCAGCCGCATGGCCGCCTTATGCAGCAGCTTGTGCGCCACCGCCCAAGCTTGCTCCGGCGAACGCATCTCCGGAGCCAGCACATGCTGATGGCTTAGAGACTTCAAATGCTCGGTCTCTGCCATGTCGAAGTCTTCGCCCTTGAGCCAGCGCCATAGCCGCTCGCCCCACACGCTGCCCCACAGCTCGCCCGCCTGCTCGCAACTTAGAGCGAGCATCTGCTCCATGTTGTGGATGCCTTTATCGTTCAGCCGCTTCTCGGTTTTTGCGCCAATGCCCGGCAAGTCGCGCAGCGTAAGCTGACGCAGCGCCTCGGGTAAAATGTCCAGCGGCAGTGCCACCAGACCGTCTGGCTTCTCCATGTCGCTGGCTACCTTGGCCAGGTAGCGGTTGGTAGCCAGCCCCACTGAGCTGCGCATCATTGGGCCAACCTGCTCCTGAATCCGCGCCTTCACCCGCCTGCCCAACTCCATCGCCGCCAGCAGCGGCCGCTCCCGCCCCATCAGCCGGCAGGCCATCTCATCAATCGAGCAGACCGCCGTCACCGGCACGCAGCTTTCCACTGCCTCCACAATCCGGTGATGAAAATCAACATAGATTTCGTGCCGCGCCTCCACCAGCACCAACCCTGGACACATCCGCTTGGCGTCGGCGACTACTGTTCCCGTCTTCACTCCGTGAGCCTTGGCCTCGTAACTGGCGGCAATGCAAACCGTTGTGTCGGCCATCATGGGCACTACGCCCACGGGCTTGCCACGCAGCTCGGGTCGCACCTGCTGTTCGACAGAGGCGAAGTAGGAATTCAGATCGACGAACAGCCAATTGACCACTGGACTGCCTTCTTGCCCAGCCGCTCGATCGTCCTCTCCGGGCTCAGTGCTTCTGCCTGGCGCAGCCTCAACAAACCGAAGCTCTTCCGGCCACCCCTCTTCGGGAGATTCCGCTGCCGGGTTGGGTTCGTCTGGCATATCGAAACCATATTCGCCTTTTATTCTCTAATTGGCAAGTGGAATTCGCAATGGCTTTTCCTCGAGGAAAATGTCCCATGGCATCGTGCTTCCTGCCCATTGATGCTCTAGCCTCGTTGCAACCACCAGGAATGGCCGACCCCGGCCGGAAAGCTCTCCCGGCCGGGGTTGTCGTTGTGGTGCTGCCAGGCAATTCGGCAAGAGGATCCTGTAAGCCGAATTCTGTCGTGTGCGGTCATTCCTCTAGGCGCCGCGTTGCCGCGGACACTCATCAGCGACCTACCCGGAGGTTTCGGCAATTGCTGCGAGCCGCCTAGGCGCATCGGGCAGATGCGCAGCGCGAGCCTGACTCCTGGCTTGCGCTTCCCTCCCTATTTGGTCTTGCTCCGTGTGGGGTTTACCCTGCCCCCGGCGTTACCGCCGGAGCGGTGCGCTCTTGCCGCACCATTTCACCCTTACCTCGGCGCTGGAGTTTCCGCAACGGCGAGCGAACCCGGCAAGCCGGGCCAATTCGGGTATTGCGTTTCCAGGGAAGCCCTCCAAAGAGGGGTAGCCGAGGCGGTATTTTTTCTGTGGCACTGGCCGTCCACGGACCTTGAAGTCCGTGTCCCGGACGTTATCCGGCACACTGCCCTGCGGAGTTCGGACTTTCCTCCCCCGGCGAACCGTGCTTGCGCACGCCCTCCGGCAGCGACCGCCCGGTCCTCCTGCCAGGGTCTAGTGTAGCGCAGTTGCGGTTTTGTGAGGGGCGGGGCGTTTTCGCCGTTCACCGAATCGGCCCAATTTTTCGATAGCGGTTTGTGCTATCATCATTCTAACGCGTCGCAACCAGAAAGGCCCGGTTTCCTTTGCCATGAACAAGACGCAGCAAGCCACTTTGAATGCTATCTTTGTCCGGCCGACCAAAGCGGATATTCGCTGGGCAGCGATTGAATCGCTGATTCGCGCGGTGGGCGGCGAGGTAACCGAGCGCGCAGGGAGCCGGATCGCGGCAAGGTTGAACGGAGTCAATGCCGTTTTTCACCGGCCGCACCCAAAGCCCGAAACCAAAAAGGGCGCGGTCGATGCGGTTCGCCAGTTTCTCATCAATGCGGGGGTGAAGCCATGATGGAATACAAGGGTTATGCTGCGGGGCCAATCGACTTCGATCCGGAAGATAAGACATTTTCAGGCACGGTCGCAGGACTTCGCGATGTAATTCATTTTGAAGGCGGAACGGCCACAGAGTTGGCGCGCGCCTTTCGCGAGAGCATCGACAGCTATCTGGAGCTTTGTGCAGAGACCGGCCAGCAACCCGATCGCCCTTTCAACGGCAAGATTCTGGTGCGCACCGAGCCGGAACTGCACCGGAAAGCAGTGATGCGCGCTGCGGTCGAAGGCGTAAGCCTGAGCCGTTGGATTTCGCGTCAGATCGAGAGCGCGCCGTAGACGGCAAGGGCTGAGAATCAAGGTGCGGCTATTCAGCAATGACCGCCCCGTTCTGCTGCCAATGGGTAGTGTGTCGCGAAAGCAGGCTTACAGTTTCGCTGATGCTCTGGTAGAAAAGCGGAAGCTCAAGCGCCCTTGTCGATCTCCCCGAGCACCTTCGCAATTTGCTGCCGCAGCTCTGGAATGTCCACTTGCACGGAATCCCAGATCATCGGGAGGCTCACAGCAAAATAGCCATGCGCGACGCGATTCCTCATGCCGTATATCTGCGCGAATGGAATCGCCGGATACCTTGCAGCAATATCGGGGCCAATCTCAAGCAGATTGTTGGCGGCTTCCCGATGATCTCGATGTTGCGGATGACAGCGTCCTGGACAAGAGGGCTGGCGAAAAACTCCTCGCGGCTCATACCCTTGGTGTATTGAAGGACGCGCTCTGCGGCCTCCAGCATGTGGCCTATAAAGTCCTTTGCAGTGAGGCCTTCCTTATTCACAGTGAGGCAGCCTCGGAGAGCACTTTGCCACGAAAGCGAGGGTGAAGCTCCTCGGCAGTACGTAAATCGATTTTGACTCCTGTTACAGCGGCCAGTTGGGCCTGCAGCCGCTCCATTGCCAGCAGGCTGGCACGGGGAGCGGGGTCCACAAGCAAGTCCAGGTCGCTGCCGTCCTCGTCGTCCCCATGCAGGACCGAGCCGAAGACGCGCGGGTTCGCCATGCCCGCTTCAAAAACCAGCCGGCGGATTGTCTCCCGATGCTTGGGCAATACCTCGGAAGGCCTCATCGCGGGATTCTCCCCTGATCATTGCTAGTTTACCGCTGAATGGGAACGTCAGGCGCCGAATCTATTGA